>Ga0079224_100002564_pt1 | contig 22198 bp, 20 predicted proteins | sample Stecom2015_FD_80414 | JGI IMG/M metagenome (GOLD analysis project Ga0079224, IMG submission 80414) | Agricultural soil microbial communities from Utah to study Nitrogen management - Steer compost 2015 | ecosystem: Environmental > Terrestrial > Soil > Agricultural land | place: USA: Utah...
GCCGGAATGGCGATCAGATTAAAGAGGGGAATCGACGAAGCTATGACAACGGCGCTGCCAAAGGACAGGGACTGCACCCGGCGGCGGCGCAGCTGGGTCTTCATCTCACCGAAATCCATCAGGTTGTTGTCGGCGGCGTAGTCGATGTTCTCCAGGGCCAGGGACCAGGCCCCCCAGGCAAACCACAGCACCGGCACCAACAGGCCGACCACGGGAATGAAGTACAGCGGAATAGAGACCAGCACCAGCCCCAACAACCTGGGCATCACATACAGCAGCTTTTGCACCTCCCGCACCAGGGTGCGCCTGAGCATTGCCAGAAAGGATTTGACGGTCAGGGGTTGGTCCACAGCCTGGCCGGAAACCCGCGCCTGCACCCGCTCCGCCAGCAGTCCGTAGAAGGGCGCCGCCAGGGTGTTGCTGATCATGCTGAAACTGTAGCCGTAGATCACCAGCCAGAGTACCGCCACCACCAGCCAGACCAGCCACAACAGCCACGCCAGCCAGTCCCCCAGGGTGGCTGTCAGCCAGGTGGTAAAGGTCCCCACCTGATCCACCACCAGCCAGCTCAGGCCAATGAATATCGCCACATTGATCAGTATCGGCAACACCACGAAGGGGCGGATATCCGGTGCCCCCAACAGCTTCAGGCCGCGAAAAAAATAGTGAAAACCGGACATGGGCAATTCCTGGTGAAAAGCCTCAGGGCATTTCCCTGAGATTGTTGAGCAGAGTATTGAGGGTCTTGATGAAGTTTTTGCGTTCCGCGGAATCGACCCCCTTGCGCATCCGGGTGCCGAGGTCTTCGGCGATTTCATCCACATCCTGGATGCGGGTTCTGCCCGCCTTGGAGATGGTGACCACGATGGCGCGGTGGTCGCTGCTGTCGCGGCTGCGCCGGATGAGGTTTTCCTTTTCCAGCCCCTCCAGCAGGGTGCCGGTGGCGGCCTTGCCCAGGGCCAGCTTCTTCGCCAGTTCGGTCTGGTTCATGGCGCCAGTGCGTTCCAGGTGGACCAGCGCCGTTATCTGGCTGGGGTTCAGGCCCAGCCGGCTGAACTTGCTGTAGTACTTCTTGATCACCAGCCGCGAGGCGTGAACGATCAGGAATTCCAGCTGCTCGTCCGGGCTTCTTCTTTTCATGGCGCAGTTTCCGATCTGATGTCGTTGGTTGGAGGCTCCTGGCCTGCCATTGTAGGGCTTATGCCAATTCTGTACAGGGCGGCTTGCAATTGTTGACACGGGGAGGATAAAGGTACAGTATCGTACTATTAATCCGGGATAACAAAACGCAGAGAGGTAGTGGATGACCACCCAAGCTGAAAACGAGCTGATGACCCAGGTGGAAGGGGACGCCCCCATGGGGGTGATGATGAAGGAATGGTTCTGGATTCCCGCGCTGCGGGCGGGGCGCCTGAAACCCGGGGGCGACCCGGTGCGGGTGCGGCTGTTCGGGGACAACTACATCGCCTTTCGCGCCGCCGACGGCCGGGTGGGGTTTTTCGACGAATACTGTCCCCACCGGCGCTGCTCCCTGGCGCTGGCCAAAGTGGAGGACAATGCCCTGCGCTGTATTTTCCACGGCTGGAAATTCGATGTGTCCGGCACCTGCGTGGAGGTGCCAACGGTGTCCAAACACGCCGATGAGTTTGCCGCCAAGGTGGCGGTGGCCCATTTCCCGGTGCGGGAGCTGGGGGGGCTGATCTGGGTGTGGCTGGGCCGGGGCGAGCCCCGGCCGCTGCCGGATTTTGGCTTCACCAAGGCCTCTGGCGCCAACCTTCAGGTGGCCTGTACCACCATCCCCGTCAACTGGATGCAGGCGGTGGAGGCCACCATCGACTCCAGCCATATCGGCTTTCTGCACCGGGATTTCTTTGCCAACCTGGGGGACAAGTTCAAGGCTGCCGGCGATAACTTCGCCCCCTATTACGAGATCGAGGAAACCCCCTACGGCCTCCGTGGCGCCGCCCTGCGGCAGCTCCCCGGCGACAAGCTCCATGTGCGCATCACCGAATATGTGATGCCCTTTTTCAGCGCCGCCTACACCGCCAACGACAGCCAGGAGATCTACCAGATCCTGGTGCCCAGGGACAACGAGAGCACCTACTGGTTTGTCACCAAATGCAACCTGGACGGCGCCCCCCTGGAGCCGGAGACTGTGCTCGCCGCCCCGGGTGCGGATCTGGACAACTGGGTGCCGGTACAGGGCGGGCCGGATGAATACTGGGGTCAGGACCGCCAGGCCATGGCCGAAGGTCGCTCCTTCTCCGGTTTTGCCAGGGGCGGCCTGCTGGCGGAAGACACCATTGTCCAGATCTCCATGGGACCCATAGTCGACCGCACCAAGGAAAACCTTTCGCCCTCCGATCTGTATATCATTCGCACCAGGCGTCTGTTGATGCAGGCGGCCCTGGACCACCAGGCGGGCAGGGCGCCCCTGGGCACCCGGGACGACATCAGCTATGCCAATATCCGCGGCGCCGGGGAGGAAATCCCCGCAGGGGGCGACTGGCGGCAGGTAAAGCCCCCCCTTGTGGGTTGACGGCGAAGCCAACAGGGGGTGGCAAGAGGGCAAATTCCAACCACGACAATAGGGACCGACAAGCCATGACCAGCGATAAAGCTACCGGCCGCGGCCGCCTTGAGGGCCGCAGAATCATAGTCACCGGCGCCGCATCCGGCATCGGCCTGGCCACCGCCAGGCTATTTGTCAACGAGGGTGCCGCGGTGGCTCTCTTCGATGTGGACACCAACCGCCTGGAACAGGCCGCCGGCACCACCGGCGGCCTGCCCTTCACCGTGGACATGGCGGATTCGGCCGCCATTGCCCGCGGCACGGCGGCCGCCGCCGAGGCCCTGGGCGGCCTCGACGGGGTGGTGAACTGCGCCGGTATCGCCCTCCTCAAGACCATTGGCGAGATCAGCGACAGCGACTGGCAGTGGGTGTTGGCGGTGAATCTCAGCGGGCCCTTCGCCCTGTGCCGTGAGGCCCTGCCCTGGCTGCGCCGGGACGGCGGCACCATTGTCAATGTCGCCTCCGGCGCCGGGCTGCTGCCCAATGGCCCGGGCAGCACGGCCTATTCCGCCTCCAAGGCCGGCTTGATCGGCTTCACCAAGGCCCTGGCGGCGGAGGTGGCGCCAGAGGTGCGGGTCAACGCCCTCTGCCCCGGGCTCACCCAAACCCCGATGACCGCCTTTGCCTTTGAGGAACACGGCGACGCCAAGCCACCCCTCAGCGCCGCCAGCTACGCCATGAAGCGGGCGGCACAGCCGGAAGAAATCGCCGCCGGCTGCCTGTACCTCACCAGCGGCGAGTCCTCCTTTGTCACCGGCTCCACCCTGGTGGTGGATGGCGGGCGGATTTTCCATTGACCGCCGCTGCTGGGGAGGGGCCGGGTCGGGGTAACCGCGGGCACCTTGCCCCGCCCCAGCGGAGCGCACAATCTCAGGCCCCTACCACCGGTACTCGACACTGGCTCCATAGGTGCGCGGCAGGGCATAGGTGAGGGTGTCGGCGGCGGCTGCCGCGAACATCCACTGGGAGTACCTTTCATCGGTAAGATTCTTGACCTGGGTCGCCAGGCGCCAGGCGCCGTCGTCGGAAAGCCAGGTCACGGAGGCGTTCACCAGATGATAGGCATCCTGGCGGAGACGGTTTTCAAAGTCCCAGTAGAAGTCGTCGGTGTAGAACAGGTTGCCGTTTACCAGCAATTCGCCGGAGTCCAGGGGGATGCGGTAGGTGGCTCCCAGGTTGGCGGTCCAGTCCGGGGAGCGGATCATCTGGTTGCCACTGGCGTCCACGGTGACTTCGTCATTGCCGCGGACGGGTGCCGGGCGGGGCAGGAAGCCCTGTACACCGGGGAAGGAGGTGTACTCGGCGTCGAGGATGGCGGTGCCGAAGGAGAGGTTGAGTCGATCGCTGGCGGCGTAAAACAGCTCCACCTCCAGACCGCGGATTTCCGACTCGGCAGCGTTGACCAGGCTGAAGCTGAAGGTGGAGTTGGGGTCGTCGGGGTTGCCCACGAACACCTGGGCCTGAATATCATCGTAGCGGGTCAGGAAGGCCGAGGTGTTGAGGGTGAGGGTGCCGGCCACCACCTTGTAGCCCACCTCGAAGGCGAGGGCGGTCTCCTCCTCCACCGGGGTGGGATCTTCGAGGCGGATGGTGCCGCTCTTGAAGCCCTCGCTCACCGAGGCGTAGAGGTTGGCGTCGTCGCTGAGCTGGTAGCGGGCCACCAGCCGCGGCGACAGGTTGTCCCAGGAGGCGCTGCTCGCCGGGGACGGCCCCAGGGGGAAGCCGTTGAAAATGGTCTGGTTGACCTGGAGGGTCTTCTCCTCGTCGCTGTAGCGCAGGCCGGCGGTGATAAAGAGGTCGGGTAACAGCTCGCGGGTGTACTCGCCAAACAGGGCCCAGGCGGTGACGTCGGCATCGCTGAAGCGGGAGCTGGTGCCCAGGCCGAGGCCGCTGACATCGACAAAGATGGGGTCGTAGCCACCCCGGGATTCGAAGTAGAAGGCGCCGAGGATCCAGTTGTAGGCGTCGCCACTGCCACTCAGGTTGAACTCCTGGCTGAGGTCCTTGGTGGCCTGGATAAAGTCCACCATCACCAGGGGCAGGGACACGGCGTCGCCGTCGGTGATGACGCGGATCTCGGTGTCCCGATAGGCAGTGATGCTGCGCAGGCTGGCCCAGTCGAGGTCGACGTCGGCCTTGAGGCTGATGCCCTGAGTCTTGTTGGTCTGGGTGGGGGTGAGGGAGAGGGCGATCTCGTAGGGGTTGGCCGGCACCACGGAGCCGAACACCGCGTTGCCGTCGAGGGGGGCGATGGCCAGGTTGGCGTTGTCGTCCCGCTCCGCGTAGTCGAGACCCAGGGTCAGGGTGGTGCTGGCGCTGGAGGTGAACTGCCACTTCGAGTATACCGAGGTCGACTGGCGGTCGCCGGTTCGGTCGCCGTTGACGCTGTTGCGAATATAGCCATCGTTCTCCAGGACATCCACCGCCAGGTTGACCGCCAGGGTGTCGGTGCGGCCGTCGTTGAGGTAGAGGGACACCTGGCGCTCGCCAAGGTTGCCGAGCCCGGCCCCGACCTGGCCGCTGCGCACCTGGTCCGGTTCCCGGGTGATAATGTTGATGGCACCGCCGGTGGCGTTGCGGCCGAACAGGGTGCCCTGGGGACCCTTCAAGACTTCGATGCGTTCGATGCTGGGCAGGTCGAAGAAGTTGGCGTACATCTGGGACATGTACACGCCATCGATGTACAGCGCGGTGTTGGATTCGTCACCCGCCGCGGTGAGGGTTGAGCCGATACCGCGGATGGTGGGCTGGGCCAGAGCGCCCTGCATGGCGAAGTTCAATCCGGGTACCACCTGGGAGAGGTCGCGGGCGTGGGTGATACCGGCGTCCCGGAGTTGGTCGGCGGACAGATTGGACACCGAGATGGGCACGTCCACCAGGCGCTCGGAGCGCTTCTGGGCGGTGACGATAACCTCCTCGATCACCATCCCGGAGCTGGTGTCCGCGGCGGTGGCCTGGGCCAGGCCCCCACCGAGGGCCACGGTAACCGCTGAGACGAACTGGGCGAAAAATCCCCTGCTGTTATTGTTCATGTGCTTCCCCTTGTCGGATTGTTGCTCGCTGTTGATGCTGAGCACGCCGTTGCCGCCAAACCTGGGACTCAAGCCCGTGTTCTCCAGGAGGATGCGGATGGCTTCCTCCCGGGTGTAGAGGCCGCGAAGGGGGTTGGCCTCAACCCGACTCGCCTCCTCGTAGGGAAAGATAAAGGTCACCCCGGCCTGTTCGGCAAAATCAATCAGCGCCTGCTCAGCGGATTGTCGGGGAATTTGGAAGCTGAACCTGGCCGCGTCTCCGGCCCCGGCACCTGTGGCCAGGGGGGAGCATCCCACCAGAGCGGCCAGGGCCAGCGGTCGGATGCCGGCGGCCAGGCCGGCGCCGCGTCTCCCCGGGGCGGGCTTGCCGCCCGCCTGGTATTGAGACGAACGGGGCAAGCTTTTCCGCCACTGGCGAAGACGGTTGCTGATCACAGGTCCTGTAATTGTGGTTAGCACACTTGTTGGCCGCCTTACTCGGTCTTTAACAGTATCTTCTCCCCGGCGATGCGTTCATGGGTGACATTGAAGTTCTCCTCCAGGGTGGCCAACAGGCCGTCCACGTCGCCGGCCTTGAAGAGCCCGGCGACGCGGATACTCTTCAGGCTCTCGTCGCGGATGACAAAGGTTACCGGCGTGTAGCGCTCGATCTCGGCAATGGCCTCGGCGAGGGGTTCGCCGCGGAAAATCAGACTGCCCCCGCGCCACGACAGGGTGACCTTGAGTTCCTCGGGGGTGATTTCCTCCACCGCCTCGGCACGGTCGCCCAGCACCAGCCTCTCCCCCGCCGACACCAGTACCCCGGCGCCACTGGCGTCGCCGCCGCGGCGGGTTGTGGCCGACCGGTCGAGGCCCACCACTACCCGGCCCTCGGTGACGATCAATTCCACTCGGTCGTCAGTGCCGATCTCCAGGTTGAAGGCGGTGCCCACCGCCTCCACGAAGCGCCCGCCCACAAACACCCGCAGCGGGCGGGCTTTGTCGTGGGCGACCTGGATGTGGACCTCGCCCCGCTCCAGAGTAAGGTGGCGCTCGCCGGGCAAAAAGCTGACCCGGATGCGACTGTCGGTGTTGAGGGCCAGTTGGCTGCCGTCCCTGAGGGTGATGGTGGAGTTCTCCCCCTTGGCGGTCTCGTAGATCGTGGCGTCCAGCCGTGCCGGCGCCCCAGCCACCACTGCCGGTGGTGGGCCGGGCCGGGGCTCGGGGAGCGGGTCGGTCAGCAGCAGGGCGGCCACCCCCAGTACCAGGGCGGCGGCGGTGGCCAGGGCGCGCCAGGGCGCCCGGGAGCGGCGCCGGGCCGGGGGGGGGAACAGGTCGGCGAGACGCGCCAGGGCGTCAAACCTGTCCCACTGCTCGGCGACGGCGATAAAGATCTCGCGGTGGGCCGGGGTTTCCAGCCACGTCCCCAGCTGTTCCTCCTCCCCGGAAGTGAGGCCGCGGTCGAGGCGGGCCAGCCAGGCGCTGGCCTCGCCGAGGATATCCCGGTCCTCGCACTGACGAATGTCGCGGACGTTGTTCATGGGCGTCCCTCCCGCGGTGTCTTGTGCTGGCCGCTGGCGGCGGGTCGCGCCGGCTTGGCGTTGGCGAGCATGTACTCGGTACACAGTTTCATGCCCCTGGCGATGTGTTTTTCCACGGTGTTCTCGCTGAGCTCCATTTGGCCGGCGATCTCCCGCTGGGAGTAGCCGTAAACCTTTCTCAAGACAAAGGCCCGGCGACACTGGACCGGCAGTTGGCGCACCGCCTCGCAGAGCTGGGCAAACTCCTGGTCCGCCATCGCCCGCGCCAGGGGGTCCGCCCTTGGGTTGGGGTCGGCGAACTCCCAGGCGTCATGGTCGTCGACGGTGGTGGTCAGGCGGTGGTCCGCGCTCTTCAGGCGGTCCAGGGCCAGATTGCGGGCGATGGTGGCCATCAGTGCCCGCGGGTGGTGAATGATGCCTCTGGACCTGAACTGGCAGACCCGGACATAGGTCTCCTGGACCACATCCTCCACCTCGTGGGGCGGCACCAGCCGGGAAATCACCCGGGCCAGGTGGGCTCGACAGGACAGGTAGAGGCTGTCCACGCTCTGTTCATCCGCCATGACTGGGAATCCTTGTTATCGTCGGTCAGCGATGCTCAGGGGTAGACGAAGGACGGGCCTTTTTCCGCCACTGAGGGCGACACAATTTTCTTCCTCTTCCTCTTCCTCTTCCTCTTCCTCTTCCTCTTCCTCTTCCTCTTCCTGGCGCCGGGCCGCCGTTCAAGGGGCCATTTCGCCACGAATATGGCGGGCGGCCAACAGCAGGTGGGCCACCCCCCACACCGTGGTTGCCGGCACCGTGGCCAGCAGGGCGTAGCGCAGGCTGTCGCTGCCCAGGCTGGGGGCCAGGGCGTCGCTGATAATGCCGATGGCCAATGGGCCCAGGCCCAGGCCGATCAGGTTGAGCACCAGGAACACGATGGCGGAGGACAGGGCGCGCATGCGGTTTTCCACCAGGCCGTGGGTGACCGCAATGATGGGGGCAACATAGGCGGCGCACACAGCGCCCGGAAAAATATAGCAGATCAGGGCCAGGACGCTGCTGTCGGCGACAAAGACGCCAATGTTGAGGGGCAGGGTGACCCCCATGGCGATGGCGGTGACCCAGGGGTACCAGCGGGCATCCCGTTTGCCGAAACGGTCCGCCAGATAGCCGGTGAGCACCGTGGCGATGGCGCCGCCGAGGCCGATGATAAGCGCAAACCAGGTGCCCACGGTGCCGGTGCCCAGCTGGTGAACGCGGATGAAAAACGACGGCAGCCAGTTGAGCAGGCCGTAGCCGGCAAAGCCCAGTAGGGCGGTGGCCGCTGCCATGTGGCGAAAGGTGTGCAATCGCCACAGGTGGTTGAGCACCGCCCTGGTGGTGGGGTGGGGGTCGTCCCCCGCAGTGGGGCGGGGAGGGTCGAAGCGGCCCCGGGGGGGCTCCGCCAGGGTCAGCCGGAGGACCACGGCGAGGAGGACCCCGGGGATGCCGACGGCAAAAAAGGCCACCCGCCAGCCGAAAAATTCGTTGAGCCAGCCCCCGGCGAGAAAGCCGAACAAAATGCCGATATTGACGCCCATGTTGTAGGTGCCGAGGGCCGTGGCCCGCTCCCCCGGGGGAAAGGTGTCGGAGATCATCGAGTGGGCGGGGGGGCTACAGCCGGCCTCGCCGACGCCGACCCCGATGCGCACCAGCAGCAATTGCAGGTAACTGGTCACCAGGCCACTGAGGGCGGTAAACAGGCTCCACACCCCCACTGCCAGGGCGACGATGTCGCGGCGCACCCCGCGGTCCGCCCAGCGGGCGATGGGCAGGCCCATCACCACATAGAACAGGGCAAAGGCGAAGCCGGTGAGCAAACCGAGCTGGGTGTCGGACAAGCCCAGCTCGGCCTTGATGGGCTCCTGGAGAATGGCCAGAATCTGGCGGTCGATAAAGTTGAAAACATAGGCGGTCATCAGCAGGGTTAGGGCGTAATAGCGGTAGCCCCTGCCGGCGTAAGGGTCCCCTGTGGCTGCTGCCGGGGTGGTATCCATGGCGGTTGTCTCTAGCCGGGGATTGTGGTGGCGGCGAGAATCTTCAGCAAGCCGGTATTTTTGACGATGTCGATCTGGTGTTCACTGCCACCCCCACTTCGCCGCCAAAGGTCATGGCGTGGACGTGGACCCTGGCGTCGCCATCCACCCAGGCGGTGGCACTGCGGGGAACGGCCAGCAGCCACTCCCGGGAGGCAAGAATATTGTAGGGGGGCATCAGCCCATTGCTGTCGGGTGTCAGCTCGCACATGGCCAGGCAGGCCCGGCAGGCGTCCTGGAGCATGCCCGCCTTGTCCTCGGCGGACATCTCCGGGGTGAGGCCGAGGGCGGTGAGGCCGTGGCGAAAGCAGAACTCGGGCACCCGAATCAGCCGCCCCCCGCTAACCAGGTGGTTGAAATAGCCCGCCAGGGGCAGCTCGCGGCCGGGCATCAGGTGGAAGTGTTTGTGGGGCTGGCTGGCGCCCGCGGCGGTGCCGCCATTGAACATCAGCACCCCTCCCAAGTCCCCCAGCAGGGGTGCAATGGCGGCGAAATCCGCCGGGGTAACGGGGGCCTCCTGGGATTCAAAGCCCCGGGTGATGACCAGCAAATGGTTTTCGGAGATGCCAAACTTGTTGAAAATCAGCACGTGGGCCGGGGGCAGGTGGGCGACAAAGAGGTTGGGGTCATAGGGCAAAAAGGGGTTTTCCTGCTGCTCGCCCCCGTCCTGGAGGGCCTTGGCCATGATCTTCAGGCTGAGGGTGGAAATCCACCTGGCCTGGTAGGGCAGGCCCCTTTCCTCAAGGGGGTGGGATTCCGCATCCATGGGTACCAGGGAACCCGAGTCCAGGGCCTGCTGCCGGCGTTTGGCGAGATGGTCGAGGGTCAGGGATGGGGGTTGGTTCATGTGGAAATCCTTGGCTTTGAAAAGGCGGGCGGAGTCGCCCCCACGGTGGTAGTGGTTTTGGTCCCGGTTGTTCGCGACTATACTACAGGGGCTTATCCTGGCAACAATCTCGTGCCCAGGCACCCGTTGCCGAACCCCTCCCAGCCAATGGTGGTCAATGACTTCTGCAAATACCCCGGATATTTTCACCGATGACGTCGGTACCGAACATCACCTGATCCTGCGTCACCTGACGGCGGACGATTACGACGACATCCGCGAAATCATGGATCGGATCTATTCCAGCATGGGCGGCGCATGGAAGAAAAAAGAGTACCTGGCCCAACTCGCCAAGTTTCCCGAGGGCCAATTCTGCATCGAGGACAGCGGCAGAGTGGCCGCGGCGGCGTTCTCGGTGATTGTGGACTACAGCCAGTTTGGCGATGAACACACCTATGACGAGATCACCGGCAATGCCTACCTGACCTCCCACGACCCCAACGGCGACGTGCTCTACGGGGTGGAGGTCTTCGTCTCTCCCGACTACCGGGGCCTGCGCCTGGGGCGGCGATTGTACGAGGCCCGCAAGGAGCTGTGCCGCAACCTCAACCTCAAGTCCATCGTCGCCGGTGGCCGCATCCCCAATTACAACAAATACGCCCACGAGATGTCCCCCTACGAGTACATCGAGCGGGTCAAGGACAAGGACATCTACGATCCCACCCTCAGCTTTCAGCTCGCCAATGATTTCGAGGTGCGCCGGGTGCTGTCCGCCTACCTGCCGGAGGACCGGGAGTCCAAGGGTTATGCCACCTTGCTGCAGTGGCACAATATCTACTACAGCCCCACCGAGCCCAAGCTGATCGGTGCCCGCAAGAAGACCGCCCGGGTGGGCTGTGTGCAGTGGCAGATGCGCTACTTTCAGAATGTGGAGGAGCTGCTCCAGCAGGTGGAGTACTTCGTCGACGCGCTGTCGGATTACAAGTGCGACGTGGCCCTGTTCCCCGAATTCTTCAACGCGCCCCTGATGGGGCTGGGGGGGCACACCAATTCCATCGACTCCATTTGGCACCTGGCCACCTACACCGACGAGATTCTCAACGAGATATCCCGTCTGGCGGTGAGCTACAACATCAATATCATCGCCGGCTCCATGCCGGTGGTGGAGGACGATGATCTCTACAATGTCAGCTTCCTGTGCCGCCGCAGTGGCACCATCGACAGCCAGTACAAGATTCATCCCACCCCCCACGAGAAAAAGGATTGGATCATGAAGGGCGGCGACGCTCTCCAGGCCTTTGAAACGGACTTCGGCAAGATCGGCATCCTGATTTGCTACGATGTGGAGTTCCCCGAGCTGGCGCGCCTGCTGTCGGAGGAGGATATCAAGATTCTCTTCGTACCCTTTTGGACGGACACCAAGAACGGCTACCTCCGGGTGCAGCGCTGCGCCCAGGCCAGGGCCATCGAGAACGAGTGCTACGTGGTGATCGCCGGCAGCACCGGCAACCTGCCCAAGGTGGACAACGTGGACATCCAGTACGCCCAGACCGCCGTCTATTCACCGTCGGATTTCGCCTTCCCCCACGACGCCATCATCGCCGAGACAACCCCCACCACCGAGATCACCCTGATCGTCGACCTCGACCTGCACAAGCTCACCCAGCTGCAGAATGAGGGCTCGGTGCGCAATTATCTCGACCGCCGCCGCGACCTCTACCAGGTTTCCTGGCGGGGGGAGGGTATCAAGAAGCGCTAGTACTCCTTCAATTTGATACTGCCTTATGTTCCGGTTCTCTTGTAGGAGCCCGGCACCCAGGGCACTCGCTCCGCCCGCGGGGCAGGCTCTCCTCCGGGCGAAGGGTGGTGATTGAGCGAATAGGGCGACTTTCCCACCTCTTTTCGTTCGGAGGACCGGGCTCCTGCACCAATCCGATCTGGCCAACATCAAATTGAAACAGCACTGGGCGGGATGGCGCCGGTGCGACTTCGCTCTTTACACTCGTAAAGCAAAGAGCCACAATCAGCCTTTGTTCTGGGGGTGGTTGCCGCGCCAGGTTTGTTTGCCGGGTGCCGCCTCCCCCACTTTCGCGCAACGATAACTAAAAGGTAGGCAACCCATGTACGACGTAATGGCCGGTATCAAAGTAATTGAAGTGGCGGAGCATACCTTCGTGCCCGCGGCGAGCATGGTGCTCGCCGACTGGGGTGCGGATGTGGTCAAGGTGGAGCGGCTGCCCATGGGCGACTCCTCCCGGCATATGAAGCTGCCGGCCACCGGCGGCCGGATCAACCCGTTTTTCGAGGCGGGCAACCGGGGCAAGCGCAGTGTCGCCATCGACCTCACCCAGGCGGCGGGGCGCGAGCAGCTCTACAAGCTGATCGAAAACGCCGACGTCTTTATCACCAACCTGCGGGCCGATGCCCGGGCCAAGCTGGGGATCGAGCCCGCCGATGTGATCGCCCGCAAGGCGGACATCATCTACGCCCGGGGCACCGGCTACGGACTGCGGGGCGCCATGGCCAACGACGGCGGCTTCGATTACCCGTCCTCCTGGTGCCGGGGCGGCGCCGGCTACCAGCAGACGGTGGCCGGCGGCGAGCCGGTGCAGCAGCCGGGCTCCATCGGCGACCTGGGGGGTGGGGTTACCCTGGCTGGCGCCATCGCCGCCGCCCTGTTCCGCCGCGAGCGCACCGGCAAGGGCGCCATTGTCGACAACGCCCTCTATCTGGTGGGCGCCTACCTGATGTCCCAATCCCTGGTGGCCGCCAGCGCCGGCATGCCCATGCCTGTGGTGCGGGCCCAGAAGTCCGCCCTGATGCCCCTGGCCAACAACTACCGCACCAGGGACGACCGCTGGATCAATGTGTGCATCCTGATGGACAGCTGGTGGCAGGACTTCGCCGAGCATATCGAGCGTCCGGAGCTGGTTGCGGACCCCCGCTTTGTCGATGGCGACGCCCGCAGCGCCAACGCCGAGGCACTGATTCAGGAGGTGAGTGACGCCTTCGCCAGGCGGGACTACGCCGACTGGTGCCAGCGCCTGAAGACCATGAAGGGGGTGTGGTCCCCCCTGCAGAGCCCCCAGGAGGTGCTGGCGGACCCCCAGGCCCTGGAGAACGGCTTTGTCTCCAAAGTGGTGATCGACAGCGAAACCAGCTACCTCACCGGGGTCTCCCCCGCCCAGTTCGACGAGCGGCCCATCGGCGACCTGAGGGGCAGCCCCACCTTTGGCCAGCACACCGACGAGGTGTTGCGGGAGCTGGGCCTTGGCGACGGGGAACTCGCCCAGTTGCGGGCGGCGGGCGCCATCAAGTAGTGGTAATCAGTTTTTTGCCGCGGACGCCGCGCCCGATGGCGCCTTGCTGAACCTGACGAACACCAGCATCAGCATCGCCGCCATTGCCAGCCATTGCATGATGGCAAAGTCCACCACATAGGCCTGCATCGCCGCCTGGCGGGTGATCTCCCCGTTGAGCAGCAGGGCCCCCTGCTGGGTTGTCCACTGCCAGGCGGCGGGATAGTCCAGCCAGGTGTGGAAGGGGGTGATGTGCTCCACCAGCTGGGCGTGGTAGGACTGGGTGTTTCTCGCCAGCAGGGTGAACAGGAAGGAGATTCCCAAACTTCCCCCAAGGCTGCGGATCAGCCCGGAAATGGCCGCCCCGTCCGCCTGCAAATGGGGGCTGAGGGTGCTGAACAGAATGATATTGGTGGGCAGGAAGACCAGGGACATGGCAAAGCCCTGGATAACGCCCGCGATCACAATGTATTCGAGGCTGGTGTAAAGACTGAAGTTGGTCATCATTGCCAGGGCCAGGATCAAGCTGCCAAACCCCAGGGCGATAAAGACCCTGGGATCGAAGCGGGTGCCGAACCTGTTGAACACCAGCAGTCCCAGCAGACTGCCAACCCCCCTGGGGGCCATCAACAGCCCGGCGACAAACACCGGGAAGTGCATCAGGTTCTGCAAATACCCCGGCAGCAGGGCCATGGAGGCGAAGAGGATGGTGACATTGACAAAAACAAACACGGTGCCGATGGTGAAGTTGCGGTCCTTGAAGCAATCCAGGCTGATATAGGGGGAGCGCCGGCTGCCGATATGGAGCAGGAACATGGCGCTGAACACCGCGGCCATGGTGGCAAAAATAATGATCTCCCAGGACGCGAACCAGCCCTGGCTCTCCCCCCGGTCAAACATCAGCTGGAGCGCGGCTATACCCAGACTGAGGAGAAAAAAGCCGAGAAAATCCATGCTCCGCCCGTAGTTGAGGGGCGTTTTCGGCACCACCAGATACATGCCCACCGCCACCAGGACACCGATGGGCAGGTTGATCAAAAATACCCAGCGCCAGCTGTAGAACTCCGTCAGATATCCCCCCAGGGTGGGTCCGAGGATGGGGCCAATGATGGTGCCGATACCCCACAGGGTGAGGGCCTTGGTGTACTGGGCGCGGGTGTGGATGTCCAGCATCAGTGCCTGGCCCGCCGGCACGATAAAGGCGCCGGCGACCCCCTGCAGAAAGCGGAACAGCACCAGCTCCTCCAGGTTTTGCGCCAGCCCGCACATTGCCGAGGTCAGGGTGAAGGCGATCACCGAGGGGATCAGCACCTCCCGGCGGCCATAGCGATCGCAGAGAAAGCCCGTCAGCGGCATAAAGATGGCATTGGCGAGGATATAGGACGTCAGCACCCAGGCCAGCTGGTCCTGGGTGGTGGACATGGCCCCCTGGATATGGGGCAGGGCGACGTTGGCAATGGTGCTGTCCAGGGTGATCAGCACCACCGACATGGACATCAGGAATAGATTCCACTTGCGGGTGCCCTCGCTGACCTGGACCCTGGCGGTGTCGCTGATGACCGTGGGCTCAGCCATGGGGGAACATCAGCGGTAGCTGCCGGTGTCGATGGCCACTGCCGCGGTCATGCCCTTGCGCAACTCCGGATCTCCCGGCCGCCAGTCGAGGCTGATGCGCACCGGAATGCGCTGGGTGATCTTGACCCAGTTGCCGGTGGCGTTCTGGGGCGGCAGGATGGCGAATTCCGACCCGGTGGCGGGACTGATGCTCTCCACCACCCCCTGCCAGACTTTACCCGGATAGGTGTCCACCTCGATGGTGGCCGGCATCCCGGGAACCACCTTGGTGAGGTCGGTCTCCATGTAATTGGCTTCCACCCAGTGGCGGCCGGTACCCACCACGGTCATCAGCGGCTGACCCGCCTCGGCGTACTCCCCGGGGTTGGGCACCTTGGAGGCGACACCCGCGATGGGGCTGGTGATCCTGGTATTGGCCAGGTCCAGGCGGGCCTGGTTGAGGCGGGCCAGGGTCGCCTGGTAGTTGGGGTGCTCCGTCACCGGCAGGTCGAGGCTGCCCTGGAGGCCCGCCAACAGGCGTTTGAGGTCCTCGCCGATCACCGCCACCGCCTGGCGTGCCTGCTGCTGGTCGTGGAGCGCCCGGTCCAGTTGGTTTTCCGCATTCATGCCTTTTTTGGCCAGGTTGGCCTGGCGCTGATATTCGCGACCCAGATAAGCCAGGTTTTCCTCCGCCAGCTTGAGTTCCTCGTTCTTTTGCCGCCAGGCGGCGCGCCGGGTCTCGATATCGATGCGAATGCTGTCCAGTTCCGCCTCGATGCCGGCGATGGCGGTGACAAAGGGGGCCTGGTTGAGGGTGAACAGGGGATCGCCGGCGTCAATCCTTTGGTTTTCCCCCACCCACACCCGCTGGATCAGCCCGGAAACCTCGGGACTGATATGGATCTGGGTGGCTTTGACATAGGCGTTGTCGGTGGCGATATAGCGGCCACTGTAGGCCCAGAACAGGGCCATGGTCAGCACTGCCAGCAGCGGGAGGGTCCACATCAATACGCGGCGGACTTGGGGGGTCATCCTGGGTTCCTTGCACTTGAGGTCTGATGGTCAGTCACCGGCCAGGTTCTCCTTGACGATGGTGAGCAGGGCGAGGAGCTCCTCCTCCTGTTGTTTGCTGAGGCCGGTACAGGCCTTGTCGATAACCTCGGCGGAGCACTCCGCCGCCACGCTCAGCACCGGCTCCGCCTTGGCGGTGAGATACACCCGCACCGCGCGGCGATCCGCCGGGTCCGCCCGGCGCTCCACCCAGCCGCCCTTTGCCATGCGGTCCATCAGCCGGGTCAGGGTGATGGGCTGGATCTCCAGCACCTCGGCGATGGTCTTCTGGCTGGAGCCCGGACGGTTCGAAATTGCCAGGATGGCCCGCCACTGCACCTGGGTGAGACCGTGGCTGGAAAGCCGCCGGTCAAACAAGCGCCGGATATGGCGGGCGATGTCGGTAACGAGAAAACCCAGGGGGGTGGGCTTGTGGGGCTTGATGGTCACGGCGGTATCCGCTGGGTATTGTCGGAGCACGGCCATTATAAGCATGCTCACTATAAGCAGGGAAGGGCGCCGCTGGTCTTTTGGCCAATGGTGTCGGGGGTGTGGCGGGGGCCGCGCGCAAAAAAAAGACCCCCGAAGGGGTCAAGCAACAGGGTGGGTCGGATCCGCCCTGTGGTCAGTCCGGCGCCTTGCCCGCCGGGCCACAGGCAACTGGCAGCCCCTGACTGAACAGGGCAGGCCGCCTGCCGAAGCCCGACGCGGTGGCGCTATCGGCCGGGCTCGCCACAGTGTCGATCAGCAATCGGTGAGGCCTAATTCGGCACACTTTTCAAGCGTGTCTCCGGCATCGTCAAGGGCATCTGTGGTCGCGTCCTCGGTGTCTTCAGCCTTATCCTTGGCGTCCTCGAAAAGCTCCGCTGATTCCTCTTTCACCTCTTCCGCGGCGTTGTCGATGGCTTCCCCGGTGCGTTCCGCCGGGCCCTGCTGATCGCAGGCGCCAAGGGTCAACGCCAGTGCCAGGGCCGGTAGCAGGCCGGTAATCGCTGTTCTGCTCATGGATTTGCTCCTCAATGGGTATGTTGTGGTCCGGTGGGGCCAGTGGCGGCGGTGAGGGCTTCACCGGTGCCGCCTTGCGGCCCTAAAAGCTGTAGCGCAGACCCAGGGTCAGGGTGTCCAGGTCGGTGTCATCCGCCCTGGGTGGCAGCGGGAAGGCGCCGCCGTCGAACTCGATCTCGTAGCGCTTGTACTCCACATTGAGGCCGAGGGCATCGCTGACCCGGAACCTGACACCGGCGCCGTAGAACGGGGTGTCGTCGTCGAACTCCCGCCGCACACCCAGCACCTCGACATCCCCGTCCCACCAGAACCACCCCCCCTTGGCGTAGAGGGCGAGGGAATCGGTAAGGGGCAGCTGACCCACCAGGGCCGCCCCCAGGCCGTCCACCTCGGCGGAGGCCGAACTGCTGCCGTAACTGCCGAAGTCCGTGTAGTTGGCCTCGATGGCCAGATAGGGTGAGACCTGAACCCCCACTAGCCCCTCGTAGAGGTCATTTTCATCGTCGAAATCACCTCCCCGCGCCTTGTAGCCGCCATAGTTGCCGCCGATATACAGCCCCTGCTCCTGGCCGCCCTGGGCAAAGCCCGATGAGGGGCCGAGGAGGGCAATGGTCAGGGCTGGAATCATCATCTTTTTCATGGGGTGCTCCTTGTTCCTTGGGTTTTACTTCGTGGTCTGGTGTCGATGTCCTGTTGTCGCTCGCAGCGGGTCCGGGTCAGCGGTTGTGGGCGCCGGGCACCGCTTCGTCGCTGGGAATCAGCTCCAGAAACTCGTCGAGCTCCAGGCTGCCATTGGCGTTTTTATCCAGGCGCTGGAAGCTTTCGGGGGTGAGGCCCACGGTGACCGCCTCGTCAACACTCAGGGACTGGCTGCCGTCTTCGTCCAATTGATGAAACATGTCGATATACCGCTCCCGGGGTTCCACTGGGTCCGCTGGCGCAGTGGGGCCGCCGCCGGCTTCAGGGGCCGCCAGGGCGGGCGCGGTGGTGAGGACGGCCGCGATGGCCAGCAGGGGAAGGCTGAGATTCATAACAACGCCTCGGCGATAGTCTGTTGGGACCAGCTCCATAGCAAGCCCGGTGCCAATTTTAAAAAGGCTTTAAATTCATGGGCTTGCTATTTTTCTGGGGGGTTTGGTCAGGGGTTTTTGTTGCAAAAAGGAAACATATGCTGGTGATTTTAAAAAAAAGCCAAAATATTCATTCAGTTGTGGTGTTGTTTATTTGCAACACAAGGATTTTCAGGCACACTCCGGGATTTCCGCACTGGCCCGGACCCCACCATGAAACCGCTCCTCAGCAGATTCACCCTGTTGCAGCAATGGGCAGGGGCCACCTTGCTGGCGATCCTGCCCCTGCTGGTGGCGGTGAGCTACGCCGCCGTCGCCCTCCAGGAGCAAACCCGCAGCCAGCGCCAACTGGTGCAGCGGATGGATGCCCTGGCGAGCCACAGCGCGGCACTGGCGGACACCCTGAGGGAGATGGTGCGCTCGGCGCGGCAATACCAGCTGTTGCGCGACCCCAGCTTCCTGGCCCTGTATGGCCACAAACGGGAGGCCCTGAGGACCCATGGCGGCGCCCTCCAAGGGCTGTTGGCGGAGGATGGGAGGGGCGACCGCCTGCTGGCGGATATCGCCGTCACCGCGGATGAGGTGCACCAGCTGTTGGCGGCCGTGCCGGCGCTCACTTCGGAGCAGCTGACGGAACCCCTGAGGAGGCTGGTTGCCCTGGGGGACCACCTGACCCAGAATGTCGACCGTCTGCGGGGCGCCGCGGTGCAGGAGGGGGAAGCCAATTTCAGCCGTATCTTCGAACAGTTGCTGCTGTTCACCATGCTCGCCCTGCCGGGCACGTTGCTGCTGCTGATCATCGGCACCTATCGGGTGTCGCGCCCCATCTGGCGCCTGAGTCAGGCGATCCGGGCCCTGGGCCAGCAGCAGTGGCAGACCCCCATCGCCATCAGCGGGCCGGCGGACCTGGTGGCCCTGGGGGACAACCTGGAGTGGATGCGCCAGCAGGTGGAGGCCAGCGACCGGCAAAAAAACGCCTTTATCCAGCATGTCACCCACGAGCTCAAGACCCCGCTGGCGGCCATTATCGAGGCCGGCAACCTGCTGCGGGATGGTGTTCCCGCCCCCCCGCGGGTGGAGCAGCTGCCGGTGCTGGAGATCCTCACCGCCAATGCCCGCAATCTCAACAATTTGATCCAGCAGCTGCTCAACTACAATGCGGTGTCCCACGGTCTGGTCACCCACTGCGCGGCGGTGGACATTCGCCAGTTGTGTGAGAACTGCCGCCACAGCCTCGCGGCGGCTGAGCCAGACAAGGTGGTGGGATGGAGTTTGGCGGGTGATGGTGACCAGGTCCACAGCGACCCGCGGCTGTTGGAAATGATCGTCAGGAATCTGCTGGGCAATGCCTTCCAGTTCTGTTCCTCCCCGGGGGTGATCGAGGTTGAGTGGCGGCTGCTGGACGACGGCTGGCGGCTGCGGGTGACGGACAATGGCCCGGGGATCGACAGCGACGAACTGGAGGCCATCTTCACCCCTTTCTACAAGGGCCGTACCGGCCTCCGCCACCGGGTGCCCAAGAATGGCATCGGCCTGGCCATCGTCAAGGACAGCGTCGCCCTGCTCAAGGGCTCGATCCGGGTGGTGTCGACCCCCGGCCAGGGCGCCACCTTCGAACTCCATTTTCCTCTACAACGGGCGGACCAGGGACTATGAAATCAGGGATCGTGAAAGCAGGGATGATAAAACGGGTGATGCCGGGCCTGTTGGCCGCCCTCCTGGCGGGTTGCCAGGCCGGGCTGCCGCAGTCGGCCGCTGCGCCGGAGCAACGTGCGGCGGTGGCTGCCGGGCCGGACTCTGGGGTGGAGGCCTGGCTGGTGCGGCGTCAACAGCTGTGCGATTTGCCAGTGGAGGGGCAGCGGGACCGCCTGCGGACGCTGGCGGCGGTCGCCGGCGACCCCCGCTGGGACCTGGAATTGGTGCTGCTGGCCAGCTGCCGTCCGGACCAGACGCCGGGAATACTGCGGGAGGCTCTCGCCAGGCTCGCCAGTGATCCCGCCTGGACCCCGGGACAGCTGGCCCTGGTGGCGCTGATTCGCGACAGCGTCCGCAGCTATGCCGTCCTGGAAAGCCGAATCGCCGACCTATCCAGTGAACTGGAGGCCACCATCGACGGAATTCGCGCCATCGAAACCGACATCAACAACCTCAGCCCCAATGGAGAAGCCAAGTGAAATCGCCCCAGGTGCTGATTGTCGACGACGACCCCGGCATGCTCAAACTGTTGTGCCTGCGCCTCGGCGCCCTGGGTTACCGGACTCTGGCGGCGGAGTCCGGGAGCGACGCCCTGGCCCTCTTGGAACGCCACGAGGTTCACGCCCTGCTCACCGACCTGCGCATGGCACCGATGGACGGCATGGCGCTGTTTGCCCGGGTCCACCACCGCTGGCCCGGACTGCCGGTGATCATGCTCACCGCCCACGGCACCATCCGCGAAGCGGTGGAGGCCACCAGGGAGGGCATCTTTGCCTTCCTCACCAAGCCGGTGGACAAGGATGAGCTCCAGTCGACCCTGGCGGAGGCCCTGGCGTTGCGGCCGCCCACCGGCGAGTCGGCGCCGCTGGACACCGGCCGGCTGATCACCCGCAGCGCCAAAATGTTCAGGCTGCTGGAGCAGGCGCGGCTCTACGCCGAAAGCGACGTCAATATCCTGGTCACCGGCGAGAGCGGCACCGGCAAGGAACTGCTGGCGGAGTTGATTCACAGCCACAGCCCGCGGGCGGCCAGGCCCTTCGTGGCCATCAATTGCAGCGCCATTCCGGCGGATTTGCTGGAGTCGGAGCTGTTCGGCCATGTCAAGGGTGCCTTTACCGGCGCCACCCAGGACCGCGAGGGCCTGTTCACCACCGCCGACGGCGGCACCCTGCTGCTGGACGAGATCGGCGACCTGGACTATCCCCTCCAGGCCAAGCTGTTGCGGGTCCTCCAGGAGGGGACGTTGCGGCCGGTGGGTGGGCGCCGGGATATCACCGTGGATGCCCGTATCGTATCCGCCACCCATGTCGACCTGGAGGCGGCCATCGCCAACCGCCAATTTCGCGAGGACCTGTTCTACCGCCTCAATGTGGTCAACCTTCAGCTACCGCCCCTGCGGGAGCGCCTGGAGGACATTCCCCTGCTCGCCGGACACTTTCTGAAGCGGATATCCAGGCGCACCGGCAGGCCGGAAAAGGCCCTGGCCCCGGACGCCCTGGCCCTACTGTTGGGCTACCACTGGCCGGGCAATATCCGCCAGCTGGAAAACGTCATGGAGCGCTTGTTCGCCCTCAGCGCGGGGCCGGTAATTTCCGCCGCGCAAACCGGCCAGGCCCTGCCGGTGGAGAGGGCGGCGCCCATCAGCTCCTTGAGGGAGGCCCGCAAGGCGTTCGAGCGGGACTACCTGGTGAGCCTGCTCACCGCCACCCATGGCAATATGACCCAGAGCGCGGAGCTGGCGGGGCGCAACCGCTCCGACTTCCACAAGCTGGTGAAAAGACACGGCCTGGATCCGGCGCTGTTCCGCGGCGCCGGGGACGGCTGCTAGACTCCGGGATACTCCGGCGGCCCTTTTCCAGCATAATCGCAACCTTGCCAACACCCCACAGGACAAACCATGACCCACCTGCGCGGCATTGCCGTTCGCCCCCGATCCGGTGCCCCCATGCGCCCTCTCGACAGGGTGTCGGTAACTCTGGAGCACGGCCTTGAAGGGGATTTTCGCGGCCGCCCGGGCAGGCGCCAGGTGACCGTCCTCAGTGCGGACAGCTGGCTCCAGGCCTGCGCCGAACTGGGCCGGGAGCTCCCCTGGCTCACCCGGCGCGCCAACCTGCTGGTGTCCGGGATCGGTTTCGGCCCCGGGGATGTGGGCCGTACCCTCTGCATTGGCGAGCTGGAGTTGTTGATTACCCGGGAGACCGATCCCTGCCACAAGATGGATCAGGCCTGTCCCGGGTTGATGGCGGCCCTGGCACCGGGGTGGCGGGGCGGGGTCTGTTGCCGGGTGCTGACGCCGGGAAACATCGTCCTCGGGGATACCGTGGCGCTGCTCCCGGCAGGCGGCTAGTACTCTTTCAGTTTGATACTGCCTTATGTTTCGGTTCTATTGTAGGAGCCCGGCACCCAGGGCACTCGCTCCGCTCGTGGGGCAGGCTCTCCTCCGGGGGAATGGTGGTGATGCGAAGCGAATAGGGCGACTTTCCCACCTCTGTTCGCCCGGAGGACCGGGCTCCTA
>Ga0079224_100002565_pt1 | contig 22198 bp, 21 predicted proteins | sample Stecom2015_FD_80414 | JGI IMG/M metagenome (GOLD analysis project Ga0079224, IMG submission 80414) | Agricultural soil microbial communities from Utah to study Nitrogen management - Steer compost 2015 | ecosystem: Environmental > Terrestrial > Soil > Agricultural land | place: USA: Utah...
CGTCTGGCCGAGCTCGCCGAGATGGAAATCGATCGAGTGCAGCTGCTGGTTCAGCCGGGACTGGAAGATGTTGATTTCGCCGGCGCCGTTCAGCAGCGCATCGAGCAGCGCCGCGTCGACGCGCGCCGTCTCGGTCCGCTCCGCGCTCCGCCCCTCGGCCTGCGGGCCGCGCGCGGGGGCGGCAGGCGGCGGCGCGTCGGGTTCCTTGCTCGGAGCGGCTTCCGCGACGGCCTCGGCCGGGGCTTCGGTCGCCGCCGCGGCGTCGTCGGCCGCGTGCACGGGGGCGGCCGCCTCCTCCCGGGGACCGTCCGGGGCGTCCGCCGGTGCCGGCGCCGCAGCGGCGGGCGCAGGCGTCTTCGGCGCCTTCGCATCCGCGCCGCGCGTGAGCTTCGTCAGCCGGCGCGCGAGCTCGTCGAGCCCCGGAACCGTGCGGCGGAAGCCCTTGTCCGCGGCGCGTGCACCGCCGTCCTCGGCCGGCGCCGCGCCGTCGTGTGCCGCGGCCGCCGGGCCGCCCGAGGCCGTCTCGCCCTCGCGGCCCGCGGCCTCGGCGCTCGTCTCGAGCGAATCCGCGTGCGTCGAGTCGACCTCCTCCGGAGCCGCCTCATCGCGAAGCGGCCGTGTCGGCGCGAGCTGGCGAACCGTCGGCTCCTCGCCGGGCCGTACCGCGCTGTCGTCTGCGGCCGCGGCGCCGGGCTGCGGAGCCGGCGGCCGGGCGGCCGTGTCCGCATCGGCCGCCCGCGCATGCGGAGCGGGGTCGCCTTCGGCCGGCCGCGAGCCCGGCGAGGACAGCGCGTCGATGCGCGCGACGAGGCCGGCCGCGCTCGGCACCGGCCGGCCGGCGTCGATGCAGTCGCGCATTGCGTGCAGCGTGTCGAGGCACTGCTGCAGCAGCTCGAGCGTCGCCGGCGACGGCGCGACGCGCTTCTCCGCCATGCCGGCGAGCAGCGTCTCGAGCGCGTGGCTCAGGTCGCCCATCGGCGTGACGCCGGCCATTCGCGCGCCGCCCTTCAGCGTGTGCAGCAGGCGTTGGAGCTCGACGACCGACGACGAGCCTTCGCCGTCGCCGCGCAGCGCCTCGAGCGCCCTCTCGGCGTTCTCGAGGATCTCGGCCGCCTCCTCCATGAAGATCGCGGCGATCTCGGGATCGAAGTTGAGCTCGAGCGCCGGAGACGACACGTCGTCCGGAGCGGCCGGCTTGTCCGGCGCCGCCGCCTCCTCGAGCCGCTCGAGGCGCGCGATCACGTCCGGATCGGGCTCGAAGGCCGTCCCGCGGGTCAGCGCGTCCGTCATCCGTGCGATCTCGTCCGCGGCCGCCGCGAGCGTCGCGATCCCTTCGTCGAGCAGGCCGCGGCCGGCCTGGAAGAGCCGGCCCAGACACTCCGAGAGCGGCCGCGCGAGCGCGACCGCTGGCGCGAACGCGGCCATCTTCGCGCTGCCGAGCAGCGTGTGGCAGGCGCGGTAGAGCGGCTCGTCGATCAGATGCGGCGCCTCGCCCCGGCGCGCGGACTCGACGAACGCGCGCAGCGTCTCGAGATGCCCGAGCGTCTCCTTCACGAAGATGTCCGCGAGCACCGGGTCCATGGCGGGCTCGGCCGCGGCGGCGCCGTCCGCGGACGCGCCGGCCGGCGCCTCGGTCTCGTCGGGAGCCGGCAGCCGCAGCGAATCGCTCGAGATGCGCGCGGCGTTCGGGTCGCCCTCCGCGAACGCCTCGGCGCGCTTCATCAGCAGCTGCACGTCCGCCCGCGGCGGAATGCCGACCTCGAGCTGCTCGATGAGCTGCGGGAAGACGTCGGCGGCCTCCGTGATGAACTCGATCATCGAAGGCGTCGGATCGAGCGTCTGGTTGATCACGCGGTTCAGCAGGTTCTCGATGCTCCACGCGAACTCGCCGATCATCTGGGCGCCGACCATCCGGCCGCTGCCTTTCAGCGTGTGGAACGAGCGGCGCACCGAGATCAGCGCATCGGTGTCTTCCGGCCGCTCCGCCCAGATCGGCAGGAAGCGGGCGATGCTCGCGATCTCCTCCTTCGCCTCCTCGATGAACAGCTCGAGGAGCTCCGGATCGGAGCGCTCCTCGTCGACCTCCATGACGGGCGGCGCCGGCTTCGGCGCCTTCTTCGGCGCAGGCTGCGGGGCGACCGGCGCAGGCGCGGGCCGTTGCGCCTGCGGCAGCGCCTCGAGCAGGTCGAGGCAGCGGCTCGCGTTGTCCAGCATGTACCACGGATCGCTGCGCCCGCGGCTGATCGTCTCCATGTAGTACTCGACGGCGACGACCGCATCGGCCAGGCGCTCGAGATACTCGGGCTTCAGCGCCTTGCGGCCGGGACCGAGCCGGGTCGCGATCACGGCGCCGATGCGCTCGACGATCTTCACGGCCCGGGTCTTGTTCAGCATCAGGAGGCCCGCCGTGATGCCGCGCAGCTGCGGCTTCACCTGGTCGAGAACGCGGCCGTCCTCCGGGTTCTCGAGCAGCTGCGTGACGGCTTCCTTGACCTTCGCGAGGTTCACGATGCATTCGCCGACGACGGCCTGCGTCACGTGGCGATACTGCGCCTCGGTCTCGCTCTCCACGGGCGCGCCGGAGTCCGCGCCCGGGACGATCGCGCGGACCAGCTCGTGGTGCAGGGCGTCCTCGACGTCGAGCAGCGTCGCGGCGATCTTCTCCAGCATCCGGGGGCTCTCGATCTTGCCGCTGCCGACGATTGCGTTGAGATCGCGCGCCTCGCGCTGGATCTCCGCCCGCGCCTTCTCGAGCCCGAGGACGCCGAGCGTGTCGGCGATCTTCTTCAGCATGTCGAGCTGCGGCTTCAGCTGCTCGATGTCCTCCATGCCGGTGCGCACGAAGATGTCGAGCGCGTCCTTCACGGACGACAGATCCTCCTTGATCGCCTTCGCGACGGTGCGCATCAGCTTCAGGCTGGGCCCGGCGAGGCTCTCGCGCGCCTCGGCGAGCAGCGACTCGGGCGGCACGGCTTCGTCGAGCCGATAGATCTCGCGGATCTGCACGAGCCGCTCGTGGCGGCTGCCTGCGCGCGCAACGTAGTAGAGGAGGCTGTTCAGCAGCTCCGTCGCCGGCGACTCGACCCAGGCCTGCTCGCCGCCGTCGATCAGGCGCTTCAGCTGCCGGTCCGCCTGGCCGACGAGCCGCTTCAGATTCACGGTGGACTCGAGATCTCCGGCGCGCAGCGCGATGAGGACCCCCGTCAGCACGAACCACAGCTGGCGCACAGGCTCGGTCGACGCGGCCCGCTCGAGGACGCCGCTGATCTGGACCAGCCGCTCGAGGTGCTGCGGCGCCTCCTGGCCGCGAATCCACTGCAGCAGCGCGGACTGGAACGCAGGCCGCAGCCTCCGGGCCGCGTTCTGAAACCGTTTGCTCGACTCGGCGTCGACCGGCTCCTGCGGCTTCGACGCGAGATGGCGCTCGAACGGGCCCGCGTTCAGCAGCAACAGCGAGCCTTCCGACAGGAGCGGATCGCCGCGCACCTCGCGCAGGTCGTTCAGCAGCGGCAGCAGCACGAGCGCGATGTCGCGCCCGCCGCTCATCACGCGCTCGAGGTACGCGGGCAGCTGCACCATCGCGCGCGTCAGCGCCTCGAGCCCCGAATCGACCTGCTGCTGCTCCCGGGACTCGCGCACGTGGCGGCACGTGAGCTCCATCTCCTCGGCCAGCATCCCGGCGCCGTTCAGCTCGATGATCTTCAACGCGCCCTGCGCGAGGTGCAACAGGTCGGCAGCCCAATCGAGCGCGTCCGGCCCCGCGTTGCCTTCGGTGAAGTCCTCGAGCTCGCGGCGGGCCGTGTCGAGAGTGATGCCGATCTCGCGGCTGACGAGATCGAGCGAATGCGCCGCGAGATCGTTCATCTCGAGTTCGGTCGACATCGTCGCGCTCATCCCGAACGCCTGCGCGGTCCGGTCCGGGCCGCCTGGGGCTCGGCGCCCACGGCCGCCGGAAGCGGGTCCGCGACGCGCAGCGTCCGGGCCGTCTCGAGGGCCGACGCGATCCTGGCCTGGCTCAGCACGCTCGTGCCCGTCGTGTCATCCGGCAGCGTGAAGCCGCTGACGGTCTCGCGAAGCTGCGATGCGAGCTCGGACAGCTTGCTGATCGCGGCTGAGGCCGCGTTCGTCGACTCGGTCGTCTTCGCGCTGATATCGCGCAGGACCCGCATCGATTCCGTGATCGCGGTGGTCGCGTGCGTCTGCTCGCGCGCGGAGCTGGAGATGTTCTGCACGAGGCTCGCGATCTGGTGCGACACCTGCTCGATCTCGTCGAGCGCGGCGCCGGCGTTCTCGGCGAGCAGCGCGCCGCCGACGACGTCCGTCGTGCTGCGCTCCATCGAGACGACCGCCTCGTTCGTGTCTGACTGGATCGTGCGCACCAGCACCTCGATCTTGCGGGTCGCGATCGTCGAGCGCTCCGCGAGCTTCTGCACCTCGTCCGCGACGACCGCGAAGCCGCGGCTGCCTTCGCCCGCCCGCGAGGCCTCGATCGACGCGTTGAGCGCAAGGATGTTGGTCTGCTCGGCGATCTCCTCGATCAGCTCGACGATGTTGCCGATCTCCTGCGAGCTCTCGCCTAGGCGCTTGATGCGCTTCGACGTATCCTGGATCGTCTCCCGGATCGTGTTCATTCCGTCGATGGTCCGGCGCACGGCTTCGCCGCCCTTGTGCGCGACGTCCACCGCGTGCCGTGCGACGTCCGAGCAGCGCTCGGCGTTCCCCGACACCTCCTCGATCGCCTGCACCATGCGGGTCACGGCCTCGGACGCGGCGGCGGTCTGCTTCGCCTGCGTCTCGCTCGAGCGGACCAGATGCCTGACCGTCGCTTCGCTCTGCTTCGCGGCCGCGTCGACCAGGATCGACGTGTCGTTGATCGTGGCGACGAGCTCTCGCAGCGCCTCGATCGCGTAGTTGATCGAGTCGGCGATCGCGCCGGTGATATCCTCGGTGACCGTCGCCTCGACGGTCAGATCGCCGTCCGCGAGATTCGACAGCTCGTCGAGCAGCCGCAGGATGGCCTGCTGGTTGCGCTCGTTCTGCGCAGCCTGCGCTTCGGCGATGCGGCGCAGGTCCCCCGCCCGCTGATAGGCCAGCATCATTGCCAGCAGCAGGAACAACGCCGCGCCGACCAGCACCAGCGCAAGGCCTCCCCCGCCCTCCGCGAGCAGCAGCGCGGCGGCGCCGGCCATGCACGCCGCCGATGCAAGCGCGAGAGGGGGCAGGAGCTTGATCCAGGGGCTGGACTTGATCATCGTCGACTCATTTCCTTGTTGTCGTCTCGCCGGCGTTCAGAAACTGCTCGTCGGCCAGCAGCTTGGCCAGGCTGAAACGCGGCCAGACTTCCGAACCCTGCACGAATCCCCCCTCGAGATAGTGGTCGCAGCGGATCACCGTCGCGGGCGCCTCCTCCTTCCAGTCGTCGTGCGCGAAGCGGCGAATGCCGACCACCTCGTCGACGACCAGGGCCGTCGGCACGTCGCGGCTCGCGGCAACGAGGATCCGGCTGCGCCGGTCGTACGCCGCGCTGCCCGCGCCGAGGAACGCCTTCAGATCGACGACCGTCAGGAGCTGCCCGCGGACGTTCGCGATACCGCGCAGCCAGAACTTGGCGCCCGGCACGCGGGTCATAGGATCCGGGACCGGCAGCACCTCGCGGACGTCGCCCCGCCCGGTCACGAAATGCTCGTTGCCGAGGCGAAAGCCGATTCCCGCCCACTCGTCGGCCGCCGCCGCGGCGCCGTCCCGCGCGGCGCTCGCCGCGCGCGCGAGCCGCTCGAGCTCGAGCAGCAGCTCGAACGGCCGTTCCCGGAGCTCCGCGAGGCTCAAGCGCCTGGCCCCTCGGTCCGCCGCTCCAGAACCTCGTTCGCCTTCGCGACCAGCACTGCCTCGCTGACCGGCTTGACGAGATAATCGACGGCGCCCTGCCGCATGCCCCAGATCCGATCCGACTCCTGACTCTTCGTCGTGATCATCACGACGGGAATCGACTTCGTGAGCGGATCGCGCGTGAGCGTGCGCGTGGCCTGGTAGCCGTTCACGCCCGGCATCACGACGTCCATGAGAATCAGATCCGGGCGCATCTCGCGCGCGAGAGAGATGCACTCGGAGCCGTCGGCGGCCGAGACCGTGTCGAAGCCGTGCTTCTCGAGCACGGTCTTCATGACGTGCACCTCGGTGGGAGAATCGTCGACGATCATGATCAGCGCCATGGCCTGCCCCCCTCAGACGTCGAACAGCTTTACCGCCCGACGTGGCTCGAAATCGCTCCCAGCAGCTCGTCCTTCGTGAACGGCTTGGTCAGATACTGCTCGGAACCGACGAGCCGCCCCCTCGCCCGATCGAACAGTCCGTCCTTGCTGGACAACATGATCACCGGGGTGTTCTTGAAAAGCTTGTTGTGCTTGATCAGGGAGCAGGTCTGATAGCCGTCGAGACGCGGCATCATGATATCGACGAAGATGATGTCCGGCTGGTGATCGGCGATCTTCGACAGCGCGTCGAAGCCGTCGACTGCCGTGTAGACCGTGCAGCCTTCCTTCGCCAGCAACGTCTCGGCCGTGCGACGGATGGTCTTGCTGTCGTCGATCACAAGGATCTTGAGGCCCTGCAGGCTCGGCCTCGGGCTTACCGCGTTACCGGTCGACAACGCACTTCTCCCTGCGCTTGCGGCGGCCGCCGCTCCCCGGTCGTTCCCACAGCGGCACCGCGCGAGCTCAACGCGCCTTTTAACATATCGATGAGGCGCTTCCAACGACTCCGTCCGGCGGTCGGAAGGGCTACTGGGCCCAGGGCTGCGACCGAGCCGGGACGCACCTCTTCGCGGCGCAGCGGCACCGCGTCCCGCGACCTATGGTAGCGTTGCCGTTTCGGACGAAACTGCGAACCTGCACTCAAAAGCGAGGACCGATGGACAGCTCGTCACGCCTGCTCGGCGTCGTCATGGATCCGATCGAGTCGATCAAGCCGCAAAAGGACTCGACGCTCGCGATGCTGCTCGCCGCTCAGCGGCGAGGCTGGCGCATCGCATACTTCACTCAGAACGATTTGTCCGTGCGCGACGGCGCGCCGTTCGGCCGCGGCAGACTGATCGAGGTCGAGGACCGGACCGACAAGTGGTTCACGTACGGCGAGGCCTGGGCCGGGCCCCTCGAGGGGCTCGACGTGCTCCTGATGCGCAAGGATCCGCCGTTCGACATGGAGTACGTGTACACGACGTACATTCTTCAGCTCGCCGAGGACCGGGGCCTGCTCGTCGTGAACCGGCCGAGCAGCCTCCGGGAGATCAACGAGAAGGCCTACACGGCGTGGTTCCCGCACTGCACGCCGCCGTCGCTGATCACCCGGTCCCGCGACGACCTCGTCGGCTTCCTCGAGGAGCAGGGCAAGATCGTCCTGAAGCCCCTGGACGGCATGGGCGGACGCTCGATCTTCATCGTCGCAAAGGGCGACCCGAACACGAATGTGATCATCGAGACACTGACCCGGGACGGCAGCCGTTTCACGCTCGCACAACGCTTCCTCCCCGAGATCGTCGACGGCGACAAGCGGCTCCTGCTGATCGACGGCGAGGCGGTCGAGTACGCGCTCGCCCGCATCCCGATGCCCGGGGAATGGCGCGGCAACCTCGCGATGGGCGCGCGCGGCGAGGGCCGGCCGCTGACGCCCCGGGACCGCTGGCTCGCGGCCGAGGTCGGCCCGACGCTCGCGGCGAAGGGCGTGCTGTTCGCCGGGCTCGACGTGATCGGCGACTTCGTGACCGAGATCAACGTCACGAGCCCGACCGGAATACGTGAATTGGATCGGCAATTCGGCCTCGACATCGCTGCTAGACTCCTCGACGCCGTCGAACGGCGGCTCGAGGAGTGACGGACCGCGCGTGGCTGCCGCGAAGAAAAAAGGTGTCGGACACCTTGTTCCGCGAACGAGGTGCCTGACACCCCTCTTGCTTGCGGCCGTGCTGGTCGTCGCGGCGTGCTCGCAGTCGCCGCGGCTCGTCGAGCGGCGTGTGTACGCGATGGGGACCTGGGTCGATCTCGCCGTCATCGCGGCCCCCGAGACGGCCGCCGCGGCGCTCGACGAGGCCGAGGCATTCCTGCGCCGCTTCGAGACCGACTACTACGCGTGGGCCGCCGACGGCGAGCTCGTCCGCCTGAACCGGGCGCTCGCCGAGGCCCGCGAGGCGGTCGTGAGCCCGGAGATGGCCGCCCTCCTCGCCGAGGCGAAGCGGCTCAGCGCCGCGAGCGGCGGCGCGTTCGATCCGGGGGTCGGGGCGCTCGTCGAGCGCTACGGTTTCCATGACGCGGCCGCCGAGCCTCGGGCGCCTGCGCCCGAGGAGCTCGAAGCCTGGCTCGCCTCAGGCGCGAGCATCGCGGCCGTCGAGATCGACGGCCTCCGGGTCGCCGCGCAGAGGCCCGTGCGGCTCGATCTCGGCGGGATCGCGAAGGGCGCGGCCGTCGATCGCATCGTCGAGCTGCTGGCCGGCCGCGGCATCCGCGCGGCGCTGGTCAACGCCGGCGGCGACCTCCGCGTCCTCGGCCGGCGCGGCAACCGGCCGTGGCGCATCGGGATCCAGGCCCCCCGCACGGACGGTTTGCTCGGCACGATCGAGCTCGAGGACGGCGAAGCCGCGTTCACGTCCGGCGACTACGAGCGCTACGCCGAGCTCGGCGGCCAGCGCCTGCACCATATTCTCGATCCGCGCACCGGCCGGCCCGCGCGCGAAACCCAGGCCGTGACCGTGATCGCCCGCGACGGCGTGTCCGCGGACGCCGCGGCGACGGCGCTGTTCGTCGCCGGCGACGCGTGGGCCGAGGTGGCGGATGCGCTCAACGTCGACGCCGTGCTGCGGGTCGACGCGAGCGGCGAGGTCGAGGCGACCGAAACGATGCGCCGGCGGCTGGCCGGCGCGGCGGAGCGATGGGATGTCGTCGCCGACTCCTGAGGACCAGGCTGAGCCCGCCCGTCCGGGCCGTCGTCCGCCCGGCACGGAGCGGCTGACCCCGATGCTGTTTCTCGCGGCGCTCGCGCACGGGGTGCTGATCCTCGGCGTGACCTTCTCGGCGCCGTCGGCCCTCGAGGGAAGCGCGCTGCCGTCACTGAAGGTCACGCTCATCGTCGACACGAACCGGCTCGAGGAGCCGCACGCCGACGCGGAATGGCTCGCGCAGACGGACAACGCGGGCGGCGGCGCGCCCCGCGACGGCCTCCGCCCGACGACGACGCTCGCCGCCGATCAGCCGCTGACCGTGCAGGGTGACCCGAGCGCGGCGGACGCGGCGGACGGCCGCCCGCGCGAGGCCGCCGCGGCCGCCGACGAGATCGTGACGCGCGGGCCGTCCGAGCGGCACATCGCCGCCGTGCCGAAGGCGACGGAAGCCGCGGCGGCCGAGGCCGAGACTCGGGCCGCGCTGCTCGACCGCACGGCCGCCGAGACGCTCGCGCTCGAGATCGACGACGTGGCGGCGCTGCCGGACGCCGACGATTCGGACGCCGCGGCGCCGTCGACCCGCGAATCGATCGTGGCCGCGTACCTCGATACGTGGCGGCGGCGGGTCGAGCGGATCGGCACGCTCAACTTCCCGGCGACGCTGCGCGAGCGAACGGGGGTCGGCCGGCCGCTGCTCGAGGTCGCGATCGGCGCCGACGGTCAGCTGACCGAGATCGTCGTGCGCCGCTCGTCCGGCGACGGAGCGCTCGACCAGGCCGCGCTGACGATCCTGCGCCTCGCCGCCCCGTTTGACCCGTTGCCGAGCGAGATCCGCACCCGCTACGAGGTGCTGCGCTTCGCCTACGAGTGGGATTTCTCCGGCGGCCTTGGCGAGCGCTCCGCGGCGACCGCGACGCAGTCGCGAATCGGCGACTGACTCCTGCGGCCGACGTTCGCCGGCGCGGCGGCGGCACGCGCCCCGTTGCCCGTACGCGTGCCCGCGCGGCGACGGGACGCGCCGACTGGGATAGAATCGGACTCATCATGGAACGCGAAATACCGCACGTGCGGACCCTTCAGGATCACTTCCTGATTGCGATGCCCGCGATGGGCGACCCGAACTTCAACGAGACGGTCACCTACATCTGCAAGCATGACGAAGAAGGCGCGATGGGCATCGTGATCAATCGGCCCACGGACATGCTTCTGTCGGAGATCTTCCGGCAGCTTTCGCTCGAGCCGGTCGACCCTCGCCTCGGCGAGCTGCCGGTTCTCGCCGGAGGGCCGGTGCAGCGGGACCGGGGGTTCATCGTGCATCGCTCCGACCAGCACTTCGACTCGACGCTCGAGACGGGCGCCGGCATCAGGATCACGGTCTCGCAGGACGTTCTCGCGTCGATGGCCCGCGGCGAGGGCCCGGACCCGGTGCTCGTCGCGCTCGGCTATGCGGGCTGGGACTCGGGGCAGCTGGAGGCGGAGATCGCCGCGAACGCCTGGCTCAGCGTGCCGGCGGACCACAAGGTGCTGTTCGAGACGCCGTTCGAGCAGCGCTGGCGCGCGGCCGCGGGGCTCCTCGGCGTCGATATCCATCAGCTCGCGAGCTACGCCGGGCACGCGTGACCCCGGCGGCGTCGTGGCCTCGGCGCGCGGAAGCGGAATCGTGCTGGCCTTCGACTTCGGCCGCCGACGAATCGGCGTCGCGACCGGCAATCTCCGCACGCGCACGGCGTCGCCGTTAACGACGCTCGAGAGCGGACGCGAGCCGCCCTGGCCCAGGATCGACGCGGTCGTCGGCGACTGGCGTCCGGAGCGGCTGATCGTCGGCGTCCCGGAGTCGTCCGAAGGGCCGGCCTCGATCGCGCGCGCCGCACGCGCGTTCGCAGCGGAGCTGGGCCGCCGCTACGGCCTGCCGGTCGAGACCGTCGACGAGGCGTTCACGTCGGCCACTGCCGCCGCAGATCTCGCGGAAGCGCGCCGCAGCGGAGAGCTTCGCCGACGGACCCGCAAGCCGCAGGTCGACGCGCACGCCGCGTGCCTGATCGCGGAGCAGTGGATGAGCGATGCGCAGGATGGAGAGCAATGACGTGACGGCCACGAGGGCGGGAGGGTTCGGGACCCGCGGCACGATCCACCTCGAGGACGCGGAGATCCTCAGCCACGAGGCCTGGCCCGGCCGGCAGTTCGTGCTGCGCGTCGCGGCCCCTGCCGCGGCGCGGCGAGCCGAGCCCGGCAGCTTCGCGCACATCACGTGCGATCCATGCGTGCCGATGCGCCGCCCGCTGTCGATCATGCGCGCGGATCCGGAGCAGGGCTGGCTCGAGTTCCTGTACAAGCCGGTCGGCGCCGGGCTCGAGAAGCTTACCGCGCGCCGACCGGGCGAGCGGCTGAGCATGCTCGCGCCGATCGGCCGGGGCTTTTCCCCGCCCCGCTCCCGGCCGCGCGTCCTGGCCGTCGGCGGCGGCGTCGGGATCCCGCCGATGATCTTCGCCGCGGAGCGCCTCGCCGCGCGGCCGGAATTTCGGACGCCGATCGTGCTGATGGGCAGCGAGCTGCCGTTCCCGTTCCACCTCGTGCGGTCGGCTCTGCCCGTGCCCGGCGCGCCGGAGGACGCGACTCACGGCATGGCGCAGCTCGAGGCCGTCGGGATACCGTCGCGGCTCGCGAGCAACGCGGGTCTCCCCGGCGCCTTCGCCGGCTTCGTTCCGTCGCTCGCGAGGCGCCTCCTGGAGGCGATGCCCGACGACGCGCGCGCCGAGACTCAGCTGATCGGCTGCGGCCCCGAGCCGATGCTGCACGCGCTCGCCGTCCTTGCGCGGGAGTTCGATTTGCCGTGCCAGCTCGCGCTCGAGGAGTACATGGCGTGCGGGGTCGGCGGCTGCGCCGGCTGCACGGTGCGCATCGAGACGCCGTCGGGGCCGGCGATGAAGCGGGTCTGCGTCGACGGGCCCGTCTTCGAGGCGCGCGAGGTCTATCCGGCCGTCTTCGCCTAGCCGGCGGCGGAGACCGTCGAGCATCTCTAACCCAGGCTACCGCTTGGCAATCGGCCGCGGGGTCGGCCGGGACCGTCGGCCCCCGACAGTTCCTGGCACCGAGGGCGAGTTGATCGCGGCCGTCATTCGCGTTAAGTAGGCCCGAAGGCGGCGCTCCGGCCGTCCGGCGGGAGGCACGAGAGGTAGTCATGGAGCTCGATCGCAGGAAGTTCATAGCGGCCCTCGGCGGCGCCGCGGCCGTGGCGGCGATGAGCCACGAGGCGCGGGCGGATGCGCTGGAAGATGCGCTGATCGCACAGCTCGATCCGGGTGCCGCGGGCACTGCCGGCAACGCGGGCGCCGGGGCCGGTTTCCCGACGGCCGCCGAGGTCGAGGCGACGATCACGACGCGGCCCTATCGGCGGGGCGTCGGCAACCTGTTCCTCGACACGACGGGGGCGAACGTCACGCGCCTGCCCGCGATGCCGGAAGCGCCGACGCTGCTCGACTTCTTCGAGCACAGGTTCACGCGCACGCGCAACCACTGCTTCCAGAGCGCGAACAAGGCCCGCGAGCGCGGCGCGGACGAGGAGATCGTGCTCGCGTGCCTCCTGCACGACGTCGTGCAGGAGATCATGAAGACGGATCACGGCTACTGGGGGGCGCAGCTCTTCGAGCCGTACGTCCCCGAGCGCACTGCCTTCGCGATCCGTTACCACCAGGCCCTGCGGTTCTATCCGGACGAGGCGGCGGGCTATCACTACCCCGATCTCTACCACCGGATCTTCGGCGAGGACTACGTGCCGCCGCCGCACATCCAGGCCGCGTACGAGTACGCGCGCAAGCACCGCTGGTACGACACGGCCCGAGAGGTCACGGTCAGCGACCTGTACGCGTTCGACCCGAACGCGGCCGTGTCGATCGACCCGTTCGTCGACCTGATCGGCCGGCACTTCCGTCAGCCGAAGGAGGGGCTCGGCAACGACGGCAGCCCGGTCGCGCACATGTGGCGCACGATCGCGAACCCGGACGCGCCGCTGTAATCCGGTACGGGAAGGGATTCAGCCGAAGTTGATCTTCGCCTCGAGATTGCTGCGCGAGTCGGCGTTCGACAACGCCTCCTCCATGCTGATCACGCCCGTGCGATAAAGCTCGAACAGGGCCTCGTCGAACGTCTGCATCCCCGGCTCGCGCGTCTCTCGGAACGCCTCCTTCACGTGGGCGATATCGCCCTTCTTGATCATCTCCGAGATGTGCGGCGTGTTCAGCATCAGCTCGACCGCCGCCACGCGCCGCCCCTCCTTCGAGCGGACCAGCCGCTGCGAGATCACGGCCCGCAGGTACTGCGACAGGTCCATCAGCACCTGATTGTGCTGGTCGTTCGGATACATGTTGATGATCCGGTCGAGCGTCTCGGGCGCGTTGTTCGCGTGCAAGGTCGCGATCGCGAGGTGGCCCGTGCCCGCGAGGTCGATCGCGGCCTGCATCGTCTCCCGGTCGCGGATCTCGCCGATCAGGACCACGTCCGGCGCCTCGCGCATCGCGCTGCGCAGCGCCCGCGCAAACGAATGCGTGTCGAGGCCGATCTCCCGCTGATTCACGATCGACTTCTGATTCGTGTGCAGGAACTCGATCGGATCCTCGATCGTGATGATGTGCGACGCCGAGTTTCGGTTGCGGTAATCGATCATCGCGGCGAGCGTCGTCGACTTGCCCGAGCCGCTCGCGCCGACCATGAGAATCAGCCCGCGCCGAAGCATGACGAGATCCTTGAGCGTGTCCGGGACGCCGAGATTCTCGAGGCGCGGCAGGTCCGGCGTGATGAACCGCAGGACCATCGCGACGTTGCCGCGCTGATGGAAGATGTTTACTCGAAAGCGGCCGAGCCCCGGCTCCGATATCGCGAAGTCGATCTCGAGATCGCGCGTGAACGCCTCGAGCTGCGCCTCGTTCATCAGCTCGAGCGCCGCCTGACGCACCATCTTCGGCGTCAGCTCCATCTGATTGACGGGCAGGATCTTGCCGTCGATCTTGATCATGACCGGCGCATAGGTGGTGAAGAAGAGGTCCGAGGCCTTCTTGTCCACCATCAGCTTGAAGAGAGGTTTGACGTTCATGATGCGTGGCGAGCCGACCAGTCGAAGCCGCGTGCAGCCCTGTTCGCGGCGCCTGGGCGAAGCCCGTCGAGCCGCGCGAGGCCCCGCTTCTAGAATCGCGTGGCGCGTTCCTCCTCGATCAGACGGAGGCTTTCGCTATGCTCGGACGCAGAGGCGGACTCGCGCTTGCTCTGCAGCTTGATCCTGAGACGCAGCTCGTTCTGCGAGTCCGCATTGCGAATCGCCTCGTCGTACGAGATCACGCCGTCCTCGTAAAGGTTGAACAGCGCCTGGTCGAACGTCTGCATGCCCAGCCGGTTCGACTTCGCCATGATCTCCTTGATCGACGCGACCTCGCCGCGGAAGATCAGATCCCGGATCAGCGGCGACGCGAGCATGATCTCCATCGCCGCGACCCGCCCCATGCCGTTCTCCCGGGGAATCAGCCGCTGCGAGATCAGCGCGGTGACGTTCAGCGACAGGTCCATCAGGAGCTGCTGCCGCCGTTCCTCGGGGAAGAAGTTGATGATGCGATCGAGCGCCTGGTTCGCGCTGTTCGCATGCAGCGTGGCGACGCAGAGGTGGCCGGTCTCGGCGAACTGAATGCCGTATTCCATCGTCTCCCTGTCGCGGATCTCGCCGATCATGATGACGTCCGGCGCCTGACGCAGCGTATTCTTCAGCGCGCTGTGCCAGCTCTCGGTGTCCACGCCGACCTCGCGATGCGTGACCACGCAGCCGCGATGCGTATGCACGAACTCGACGGGGTCCTCGATCGTGATGATGTGCCCGCGGCTGTTCTCGTTGCGATAGCCGATCATCGCCGCGAGAGTCGTCGATTTTCCGGAGCCGGTGCCGCCGACGACGAGGCAGAGGCCGCGCTTCGTCATCGCGACATCCTTGAGCTGCGGCGGCAGATCGAGATCCTCGAAAGACGGAATCTTCGTGACGATCTGGCGGATTACCGCACCGACGTTCCCCTGCGCGACGAACGCGCTGACGCGAAACCGGCCGATGCCCTGCGGGGCAATCGCGAAGTTGCATTCCTTGGTTGCGTCGAACTCCTTCGCCTGCTTGTCGTTCATGATCGAGCGGACGATCAGGGAGCTCTGCGCCGGAGTCAGCGGCTTGTCCGCGAAAGGCTTGATCACGCCGTCGATCTTGATCGCCGGCGGGAAGTCTGCCGTGATGAAGAGGTCGGAGCCGTTGTTCTCGACCATCTTCCTCAGAAGGTTCTGCGTCAGTCTGACGGCTTGATCGCGTTCCATCCCCCGCCCTTTCCCCTCGCTCTACGCGCTTGCGCGTCAGAAGTTCTCCTTGACAACCGCCTTGAAACGGGCCTCTTCCTTCGTGATCAGGCCCTTCGCCATCAGCTCCTGGAGATTCTGGTCTAGCGTCTGCATGCCTTGCGCCTGACCGGTCTGGATCGCCGAGTACATCTGCGCGACCTTGCCTTCGCGGATCAGATTGCGGATCGCGGGCGTGCCGATCATGATCTCGTGCGCCGCTACGCGCCCGCCGCCGATACGCTTCAGCAGCGTCTGCGAGATGACCGCGCGCAAGGACTCGGAAAGCATGCTGCGCACCATTTCCTTCTCGGCCGCCGGGAAGACGTCGACGACGCGGTCGATCGTCTTCGCGGCCGAGCTCGTGTGCAGCGTGCCGAAGACGAGGTGGCCGGTCTCGGCCGCGGTCAGCGCGAGACGGATCGTCTCGAGGTCGCGCATCTCGCCGACGAGGATGACGTCCGGGTCCTCGCGCAGCGCCGAGCGCAGCGCCTCGCTGAAGCCGAGCGTGTCGCGATGCACCTCGCGCTGATTGATCAGCGACTTCTTGCTCTCGTGAACGAACTCGATCGGATCCTCGATCGTGATGATGTGATCCGGCTTGTTCTCGTTCACGTAGTCGATCATCGCGGCAAGCGTCGTCGACTTGCCGGAGCCCGTCGGGCCCGTGACGAGCACGAGGCCGCGCGGATGCATCGCGATGTCCTTGAAGATGCGGGGTGCGCCAAGGTCGTCGAGCGTGAGGATCTCCGACGGGATCGTGCGGAACACGGCGGCGCAGCCGCGGTTCTGATTGAACGCATTCACGCGGAAGCGGGCGAGCTTCGGGATCTCGAAGGAGAAGTCCGTCTCGAGGAACTCCTCGAAGTCCTTCCGCTGTTTATCGTTCATGATGTCATATACCATACTGTGCACTTCCTTGTGCTTCAGCGGTGGCATATTGATCCGCTTGATGTCTCCGTCCACGCGAATGATCGGGGGCACGCCGGCGGACAAGTGCAAGTCGGAGGCATTGTTCTTGACCGCAAATGCAAGCAGCTGAGCGATATCTACGGCAGCCATACTGATCCCTGGATTTGAATCCGAAACCGCCCCCCGATCGAGGCGGATACGAGCGTTCATGTTATAGCCAGCAGCTACGACAAAGCGTGACTGATATCACGGAGCATTTGTCGACGATTCGCGAACGTGTTCGCATTGCGGCACTCGCCGCGGGGCGAAACGCCGACGACGTGACGATCGTCGCAGTCAGCAAACAGCAGCCCGTCGAAGCCATTCAACTCGCATATCGTGCCGGACAGCGTCATTTCGGCGAGAGCTACGCCCAGGAAGCCGAGCGGAAGCTCGACGCGCTCTCTGACCTCGACATCGTCTGGCACTTCATCGGCCGGATACAGGGCAACAAGACGCGGTTCATCGCCGAGCGCTTTCATTGGGCGCATACCGTCGACCGCGAAAGGATCGCGAGACGCCTCGCCGAGCAGCGGCCGTACCACGCGCCGCCGCTGAACGTTCTGATTCAGGTGAACCTCGAAGGCGAGCCCCAGAAGGCGGGCGTTCCGGCGGACGACGTGGAAGCGCTCGCCGAGACGGTTGCCGCGTTCGACAAGCTCGCGCTGCGGGGGCTGATGACGATCCCGCCCGCGGGTCTGCCGCCCGACGAGAGCCGTGCGCACTTCGAGCGGCTCGCGGCGCTTCAGTCCCGTCTCACGGCGCGCGGCTTCGCGCTCGACACGCTGTCCATGGGCATGTCGGACGATTTCGAGATCGCGATCGCGGCTGGCTCGACGTGCGTGCGGATCGGCACCGCGATCTTCGGCGCCCGCGAGCCTTGACTCCGGCGGCGAAGCGCGAAGGCGATCGCGAATGAGGATCGGGCGACGAGGCGGCCGCCCGGCCGCCGTGAGGGCGGAGCACGCCTTCGCGTGCTATCTTTCCGCGGGCCCTATCGGATGCAAGGCATGCAGAACGCGCTGATCTTCCTCGTCAAGACGCTCGCCGACCTTTACGTGCTCACGTTCCTGCTGCGCTTCATCATGCAGTGGACGCGGGCGGACTTTCACAACCCGTTCGGCGAAGTAGTCGTGCGCATCACGAATCCCCTCGTCCGGCCGGCGCGCCGCATGCTGCCGTCTGCCCGCGGCATCGACCTGCCGACGCTCCTGCTGCTGGTCGGGCTCGAGGCGCTCGCGACGCTGCTTCTGCTTGCGCTCGCCGGGATCTCGATGCCGGCCGGGACGTTCGTCGTCACGGTCGTGCTGCGCCTGGTCAATCTGGCGATCTGGTTCTACACGATCGCGATCTTCGTGTACGTGATCCTCAGCTGGATCGGCCAGGGGCGCTACACGCCGATCGGCGCGTTCCTGGCCGATCTCGTCGAGCCGGTGCTCGCGCCCGCGCGCCGCATCCTGCCGCCGATCGCCGGCCTCGACCTGAGCCCGCTGCTCGTGCTGATTCTCCTGCAGGCGGTCTCGATCGCCCTGCCGCTGGCGCAGTACCTCCGCTAGGCCGGACCTCGCCTCTCGGGTCGCCGCGGCACGGCAGCCGGGCGGCATTATTCATGAACGTTTGGGCGCAGCGGTGGGCGGGCGCTGCGGTGATATGCGCGCCTTGGGGACCGCCGCAAGCACATCCATGTGGGCTGCGGGCGCGCCATCCATGGCGCGCACGCTCCCCAAGGCGCGCATATCACCGCAGCCCCCTTTGTACGGCGTGCCGTTCATGAATAATGCCGCCCGGCGGGGCGGTCCCGGGAAGGGCCCGTTCGAGCGGCCCTGTCGGCCGCGGCCGATTCGGTTTATATTGGGACCGGCGACTTGAGGAGGTTCCCATGTTCCAGCATGCGTTCCAGCAAGCCCGCCTGCTGCCGCTCCTAGGCACCTTCGCCTTCCTGTCCGCCTGCGAGCAGCCGAGCCAGAGCGTTCTCGCCCAGGAGCAGAATGCCCAGGACGTCGTCCTTCCTGGCACCGAGCACATGAAGGACTTCGGAGACTACGTGCTCCACTTCAATGCGATCGGCACCGACCAGCTCGCGGAAAGCGTCGCCCGGCAATACGGGATAGTGCGGAGCAAGAACCGGGCGATGCTGAGCGTCAGCATCCTGCGCAAGGCCGAAGGCACGATGGGCACGCCGGTCACGGGCAGCGTATCGGCCTCGGCGATCAACCTCACGGGCCAGCTGAAGAACATCAATCTTCGCGAGATCAAGGAAGGGACGGCGGTCTACTACATCGGCGAGACGAACGTGACGGACGGCGAGACGCTGATCTTCACCGTCGATGCGACGCCGATCAACGAGGCGAGCCGCTTCACGGTCCGCTTCAAGAAGCAGTTCTTCGTCGACAAGTAACCGGGCGCCGGCCTGCCGGCTCGGTCAGCTCCCGAGCGCGTCCTTGACGCGGTTGCGGATGCGGATCAGATCGCCGTGAGAGACGTAAAGGAGATCGGCGATCTTGCGCACGAGGTGATCCTCGTGCTTGTCGAGATGTGAGTCCGCGAGCGCGACTTTCCACAGCATCTCGACGATTGCCTGCTTCTCCTCATACGTGAGCGCCTCGTGCAGCCTCCGCGTGAACGCCTGCAGGGACCCGACGTGATCCGCGGTTCGGCTGGCCTCCTCCACGAGCAGCGCGGCCTCCTCGTCCGAGAGCTCGAAGTGCTCGCGCAGCAGCCGCAGCGTCTCCTCGCGCTCGGTGATGTTCTCGTCGAAGTCCGCCCGCTCGACCTCGACGAGGAGCAGCGCGGTGGCGAGGCGGATGCCGTGCTGCCGGTCCGGAGCCGCCTGCCGCGCGCCGTCGCCGGCGCCGAGCACGCGCTCCAGCAGGTCGGAAAGCGCCTTCAGCATCGCCGTCAGCCCTCGGTCGCGGCACGGCCCGCGGTGCCCGGCCCCCCTGCTTCCTCGACGAACGACTCCACGTGCTCCGAAAGCTCCCTCAGCCTGCCGTGAAAGAAGTGCGTTGCGCCTTCGAGCACGACGAGCCGCGCGTCTGCAGCGTGCCGCTCGACCCAGGCCTTCAACTCGTCGAGCGCGACGAGCTCGTCCTCGGAGCCGTGCACGATCAGCCACGGGCAGCCGGGCGGCCTGATCCCGTCCGCGAGCCGCGCGACCGGAAGCGCGACGGTCACGAGCACCGCCGCGTCGAGCGCCGCGGCGACGCTCGCGGCGATCCCCGCGCCGAAAGAGAACCCGCCGAGATAGAGCGGCAGGCCCGGATATGACGAGCGGGCCCATTGCACGACAGCCGCCGCATCCTCCCGCTCGCCCTTCCCGCCGTCGTGCGTGCCGGAGGACTCGCCGACGCCGCGGAAATTGAAGCGGACCGCGACGGCTCCGGCGCGCTGGAACGCGCGCGCGAGCGTGTAGGCGACCTTGTTCGTCATCGCGCCGCCGTGCAGGGGATGCGGGTGACACACGACCGCGACCGCACGCGGCGCCGGGGATTCCGCCTCCGCCAGCGCCTCGATCGACCCCGCCGGGCCGGGAATGACGACCTTCGTCGCCGCCCCGCGACGATTCACGACGGCTCCCGGCGCACTATTGCGGCATCGACTCGCCGTTCGCGAGCCGAATGAGTCCGAGCACGTTGCGGTACACGTACCACAGCCAGACGACGGCGAGGATCAGCCAGCCGATCAGGAGCACCGTCGTCAGCCCGCCGACGGCCGCCCAGGCGAGCACCAGCCAAAACGTCCGGATCATCCAGCGGTGATGGGTGGCAAGCAGCTCCTCGACCTCGTTGCGCTTCAGGTAGTTCAGCAGAACACCGACCAGGCTCGGAATCATCGCCACGCTGCCGATCAGATGCAGCACGTAGGACAGCAGAACGGTCGCACGCTCCGATACGACGTCCGCATCTACGCTGTGCGAGTGCTGATTCATCCTCTGCTCCGGGACGCGGGTGGCGTAACGGCGAGCTTTGCAAGAACCGCGCCGCTCCGATCAGGGGCTCTCCTGGAACGAGAGCGCGGCGGAGTTGATGCAGTAACGCAGCCCCGTCGGCTTCGGGCCGTCGGGGAACACGTGCCCGAGATGTGCGCCGCAGCTCGAGCAGCGTACTTCCTCGCGGCGGCGGCCGAGGGAAAGATCCTCGTGAACGCTGACCGCCTCCTGCCTGACCGGCTGATAGAAGCTCGGCCAGCCGGTGCCGGAATCGTACTTCGTCTCCGAGCTGAAAAGCCCCTGCCCGCAGACGACGCACAGATAGTCGCCTTCGGCCTTGTTCGCGTAGTACTCGCCGGTGAACGGCCGCTCGGTTCCGCCTTCCTGCGTGACGCGATACTGCTCCGGCGTGAGCCTGCGCTTCAGCTCCTCGCGGGGGATGCGCTGTTGCTTCATGAGCGGACCTCCTTCGCTCCACGGTCCATGTTAGCGCATGTTGCGCCCGCATTAGCGCAGACTCGGCGCGACGAGCCGCCGCCCGCCTGTGAAATGCTCCGTTCGCCGCGGGCCGGCCGCCGCGCCGCCCTACGCGGCCGCAGCGCCGTCGAGCTCGACGAGCAGGAGGTTCAGGCGCTTCACGAACGCGGCCGGGTCCTCGAGCGGACGGCCCTCCGCGAGCGCGGCCTGCTCGAAAAGCAGCAGGGAAAGCCGCTCGAAGCGGGTGTCGTCCTGCTCGCTCTGCAGCCGCTTGATGAGCGGATGGCGCGGGTTGAGCTCGAGGCTCGGCGCGGTCTCGGGCGCGTCGTGTCCGGCCGCCTTCAGCAGCTCGCGCATCTGCCGGCCGAGATCCTCCTCGCCGATCACGAGGCACGCGGCCGACTCGGTCAAGCGCTCGCTCAAGCGCACCTCTTTCACGCGCTCCCCGAGAACGCGCTTCACGCGCTTCAACAGGTGCTTCTCCTCCTTGGACGGCTCGGTCTCCACGCCGGGCTGGCCGCCGAGCTTCTTGAGATCGATCGAGCCGCGAGCGACGTCCTTCAACGGCTTGCCGCGATACTTGTCGAGAAACTGCATCACCCACTCGTCGAGCCGGTCCGTCAGCAGCAGCACCTCGACGTCGCGGTCCTTGAAGACCTCGAGGTGCGGGCTCGAGCGCGCGGCCGCCAGCGTGTCCGCCTGCAGGTAGTAGATCACGTCCTGCTCGGGCTTCGCCGCATCCACGTACGCCGCAAGGCTCCGGTCCTGCTCGTCGCCCTCGGACTTCGTGCTGCTGAACCGCAGCAGCTCCGCGATCCGCTCGCGGTTCGCCGGATCCTCGGCGAGCCCTTCCTTCAGCACGACGCCGAACTCGCGCCAGAACGTCCGATACTTCTCGGGCTCTTCCTTCGCGAGCCGCTCGAGCATGTCGAGCACGCGCTTCGTAAGGGCCGACTTGATCGCCGCGACGTGCGGATCTTCCTGCAGCAGCTCGCGGGAGACGTTCAGCGGCAGGTCGCTCGCATCGATGACGCCGCGGACGAACCGCAGATACAGCGGCAAGAACTGCGGGGCGGCATCGGTGATGAAGACCCTCTGCACGTACAGCTTCAGGCCCCGCGGCGCCTCCCGGTTCCAGAGATCGAACGGGGCCACCGACGGCAGGTACAGAAGGCACGTGTACTCGCGCTTGCCCTCGACGCGGTTATGGGTCCACGCGAGCGGCTCGCCGGGATCGTGCGAGACGTGCTTGTAGAACTCGAGATACTCGGCGTCGGCGATCTCGCCGCGCGGTCGGGTCCACAGCGCCTTGGCCTGGTTGACCGTCTCCGCCTCGCCCGCACCCGCGCGAAGCTTTACCGGGAAAGCGATGTGGTCGGAGTACTTGCGGATCAGGCCGCGAATCCGCGCGGCGTCGAGGAACTCGCCGGCATCGTCGCGCAGGAACAGCTTCACGACCGTCCCGGGCTCGTCCTTGGTCCGGCTCTCGACCGTGAACTCGCCTTTGCCGTCGGACTTCCACGCGACGCCCGCCTCCGGCGGCTCTCCCGCCTTGCGGCTCTCGA
>Ga0079224_100002566_pt1 | contig 22198 bp, 19 predicted proteins | sample Stecom2015_FD_80414 | JGI IMG/M metagenome (GOLD analysis project Ga0079224, IMG submission 80414) | Agricultural soil microbial communities from Utah to study Nitrogen management - Steer compost 2015 | ecosystem: Environmental > Terrestrial > Soil > Agricultural land | place: USA: Utah...
ATTACTATAACGCTCATAATCCAAAATTGTTTTGGCAGTCAAATAAAAAAGAAATTTTCTTATATACCTCAAACCATATTGTACAAAATACACTAAGCTTTTAAAAAAATTACAATTTAAAAAAACAGCCTTAATAACATCATAAAGGGCATTTTTTTAAAAAAAAGAGTCTCATTTTTTTTAATCAGTTTATTTTTTAATATCTAAAATTCTTGTTTTTAAACAGAAACACGTATTTTCGGGCAAGTATTAGCAGTAAATTAAAATAAATTAGCAACAAAACATAACACAATAAAACCAAATCTATAATGATAATCATTGCGGACGGAGGATCGACAAAAACAAACTGGTGTTTGTTAGATGATTCAAACAAAAAGATATACTTCAACACAGAGGGTTATAACCCCTATTTTGTCGACAGTGAGTATATTGTTAATTCATTAAAAAAGGGACTACCCAGTGATTTGCCTTTCGAAAAGATTACCGAAGTAAATTATTACGGCGCTGGTGTACATAATGAAGAGAAAGCTAACATCGTAGAAACGGCGATGCAAAAAGTATTTCCAAACGCCAAAGTAGAAGTTGGTCACGATTTGCTTGCAGCCGCACGCGCATTACTGGCAGACCAGCCTGGCTTCGCTGCTATTTTGGGAACGGGCACCAATACCTGTATCTATGACGGAGAGAAAATAACGCATAACATCGATTCTGCGGCATACATATTAGGAGATGAAGGAAGTGGAAGTTATATAGGAAAGAAATTATTAACAGACTTCATCCGCGGACTAATGCCAGAAGCTGTTGAAAAATTGTTTTTTGAAACATATAAACTGACTCCCGATGAAATCATGGACAATGTTTACACCAAACCTCTTGCAAACCGGTTCTGTGCTAGTTTCAGCAAATTTGTATACGATAATAACGTCAATATGGAGTATACACGTGGTATAGTAGAAGAGGCATTTGACACATTCTTTAAGAATTTAGTAAGTAAATACCCCGATTATCAGAAACATACTTTTAACTGTATCGGTTCTGTAGCCTATAATTTCCGCAATGTTTTAGAAGATACAGCTAAGCGCTATGGCATGGAAGTTGGTAAAATCATACGTTCACCGATAGATGATTTAGTGGTTTACCACATCAATAGAACTGTGATGAATAAATAATATTTTTTTTAGCGACGCCATATCTACAACAGATAGACGTGGCGTCGCTACTTTTTATAATGCTACGGATTCACCAATTTTCGGTAGAAGCAAACGTAATCCATTTGCTTCAAATTTCTGCTTCGCCTCTTCTGTATCAATACTAATCGGCGGAAAGGTATCATAATGAATTCCGATAATATTTTTACAGTTCACAAATTGGGCGGCTTTAATAGCGTCGTCGACATCCATTGTGTAATGCCCACCGATCGGTAAAAACGCCCAATCCAATTGCAAATCTTCCAATAGTTTCATCTCTAACGTCAACGCCGTATCTCCTGCAAAGTAAATTTTCTTATCGCCTACAAAAAACACATACCCTACAGCCACACCTCCATATTCTCCCTCTGGAGTACTATTGGTGTGCAATGCATAAACCATTTTTGCCCTTCCGAAAGGTAAAGAAAGCGTTCCGCCAAAATTAAATTCAATAACTTTGTCATCCGGTACCCCCTGTTTCCTCACCCACGCCGCGGTCTCCACCACAGCCGCCACCGTGGCACCACTATTCGATTGGATATTTTTCATGTCTGCAACATGATCTTGATGACAATGCGTTAAAAAAATATAATCGGGTTTTAAGACGTTGACATCGATATCTTTTGCCAACGGATTATGCGTAATAAAAGGGTCTAATAAAACCTTGCTGCCGTTAAAATCAAATACCACACATGACTGTCCGTAATAAGTAACTTCCATAGTCTAAATACTTTCTACTAAATACTATTTATTACCGCCGAATAAATTCCCTAAACCGCCAAGACCACCAAGTAAATCTTGTGATATCACTTGCATCTCCGCCTGGCTAACATTTTCTGCCTGTTGCAATGCTTTGTTCAATGCAACAACCAGCAATTCTTCCAGTTCCTCTTTATCATCGAGCTGCTTAAGAAATTCTTCATCAATCGTAACTTCTCTTATTTCTTTACTGGCCGAAGCTACAACCCTCACTTTACCGCCTTCTGTTTCTCCAAAAACAGAAATACTATCTAAACGTTTTTTTACTTCTTCCGCTTTTTGCTGCGCCTGAAACAACTTGTCAAACATAATCTATTCCTCGTTTTATGATGCAATTTACGAAACCTATGACATAGGGGCAAAAAAGAACAAACAAAAACTTAACTTTGCAGCAACTTAATGAGTGTAATATAACATGCAAGATCTTAATTTTTATACCACATTACTCCAAAACACACAACAAGCCGATCCGAATTTTGCCGAATATTTGGAGGAAGAGGTCAATATTCTCATACACAAACTCAAGTTCATTTCCGAAGATCAACGCCCCTCGGTTCTTATATTAGCACAGCAAGCAGGCTTTCAACCCCTATTTAACGAACAGCTCGGGGATAGTATTGCTATTGCCGGTGGAAAGCTGCTTACGGAGAAATACGATAATCCATCCTTATTATTCATTGTCCAAGAAAACGACAAACTCTATACAGACGTTCCTGGACTCCTTCATGATGAAATATTAAGTAGAACAGATGCCGTACAGTCAAATAACCTTTATATTATCCAAAAAAGAAACTTCGGACTGGAGCACACCGATTTTCTACATGATATAGAAATATGTGCAGAGATCGTACAACCGAAATATTTTATTTACGGACGAAAAGGAACGGATTGGGTTCAGTTTGATATAGCATAAAAAAAACGGGCACGCAGCCCGTTCTTTTTATAACATAAACTTCTTTCGCAGAATAGCATATAGCTTATCTACCGTTTGTGGTTTATCTGCCCAATTATTTTTCAATGCATAATTTGTCTGTAGAAAAGCATCTGCTTCCGCAAAAGTAGCATATCTGTTCAGAAGTTCAATTGCTTCACTATATGCCAAAGAGTAACCATTAAACAAATCCTTGATAAACAAAAGCTTATCATTCAGACTGATAGAAGATTTGAGATCGACTATATTATCCTTATCCCCTCCGACCGATACCGAAGATGCTGTACCAGACATCGCTGCCATTGCTCCCGCTTTACGTTGCTGCTGAAGAATTTCATTCAACGTCAACGGACGTGCCGGTTTCTCTTCCTCGACCACCGGCACACTTTGCTTTTGCTCCAATACAATTTCCTTAGGTTCCTCTACAACTTCATTGACTACAACCTCTGTCTTTGAATCTTCTTCGGGTCCTTGTTGAAACTTAATCTCTTCTTGTACTACACTTTTCGGCTCTTCCGCTACTTGATGGGGCTGCTCTCCTTCTTCAATGGGTGTCGATTGTATTTGCGGAGCCAAAGGTTCCTCTTCATCAGCAGCAATATGTTCCGGATTTTCTGGCAATGGCGGCTCCTCCCCTTCTCTTTTATCTGCAACCGGTGTTTCTTCAACCTCAGGCGCGGATGCATCAATATCTTCTCCCACCTCTTGAATCTCGTTGTAAACAGATTGCTTATCTGTTTCACCCTCCAGCACTACAGGTGGTGTAAATCCTTCTTCTACTTGTACAGCCGTGTGTTCTTTTCCTATTGGTACGGTTAATTTTCTTAGTACCTCGATATGGCTGGTCAAAAATTTAGCCTTTGCTTCCAACAGTAATAAAACTTCATCTGATTCCGCTATATTGTTATCTGATAATGCTGTGTAATCATCGTTAATCTCCACCAACAACTCCCCCACTTTTGAAAATATAGATTCCTTTGTATATGCCATTTTTATACTTCGTTTTGATATAGAATACTCAAACTTACATAAATTCACTTTTATATGCAATATAATTGCGGTGCATATAAAATGAATTTATGTAACTGTCCTCAGCCATCAGTTGCATTCAATAGAGGAAATTTAAGATATAATTTCGATATTAGCACAGATTATAGGGAAGAATAATTTAAAGAATCCCATGCTATTTTCCGAACATAATTTTATCCAAAAGAATAGACAGGCAGGCAGCATCGAAGTCATTTGCGGCTCGATGTTTTCCGGTAAAACGGTAGAACTCATCCGACGGATGAAAAGAGCACAGTTTGCGCAATTGCCTATTGAGATTTTTAAACCCGCAATGGATATTCGCTATGCCGACCATGCTATTGTATCGCATGACAGCAACAGCATTCCTTCTACATCAATCGCACATTCGTCGGCAATCTTGCTATTAAGCGCAGACACCAAGGTTGTCGGTATTGATGAGGCTCAATTTTTCGACGATGAACTCCCCCACGTTTGTGTACAACTGGCGAATAAAGGTATCAGGGTCATTGTGGCCGGACTAGATATGGATTACAAGGGACTTCCTTTCGGCCCGATCCCCGCCCTCATGGCTATGGCAGAACATGTAACAAAAGTGCATGCTGTCTGTGTACGATGTGGCGCACCTGCAACCTATTCTTACCGAATAGCAGGGAGTGAAAACCGCATACTTTTAGGAGAAAAAAACAGCTATGAGCCACGTTGCCGTGCTTGCTATTTCGGGCTATCAGACGAAAATCTATAAATTGCCAACAATTGCTTTATCCAGCGGATTTGTATGGGAACGATAGCGATGTGTCAACTTTCCATCTTTATCGATCAAGAACTTCTCAAAATTCCATTTGATATCCCCTGTAAAATCAGGATTTTCCTGCGTAGTCAAAAACTTAAACAGGGGATTGATGTCCTTCCCTTTTACATCAATTTTTTCAGATAGTAAAAAAGTGACCCCATAATTTCTTTCACAAAAATCTTGAATTTCCGCATTGCTATCGAACTCTTGTCCACCGAAATTATCGGAAGGAAAACCGATGATAACCAAATCATTACCGTACTGCTCGTGCAAAGCCTGCAAATCTTTATATTGTTTCGTAAAACCGCATTTTGAGGCCGTGTTGACAATCAATATGTTTTTGCCTCTAAAATCCGACATCTTCACCTCTTTGCCATCGATAGTCGTGAAACTAAAATCATAAATCGACGTTGCCGGCGACATCATCGAAGCCCACAACACTATGCTTGCTATTATATTCATTGTTCTTTTTTTAGGGTATCGTGATTCGTATTCTGAACTTTTGTTAACTGATCACTTGTTATTGATTACGGGTCACTTAAGAATCAATTTCGTTTCTCTTTCAACAACAAAATGGAATAATTGTTCTATCGGACTACCTAAAATTGTACCAACACGGACTCCCAATACTTCGCAGACTTCCCGTAGCTGTAAATCAAAATAATAGGCTATACGACCGACAAAATTCACTTTATACTCCCAATAGTCCGGATACGTAATGACGTGGGTACGGATCAATTCGTCAAACCCATTTTTCAACAACGTGTCAATATACGGGTGCAATCTATTTTCGGCCATAAACTCCACAAACGATGCCAAATAGGCATTCGGACGGTCCTTTTGGTAAACATTCTTAATGACGATATCTTTATTGACGCGATATTTCTCCGCGAATTTTTTACTAAGGTCTTTAGGCATCTTCTCGTAAAGAAAATCAACAATAAGCCGTTTTCCCAACCAAGCGCCAGATCCTTCATCGCCCAGCACATATCCCACACCATGTACACTTGGATGCAATTCAACACCGTCATAATAACCTATATCCGATCCCGTACCAATCGTACAAACATATCCCTTATCATGCCCACAGGTGGCATAGGCACACCCTAGCATATCACTTTCAACGGAAATAAATGCCGTTGGAAAAATTTCGGTCAGCGCATTGGAGACAATCTCTCGTCTATCCGGAGTAACACACCCTGCTCCAAAAAAATAAACTTCATGAATCTCGCTAGCGTAGGGTAATATTTCCGGGACTTCCTGCATCACACGGGCAATTTCTTTCTCATTTACAAAAAATGGATTCAATCCTTTTGTACGAAAAGATAAAGGAGCGCTATCTGGCAAATTAAGCATCCAATCAGAACTGGAAGAACCACTATCTGCAACTAAAATCATATATGATGTTTAAATTTATATTGTCTATTCCAAAGATAACAATTTTTCGTGGATAAAATACTTTTGAAGCTTGCTTCAATCTACGTAGTTTTGTGTAAAATTAACACTTCATGTCAGAACCTTATATACACTTTACTGTCTCGTTTATTGAACCTCAAGCACACTACGTCGAAGTCGAAATGGATATCACCGATATCACCGAAACAACGTTGGACGTCGCCATGCCTGTGTGGACACCAGGATCCTATTTAATTCGAGAATATGAACGTCATGTGGAACTTGTTGAAGCTTTTGCCGGGACAGACCGCATCTATTGCGTAAAGACGTCTAAAAATACATGGCGTATACAAAATCCACCTCGCCATATCAAAATACGGTATCGGGTATATGGCTTCGAAATATCGGTAAGAACAAACATGATTAATGCAGACCGCGCATTTCTTAGTCCGGCGGCTACATTCATGCATGTAAAGAACCGTATCGACCTCTCGTGCATCGTACAGGTCATACTTCCGGAAAAATGGCATCACATCTCGACAGGTTTACCCAAAACCGATAATGGTGAACACACTTTTTTTGCTGAAAATTTTGATATCCTGTATGATACTCCTATCGAAATCGGAAACCAGGATATATGGCACTTCGAAGCAGCAGGTGTCCAACATGAGTTTGCCATGGTAGGCGGTGGAAATTACAACAAGCAGCGATTGACCTTTGATATAACAAAAATCATAGAAGAAGAGACTGCAATATGGGGAGAAAACCCCAATACTAATTATGTTTTTATTACCCATAATTATCAAACAGGCGGTGGCGGACTGGAACACCTCAATTCTACCGTATTAGGTGCTAGCCGAAATGCATACCAAGTGCCTAATGCCTATAAAAACTTTCTATGCCTCGTTGCGCACGAATACTTTCATCTTTGGAATGTCAAAAGACTTCGCCCAAAAGAACTAGGACCTTTCCATTACGATGAAGAGAATTATACGACTGGTCTGTGGATAATGGAAGGATTCACATCGTATTACGACAATCTTATCATTCGGCGATGCGGCTTCTTTTCTGTACAGGAGTACCTCGATATGCTCGTCAACGATTTCAACCAAGTGTACAATCGTCCGGGTTACCGCATCCAATCCGCGGCTTTAGCCAGTTTTGACGCGTGGATAAAACATTATCGACCGGATGAAAATTCTACAAATACAAGTATATCCTACTATAACAAAGGTGCCATGTTAGCCGTTGCATTAGACCTTTGTATTCTTACGGAGACACAGGGGGCAAAGCGACTGGATGATGTGCTGCGAGCAGCCTATCACTCGTTTTACAAAAAAGAAAATAGAGGTTTCGATGAGAAAGAGTTTCAGACGTTGGCAGAAACCGTAACAGGTATAAATCTTTCAGCGATTTTTGAAGCTGCACATAGTACGGAGGAACTTGACTACAATGCGTATTTCATCCGCGTGGGATACGAACTGATCGATTTAAATCGTGACAGGCAAGAATTGTCTTTAGGAATCAAAACCGTAAACCAAGATGGACGAATATTCATTAAAAATGTAGAACGTGGTTCAGCTGCTTGGGATGCAGGGTTAAATGTTGACGACGAACTGATTGCCATCAATGGAAACAGACTAGATATTCTCGGAAAAGAACTGCAGTTTATACTGCAAAATGGCGAAAAAGATGAAATCGTCGATGTCTTGATTTCCAGAGACGGATTAATACGTACCATCCATGCTCCTCTTAGACGTTCTACCAAACAGCAATGGTCTATTCGAGAAAAGCCTGACGCGACGTCTACAGAAAGGCGATTGGGTAAAATCTGGCTATCGGCGTAAATATATAGAGACGTTGTATACAACGTCCCTATAATATCGTTTAGCACGTCTTACTTTAAAAGTACAATATTGGCAAACATTTCAACAATAGCAAATTGGTCTAACAACCATTTTCTTTCATCTTTCTTCTCTCCTTTCCAATCTTTGTAAAAAAGACCATTTTCATCTCGATTAGCCGTCCAGGCAAAGTTGAGATTTTCACGAAATGCTTGTAAGTAAGTCGGGTTGCTATCCAATTTATATAGCTGGACAAATCCACGCATCATCACTGCGATAAACCAACTATCGCTATTTTTTAACCGCTGTGAGCCATCGGTCTCAAAAAAATGATGGAAAGACGCTTTAGCGACCTTTTGTGCTTCTTCAAGATAATGTGATTCTTTCGTTATTTTAGATAACAACGCAGCGGCTTCAATCATTTGTCCTGAGTTATACGGATACTTCGCCCGATCTACACGACCGTCCAAACCAACATTGTCCATATAAACACCATCTGTATCTTGAAGATTGGCTTTGGTCCACTCATATATAGATCTACCCATCTCCAAATACTTTTTCTCATTGGTGGCTTCATACAATTTCAACGCAAAAACAGCCGCAGGTGCATTAGAACAGGTATTTTTAGATGTCTTTTTTTGCTCACACCAATAAATACCTCCCCCCAATAAATCATCGTGACCGCTATAAACGAAATCCCAGACTACCTTTGCTTTTTCTAAATATTGAGTTTCACCTGTTAAAAGATAAAGATTGGTAAAGTCAATTCCGATCCAGATATTATCGTCATAAAAACGGTCAGATGCTGGCGCCGAAGAAATATAAGAAGCGTACCCTGCTGGTTTTCTTTTATCATCATAATATTCTTCTAACCCGGGAATTAGCCGTTTATCGATGATGGATTTATATTTCTTGTTTTTGCTGTGTTCATAGAGTGCGACCGTAGCAGACAGACCACCTGAATAAGGCCATAAATAAGCATATTTTTGCCGGCCCGCTTCTTCATTATTGCTGTTACCTAAATAGCTTGCTTGATAACTTTCATCGACCGGAAAATTTTCCCTAAGTAAAAAGCTATTTTTGCTTCCATAGTTTTTTAGAATCACTTCCAAAGAACTATCTGCAGCTTTCAACATATCTACCGAGGTAGTTCTCCCCGTTAATGAAGACCCTTGGGAAAAAGCCACATTTACCCAAAAAACTAAAATTGCTATTGTGCAATATCTTATCATACTTTATTTTTTTATAAACCTTGCTTTCGCTTCTATCGTCATACAAGCACTCGCCTGTGCAGTCAGCTGGACATTTCCCAGCTCCACCTGATCCCATGCCGGACCGAAAAGATTACCTTGTATATTACGTCCTTTAAACCATAGTTCGGTGACATTATGATTCAAGAAATTTTCAAATTTGTTCCGGTATGCTTGATCAAGCTCATGAACATCCAGAAGGTACAAAAAATAGCGAACAAAAATCCCCTTGAATAAAGCGTTGTCACCTATACCCTCGTTTCGTAGTAAATTCGTAGCAGCATCGATACATTTGGAAACGGTAAAATTCGCTATTTTCTGTGCATCATTGAGATATAACCGTTCTCCGGTGATCAGGTATAGATTCACGGCAGTACCTAAGAATGTCCCTTGATTGTAGGTAAGTGTTACCGTATTGACCTGACCAGTATTTCCATCAATATTGTCATAGACAGCACCAGTACTCCTATTATATAAGGTGTTTTTTTGCCATTCGTAGATTTTAATTGCCCAATCCAAATACTCCTGTTCTTGTGTCAACTGGTACAACCTGGTGGCCAGTAAACTGGCCGGCCCATTGGAACACGCATTTTTACTATATCGTTGATATTTCACCCACGAGATTCCACCATCGGCAAAACTCTCTTCCCAACCATCAATGATATCCTCCCACAAGAACAATACAGTATTCAGATATTTCTGCTGATCGGTCACTTCATACATGCGGAGCATGGTCAGGGCGATCCACTGCATATCATCATAAAACGGATTTAGATAGGTATTCCCATTTTTGACAAAGATACCTTCATACCACGGATCGAAATAGGCTAAATACTTACTGTCATCCGTCCGTTCGTATGCATCAATCACGACATCCATAGCATGTGCATTCGGCCAATATTGAAATCCCATATCGGAATTATCGCTTCCATAATTAAAATAACCTTCCTCATTCCAAAAAGAAGTAATCAATGCGTCTGATGCTGTATCGGCGACCGCAGACCAGTTGTCCACGGTCTCGATGTTATATCTATATTCATCTTCCAACTTTTGGCAGGATGACAGTATAATCCCGACACTTATAAACAAGCAAATGTATATTTTCATAATCATTCCTTTTTTAGTTTACGGTTACCGTGTGTGTATAATCCTTATCTCCTTGCAGAATCACTTGAATCGTTGGCGAGTTTCCGTCAACTGCATCTACAAACTTCCACTTATCATCCCATTGTGTCACATTTTCCAACCATTTAACAAAATAATATGCAGGAGGAGATTGTGCTGTAGGTGGTTCATCTGTTTCATTCAAGGTACCTAATTGTACAGTTCTGTCCTGTCCGTCATTAATGGTCAACTGGAATTTGTAACGATTATCATTTCCCCAACCTTCTTGTTTGAAATTCACCAAACCGGAACCAGACCAAACACCTCTTCCTTCATAGTTCAAGTTCCATAACACGGTGTTATCTGGAGAAAACCATAATCCAAGTGTTTTTATCTCCGTCATGGTTACAGTCGCCATATTGAAATCCAGCTGAATGCGGAATATACCGGTTGTAGACGCAGCTGTACCCTCGTCTGCAGTAGAAGACTCTATCAATTTCAGACTACCATCTGCATAAAAAGCCCGAGGAGTTCCTTGATTTCTATCCACAAACTGATAAGTCTCCCCAGATTGCAATTGTGCAAATATCTCATACTCTCCAGGTGCGACCTGCTTGAAAGGCATAGCATCTGCCAATGTAGCACCTGCTTCGCTTCCCTCTCCAGTAAGAAACAATTCTTCGGGAATATCTGCAAAACCATCAAGTGTCGTAATACTGAAACTACGTACCGCGTTAGAAGTAGCGACATTAATGCCTCTGGATGCCACAACAGTCCAGATCAGTTCTCCTGTCTCGCCTGGCCCTATTCCTGCCATATTAGCGATACGGTTCAATATACGATGGGGGATAGTCGCTCCATTGGAATACCCGCTATTATCTGATACCATCCTGTATATTGGTTGCTCTAAATCACCACCGTTGACCGCGAATACAACTTCATATAGCGCGGCTCCTCCATCTTCAACCCGAACAGGTTCCCATTCAAAATAAACAGCCGCTGTACTCGAAGCCAAAATCTGGATCGATCGATTATCAACCGGCTCGTACAGTGTATTTACTGCTGTAACTGCAGCGTCTTTGTAATTCATATCGTCTGACTTACATGATACTACAAATGCAAGTAAAACCATCGATACGTAAAATATTGTTGTTAACTTTTTCATAATCGTATTCTAATTTATTGTTAGTTTCCGTAACCCGGATTATTGGGTCTTAAATTATTATTAATATCCGTCTCCGCTCTGGGTACAGACCAGAGGTAGTCTCTGTTTTCATCAAATCTTCTATTATCCAATTGAATGTAACTCGTACCATTATTAGCAAATTTAGCTCCATGTACAACTCCATTTAAGTATTGTGTTCCTGCCTTCCAGCGCATGATATCATAATAGCGCAATCCTTCCAAGGCCAATTCACTTCTTCTTTCGTTACGGATAATCGCACGCAATTGACTTTGGCTAGCGGAAGACGGATAGGAAAGTGCTGTTGAATTGGTAAATCCGGCTCTTTCTCTTATCACTCCGATGGTGTTATTCCACGTGTTTTCATCCATATTATTCAGTTCATTTTTCGCTTCAGCATACATCAACAATACATCGGCATAACGATACATAATGATGTTTAATCCAGATTGATAATTGGTAATAGCTGTTTCATCATAATATTTCCGCATATAATATCCGGTAGCGGTAGAATTGGAGCTTGAGTTTATATAAACATCCATCCTTTCCTGCTCCGTTTCCCCCGTTCCGGGCCTGATATAGATCGTTTTCATCGTTCCATCAAAATTCTTCCATTCTCCGCCATGAAATACCACCGTCGCAGCCAGTCTAGGATCACGATTCCTATAGGGGTTATTGTCATCATAAGCCGGATCATTTTGTATCATAAGTCCATTGGCAGTCAAATAGCTATCCACCAGCTCCTGCAAGGGAGCATAAGCATTGAGACGTGCTCCTGCCGATAATGGAGCCGCATCATAATACTTGCTCCAGAATTTCAGTGAAGGCACATAAGCATAATCCAAAATCACTTCCTGATTATATTCATTTGCCACCTCAAACAAGCCAGTGTAACTTGGAAATAAGCTATAATTACCGAACGTTCCTCCTTGATTGATTAGCTTGTCAACATATTCAATAACTTTTTCCCAATTACTTTCGTATAGATAGGCACGAGCCTGAAACGCCACCGCCGCACCGTTGGTGATTCTTCCATTATCTGCTGCAGGAAGTTGATTGCGGTTGGGAAGAAGGGGGATGATTTCATCTAGTTCCTGATGTATAAACGATAAAATCTGTGCCTTTGGCGTGCGGGAAACACTATGCGCTTCATCCAAAGATACATCTTGCGTAAAGAAAGGCACGTCACCATAGAAATTTACTAACCTAAAATAAAGATGAGCTCGAATAAATCGGATCTCTGCTTGACGTCTTTCTTTGAGCTGTGCTGTCATGCCGGGCACAATATCGATAAACTGTAAAAACACATGGCAAGTCTTGATTCCTTCATACGCCCATTTCCATTCGGAGGCAAAAAGGCCAAGAGATGGATCGGCAATACCATTACGAATAATCCGCTGATTCGTGTTCTCCCGTCCCTCAAATATATTATCACTTAATGCCTCGTCCTCCCACATTTTATCTGCAGAATACATTTGATTATAGGCCATATTGACAACCAGTTCGGCGTTATCCGATGAGGTCCAAAAATTGGCATCCGTGAAATCATTCGTAGGAATCGGATCCAACGTATTACAACTGCTAAAAGCCAGTAATACAGCCACTATGCAGATTTGCTTTATATATCTTAATCTTTTCATTTTATTTATACACTAAAATTGAATATCTAAACCAAAACCATAATACTTCAAAGTCGGATAATTACGGGCACTATTTGCACTCCCGCCCATATTAGAGTCAAACTCTGATGATTCCGGATCGATCCAAGAATTTTTACTTAACGCCAATAAGTTTTGTCCGTTAACAAATAATCGCATACTGGCGATGCCAATTTTTTCACTATATGTACGTGGTATGGTGTAACCTAATTGAATATTTTTAAGTCGTGCGTAGGCGCCATCAAACATATAAATATCAGAATCACGTCCATAATTATTTGCGGTAGACGGCGCTCCGGCGGCGGTCAAACGCGGCCAAGTGGCATTCGTATTTGTTGGTGTCCAATAATCCAGTTGATGCTTGTATATTGCAAATGAATAATTGGCGTGAAAAGGTTCCACCAATTCACCCCGCACCATCATATCACGTTTGGCAGCCCCCTGTATCAACATATTTAAATCAAATCCTTTGTAAGACACATCATAAGTAAACCCAAATGTTAATCTCGGGAATCCCGAACCTAACACGTGACGGTCCCTGGCATCAATAACACCATCTTGGTTCCGATCTACGTAACGTACATCTCCTGGCTTAAGGTCTTCCGCCGTCATACCAACAGGCAGCGCTGCGGTCTCAATTTCCTGCATACTTTGAAAGTAACCATCGGTCTTATAACCGTAGTAAGATCTGAAAGGCACGCCTACGCGGATTAAATTGGTGATATTGTCAGCTGATGAGATTAATTCGTCATTGGGGTATTGCGTAACTTTATTGAATGTATCGCCGATATTACCGCCGACACGGTGTCTGGCGTTACCTGTTTCGAAACCATAGTTTATCGAAATTTCCCACCCGCGATTGACCATCTCGCCTACATTCAACTGTCCCAGACCCGTTCCAAATACCGTTGGAATAATAGGTGGTGTCAGTATATCAACCGTTTTGTTATTGAAATAATCTAAACTAGCGTTCAAGCGATGGTTGAAAAAAGTAAGATCTGCACCAATGTTAAACGATTTAGTCGTTTCCCACGAGATGGTCTCATTACCGTAACGGAATCCTGCACCAGATACACTCGTATTATTAAAACCATAGATGTTATTAATCGCATTGTAAATGGTTAAATACTGATAATTGTCTATGTTCTGATTCCCGAGATGACCATATGTTCCTCTGATTTTTACATCACCTATTTTATCTCTGTAATTTTCCATGAACAACTCGTCAGACAAACGCCATCCCAACGATACCGAAGGAAAAAAACTCCATCTGTTCTCTTTCAAAAATTTAGATGATCCATCGTATCGGAAACTACCTTCTATAAAATATTTTTCATCAAAAGAATAACCTAAACGTCCAAACAATGAACTTAAGCTGGTCTCCGTAGTTTGTTGTGGAGAAACATAGCTACCTGGTAATATTTCTGTCTCTGTAACTGGAATACCCAAAATTGGATCAGTGAAACGTAGCATGATTTCATTCGCACGACGCGTATAGGACTCATTACTTGCACCAAACAAGCCGCTAATCTGATGCCTATCAAATGTTTTATCATAATCCAACAACATTTGATAGTTCAGCAGGTACGTTTTTTCATTATAATCTTCCGTGTTTCGTTCGGCATTGGCAAATACGAGAGGTGTTGTTGCTTCAGGACTTGAATAAAGCGGTATTTGTAAACGGCGTGTGTACCGATGATTAGAAAATAGGTCCGCTCCGAAAACCCCTCGCAATTTCAACCCGTCGATGATCTTGACATCTAGTCCAAGATTAACATTGAAATAATCGTTGTCCGAGTCAATGCTTCCTCCATCCCGGAGTTCCGCTAATGGATTTTGATCGGTTAGTGCGTTATTAACCAAATACTTCCCATTGTCAGCCTGCATACGGTAATAATAATAAGGTGGAATTCTGGAGGAATTGATAATAGCATTACTCGCAGTTGATGCTTTATTATTATTTCGGGCATAGTTTAAAATACTGCTGATCTTTATACGATCGTTAATATCCGAAGTAACATTCGCTCTCAAGTTATAGCGTTGTATCCCAAAATCTCCGACGAAATTACTTTCCTGATCGTAAAATCCACCGGAAAACAGATAGGTTGTGTTCTCACTACCTCCGCTCAATGTGATGTTATAATTTTGCTGAAGACCATCTTGAAGAATGGCGTCATAATTCCATTCTTCTTCCGAGCGATGATCATACAAATCGCGGATTTGCACCGGCGTAAATTGGGGCTGCGCCCCGACATTGGTTAATGATAAGTTCTTCAACGTCGCATTTTGGTAACCTTCCACGGGTCTAAACAGGACATTAGGTGTCTGGATACCGGTCTGTGTACTCAGACGAAGGGTAGGTTTTTGATTCTTCTGCCCTTTTTTCGTGGTAATCAATAAAACACCGTTGGCGCTTCGGGAACCATAGATTGCTGCTGTACCCGCGTCCTTCAATACGGAAGCACTTTCGATATCGTTGGGATTCAAGCGATCCAGACTAGCACCATCAGACACCAACCCATCGATCACAATCAAGGGAGAATTATTATTCATGGTTCCTATACCACGAATATTAATATTCATGGTATTGTCATTAGGATTCATACTTCGTTGTTGGATATTTAAACTTGGCATGGTTCCTTGCAGAGCTTGTGTTAGATTAGAAACCGGTCGATTCTCAATGATATCCGAATTGATATTATCAACCGCTCCAACTACACGTCGCCGTGTCGTAGTTCCGTAACCAATAACAATAACTTCGTCTAATTCCGTATTTATGGCTTCTTCAAGGATGATATTTAATGAGGTCTGTTGTGTTAGGGTAATACTCGCCTGCGTATACCCTAAAAAAGAAACTTCAATTACATCTCCTAAAGAAGCCGCTATCGAAAATTGACCACGTTGATCAGTTTGTGTCGTAACTGAGCGATTTCGTACAGATACAGTAGCACCTACTATTGGATCCCCGGATTTATCGCTTACAATTCCGGTGTACGTGGTTTGGTTCAAACCATATTTATCTTCATGGATCGATTTTGCATCTGTAGCATAAGTATCGATACTAAAACCAAAAAGATAAATAAGCAATGGGATTATTATACATGTTTTCCTCATAAAGTAATAGTTTATATGGTTGGTAATAAGGTTATTTATCTTAACAAATCCGGTTTTTCTTTATACACCTTCCATAATAATTCACCGAATAATGTGTTTGTCCAGGCAAACCAGTGCCGGGTAAAATTCTTCGGGTCATCCTTATGGAACGATTCGTGCATAAATCCGGTATCGCCATGGGTATTTTTCAATGTGTTGATACATTGGCGTATTTCCCCATCACTTATAGAGGTTAGCGCTTGGATAATGAGCGCCATCGGCCATATCATATCACGACCGATGTGTGGCCCACCGATTCCGGCGGCTGCTTTCCCTTTGAAATAGAACGGATTCTTTTCCGACAGCACAAAGCGTCGGGTACGCTGGTAGACCTCATCATTGACGTCTACCGCACCAAGGTAAGGTAGCGAGAGTAGACTTGGCACATTGGCATCGTCCATCATCAGGTAGCTGCCGAATCCGTCTACTTCATAAGCATAGACACGACCGTGTACAGGATGGTCAATGATACCGTATTTGTTGACTGCTTCTTCTACTTCATTGGCCAAACTTTCCATTTTACCTGCCAATTCATTGTTGTTTCGCACCTTACGCAAGATCTCCGCAGACTGCCGTAAGCTGACCACGGCAAACAGATTGGCCGGGATTAGGAATAAGAATATACTACAGTCGTCGGACGGGCGAAAGCTTGAACATATCAAACCTACTGGATTGACTGGATAGCCGTATCCATCGACCTGCAAGGTGTCTGATCCACGCGGCGTCGTACGTTCGAATTTATAAGGCCCCAAATTTTCCTTACGTTGTTGCTCGACAAACGTCTTATAGATATTTTCTTGTGCCTGCACCCATTCGTTATCGAAAGGGGTCGTATCGTTCGTTTCCTTCCAATAGGCATAGGCGAGGCGTATTGGGTAACAGAGTGAGTCTATCTCCCATTTACGCTCATGGATTCCAGGCTTCATATCGGTATGATCCGAACACCATTCGCCCTTTTTGGTTGGGTCGTTATAGAACGCGTTGGCGTAGGGATCGATATTGATACACTTAGACTGTTTGTTAATCAATCCGAGAATCAGGTTCTGGAGATTCTTGTCCTTTTGCATAAAAGGTAGATAGGGCCATACCTGTGCACTGCTATCCCGCAACCACATTGCATCAATATCTCCGGTAATGACATAAGTCAGTTTCTGATCCGGAGTTGACTCATCATATATGGTCGTGTCCAAGGTGTTCGGCAAACAATTGTTGAACAACCAGCCCAGCTCCTTGTCTGCTACATTGGACTGGAACTCTTTAATCAGTTTCTCGATGACTTCACTCTTAAAGTGCCTGTCCTGTTCCCTAACCCTTACGGTAGGAAATGCCTGCCTTGCATTGGCAAAAGAAAAATTGTTGGCTAATATACCAGCACCAAGTATAGCCGAATTTTGAATAAAAGTTCTTCGTTTCACAGAATTTTAGTTATTGTAATTTGGGTAAAGATTTATAGTTTAGCTTCGAGAGTCAAAAGTATCAGATTTTGAAGCATTCTTATATACTGACTAGGTCAATGTAGTAAAAATACAGCTAAAATAATATGTAAATAACTGATAAATAGATTTTTAATAAAAAACCAATATACACAGAATGTAGTAAAGAAATTCATTATATTTGAGCCATTTCGTATCACACCAAGTATGAAAAATTCATTATTATTAATCATATTCCTAATATCGTCAGTCTGTACGGCTAATGCACATCAGAAACAACTTGACTCGGTACTGCATGTATTAGATAAGGTCATTCAGGATAAAGATATATACACAGCGAAAAAAGAAGGACGCATCGATAGTTTAAAGACACGACTACACGCGTCCTCCGATGTGAAAGATCAGATTGCTATTACGAAAGAAATTTGTCTTCACTACATTGTATTTATGACCGATTCAGCACTTTTGTACACCCGAAAATTAGAAAAATATGCACTGCAGGCCAACGATTATGAAGAATACATTGATTCTGAGCTCTTCCGTGTCCGTATATTAAAAACCATGGGATTACTCAAGGAATCTACCGATATATTGAATAACGTAGATACGATGAGGATCTCCGATGACCTAAAAACATTTTATCTATATACAAAACTGTCCGTTTATAGTTTATTAATAAACACTTCTGAAAATAATGATGAAAAAAAGAGATACCAAACAATCACAGCCTCATTAAGGAACAGATTGGTCTCAGAAGAAACGCTATCACCGATGGACTATATATATGTGAATACAGACCGTCTTATACAACAAGAAAAAAAATATGACCAAGCTTTAAAAGATCTCGGTGATGCATATTCTGGCATGGATCCAGAAGAGCGGGAGGCTGGCATATTAGCCTATGCTATAGCTAAAGTATATGAAGAGAAGGGGGACACCGACAAAGCTATCGAGTATCTGGCAAGATCGGCTATAGCTGATATCAAAAATGGGGTAAAAGAGTATATGTCGCTCCGGCGATTAGCTGTTGTATTATTTGAATACGGAGATGTGAACCGAGCATATACTTATATGAAATGTTCGATGCAGGATGCTATATTCTTTAATGCCAGACTTCGGACGCTTGAATCTTCCGAAATGTTCGATTTTATTGATAAAGCATATCAGAAAAAGGAAGAACAGCGCCAAATACTATTACTAACTATCCTTGCGATTATAGTCGCATTGTTAGCTTTTATATTCTTTACATTAATATATGTGTATAAACAAAAGAAAAGATTATCGATAACGAAGGATGAATTATCAAGGTCTAACAAACTACTAATGGAAAGCAATCAGAGTCTTTCGGATTCGAATATTCTAAAAGAAGAATATATCGGGCTGTATATCGGACATTTTTCCGATTATCTTTCAAGAATAGAGCAATTTAGGCTGAAAGCTCAAAAGATAGCTAAAACACAGGGAGAACAAGCGTTATTGAAATTCATCAATCTATCGTTAAACCCCAAAGACAATCTTGAGGAATTCTATAAAAATTTTGACGAGACAATATTGCGCTTGTTTCCAAATTTTGTTGAAGAAATAAACAAGTTATTATTAGAAGAAGAAAGAATCAGTTTTAAAGTTAATAATAGCCTGACTCCCGATCTCCGTATTTTTGCACTAATCCGGTTAGGGATTACCGACAGCATAAAAATTGCTTATTTCTTACGCTACTCGGTTTCAACTATATACAATTACAGAACAAAAATGAGGAACAAAGCCGCCGGAAACAGAGATGAGTTTGAAGGTGAGGTCATGAAAATAGGTATTGATAAGAATATAACATAGCGGCAAAAGCATGCGTTCGCTCGCCACGATACGCATGCTTTTTTTGATTCTTTGCTAAAATTTATACCGAATAGTTAAACCAAACGGATCAATCAGCCTAATAGAGCTTTCCTGCAAAAAGTCAAAATATGGTTTAACATCCAACGAAACGGAAAGTGGTGTTGTCGGGATATTATATTCTATACCCACGATACCATCTATACTCAACGCGAGCTCCGATTTCGGGTCGGTGCGTTCCATAACAGTCTGGCCTTGATCATTAACCCAGGTCCTTACGACTGCCTTATGTCGAAAACTCCCTACACTACCTCCAAATCCATAGAACCACGTAAAATTCTCCGCCAAAGGTCTATGATACTGATAAAGTCCAACCATCCGGAAGCGTCTCGATTTAGAATTGCTCTGTATGCTGAGGATTCCTTCTACAGCCCGGTCATCTGCCAACGTATAGCGGTAACTAAAACCGGTAGCACTTCCAAAACGTCCACCCAGAGCATGCTGGCTATCCAATTGCGCCCATGATGTATCAAATGAAAATAAAATAATCCCTAATGTCAATAACAGCCAATTTGCTTTCTTCATGAATATTATACTAAGTTTTACGTACACCAAAAGTAATACTTTATTTAAACGTTCAAAAGTTAAATTCTGTTATCATTCTATCATATATTTGTACTGGTGCTAACATTTTTGCTGATAAAACGTTATCTTAGTATAGGAAAAAACAGATTGTAAACCACATAACAGGAGTGATATATGAGTCAGCTAAATAGATTGTTTGATATTCTAGACGGATATACATCCGTAAACTCCAATACCTGTATGGTTGCGGGAAAAAGAGACGGAGAGTGGCAACTTTACTCCAGCGAGCACTTTATCGCGCTCACCAACAATCTGAGCAAAGCCCTTCTTTCGAAAGGATTGAAAAAGGGGGATAAAGTAGCCTTAATGTCGGGAAACCGTCCGGAATGGAATATTGTAGACTTTGCTTGTAACCAACTTGGAATTGCTATCGTTCCGTTGTATCCAACCCTTTCGGCACAGGATCTCTCCTATATCCTTAATAACGCCGAAGTAAAATTGCTTTTTGCAAGTAATACTGAATTGGCCCATAAAGCGGGACAAGCTATACAAGAACAGCAATTGTCTATCGAGGTTTATACCTTTGACAATGTAGTGGGTAAACCGAGCTATCAAGAACTGATAGACCTGAGCACCCGGCAAGAAATTGATTTACAGCCGCATAAAGATGCTGTTCAGGGTGATGATTTGCTCACACTCATCTACACTTCCGGTACAACCGGAAAACCGAAAGGAGTACTCCTAACACATAAGAATATTATCAGCAATGTGGAGGCTTGCCAATATCTTGTTCCAAAAAACACTACCACGGCATTGAGCTTTTTACCCCTATGTCATATTTTTGAGCGGATGGTCGTATACCTTTATCTTTCCAAAGGCATTCAAATTCACTATGCAGAAAATCTGGATAATATCGTCGCCGACATCAACGATGTAAAACCACAGATTTTCACGACAGTGCCAAGGGTTTTGGAAAAAGTGTACGATAAGATTATAGAAAAAGGAAAAGCATTGACCGGCATTAAAAAGGCCTTATTTTTCTGGGCAGTAAATCTAGGACACCGATTTCAGGAACCGCCTAAAAACGGTACTTTCTATATGTTTAAACTTGGAATTGCCCGAAAACTTATCTTCTCCAAATGGCGGGAAGCACTCGGCGGGAACATCAAACTGATCATATCGGGCGGCGCGGCCCTTCAAGAGCGATTAGGCCGCATTTTCTGGGCGGCGGACATTAAAGTGTTAGAAGGTTATGGTTTAACGGAAACATCCCCCGTTATCGCTGTTAACTCCCATGTTGATACCGATGTTAAATTTGGCACTGTAGGCAGGGTATTGAAGAACCTAGATGTAAAAATTGCCCATGATGGAGAGATCCTTGTTAAAGGGCCAAGTATCAGTCCGGGATACTATAGAAATGAAGAGGCCACTCGCGAAGTAATTGATGAAGAAGGTTATTTGCATACTGGGGACATTGGTGAGATTACACTTGATGGTTTCCTCAAAATCACCGACCGGAAAAAAGAAATGTTTAAGACCGCGGGAGGCAAGTATGTTGCTCCACAAGCTTTAGAAAACAAACTGATGGAATCTACCTTGATTGCACAGGTCATGGTCATTGGTGAAAATCAGCGTTTCCCTGCTGCACTGATTGTACCGGCATTCGAGGAATTGGAAAAATGGTGCAAACATAAGGGCATACCTTTTGTTTCAAAAGAAGAGATCGTTAAGGATGCACAAGTTGTCGAAAAATACCAACGGGAGATTGATCGTTTAAATACAGGCTTTGGGCAATGGGAAAAAATTAAAAAGTTTGAGCTTCTTCCTAAAGAATGGTCTATTGACAACGGTGAACTGACGCCGAAACTGAGTCTGAAACGAAAAGTTATTTTAAAAAATACAGAAGATATAATCAACAGATTATACGAACATTAAAAACAAAATTACACGCATGGAGAAAGAAACACTTTGGCAAAAACTAAAAGGGTTTGGACAATTGCTATTAGATACTATCAATAGTTTTCTTAATGATAAATGTCTTAAAAAAAGTGCTTCTTTAGCGTATTATAC
>Ga0079224_100002567_pt1 | contig 22195 bp, 21 predicted proteins | sample Stecom2015_FD_80414 | JGI IMG/M metagenome (GOLD analysis project Ga0079224, IMG submission 80414) | Agricultural soil microbial communities from Utah to study Nitrogen management - Steer compost 2015 | ecosystem: Environmental > Terrestrial > Soil > Agricultural land | place: USA: Utah...
TACAGTGGACAGATTACCGTGAATAATGGATCGTTGAACATATCACACGCCGTTCGAGTAGGAGCAACATCTATCAACGGTATCAAAGTACGCTTGATTGCGAAGAACAGCAACGATTGCGAAGCCGTTTCAAATGAAGTAGCTATCGAAATCAAGGATTGTCGAGCAATCACCAATCCAATGCTGCCGAATAAAGCAGGGATGTAGTAGGGAGCAAGGATTAAAGACACACATTCTCCATTTGGGGGTTAAGGGGGATAAAACGCGAAATAAATACCCCTCCAAGGGTTCAAAACCCTTGGAGGGTCGGGTAAAGAAATATTTAATAAATGAAAAATTGGTTTATCATCATTTTGCTGTCATTGGCAGGAGTATTGCGGGTTTCAGCACAACAAGGTGCCGGTAGCTTTGAAACGAGCAACGGACTGGAGCTACTCAGTGCCGATACCTACAAGTTTGTCTACTCCGAGAGTTTGTATCTTGGTCCGAATGCCAATTGGCAGATTGAAGGAGAGGTACATGTGTATAGCTGTAATATCTGGATTTCGCCGACAGCCAAAATAAGTGGTAGCGGTATGTTGTATATCCACAGCCCCTCGACAAATCCTTTTCACGAAGGCTGGGCAACGTCGGCTACGCGTATCGATGGTAATGATGGGCAATTTATCGATGTCAACATCGTGTTGACGAATCCGGATGGTATACAATTGACGGATATGGAGGTTGGGGATTATGCCGGCACCTCCGGACAGGGTGCTCGTTCAGCAGCCTTGAAGATTGGTAAGTCTGTCGATTTGCGTGTAGATGGTGCAAATATCTATTTGAATGGTTATGATTTGGAACTTTCGGCTTCTGGTCAGTTATTGAACTATAATCGCTTACGTATGGTGGTAACAGGCGATGAACTGACCGGTCATATGATTAAGAACTACGTAGGCGTAGATGCCTTTTTCTTCCCGGTAGGAGTAGAGCAAGGAGATTATACGCCAGCAAAGCTGACTCCGCAAACAGCGTCATCTCGTTTACATGTTTCAGTAAATACGTATACTGCTGTGCCAGATTTGAATATCACGGATGAAACCATCGGCATGGATCGTGTGTGGAATATCTTTGCGGACAGAGCCATGCAGATGGATTATACGCTGACCCATAATATGCAGACAAATGGTATGGCTTATGTCGATGCGGATGCGCGTATTATGCAGAATGCTGATGGCGGTAATTGGATTGGCGATGTGACGACTTTAGAGAGTGAAGGCGTGCATACGCGTGAGGATATCGAAAGCAGAGCGACAAACACGCTTTCAGGTACTTGGTTTACCAAATTTGGACAGAGCGGACCGAGGGCGGTAGATGACCAAGGAACCATGGAATATGGGCATGATATCACGATCAATGTCTTGGAAAATGATGAAAATGGTTCGTCGGCTATCGTCCCGGGATCGGTTCGTATCATCTCTCAACCATTGAATGGTCGTGTAACGGTCAATGTGGATGGAAGTGTAACTTATACTCCAAATGAAGGCTTCTTGGGCGATGATGTTTTTGAATATCAAATTACGGATGAAAACGGCTTGACATCACGGGCGAAGGTAATGGTTACGGTCATGCCTCGGGATTTGTTCATTCCAAATGTCATCACACCGAATGGAGACGGTAAAAATGACCGATTTGTTATCGTGGGACGTGAAGCTTATGACCGTATTGAGGTAACAATCATGAACCGTTGGGGTAACGAAGTGTATCGCAATGATGATTATAAAGACGAATGGGATGGTCGTGGATTAAATGAAGGAACATACTTCCCGATTATTAGAGCTATCAAAGGTAACCAATCTCGTGTATTTAAGTCACACGTATTGATTAAGCGGAATTGATGTTTAAGGTTTGAAGTTCAAGGTTTAAGTATTAAACCTTGAACCTTGAACAAAATAAACTTTAAACAAAAAAATGAGAAAATGAAAAGATTTTCTAAGGAAGCCAAATTAGAAATCGTCAAGCAAGTGGTTTCTGGTGAACTGATGCCTACTGACGCCATTGCTAAATACGAAATTAAGTCCATGCGTACTTTAGTTCATTGGGTAAAAGAATTTCACATTGTTGCCAGGAAATTGGTAAATGAAGAACAGGAACAGCTGACGCAACAAATGGAGATGCAGAGAAAGTCTAAAGAGATCTTAGAATGGGAAGCTACAAATCCCTTGGTCCAGAACAGCCAGTTGATGTGGGAACGCATACAATATCTGGAGAATCAGAATAGGACGTTGGTAGAGGATTATTCTAGTTTAAAAAATCAAATAACACTTTTGCAGCGACAATTCCAAGGATTGGAGATTGAAGATTAGGAAGGGAGAGAAATCAGTGGTAAGTTGTAAGTGATGAGTGTTTGAGTTGTTTGATGTTTAAAGATTAAAGTTTCGTCATTTAAACAATTAATCACTTAACCAATTAAACTCTCTAAACAATTAAGCACTTTGTCTGCACACTTAAAATAAAAAAAAACACTTACTTTGTATCGCAAAAAAACAGTTTTATGGACGGAAAAACAAGAGCAGATATTAAACCCGGTATGTTGGTGAATATCGTTTTGAAGAAAGATCAGCGTACAGGTATTTTGACGGAAGGAATTGTCAAAGATTTATTGACGTCAGCCCCTTTTCATCACCGTGGGATCAAAGTACGCTTGATCGATGGCCAAATCGGGCGTGTACAGGAGATTATAGAGGAATGAGGTTAAGAGTTTAAAGTGTTTAAGGTTTAGTCGTTTAAACAATTAACCTTTAACCAATTAATCCCTAATCAATTAAGCAATTAATCGGTTAAGCAATTAACCTCTAATTATTTTTTATTTTTCACTTTTTTTATCCTAACTTTGTCCCTCGTGGAAAATGAGGTCACATATCTCATCGCAATGTCGAAAGGTGTCAATGGAAACATTGATGAAGTTTATATTTAATTGATGTTTAGCCCGTTTGGGCTTTTTTTGTGTCTCAGAAGTAAGAAAAGAAATCAACATAATAACAGTTATATAAGAATGACCAACTACAGTAAATTACCAGCAATTTTGGTGCTTGAGGACGGAACAGTCTACCACGGTAAAGCAGCGGGGAAAATTGGTACGACCACAGGCGAAATCTGTTTTAATACAGGTACAACCGGTTATCAGGAAATTTTTACCGATCCATCCTATTATGGGCAGATTATGGTAACCACCAATGCGCATATAGGTAATTATGGCATCGATGAAGACGATACAGAATCGGCTCAAATTCAAATTGCAGGTTTAGTTTGCAAGAATTACAACATCAACTATAGCCGCCAGATGGCAGATAAGTCTATTCAGACTTACTTTGAAGAAGAAAACTTGGTTGGTATTTCTGATATTGATACCCGTTCATTAGTTCGTCATATCCGTGACAAAGGAGCGATGAATGCAATTATCTCTTCAGAGATTCTGGATGTAGAGGAACTTAAAGCACGTTTGGCAGAAGTCCCTTCTATGGAAGGTTTAGAACTGTCGTCGTTGGTCTCTACTAAAGAGCCTTATTTCTATGGTGATGAATCTGCTCCAACACGTATTGCTGTATTGGATTTGGGGATTAAGAAAAACATCCTGCGTAATTTCGACTCTCGTCAAGTGTATGCCAAAGTGTTCCCGGCTAAAACCACTTTTCAGGAAATGGAATCTTGGAATCCGGATGGATATTTTATTTCCAATGGCCCTGGCGATCCGTCAGCGATGGATTACGCTATCCAGACGATTAAAGAAATTACCGAAGCGGATAAACCTATGTTCGGAATCTGCTTGGGACACCAGATGTTAGCTTTAGCGAATGGTATCCGCACGCAAAAAATGCATAATGGTCATCGTGGAATCAACCATCCTGTGAAAAATATCATCGCGAACCGTTGTGAGATTACGTCGCAAAACCACGGATTCGGGGTTGTGGCAGAAGATGTGCAAAATTCCGACAAAGTGGAAGTAACGCATGTCAACCTCAACGATAATTCTATTGAAGGCATCCGCTTGAAGGGCAAGAAAGCCTTCTCGGTACAATATCATCCGGAGTCTTCACCAGGTCCGCATGATTCACGTTACTTGTTCGACGATTTTGTAGCGATGATAAAGGGATAATTTGACATTCTGTAAAGGAAATGTTATATTCGCTGTAGAGAAGGCTGGAAAACCAAATCTGTCTGTCATCCTGAGCCTGTCGAAGGATAAACAGGCAGATACACAATACATTGTCTGTTTCGACAAGCTCAACATGACAATGTATTAAACTTTTCCGACCGTCTCATTAAAATATAAAGCAATCAACATAAACATTTAAACAAGAAATAAAATACAATGAGTTTAATAATTGATGTTCATGCGCGTCAGATCTTGGATTCGCGCGGTAACCCAACGGTTGAGGTAGATGTAACTACACAAAATGGTTTTGTCGGACGTGCAGCAGTTCCTTCTGGAGCTTCTACAGGTGTCCATGAGGCAGTGGAGCTTCGTGATGGCGACAAATCAAAGTACTTGGGTAAAGGAGTGTTAAAAGCAGTTGAAAATGTAAATACCAAAATTGCAGAAGCGTTGAGAGGTGTAGATGTTTTCGAACAAAATACGATTGACCAGATCATGATTGATTTGGACGGTTCAGAAAACAAAGGAAACTTAGGTGCTAATGCTATCTTAGGAGTGTCCTTAGCCGTAGCAAAAGCTGCAGCGCAGGAATCTCATCAACCTTTGTACCGTTATATTGGTGGTGTTAATGCCAATACATTGCCTATTCCGATGATGAATATCATCAACGGTGGTTCACACTCTGATGCGCCTATCGCGTTTCAGGAGTTTATGATTATGCCTGTTGGCGCACCTTCGTTCTCGGAAGCGTTACGTTGGGGAGCAGAAGTATTTCACAACTTGAAAAAATTATTGCACGATCGTAACCTGTCTACAGCTGTAGGTGATGAAGGTGGTTTTGCACCGACTTTTGACGGTACAGAAGATGCTATCGAGACCGTATTGAAAGCTATTGAAGTAGCGGGTTACAAACCAGGAGCTGATATTTGCCTGGCATTGGATTGTGCTTCTTCGGAATTCTATGTGAACGGTAAATACGATTATACAAAATTCGAAGGCGACAAAGGCGCTGTGCGCACGTCGGAAGAACAAGCAGCTTACTTGGCTGAATTGACTGAGAAATATCCGATTATCTCTATCGAAGATGGTATGCAGGAAGATGACTGGGCTGGTTGGAAACTGTTGACCGAGAAAATCGGCGACCGTGTGCAATTGGTAGGTGATGATTTGTTTGTAACCAACACGAAACGTTTACAACAAGGTATTGATACTGACACAGCAAACTCGATCTTGGTAAAAGTAAACCAAATCGGTTCCTTGACAGAAACAATCAATGCCGTTTCTTTGGCACAAAACTCGGGTTATACATCCGTAATGTCGCACCGTTCAGGAGAGACAGAAGATGCTACAATTGCTGACTTGGCGGTAGCTTTGAACTGTGGTCAAATCAAAACTGGTTCGGCTTCACGTTCTGACCGTATGGCGAAATATAATCAATTGTTGCGTATCGAAGAAGAATTGGGGAGCAATGCTCGCTTCATCGGTAAAGATTTTAAATACGCTAAGAAATAAAAATCGTGAATAGTAAAAGAGAAGCTGTCATACTGGACAGCTTTTTTTATTAGTCTCCTTAATGGGCTGTCTAAAAAGCTAAACATTATCGTCATTGCGAGGCAACGAAGCAATCTGATGATGTCAAAAACGCAGATTGCTTCGTCGCTGCACTTCTCGCAATGACGCATTTTTGCGGTTTACGAATCTTTTTAGACAACCCCAACCCATTAGTTTCCTTGATGGTTGGACAAATAGCAGACTATATATCTCCTCTCCTTTGGAGAGGGGTGGGGAGAGGATTATAAAGTAGTCATGTGTTGGATATATAATAGAATTTCTGTAAGTTTGCTTATATGGACAGATTTCTTAGCCTTATTCGTAACAAATACCTTATAGCAGGCACGGCATTCGTGATATGGATGTGCTTCTTTGATCGTTATGATTTTGGGACACAGTTTGCTTATCAACAAGAGAAGGCAAAACTGGAAGGTGAGAAAATGTTCTATACACATGAAATCGAGCGTCTTGAAAAGTCTATTAAAGACGCACAATATAATCCGAATGAAATTCAACGTATTGCCCGCGAGCATTACAAGATGAAAAAGGAAAATGAAGATATCTACGTTATTCAGGAAGTAGATACTGAAGAATAAAAAAAAGGAACATTTTAGAATGTTCCTTTTTTTATTTTTAAAATTTCAAGTGCTTCACCGTCAACCCATTATTGCTTAGTTGTTTTAAAGCATCGATACCAATTTTTAAATGCGTTTCCACATACTTGGCCGTTACGCTTAAGTCACTTTCTGCAGTTTTTACCCCCTCTGGCAACATAGGTTGATCAGACACCAATAATAGTGCTCCTGTTGAAATTTTATTGGCAAAGCCTACACTGAAAATAGTGGCCGTCTCCATATCAACTGCGATTGCACGAATGGATTTCAAGTATTTTTTAAAGGACTTATCATGTTCCCAAACGCGACGGTTGGTCGTGTAGATTGTTCCTGTCCAATAGTCGCGTTCATAGTCCCGTATGGTGGTGGATATTGCCTTTTGCAAGGCAAAGGCAGGAAGAGAAGGGACTTCAGGCGGGAAGTAATCATTGGATGTTCCTTCCCCACGTATAGCAGCAATAGGGAGGATGAGTTCGCCTACAGGAATCTTCTTTTTTAGTCCCCCGGTTTTTCCTAAGAAAAGCACAGCTTTTGGACTGATGGCGCAGAGTAGATCCATGATAGTTGCAGCCATAGGGCTCCCTATCCCGAAATTGATAATAGTGATGCCTCCTGCTGAACAGGCTTGCATGGCTTTGCCCTCACCATATATTGGTGCATTGTCATGCATTTCGGAAAACATAGTCACATACTTGGAAAAATTGGTCAATAAAATATAGGGTTGAAACTCTTCAAGCGGACAGCCTGTATAGCGGGGCAACCAGTTATTGACAATATCTGATTTTGTTTTTAATCCTGGAGTAATGGGAGACTCTACTGTTTTCTTTTTGTTCATATAAAGTTTGTTTTGTTTAAAGTTTACGGTTTGTTTAAGGTGTAAAATTTGCAAAGCGTCCAGCTAATCCTTAAACTTTGACCCTGATATTCTTAATCCCAATATAACAAAAAATCCCTCAAAAAGGTTTGAGGGATTTTTATTAAGCGACTTTCATCTTCTTGAGGTCAGACTTTGCAAACTTCTGTTTGGCATATTCTAACGTGATGCGTAGCTCTTTCTGCCCTGTTTGATCTTTGACCGTGGGGGTTTCAAACATAGCGTCCAGCATAATGGCTTCACAGATGCTACGGAGGCCACGGGCGCCCAGTTTAAATTCCCAAGCTTTGTCCACGATAAATTGGTATACTTCTTCGTCGAACTTCAGTTCGATGTCCTCATATTCGAACAGTTTAATATACTGCTTTATCAAAGCATTCTTCGGCTCTGTCAAGATGTTGAGCAAGGTCTCCTTATCCAATGGATTCAGATAGCTCAACACTGGTAAGCGACCGATCAACTCAGGAATAAGACCGAAGTTTTTCAAATCTTGTGGAGTGATATATTTGTAGAGATTGTTCATGTCTACACCTTCGTCCTCCTCTTTCATCTTATAGCCTACTGTTTGTGTACGTAAGCGGTTGGCGATTCTCTTTTGGATACCATCGAAAGCGCCTCCACAGATGAATAAAATGTTGTTGGTATTAACCACAATCATTTTTTGATCGGGATGTTTACGTCCGCCCTGTGGTGGTACATTTACATTTGTTCCTTCTAGAATTTTCAATAAAGCCTGTTGTACACCTTCACCGGATACATCACGGGTGATGGAAGGATTATCACTTTTGCGGGCAATCTTATCAATCTCATCGATATAGATAATTCCACGCTCCGCTGCAGCAACATCATAATCTGCAGCTTGCAACAGACGGGTGAGAATACTTTCTACGTCTTCACCGACATAACCGGCCTCGGTCAATACCGTAGCATCGACGATGGAAAAAGGTACATTTAGGATTTTTGCTACAGTTTTTGCCAATAGGGTCTTACCTGTACCTGTTTCTCCAACAATGATAAGGTTGGATTTCTCCAGCTCAATCTCGTCCTTTTCGACCTTTTGGTTCAATCGTTTGTAATGGTTATATACCGCTACAGAAATTACTTTTTTAGCTTCGTCCTGACCGATGACGTATTGGTCAAGATGTTGCTTGATTTCCATTGGGCGGATCAACTTCAGCGCAGTTTGCAAAGATTTACTTTTGCGCTGCTTTAACTCTTCAGCAAGGATCTCTCCTGCTTGAGTGACACAACGATCGCAGATGTGAGCACCATCGCCTGCAATAAGCATCTGTGCATCGCTTTTACCGATACCACAGAACGAGCAACGGACGTCTCTGTTGTTTGTTTTACTCATTTTATTATTTTACCTCTTTTTTTGGTAATAGAACTTCATCTATCATACCAAACTCTTTTGCTTCTACAGCCTTCATCCAATAGTCACGATCTGAAGATTTTTCAACCCATTCGTAAGATTGACCAGAGTGCTCAGAAATTATCGTATACAATTCTTCTTTTAGTTTCATCATCTCGCGAAGGTTGATTTCCATGTCGGCAGCAACCCCTTGAGCACCGCCAGACGGTTGGTGAATCATAACACGAGAGTGTCTTAATGCAGCTCTCTTGCCTTTTGCACCAGCAACTAACAATACTGCTCCCATTGAAGCGGCAATTCCTGTACAGATAGTAGCTACATCTGGCGTAATATACTGCATGGTATCGTATATACCTAAACCGGCATATACACTACCGCCTGGAGAGTTGATATAAATCTGGATGTCACGCTGTGCATCGGTTGATTGCAAGAAAAGCAATTGTGCTTGTATAATATTTGCCACCTGATCATTGATACCATCGCCCAAAAAGATGATGCGGTCCATCATCAAACGGGAAAATACATCCATCTGCGCAACGTTCAACTGACGCTCTTCAATGATGTAAGGCGTTAGGTTAGTCGGCATGTTTTGCTGAACACGAGAGATAAAACCATCCACATGTTGGCTGCCGATACGGTGATGCTTAATAGCGTATTTTCTGAATTCTTCTTTATCTATGTTCATGTTATTTAATTTTCTAAGTAACGAATATAAAATTATAATTTTATATATTAAATATCCGATTGGTAAATCGGTAAATCTGCCAAAAAATCAAACGAACCTTTGACAAAGTCAATCTTACAATAATAGTGCTGAATTCCATTACTGACTAAAAGTAACGGAATTTTGTGGATAGAATTGTAATTGGCAATCTGTCGGAACGTATTTTCGGTAATTTTGACAGCCGGTGCTTTGAACTCTGCCAAAAGGACTTTGTTTCCTGCGTTGTCGTAAATCAGTAAATCGCTACGTTTCTGAAGTTCGTTGAGTTTGAGTCCACCTTCAGTCTTCATTAATGATTTTGGATATTTTTTGTGCGTATGTAGATAATGTATCCAATGTTGTCGAACCCATTCTTCCGGTGTGAGAACCAAGTTTTTCTTCCGCAACTCATCAAAGATAAAAAGCTTATCCTGTTTCTGCGTAATCTTGGAAGGGTAGGGTGGTAAATTTAACGGAATTGGGTCAAACATTTACAAAGGTAGGAATTTTTTCTGATTTGGGTGGGGTATAGACCTCACCCAAATCAGAAAAAATCGTAATTTAGCCGTGTATGAATGTCAACGCTATTTTAGCCGATATTAAAAAACGGAAGTTCAGCCCTGTTTACCTCTTACACGGTGAAGAACCGTATTATATAGATCTTGTCAGCGATGCTTTGGAACACAAGGTGTTGGATGATTCGCAGAAAGGTTTCGATCAAACTGTTCTATACGGTAAGGATACTAATATTGTAAATGTGGTGAATGCGGCGAAGCGCTATCCGATGATGAGCGATTATCAGGTCATCCTGATCAAGGAAGCACAGGATCTGAAATGGAAAACAGAAGAAGATGTGCTGCTGAAATATGTAGAAAATTTGACGCCAACTACCATTCTGGTACTGGCGTATAAACATGCAAAGTTTGATAAACGTAAAAAGTTATATAAAGCTATTGAAAAAGTAGGCCATGTAGTGGAGTCGGCTAAGCTTTATGACAATAAGGTCGGCGAGTGGATAATGGATCAATTTCGTGATGCTGGACGGACCATTCATCCACAGGCAGCGGCGATGATGGCCGATTATCTAGGGACAAATCTGTCTAAAGTAGCGAATGAAATCGACAAGCTGTTGTTGAATGTTCCTCAAGAACAGGAAATCTTACCGCAACATATTGAACAGAATATAGGTATTAGCAAAGACTATAATGTGTTCGAATTGCAATCCGCTTTAGCAAAGCGTCATGCCGTGAAAGCAGTGCAGATTGTGGATTATTTTGCTGCTAATCCAAAGTCTAATCCTATGCCGTTGGTGATGGGGAATCTGGCAACCTATTTCACTAAGGTGCTGAAATATCATTATCTACCCGATAAGTCGTCGCAAGTGGCTTCGAAACAATTAGGCGTGCATGCCTTTTTTGTGAAGGAATACGAGCTTGCTGCACGCAATTTTAACCGACGAAAGACCTTCGATATTATTCGGCTTTTGAGCGAGTATGATATGAAAAGCAAAGGGATGGATATAGGACCGTTTACCGACCAAAGTGAAATCTTGCGTGAGCTGGTGTTTAAGATTTTGAATTAACAGGGGGCTGTCTAAAAAGCTAGGCATCATCGTCATTGCGAGGTAACGAAGTCCCGCCTGAGGCGGGAATGATGTCAAAAACGCAGATTGGTTTCCTTCGGAGCTGCTTCGCGGTCGTCGCTGCGCTTCTCGCAATGACGCGTTTTTAAGTTTCGAGAACCTTTTTAGACACTCTCTTGTTGTTTAACTGTTTAATCGATTAACCAATTAATCAGTTAAACAATTTAACCTTCTAACCGTTCTAATCCTCTTTCTCCGGTAATTCCTCCGATTGGTTGATTTCCTTGTATTCTATCTCGGTTGTATTGGGTATACTGTCGGTATCAACATGTACATCTACCTCAATAGAGCTTGTGTTTTTCGGCTTGCGTACGACTCCCCACTTCATGAGCAACTCTTGCGTGGAATTTCTTTTCAAGTGTTCTTTTTCTGGCTCACCGATAAGAAAACCGAAGGCTTCCATGGAAGGGATAGCATCGAATATAACTTTGATGGTAGCAGTGAGGGGTAAAGCCAAAATCAATCCCGCTAATCCAAACAGCATACCACCTAATAGAATGGCAATAATAGCCATCAGTGGATTAATGCTCACTTTGCTTCCAACAATATTCGGTGTAATGATATTACCTTCTAAGAACTGTACAACTTGAAACCAAGCGATTACTCCAATGGCATACCACGCGCTATCTTTGACGGCTAGTGCAAAAAGAGCCGGCAAAATGGAACCAATGGCAATACCGATATAAGGCAACAGCATCAGGAGAGAAGCCAATGTGCCGAAAAACCAAGCATAGTCTATGCCCATTGCAATCAACCCAATCGTGTTCAACACAGCTACAATCCCCATTACAGTAATCAATCCGACCAAATAGCTTTGAACAACCTCATAAATTTTATTCAAAGTTTGATTTACTTTGCGTTTGGGAGCATCTTTAAAAGCTTTAAAGAAAAATTCCCGAAAAAAATCCCTGTAATACAGTAAGAAGAAGCTGAAAAGTGGAACTAGCACGGCTCCCGCAACAATGTTTCCGATAGAGCCGAATGTAGCACCTATCATGCTTCCGGCATTGGAAAGAAGTTTGTTACCTTCTTCTTTAGCCCGATCGACCATTTCATTGCGCTCTACTCCAAAGGTAGCTTCTGCCCAATCTTGTACTCTGTCGAACACCGAGAGTACCTTCTCGGTAATAGATGTTGCATTCTTTCCGATGATGATACTTTGGTGGACAATAAACCACCCAACTAAGGAAATAATGGCTATAGCCACAATAACAGCCATGATAGCTGCAAAAGCCTTTCCCAATTGAAGCTTTTCCAGAAGACGTGCTAACGGGAAGAGGGAAATGGAAATCAAAATAGAAAATAGCAAAGGAAGTAACACACTTTGTGATACATACATCAATGCAAGAATAAGCGTTAGGGCAAATAAACTGGATGCCAGGCTTAGCGAATAAGGGTATTTTTTTGGTGTATTTTCCATAATCTCTATGTTGAAATCAAGGTAATAAACAGTTAATAGACTTTATTGTTTTTTCTATCCCAATACAAGATATAAAAAAATGCAAACATCATAATCATGCTGTTGAAAATAAAAATATACGGTATCCGCAGAATGATATCATGATAGATGTATCCTGACAAGAGCGCCCCTCCACCTATTCCTATCTCCAATGCAATATACATCGTTGCCATCGCTTTCCCTCGGTGTTGCGGTAGACTGAGGTCTATTGTCCAAGCATTTACTGCAGGAGAAAGTATGCCACTACCGATACCGTATATTACTGCACCTATAATCAGTCCAAGAATAGATTGACTTAATCCGATCAACAATACCGAAAATGCAAGGATAACGATACCCACATACATGACCTTTATTCGTCCATACTGGTCAGCGACCTTCCCCGAGAAAAAACGGATACCAATCGTGGAAAGCGTATAAGCGGTGAAGAAAAGACCTTTATTCTGGATACCTAGATGTTCGCTCCAGTCGGGAATGAGCGTGAGGATGACCCCATAGCCCGTGTACGATAGTAACGTTACGATAGCCGCAGGCAGAACGCGCCATTCTATAATTTCATCTTTACGTACATAGAGCATTTTGATAGAAAAACGATTCTTTTGTTGTAGGGTCTCCTTCATGTTCATAACGATGAGAATAGAGAGAATGGCAAAAACAGAAGACATGTAAAACATGAAATCTATCCCATATCGTTGCGCAATAAAGCTTCCTAGTGCCGGACCTATTGCTCCTCCGATACTGAAAGCCAGGCCATGCATACCTAAAGCCTCACCCCAGCGGTTTTGAGGAATAATATCTGCAATGTAAGCCGCTGTGGCCGTAGGTTTGAACCCTGTAGAAAAACCATGGATGAGCCTGAGAAGAAAAAATCCTGCTAATGAGCTGGTAATGGGATAGAGAAAACCACAAACAAAACAGACAATTGACCCAATCGCCATAACCGGTACGCGTCCCCATTTGTCCGTCAGTTTGCCGCTAAATGGCCGGGATATTCCTGCAGTTAAGGTAAATAATGCGATGATAAGTCCCTTGTGTTCTCCACCTCCCATCTTGCTGAGGTAATTTGGAAGCTCGGGTATAATCATGTTAAAGCTGGCACAAAATAACAGTGAGCTTAAACATAAGAGATTGAAAGGTAGTGTATATATCGACTTTGTCGAATTCATAAAAAAAATTTTTTAATCCATCCCATTCCTTAAAGAGGAGATTTGGATGTTATCTATTGCTTCCCTGCTGTGCCTCGGCTCAGAAGCTGTTTAAATTTCTGTTTTTGCCCTCCCTCTCTCGCAAGATTGAGCACAGCGGTATCTTGTGAGGGTAAATAGCCTAAGTTTTCAACTTAGAAACGATAAGAGTAGTAAGTTACAAACTTACTTTATTATCCTTCCAAGTTACACTTTGTTAAACTTGAAAGAGGGAGGAGGTAGTATATATATATCGACTTTGTCGAATCCATAAAATAAAAAATGTTTTAGGCAACCTCTGCTATTGTTTCTGCTTATTTTATTAATTTTTGCCGAGCTAACTCCGAACAGAACACCGTGGTTGCAACGGCTACATTGAGCGATTCAGCTTGTCCGATACGGGGTATAGTGACTGGATGTTGTATTTTAGGCAATATCTCAGTCCCAATACCATTGCCTTCATTGCCCATGACGATCAAACCCGCCTGCCCAAATGAGGTTTCATATATGGATGAACCCGATAATAGTGCACCATAAGTCGGCAAATTTACCTTTTCTATAAAAGTGGAGAGATCAGTATAGTGAATTTGAATCCGGGATAGCGAGCCCATTGTCGCTTGCACGACCTTTGGATTATAGGCATCTACCGTGCCTACGGAACAAATGATATGCTCTATGCCGAACCATTCTGCTGTACGAATGATGGTTCCCAAATTGCCCGGATCCTGTACGTCATCCAGTACGAGGCTGTGCTGCTGACGTATCGTGTTCCAAGGGAAGCTTTCTTCCTGAGGTATCTCGACCAAAGCTAAGACCCCTTGTGGACTATTCAGACAAGATATTTTCTGTATTTCGGCAGCCGTTACCTCCGTATATTTTATTTTTTGCGACAAATTACCCATTTTTGTGAGTGCGTCCGCAGTTGCATACAGGCTATTAACTGTGTATGAAGAATGTATAAATTCCATGACGGATTTGATACCTTCAACGATAAAAAGGCTGTGCTGTTTGCGATATTTTTTGTGCTGCAAAGACGTTGTTAAACTTATTTGCGCTTTTGATAACATGGCTTAATGATTAAAAAATATAGTTTTTTTGCTTTTGCAAGTATAACGCTTTTATGTCTATTTTTTGCATCCTGTCGTTCTGCAAAATACTTAGAAGAAGGGCAAGCCTTGGTCGTGGATGTAGACATGGAAGGTGTGCCTCCCCGCTTGCAGGAGCAAGCCCATGCCTATGTTTCCAATGAACTAAAACCGAATTCTCGCCTGAACTTGACAATCTACAATATGTTCAATACAAAGAACGGAGCATATAAGAAATTGGGACTTCGTAATGTAGGTGAACCTCCAAATATTCTGGATTCTTCATTTGTGGATTTTTCTGCCCGGCAGATAAATGGCTATCTATTGACGAGAGGTTATCTCCATGCATCAGTTACACCAGAGGTAGAGATTCGAAATAAAAAAGCGAAAATAGTATTTCGGGCAGATACGGGGGCATTCTATACGTTGGGGGATATTTCTTACATCATAACTGATTCGGCCATCGCTAACATATATCAACGGGATGTACGCCCCATATCCAAGGTAAAGTCAGGAAAACAATTTAATAGTGCTGATTTATTAGAAGAGCGGGAAGATGTTTATTTGGCGCTAAAAGAGCATGGTTACTATGATTATCTTCGTCAATATATGCGTGTGGGTGTAGATACGAATGCGTATATGAATCAGGCAGATTTGCATTTTGAAGTACTGAACCCTAACGAATCCTCCAACCACACAGTTTATGAAATTGACAGTGTCCATGTTCTGGTACAGAAGCCAGAACAATATACCGGCAAGCGAAATCCTAAACGATATGTGGATAGTTTGCTGGGAATTTCGTTTGAAGATGAAACTGGACGATTTCGCTTGAAACCCTTAGCAAGATACATGTATGTACGGTCAGGAAATAAATACAATATTCGGGAAGAAAATAACTCCTATGATAGATTGTATGAGATGAATGGCTTTCGAAATGTTAAGATTAACTATGAAAAGGTCGACTCCAATAAGTTGGACGTTTATTATACGCTGATTCCGCGACCTGTTATGGCGAACCAATTGGAAGGTGAGTTTGCTTTTAGCTCTGGGATGAGCGGTTTCAATGTGGGAAATACATTTTCACACCGGAATGTCTTTGGCGGGGCAGAACATTTGGAGGTCAAATTGCGGTATGGCGTCTTATTTGATCCTCGGTTGCCGGGGAACTTACAGAATAAGATATTCAACACTGATTTTCAGTTTGGTGTAAATCTGATCTTCCCCCGACTTATGTTGCCCTTTGGACATCCTGGAAGCAGTGGGAAATATGGTTTGCCCCGGACGACTCTTTCCTCCAACCTGCAACTTTTTCAGCAGGATGGTACTTATGCCAATCGATATTTTACCAATTCTATCAATTACTTATGGCATACGTCGGAAAATACACAACATAGTTTAACACCAATTTCGTTGGAGTACAGAGTGGGGAGGTTAAATGCAGCTTTTGCACAAGAACTGGAAGAAGAAGGCTATTTGCTCTATGTACGAAGTAATAACCGGGAATATTTTGGTTTAGGAGCGCAATATGCTTTTACCTACAATGCCAGAAAGCTACTGCGTTTGGAAGATTTTAATTATTTCCGTGGCAGTGTGGACATGAGCGGAAATGTACTGGGCTTGGCAAGCGGACTTTTTAACCTTCAGAAAAACACAGATGGGCAGCGTTTGGTGTTTGGAGTACCTTATTTGCAATATGCTAAGGCAGAGTTGGATTACCGTTGGTATAAATATCTTGGCGGAAACCGGCAATTTGTTTTCCGATTTAATAGTGGTGTGGCTGTTCCTTATGGCAATAATTCCAGCTTGTTGATCTTTGAGAAGAGTTTCTTTAGTGGGGGGATGAATGGCATTCGAGCGTGGCAAGCACGAACGTTGGGCCCAGGAAGTTACAATAGAGAAGTTTTGCCAAATGAAAATTTGCGACGGAACCTGAGAAACCTGGATCAGTTAGGAGAATTCAAATTAGAAACGAATGCAGAATATAGATTCCGTTTGCTGAATCGCTTTCTGGGAGCCAAGCTCAATGGAGCAACTTTTCTGGATGCGGGAAATATCTGGCGCTTGCAAAAAAATGAATTGAACCCAGGAGGAGAGTTTCAAGCCGATAAATTTCTTGCCCAGATTGCGATAGGCACAGGTTTTGGATTGCGGATGGATATGGATTATTTTGTACTCCGCCTAGATGCAGGATTGAAAGTCAAAGACCCGCAGTTTTCGGGTTCCGATCAGTGGGTAATTAAGGAACTCTTTAATTCTCGTGAATTCAAACGTATGTATAACGCAACGCATAGACCGGATCGTTACAGCTTTTTTCAATATAATTTTAGCGTAGGGTTGCCTTTTTAGCAAAGTAATCCTTTCTGTTATGACAGTAACAATCATAAGATTTAATAATTACTTTATCTAACTTTTGCAAATTTAAAACATGAACAAAAGAAGAGATTTTCTAAAACAAGTATCCTTACTATCCTTTGGGATGCTTGCCACGACTACTACCACTTCACTGTGGGCTAAGGAAGTGGAAATAAATGCACGTCAGGAAGGCTTTACTGTACCTCCTTATCTACAAAATCTTATAACGACTTCTGTATCTGTGATGTTTATTACGTCAACAGAAGCCTATAGCTGGATCGAATATCAGGGAGATAGTGGAGAAATTCAAAAGGCATACATGGAAGAGGATGGCTTGTATGATGCATACATCAAACTAAATAAGGTGTCTATTTCTGATTTGAAGCCCGGGCAGACCTATCGCTATAGAGCATGCTCCAAACCGATTACGTTATTCGAACCGTATAAATTAGAATATGGTCCACAAGTAAAGACGGAATGGTTTTCTTTTACCACGCCAAACCCTCAAGCCAAAGAAGTTTCCTGTGTAGTGTTGAATGATATACACGATAGCCCTGAAGCCTATGGTAAGTTATTGGAGTTAGTGAAGGACAGGTCTTACGAATTTGTTGCTTTGAATGGAGATACATTCGATTATCAGACAGATGAGCAACAGATTGTCAATCACTTGTTGTTGCCTTGTACCGATTTGTTTGCCAGCCGGAAACCTTTCTTGATGATTCGTGGGAATCACGAAACGAGAGGTAAATTCCGTAGGGAGTTTAAAAACTATTTTGCCTTGCCTGATAACAAGTTCCATTTTAGCTTTAAGCAAGGCCCGGTATATTGGGTTGTATTAGATACCGGCGAGGACAAACCTGATGATCACCCTGTGTATGCCGGTATTGTTGATTTTGATGCCGTGCGTGAGCGCCAAGCCAAATGGTTGGCTGAAGTCGTGAAAACGAAAGACTACCAAGATGCTAAATATCGCGTGGTGATTATGCATATTCCGCCTTATCATAGCGGAGAGTGGCATGGTCCGATGCATTGTCAAAAACTATTTGCGCCTATTTTTGCTGAAAACAAAGTGGACTTGGTGGTTTCAGGGCATACACACCGTTACGGTGTTCACGTACCTGATAACGACCATAATTATCCGGTTGTTATTGGCGGAGGTTCAAAAGAAGGTAGCCGTACGGTTATCCATATCGCAGCCAACGAACAACAGTTGCACTTGGATATGATACGGGATGATGGGGAGAAAGTAGGAGAGTATACCGTAAAAGCGAAGTAATACAAGAGAGGTTATCCAAAGATAGCCTATCTCTTATTAAAACACACCCTTTATTCCCAGGAAAACACTCTCCAATAATTGGGAAATATCCAGCCCCTTGCTAAAATGGAAGTATAGAAAGACGATAGCAAGGATAATAAACACACTGATAAAGCGCTTAAAAGCATAGGCTATCAAGAGAATAAGAACAGGGATGATCAATAAAAGCCAAGCCTGTATTTTTATGGGTTTAAGCGCATTGTCGGATTTGTGTATATAATAGAATCGGGCTACTGTTTGTGCCTGGTTTGTATGTTTGAACATGGCAAATGTAGATGATTCGACAGGTTGTTTAAGGACAGCTATACCATCATGAAAAGCCAGCTCTTGTTTAAATCCATTTAGGCTGAACTGAAATGTTCCATTGATATGTTCCAGTGGTTGATCGGCACTATCCACGGCAATGATGGCTAACTTGCCATTTTGCGTAAGGTTTTCCTTCACCACAAAATTTTGGATAAGTTGAGTTTGCCCCACCACATAGATATGGGTGAAAAGTAGGAAAAATAAAATGTTTATTGCTTTTATCACGGTTATATTATCGAATTCGTTTCTACAAAATTAATGTATTTACTTTTGAATTTTTACTTTTCTTCATTACATTTGTTGGCAATAAAAGAATTATAGAAGATATGGAAAATACAGTGTCTCAAAGACCGGCTAAAAAGACGGATAACAATGCAAACCGTACATCATATTATGTAACGCTTACTGTGGCTATCGTGATTGGTTTAGTAGGAGTTTTTATTCGCTTTGTTCCTGATGTATTACCTGCATTGGATCAGATGACTACTCTTTTCTCTGCAGTAGCAAATATTCTTATAATCGTTGCCTCGGTAATTGCTTTTAAAGTTGTATTTGATATTTTAGGTTTTGGAAAAAACCGAGATTAAACAGATTTGCTTTTCATTTTTTTTTAAGTTTAAATAAATAATTAGTTACTCCAAAAAGAAGCCTCAAGATTTTTTTCTTGAGGCTTTTTTCGTGTTTTAGTTTATCAATGACCAAGTTGACCAAGGAAGTCTGGATAAGACCAAAATCAGACCGATCGTGTACATAATGAACACTGTCCTGTTGGCAGCATAACTCTCGGTTGCTCTTTTTGCTTTCGAATATCCGATGGTAATCAGTACAATCCCAATAAGCATCGTAAGCGGGTGCTCAATTAATTTCAACCGCATATCTGGATTTTTCATTACGCCTGAAGAAAACATCGTATGGTATTTTAATGAGAAATAATAAATAATCCCGATGACCATTTGAAGATGGGCAGAGATTAGACCTAATAAAGCAATTTTGCGGTTGTACGGATTTGCCTTGAAGTAATTGACCGCTGTGATCACAATTGAAATAACTAAAGCTACTAATAAGATAACTGCTAAAGTAGAGTGTAAATGTTTCATTCCTGTTAACATATTTATTTGTTTTTATTTTGTTTTTTGTTTGTTCGAGTAACTGATGAATTGAGTAATTGTTTTATTGACTCTTATTCATTCTTGAGTTTGTTTTTCAAATTGTTTCCATGCTTAAGCTGATACTTATAAAGTGCGTTGAGCTTGTTGATAATGCTATCCATTTTTGTACGAAAACTGTCATATACATTTTCTTGAATATAGCCTAATTATTTGGCAAGGTTCAGGTGACTAATACTTTCTAAGGCACTTGAATAAGCGATATTTGTATAATGTGCTCGATCATTATTGCTTGCCCTTCCTGAGCCCTCAGCAATATTGGCTGCAATACTGCTAATAGAACGTTTTATTTGTGTCGTTAATTCATAACGTTCCTCGGAGGGCCAGGATTTCACTATTTCGCGAATAGTCACATTAAGAAACAGAGACTCCTTATAGACCTCTAACTTCTCAAATGAATAAATATAATACATAATTTACTATTTAATGAGATAGTCAGTTCTCCACTTCGTCAATTCCCTCTTAATTTCTACCTACAATTAACCAACTCACCACTTCAACAATTAACCACTTAATCAATTAAACGTATATTACCCAATCAATTCGTACGTTTAAATTCCGATTTTGCCTTAAAATTAGGAAATGTTTTTTCCATACTCATCGTGTAGCCAATATCAAAGAACAGCTGTACATCTGCAATAATACCATCAAAATTCCAGTTTTCATCGACTTCATCACTTGGAGCATGGTAGCGACCGCTCAAAGCTTCACGACGTTTGTTGATAACCGTTGTATCCGTTTCCAGAAGCTCGTTGCCACTTCCCATGAACAACCCCGGTACACCGACTTTAACAAAGTTAAAATGATCCGAACGATAGAAACCTCCCGATGAAGGGTTGCCTTCTCCCTTGATGACACGGCCGAACTTAGCTGCCGAACGTTCCACATAATCTTCGATTTCGGTTTGTCCTATACCAACTATGGAAACATCCCGCGTTGGTCCCAGTGCACTAAAAGCATCCATGTTCAGATTAGCCACCGTTTTCTTGAGTGGAAATATCGGGTGCCGCGCATAATAATCGGAGCCAAGCAAACCTTCTTCTTCCGAAGTAACAGCTAAAAATACAATAGAGCGTTCAGGCTTCACTTTTGCCGCTTGAAATGCCTTTGCAATTTCGAAAAGAGCCGCTACACCAGTTGCATTATCAATCGCTCCGTTATAAATTGAATCACCATTGACAGGCTCTCCTATACCTAGATGATCCCAATGAGCTGTGTAGATAATAACCTCATCCGGACGTTTGCTTCCTTCCAGTTTAGCAATCACGTTGTTGGAAGTTGATTTTCTGAATGTATTTTTTAAAGCGAGTGATGTTGTTATATTTAATGGTGTTGCTTTAAAGCCTGTTTTTTTTGCTTGTTCCATGATATCGGAAGGAGTACCTGCCAATTGGAATAGTTTCGTCGCTGTTTCATGGTTTATCCAGCCTTGGAATGCCGTGGAGGAAGCACCGTTATCCTCCGTAACAAGATCCAGCTGAGGACCAGACCAGCCCGAACGAACCACATTCCAGCCATAGCTTGCTGCTGCAGTTTCGTGAATAAGTAATACACCGGTAGCCCCTTGTCGTGCCGCTTCTTCATATTTGTACGTCCAGCGACCGTAATACGTCATCGTATCTGCCTTGAACAAGGTTTTGTCATAGTGTCCCGGATCGCTGACCATAGCCACGACAGTCTTTCCTTTGACATCTACCCCTTTATAATCGTTCCAATCATATTCCGGGGCAACAATGCCGAATCCTACGAATACCAATTCGGAATCGTCGACTTGAATATCTTCCTGTAACCTTTTACTACCGATCACAAAATCATCCAGATGCTTTGCCATTACCGCTCCGTTTTTGCCAGTAAATGTTAATGTGGAGCTGACCGGTTGGGAGCTGATCTCTACTAAAGGGACTTCCTGGAAATAAGAGTCTCCATTTCCGGGCTTTAGGTTTAAGGCTTTGAATTGTTCGGCTATATAGTTGACCGTAAGGGTGTCACCTTTGGTAAACGGCTTTCTGCCCATAAATTCATCAGCGGATAGTTGTTCTACATAAGTCCTGTACGAATCAACGGAAATAGCAGCCAAGGCCGCAGAATCCAGCCCATTAGCGTCAAAGTCAGTTGCCTCGTTATGCTGACAAGCCACCAAGGCCACGGCCAAAAGCCCTGTTAAAAATAAACTCTTCTTCATATAATCGTGGTTACGGGTATAAAAGTACCAAATATATTACCATTATTGTGTCAAAATGAATATTTGCTCTCCCGTAACACCTTTGTTGATTTCTTCCCATCGCACATCCTTTCCGTCCCTCGCCGGGACACCGCTGGCGCGAGCGTGCCGTTCGTGCCTTAATCAAGTACAAATAAGGACACAAGCCACAGGCGTGCGCCAACATGAGGACTAAAACAAGCATTCTTCATGTAGGAGACTTCCGAAGTTTTCGAA
>Ga0079224_100002568_pt1 | contig 22186 bp, 20 predicted proteins | sample Stecom2015_FD_80414 | JGI IMG/M metagenome (GOLD analysis project Ga0079224, IMG submission 80414) | Agricultural soil microbial communities from Utah to study Nitrogen management - Steer compost 2015 | ecosystem: Environmental > Terrestrial > Soil > Agricultural land | place: USA: Utah...
ACAGGTTCAGCCGCGTCCCCGGTAGGCTCGTCGGGTGTTTCGGTAACCGGTGCCTCTGTGGTTTCCGGCGTGGACGCTTCTGGCTCGCTTTCCGTCGCCACTGGTTCAGTTGGCGCGCTGGTTGGGGGTGGTGCCGCCGTTGGTGTCGCAGTTTCAGCTTCGGATGCTGCTTCTGCGGTGGTCTCGGCTGCCGGTTCTTCGGTGGATTCCTGGGCAAGGGCGGAAGTCATGCCCAACTGCGCGACCGGCGCGACCATACCAAAGAGCATGGCGCACAGCATGATGATATTGACGATGCTCACCAGTTTATTACGGGACATACGGGCCTCCGAAAAGCCAAGTGACGCAGGAATGACAGAAAATTGTGATAATGACGATTGATTAATGGTTGTCAATGCTTTGTGCATTATACAACAACCATTTATGCCTGCGCATCAAGGTCTAAACACTTTGATTACCGCTCAACCCTTGAGGACGTTACGGGTGAATTTTGTGCAGGTTTTGTTAAGGTTTGGCTGGCAGGTCGAGGAACAGCTTACGCCGATGAACGCGGGAATGCAGGTGGTCAAGCGCCAGTTCGCGCAAAATGTCTTCCGGACGGACATTACCATGATCGCCAACCGCGATGTGGGCGATCAGATCACCCTGCGCGTCGATGATCAGATTATAGATCAGGGAGCGCAGGTCGGTGACATGTTTACGGCCCTTGCGTTCAGTGGTCTTGATAATCGAGGGGCGGGCCAACAGGTCATCAATTCGCTGCTGAAGCTCAACGGGATCAACCGGTTCTTCAAACTGAATGCAGTATTCGGCGCTCTTCACCCGATTTTGCAGCGTGGGGTACTGCACCTCGATGGATTCGACTTTGTAAATGTCCAGCCCTGGCGGACTGACCTCCAGCAGGCGTTCGCGCACGCCTTCCAGTGGAATGATTTCCTTTAGCGAAACATCCAGCAGTTCACATTCGCTGGTAATGCCCAGCGGCAGGGCTGAGGCCAGTTGGATGCGCGGACGGGTGTTGAAACCCTGCGAATACAGCAGCGGGAGATCAGCGCGCCGCAGGACACGTTCCCAGATTTTGGCAGTATCCAGGTTGCTGGTGTATTTGAGTGCGCCCGATTTGCCAAAGGTAATCAACAGGCGCTGTTTGACAGGGGATTGATCGTCAGCCATGAGGACTATTATCCCTGCCAGTGGCGGCTACCGCAATGGCCGGGTCTGCGGTACAATCGCGGGGCAGGGAGCAGTATGGAAAAAGACTTACGCACGTCCGACATTCGACATCGACGCGATACACTGCTACAGCTTGTTCTGCCGATGGCGCTGCTGGTTATGGTCATTACGGCTGCGCTGGTGGCAGTGACGCTGCTCCCGCGTGGTGCACAAATCGCGATTATATCTGACCTGATGCTGGTGGTTCTGATTTTGTGCCCGATGGCGGTGTGTTTGCTGCCATTTACCCTGCTGATGGTGGTGGCAATAGTGGGGCTTAATCGCGTTCATCATAGGGCGGCGCGCCCCCTGCTGCGCAAGGTGGAAGGTCATTCGATCCAGATGAAAGAGCGCACCAGCGTCGCGGCTGATCGCATCAATCGCGCAGCCATTGATATCAGCGCCCGTCTGGGCTTTCTGCACCGGTGGTTGGGCACATTTGAAGACACAGCAAACGAAAAGGAAAACGGGCAGCCATGAACGACCTGACGACCCCGGACAAAAGCTGGAAGACACGTGCTTATCTGATTGGCATTCTGAGTGGGGCCTTTTTCGGTTTTGTTTCAGCATATCTGTATTCCCGCGCGGCTGAAGAGGACGCGGCCCGACATAACGGCAAGCCGCAGCAGCTTCCCACAACGACTATTATCGGTGTGGCGCTTTCCGCGCTGGGCCTGGCGCGGCAGATCGCCGAGGCAGGCAAACCCCGAAAGTGAGTAGAGAGGTTCGAAAATGTGTGGCCGTTTTGTCCTGATTTCGGACATCGACACGATTCAGATGGCGTTCAACCTGACAGAAGTTCCTGATTCACACGTCCCCCGGTTTAATATTGCGCCATCGCAGCCGATTGCCCTGATTACCAACGAAAACCCACAGGCGCTGACGTTTCATCAGTGGGGCCTGATTCCGTCGTGGGCCAAGGACCCGAAGATTGGCTACAAGATGATTAATGCGCGTGCTGAAACGGTTGCGGAAAAACCGGCTTTTCGGGCGGCATTCCGGCGGCGGCGCTGCCTGATCCCGGCGGACGGCTTTTTCGAGTGGCAGAAGCGGGACAAGGGCAAGGTGCCGATGTTTATCCACCTGCGGGACCGCAGCGTGTTTGCCTTCGCCGGGCTGTGGGAAGTCTGGTACAGCCCGGAAGGCGATGAAATTCGCACAGCGACGATCCTCACCACCGATGCGAACGATTTTATGGCTCCCATTCATGACCGGATGCCGGTGATTCTGCGGCGCGAGGATTATGAAACGTGGCTGGCCCCGGATGAGCAGAAACCCGACCGGCTGCTGCCACTGCTCAGGCCGTTCGATTCCAGCCAGATGGCAGCGTATGCGGTATCGACATTTGTCAACAGCCCGGCTAACGACACGCCGGAAGTCCTCGAGCCGGTGGCCTCGTAATCTACAGCGGACGCAACAACAGCAGCGCAGCGAGCAGGCTGGGTTGACTTTGGGGACGCTGCGTCTGCTGCTGTCTTAGCCTCTTGAGCGGCGTTCGATTTCTTCCTTGAAGGGGTCCTCGCCGGGTTTGAGCAGCACTTTGCGGCTGCGACCACCGGGTTCCTGCGGGCCGATCACGCGTAGTTCATAGAGCAGATCAATGATGCGGGCAGCGCGGGGGTAGCCGAGTCCCAGCTTGCGCTGAATCAGGGAGGCGGAGGCTTCGCCCTCTTCGATCACCAGTTCAATCGCCTCTTCCAGCATGGGATCGGTTTCGGCCAACAGTTCGCGCCGTGTCAGGCCGCGCTGCCAGGGGCCAACCCGGACTCGTTCCATTTTTCCGACTTCGATCTGCGCTTCGTACCAGTCTTTCCAGTGCTGGACGATCTTTCGTACTTCTTCGTCGGAGACGAAACAGCCCTGCACGCGGCGGGGACCAGCCGCGTCACTCGCCAGATAAAGCATGTCGCCCTGACCAAGCAGGTTTTCCGCCCCGACCGTATCGAGGATCACACGCGAATCGACACCAGAAGCTACCGCGAACGAAATGCGGGTGGGGAAGTTGGCTTTTATCAGGCCGGTGAGTACATCGACGCTGGGGCGCTGGGTGGCGACGATCAGATGCATCCCGACGGCGCGGGCCATCTGCGCCAGCCGGGTCAGGTGGCGTTCGGTTTCTTCCGGCTGGTTCATCATCAGGTCGCCGACTTCATCAATCATGATAACCATATAAGGCAGCCGTTCACTGGCCTTGCGGCGGCCCAGCCGCGCATTGTAGGCGTCGATGTTGCGGGCGGAGTATTCTTCCAGAAGCTTGTAACGCCGATCCATCTCGCGCGTACACCAGCGCAGCACACCGATGATACGTTCCAGTTCCGTTTCTACCGGGCCGACCAGATGCGGGATACCGTTGAAGCGGCTGAGTTCGACCATTTTGGGGTCGAGCATGACCAGTTTGACCACGTCCGGCGTGTTGTTGAGGAGCAGAGCCGTCGCAATTGCGGCGATAGCCACGGATTTGCCCGAACCGGTTGTGCCGGCGATCAGCAGGTGCGGCATCTGGCCGATGTCCACCGCCACCGGCTGGCCGGCCACGTCACGGCCCAGCGGGATCAGCAGGGGAGACTGCTTCTTGCGCATCAGGTCATAGAAATATTCGCTCTCATAGACCGAACGCAGCGAGACGATACTGGGCCGCTTGTTTGGCACTTCGATACCGATGTAGCTCTTGCCAGGGACCGGGGTTTCGAGGCGCAGCCGGCGTGCCGCCAGTGAAAGCGCCAGATCGTTCGCCAATGACGCGATCTTGTTGATGCGGGTGCGATGCAGAATGGTGTCGCCTTCCTCGTCGCTGTTTGATCTGAACGGCTGGACAGCGTACTGCGTGACGGTTGGGCCAACCTTCACATCGACCACATCGACATCAATCTCGAATTCGAGCAGCGTATTTTCGATCAGCACAACATTGGTGTTGATTTCTTCCTCGCTTGGCGGCACAAGATCAATGTCGTCCATCAGATCGAGCGGTGGCAGGTCCCGTTCGCGCCTGCCGATTCGCCGCGGTTCCTTCATCGCTTCCACTTCAAAATAGCGTTTGATTCGTCCGTCCGGGCGTTCGACAAGCTGCACGTCCGTCTTTTTGCGCTTGGGTTTGAGCGTGCCAATGGCGTTGAATTCAGCGATGATGTGGTGATCTTCACCAAGGTTGCGCCGGGTCAGGCTGTCGACATCCTCGAATTCTTCCTCGTCGGACGGATTCCCGGTGCTGGTCGCTGCGCCCGGCCTCTGCGACGGCGGGATATTCTCCGGGTCGGGTTTGATGCGGATGATATTGAGTTTGCTGACTTCTGGCGGAATCTGGGCAGGTGGTTCTGGCGCAGTGTCATTCGATGGATTTACCGCAGCCGATTTCATGTCGGGCAGGTTTTGGGCTGCCGCATGGCCGAAACCACGCATCCGGCTGCTCACAGCGATCAGTGCGCGAGCGATATGCCGAGGTCGGATGCCAGAGACATAAGCGATGCACAACACGAAAATCAGGCTGTAAAAGAACAGGGCAAAGGCCGAACTCAGCAGGTTGCCGATAAGGGTGCTGAGTCCCCAGCCCACCACACCGCCGCCGTAACCGGCGCGGGCAATCGCACGCCACTCCGTATCGCCCGCTGTCAGGTGCAGGATCGCCAGCAGCGCCAGAAATGCCAGTTCAAGGGCAAACACGCGCGTCGGCGGGAATTTCACCAGAATGCCCAGCTTGGGCAGCAGAATGACCACCCCCAGCGCCAGAATCCCGCCGGCGACCACCAGACTGCCGTAGCCGAACAGGCTGGTCAGGGCGTTTGACCAGGCGTTGGAAATCGTAGCATCGGAGGCTACATTGAACAGCGACAGGAACGAAACGATGCCAAATACAATCAGGACAATGGCCGCAATCTCATCAATCCAGGGTGGTATACTGTCTAGTATGCGGTCCCAGAATTCAGGTTGAACGACGTAACGACCCTGATAGCGAATCCGTTCTATCTTGGGGTATTCATCTTCTGTTTCGGGAGTCTGATCGGTTGTAGCGGCGGTTTCGGATGGTTTTGAATTGCGTGTCTGAGCCACCAAAGAACCTGTCAGCTAGATCAACGTCTGTCTATATTATAGCCATCTTGCCAATTGGACAACGCAAACAAGGCCGTTTGATACGGCCTCATCGTGCTGTTGGCTGGGCAACTGCTGCTGGTCAGGAAGTAACCCGCAGGCTAAGGCCAAGCCGCCGGGCTTCGCTGTCGATGCTCAGAATGCGCGCTTCGATCTGCTGGCCCTCGGCAACCACATTACGCGGGTGGAGGAAATGACCTTCTGCCAGTTCAGAGACGTGAATCAGTCCTTCCAGACCTTCTTCAATACAGGCAAACGCGCCAAAATCGACCACATTGGTGATAACGCCCACCACAGTTTCCCCGATCTGATAACGCTCATTCACGGTTTTCCAGGGGTCAGGGTAGAGCCGCTTGAGGCTGAGTGCGACGCGGGCGTTTTCGCGGTCTATGCTGAGTACGTAGACCTCAATTTCCTGACCGCGTTTTAGCGTGTCAGAAGGATGGCCGACACGTCCCCAGCTTAGTTCGCTGATATGAATAAGCCCTTCGAGGCCGCCCAGATCAACGAAGGCGCCAAAGTCGCATAGATTGGTCACGGAACCCTTTACCCGGTCTCCGGGTTTGAGCCGTGTGAGGATTTGCGCCCGTTCGCCGGCTTCGACCTTTGCCGCCCGTTCGGACAGAATCAGGCGATTCTGTTCAGGATTCAGTTCAATCACACGTAGATTCAAGGACTGACCGATGCGTTCGGCAAGGGCGTTGCGTCGCACATTAAGCGGAGCCGTCGCCGGGAAGTTGATGAGCTGGCTTGCCGGAACAAAGCCACGCAGTGAGCGCCATTCGACCAACAATCCTCCCCGGTTGTAACCAATGACGGGCAGGGTTACAACTTCATCGCGCTCCATGATGCGGCTGATTTCCGACCAGTCACTGTGACTTGCACCGTTGGGTTCGGTATTGACCTGGTACGAACTGCCATAGTCATCGTCGTCCAAATGGCGAACCGTGTCCATATGGTTGTGAACCGGTTCGGCAAATTCACCTTCATGCAGAAGTGCTTTCCAGTAACCTTCTTCGAGCGGATGCGGCGTTAAATCGTGCTGCTGCACATTGTTAGACATTCCAGCTTCCCCCTGAGAACTTACGAATAACCCTAAGTGATTATCACAATTGGCCGAAAAACTGAGAGATAGTTTCAGGATTCTCGTACAGGCGAAATTATAGAATTTTGGATTTCGCTTGTCAAATGGCGATCACCATTGACCGTCTCACTTTCCATGCTGATAAGGGTATCGGCTACGGCTTCGATTGCGACGCGTTGTTTGCGATACAAATCGGGTTCGCTGAGCGCCAGACGCGCCGCGACATCCCGCACCTTGTGCTTTTCGATAAAGCGCAGGTCGAGAATATTGTAGATTGTCCATTCCGGGCTGAGGAGCTTGCGCTCGCCTTCAGGCCGTTGCTGTTCGATGGCCTGCGTCAGTATCGTCCGCAAGGCACGCACCGGATTATCGTCATTTTCGGCGAGGGCACGCCGCACAATCGAAAGTTCCAGCAAGCCGCTGTGCGTAAGCCCTGGCCCACCCCAGTAATGCCGCAGAGCAGCGCGTACCTGCTCGATGAACTGGTTGCGATCTACCATCAGGTCTTTCGGGGTAGAGGCTGCCGGGTAAGCTGTCCGGTATTCGACTTCAGCGGCGCGTGTACGGGTGAGATGTATCTGCGGCAGCAGCCCCTCCAGAGCAGCGTAGATTTCTGTCTGGAGGGCCAGATCGTCAAGCGCCTGAGCCGCCCGCCATACCAGCCGCAGGAACGTTACGTGTTCGTCGGCACTGAGGTCAATTTCGGGGGAGCGCGCCTGAATCCCAATAAATCCAATCAGGCCGTTGGTGGCGGTGTTGTTGCGCTTGCTGTAAAGCGGCACAAGCCAGTAGTTTTGCCAGTGGTATATCTGCAGCTCGTCCTGTGCCAGAGCGCCGGCCTCAGGCTGCATCAACTGCCGCAGCCGATCCTTGTCGTCATCGAACAGGCTGTCATTTGGCAGCAGATGGCCGACAGAAGCAATAAGTTCGGGACGCATATCAGTAAACGAAGCAACGAAGGCGGTATTGACGCGCAGGTAATCACATGCTGATGCCAGAATCGCCTCCAGCAGTTGGAGCAGGTCGTTGCGCGTCAGAAGCTGTTCGCTCAGGTTCTGAAGCTTGTTCAACTGGTCATCGTCCTCATCCGGGTAGATCAATCGCTTTTCCAGCCAGGGCAGGCCAAGCGAAATGATCCACTGCCACAGCAGCACCACCGTGACGACAGCAAAAGGCATGAAGGCCCTTCCGGTCAGGCCCAGAACACGGGTAGCCGGGGCGGTAAAGATGATGACTACCAGCGCCAGCAGGGCCGTAGCCGGACCGCGCAGAACAAAGCGGAGCAGTTCGGTTTTGACAACTCGATCCGGGACATTGGAGCCAAAGAACGACAGCGGATAAGCCAGAAAAAGCAGCATCAGGATAACAACGACATTGGAGATGTTCACCAGCAGCAGAGCGTTAATCGAAAGTTCGGTCCCCGGACCGAGCAGTACGGCAAATGGAAACGTGCCCAGCGCCGGCGTGAACATGGCAATTTGCAGGTAGCGCATACGGCGGCGTGTGTCACGGGTCAGGCATCGCTGGCGCGCGCGCTGCACGTTCACCAGGGCGATGCCGGTTGACATCACAAAATAGATGAAATAGATGGGAAACAACAGGGTAGGACGCAGGCTGACAACCTGCCCCAGATACACCGGGTCGATCAGAATATCGGTGAGCGCCGCTGCGATGAAGAATGTTACGCCAGTAGCATAGAGAATGCGGATAATCCGCCGCCGCCGGCCCCGTGATGGCAGGCCGGTGGTTGCCAGCAGCGCATCACTAAGATGAAACATGGCCGCCGGCACAAGCGCGATGCCGAGCCATTGCAGCCGCAGGACAGCCTCATAAACTGGCAGGCTAGGCTCAAGCGAGATGAAAACATCGCCGACATATGCGATAGTGACGCAGGCCAGCACCACGCTGGAACTACGGGCCACACGATCCTTCAGATTGCGGGTCAGGTTATACAGCAGCAGCGATACCGCAATAATCACGATTGCTGCGGTCAGGGTCTCGTTAATCAGCGCAAGCAAGGTGTTAAGCAGTTCGTCCACCGGGTTCCCTCAACGCAGTGCTTCGGTAAAGTAGATGGCAATGTCCCGGTTTGGGAAGTGATGATCGTTAAAGCCGCAGAATGTTAACCCAACATGCTGGCAGAACAGGATAGCGGGGTAATTCTGCGTCTGAATTTCAGCCGTGAGCCGGACGAGTTCGCGCTGTCTGGCCCACTGGCGGGCTACATTGAGCAGGCGCGCACCAATTCGCCGCCGCCGGTATGGGCGCGAGATCACCAGGTCCTGCAGGTGTGCGCTGCGAAACACGGGGTCGCTGCGCATGGTGAGATACCCCAGGATTTCATGCTGGTCGCGGCTTTCGACCACGAGGAAACAATGCTCGGATGGGATGGCAAGTCGTAAGCGGCGTTCATCAACCGGCCAGCTTGTTTCCAGCACGCGGGGGAGTCGCTCCGTTTGGAATACGACCTGGCGTTGATCGATGTCTTCGTGCAGGCGCATCTGCCACACATATTCAGTTTCGTAAGTATGGTCTAGTTCCAGACAGGCAGATACGTCACTGCTCACACCATCGCGGATAACAAAGCTGAGTGTGGTTGACATGGCCTCACTCACGCCAGATATGCATCTCCGAACGTTCCGCTGACGTAAACTTCGACCAGCGGTGCATCTTCGTCCGAATCCTGTGCGAGATAGACACCCGGCTCGATTTCTGTGTAGCGGGCAGGATCAGCGTGGACACCGAAGAACAGACCTCGTCGAGCGTTGACCCGGACTTTATAGCCGTGCGGTGCAATAACCTGCAATGTGCCGAGTGTCGAATGCAGCCGGATCATCCCAAGTGACTCATAGGGACAGGTCAGACGTATATCGCCAAACCCTGTACCCACAATAACATCCTGGACAATAACCTCGGACAGGTCAAGCTGCACCTGTCCGAGATGAGTGGTCACAAAGATTTGCCAGGGGATGTCGCGGGCCAGTCCCATTTCCCAGTCAGCAAACGACAGCCAGGGTGTGGCCGCCCGGCTCATTTTGATCTGCGCCTGCGTGTCGTGAACCTGCATCTGCGGGCGCGAATCGCTGGCGAACTGACCGGCGATCAAGCGGCCTTCGCGGCGCAGCCCACGCACATTAACGTCGATTTCGCCGGCGCTGATTTCAAGGGCTGCGGCTTCCACGCTGCCGCGCGTAATGCCGAAGGTTTTCCCCTGACGCGCAGCCAGCAGATCACCCTGGAGCAGAACCTGCGCCCCGGCGACGACGAGAATCAGCGGCCAGAGTAGGGTGACGTTAAAATCACCAAGCAGCAGGAAGTTGTCCAGCAGCAGCACGACGCCGATAACCACCAGCGCCAGAGGCCAGAGCCAGGGGCCGTGTGATGGCCGCGCCTGCACCGCAGTTACTCCTCGTACAGATAGTCGCGCAGCTTCACATGGGCTGACGACTGGCGCAGCCGGTTGAGCGCCTGAGCCTCCAGTTGGCGCACCCGCTCGCGGGTTACACCAATGGTCTGCCCCACCTCTTCCAGTGTATACACACGCCCGTCTTCAAGGCCATAGCGCAGCCGCAGAATCTGGGCTTCGCGCGGCGGCAGGCGGTTGAGTGCTTCGGACAACTGCTCTTGCAGCAGATGTGTGGCGACTTCTTCAGCCGGGGCAGGGCTGTTAACGTCTTCCACAAAATCGCCGAAGGTGGAGTCGCCTTCTTCATCGATGGGCGTTTCCAGACTCACCGGACGGCGTGAAATTTCCATCAGGTCTTCAATCTTGTCCGGGGTGGTTTCCATGCCCACCGCCAGTTCGTCGATTGTCGGTTCGCGACCCAGTTCCTGAGTCAGTTGCAGTTGGATACGCCGCATCCGGTTCAACTGGTCGCCCATGTGGACCGGCACGCGGATGGTGCGGCCCTGATCGGCAACGGCACGACTAACCGCCTGACGAATCCACCATGTCGCATAGGTGCTGAATTTGTGGCCGCGCTGGTATTCGAACTTGTTGGTTGCCCGTATCAGGCCGATATTGCCTTCCTGAATCAGATCGAGGAAGGGCACACCACGCCCGATATACTTCTTGGCAACGCTGATGACCAGGCGTGCGTTAGCACGAATCAGGTGCTCCTGTGCGGCTTCGCCGTCGGCAATCACCTCGCGCAGCGTATAAATGTCGTCCAGTGGCAGGCTGTCACCGTATTTCTCAAGCTTTTCCTGGGCGAGAACCCCCGCTTCCATGCGCTTCGCCAGTTCGACTTCCTGCTCGGCGCTTAGCAAGGGCACACGGCCCGCTTCCTTGAGGTACAGGCCGACCACGTCATCTGTATCGAGCGCCTGCTGATAACCGAGGTCTTCAACGATGTCAGGATTTTCGATGCCCCAGGCCTCATCGTCGTCTTCCTCAGCCATGCCGAAATCGTCAGCGATGTCAGATGGTTCAGCCTCTGGCCGCTGATGTTCCTTCTCGGTGATGACCTCGATGCCGGCTTCGATGAGATCGTCCATGATGTCATCAAGCAGCGCAAGGTTACGTTCCACGTCCGGGATCATGGTGAGAATCTCGTCGTAGGAAATCGAACCCTGACGCTGGCCTTTTTCGAGAATTTGAGTGCGAATTTCTTCGTTGTTTTGTTCGCGTACCATTACCATAAGTCGTCACACACGTATAAGCCCTGATTTTGGGCAAGACAAATTGACAAAGCAAAAACGCCAGAAAAATTACCGTCTCTATATATTATGGCGCAAAACTGTGTGAATGGCGATCTGTTTGATGGGGCAGATTCTGACGAAATCGAGAATTATACCAAGTTTTTACGCAAATGCAATAGTCGACATTTAAGCGTCATTACAACATAACCCCGTTTTTTCAATTTGTCAAGCGAATGGGCCGGGCACTAATCAGGTTCTTCAGAAAGTCCACCGCGCCGCGCTCCAACTGGTAGATTTCGTCACGTTCATCTACCACCGAATAGTAGGAATGCCCGGCTTCGCTGAGATTCCCGACCGCAATCGCATGGCTGGCACCATCCATTTTAAGAATCTGGAACAGCAACTGCGGGCGCGGTGCAAGCCCGTAATCCTCGAACCGGGTATCCGGCACAATGTTGATGCTGCGGGCATAAGGCAGCAGCACCAGAGTACGGGCGATATTGGAAGCTGCCTCTGTGTCCAGTTCGCCTTCCAGATCAGGCGCTGTCCATCTGCCGTTGGTATCACGAGCCAGTGTCAGTTCCTGGCCGGCGGTCAGGTCTTCCAGACGAATTGCCTGAATATCAAGCACAGTAAGATCAGTAAACACGCGCAGCAGCGAGCCTTCTGGAAGAGGTTCAGCCGTTTCAGCAGCAGTGGGCTGAGGCATATCGGCTGTTTCTGGCTCCTGATTTGTGAGAATCACCAGCATCGCCAGCACGATAAATAACCCCAAAAGGAGGGACAGGTTACGCCGGTTGTTCATTGGCGCATCCGCCATGACCAGATGACCAGACCGCTAATCAGCAGGAGGCCGGGCATCAGGATAACGGTGAGAAACGCAATCACATCCAGCGTCTGAGTGCTGACGAAGATGAGCGGCGGCGCGGTGACGAAAGCCTGCGGCGCAAAGCTGACCCGTTCGTTGAGACCGGTGAGCCAGGCGATACCATCAGTGAACAGAACAGCATTGCCGAGCGCGCTGCTCACAAAGCCGTTGGTAACAAAATCTGCGTCCCCAACCAGGATGATTTTCGCGTTGGTGGTCTCGTCCCAGGCCCAGGCGACACTGGTGAGGGGGCCGGGCGGGTCAACCTCCGGGTCAGGTGCGAACGAATTCGTTTCCATAAGTGCCCGAAAGTTGGTTTCGCCGTAGCTGTCGGGTGAGGACATAATCACACGGCCATTGTGTACCGGCGGGTCGTCATTGACGTTGAGTGCGCGGGCAATCCGAAACAGAGTAGGGGCCTGTGCCGGGTCCAGCCGTGCGCCGATGTCCGTGCCGGTAAACACCTGATAGCCGATGATGTCCAGCGGCGTGCGCAGATTGCTGCTGTAATCCACAATCACGGCATTGAGGGCGCTGAGGCCGAAGTTATCCCACAGATAGTGATTGAATTCGGTTTCGCCTGAAAGGAATGCGCCTTCATTTAAGAGAGCTTCAGCCATGATAAACAGCGATCCCCCACGCTGAAGGTATTCATCCAGTACGGCAATCTCCGGCGATGTGAGCGCGCGGGTAGGCCGAGCCATGATGACTACCGAAGCATCATCCGGTATGGACTGTCCATTAGCGGCCAGCGCCGGGAGGACCAGCGAGTCAGTCACCAGGCCGCTTTCCTGCATTCCCAGATGCACCCCGGAAAGCCCCTGCGGGCCGGTGTCCTGTGGATCGAGTTCGCTGTGACCGACCTCGAAATACACCTTGAACGTGCCGGCTGCCAGCAGACGCAGAATCGCCTGTGTCAGTTCACGTTCCTGAGCGCCGCCCGGCTGGCGCGGAACGCGGGCCAGCGAAGAAAAATCTACCGAGCCATCAGGGTTGAGATAGGAAATAAAAACTGCCCCGTTCTGGTATGCGCCAAAACGCTGTGCCAGAGCCGGTTCCTGATTCGGGTCGATATACTGGCGGCTGATGAGGCCATTCGTGACGGCCTCATATAAGCGGAAGAACTGGTCATCCACTTCACGCGCCGGCACTGCGGTGGAATCGTAGAATCCGGTGATGCGAATGGGACGATTGACACGTTCCAGGATTTCCAGCGTTTCCGGACTGAGTGTGAAGCGCCGCCCCTCGGTCATATCCAAAGTCAGCGCGGCCCGCTGCAGGAGAATATAGACAAGGGCGACAATCCCCACCAGGAGCAGGCTGGTAAATACGGCTGCTGTGCTGTAACGAACCTGCCGGCCGGTGATGAAGCCGGTGAAATCTGCCGGCGCAGCAGCCGCCCAGAGGATTACGCTGACGACTGCGACGGCCAGCGCCGCGATGATGGGGGGGGTCAGGCCGCCCTGCCAGATCAGGCCAATGATCCCAAGCACGAAGGCACTGCCGGCGGCATAGCTGGCCCATTGACCGATCTGACGACGGGTTACGATGATATGCTGGTTATTCACGCCCGCCACCTGTGAGATTCGACAACGCGCATGGTGATATGCAGCATAATAACGATCAGGCCGGCGTAGTAGGCGACATCTTCTGCACGCACCAGCCCGTAAGCGAATGAACTGACGAAATGACCCTGAAGCGTCAACTGGTTGATGACGCGGGCCAGTTCGACATTGGCGACGATCTGACCTGCTAATCCGCCCAGATACAGAACCAGCAGCGCGGCGGTACTCAAAAATGCGGCGACAATCTGATTTTCGGTGATCGCTGAGAAGAACAGCCCTACAGCCAGCGTCGCGCCACCGTAGAGCCAGATACCGATATAGGCGCTGATGGCATGGCCGAGATCAGGCTGGGTAATGGCGACAAGGATTACCTGATACACGAGCGTCAGCGCCAACAGCAGTGAGTAGTAAAACCACGCGCCGAGAAACTTGCCAACGACAATATCACTGTCCCTGACTGGCGCAGTGAGCAGAAGTTCGAGCGTGCCCTCCCTTCTTTCCTCCGCCAGCATTCGCATAGTCAGCACCGGCGCAAAAAAGACCAGCGCAAACGAGAGAAATGCCGGAACCACCGCCGGCGAAGCTGCCCTCACGGTCACACTGGTGACCAGATCGTTATTAAAGAGGAAGCCGGTCAGGAAAAGAAATGCCGCCGCGATCAGGTAGGCAACAGGCGAAACAAGATACTGGCCGATTTCGCGCCGGAAAATGATCCATGTGCCGCGCATAAGTTAATGCGGTCTCCCGACAATATCCAGAAAGATGTCCTCCAGGGTCATGGCTACCGGACGCAGTTCAAGCAACTGGCAGCCGGAGTGAGTGACATGAGCCGAAACCGCCGCGCGAATGTCCTGCCCGGTTTGCGTCTGAAGAATGAACCCTTCGCCCTGCGGAATAACAGACTCCACACCATCGATCTGCCGCAGGAGTTGCAGCGCATTTTCCGGGGTTGTGCCGCCGATGACCACATAAAGGCGGGGATGAGGCTGTAATTTGCTGCGCAGGTTTGCCGGCGCACCTTCGGCCACAATGCGGCCCTGATGGATAATCAATACCCGGTCGCATACCTGCTCCGCCTCAGACAGAATGTGAGTGCTGAACAGGACGGTGTGATTCTCGCCGAGCGCCCGGACACTTTCTCGCACTTCGATCACCTGCTGCGGGTCAATGCCGATGGTTGGCTCGTCAAGAATGATGACATCCGGGTTATGGACAATGGCCTGCGCCAGCCCCAGCCGCTGCCGCATCCCTTTGGACAGATTGCGAATCAGGCTTCTGCGGCGATCCTGCAAACCAACCTGTTCGATCACCTCTTCTACCCGCCGGCGTGCGCGTCTCATACCGCGCAGTTCTGCCCAGAACTTGATGTACCCGTAGACCGTCATGTCCGGGTAGACCGGCACGGTTTCCGGCAGGTAACCGACATGCCGGCGCACTTCCAGCGAATCGCGAAAAATATCGAAACCAGCAACCTTTGCCTCGCCGCTGGTGGGTGGCATAAAGCCGGTCAGCATACGCATGGTGGTGGTTTTGCCAGCGCCATTCGGACCGAGGATACCCACCACTTCGCCCGGCCTGGCCTCAAAGCTGATGCTGTCAACGGCGAGATGCGTGCCAAAGACTTTGGTCAGATTGCTGACTTCGATCATGACGGTTCACAGTATTGATGCATTGTTGAATCTTACTGTCAGTGGATAACCGCGTCAAGCAAGCATAAATGTTTGTGGACATAAATTAACCCCTGCGTGACGGCAGAGGTTGGGTGGCCGGTTGCTGGGGGTAGTGAACCTAGTTGGTAAACCAGGAGCGGATAATGTCCAGGGTGGTACGCGGCCTGGGTTCGGTTTGCAGCCGGCGGCGCCTTTCCACCTCTTCCAGTTCCTGAACGAACTTTCTGAGCAGATAGGCGTCGGTCATGGTAATCATCGCGGATAGTTCTGTTTCGCCGGTGAGTGTTGCAGCCAGCGCCAGCACCCGATCGTCTCTTTCCAGAGCCGGGTTTGCCTGCAACGCGAGGCCGAGTGCCTTGAGGGCGCGGATTCGATCACGGCCCCGGTGATACTGAAGGGCGCGCTGCATGAATTGTTTGTAGGGAACCTTTAACTCTTCAAGCAGGTTGTCGAGATCGACTCCGGTGCTGGCCGCTGCTCTGGCAAGCTCAGCGTTGGTGGCTTCAATCTGCTCTGCGAGCACTTTTCGGCCAATCAACACCCTGGCTGCGGCGGCCTGATGGATGTGCTGTTTGGTGAGTTCCGCCTGACGTTTTTTAGCGGCGGTTCTGGCTGTCTGAGCAACGAGGTTCCGGTAATAGGCTAACAGCGGCTCGACCAGCGGGTTACGAAATTCAAGGGCGATCATCACATCTGCGCGTTGATCTGGCGTGGCGTTCAGGTAAGCGCCACACACGTCATCATAGACGCCTTGCAGCTCTTTTTCGATTTGCCGGGCCTGACGCGGACGCTCCTGCAAATCACGGTTGAGAGTCTCAAGCTGGCGTACCAGCGTAGGTAAATCGCTCACAGTTTTCATCATCACGGCAACTGTCTATATCCATTTTGTTATAATCCAAATTATATGATGAAACAATTTGTTAATGAAGTAAACTGCGGTACCACAATGTGGGCAGTTCGCACAAAAATGTCACAAAATTGCACAATTTTTTTAGCGCGAGTTGACTTCAGCGACAGATTTGTCTAAACTTTGGCTCATCTTATGGAAAATTTGCAGTTTGACATGGTTCAATTGACCTATCCAGCACAATTATCCGGTATGATCCGTCGTCGTCGCAGCCGTCGCCCGCAGACCCCTGAGGTCATGGTGGGCGTTTTGTGCTGGTGTAGTGCCGCTGGATAGATCAGTGGTGACCAGATAGGACGCGAACCCCGACCTCAGCCAGACCGAGGACGGGGTTTTTGTTTTTGTAGGAGGAGTGCACCTTGGAGAGCCACAGCAAGATACGCGTGGGGATATACGGCGGATCAGGTTATGCCGGGCAGGACCTGATTGAGATTCTGGTTCGTCACCCCGATGTCGAACTGGTTTTTGCCACGTCGAGCACCTACAGCGGATTGCCGGTTGCCGGAACCGGGCTGGTTTATGTCGCACCAGAGCAGGTCGAACTAACGGCTGTTGACGCTGTGTTTCTGGCGTTGCCGCATAAGGTTGCGGCACAGATGGCGGTGAAGGCGCTGGAAGCGGGTGTAAAAGTGATTGATCTGTCGGCAGATTTTCGGCTGGATACAGCGGAGCGTTATGTCCAGTGGTATGGCAGCCCGCATCCATACCCGGAAATGCTGCCTGTGCCCTATGGTCTGCCGGAAATCAACCGGGCGAAGTTGCACAATATTGATCTGGTCGCTGTACCGGGGTGCTATCCGACAACAACCCTGCTGGGGTTGTATCCGCTGCTGAAGGTTCATGCGCTGGATGAGCAGTCACCGATTATTGTGGATGCCAAATCCGGTGTTTCCGGCGCTGGACGCGACCCCAAGCCGCACCTGCATTTTGTGGAGGTGTTTGGTAATCTTTCCCCATACAATCCGGGCCGAACGCACCGCCATGTCGGTGAAATCGAGCAGGAAATTCACAAGCTGAATGGGCGTGTGGGTACGTTGATTTTTACGCCGCATCTGCTGCCGGTGGATCGTGGACTGATGGCGAGCATTTATGTCACGCTGAACTCAGAATTTGCCAGCGATCAGGCGCGGGGATTGTATGAAGAAGTCTATGGTTCCGAGCCGTTGGTGACGGTGCTCCCACCCGGCCAGCAGGCATCGCTGCGCCATGTTGTCCGTACCAACCGCTGTGTGGTCAGCCTGACACCGGTGACCGAGCGTTATCTGCACATTACCAGTGTGACGGATAATCTGCGTAAGGGCGCTGCCGGACAGGCCGTACAGGACTTCAACCTGATGTTTGGACTGCCGGAAACGACGGCACTGCTGTAGGGGATGAAAATGCAACCCGTTGTCATCAAGATTGGTGGGCATGAACTGGACGACGAGGCGTTTCTGGGCGAGCTGGCTGACGCCGTTAAAGCCCTGAATGAGCCGGTCGTGATTGTGCATGGCGGTGGCAAGGAGATTTCCAGTCTGCAAAAGAAAATGGGTATCGAGCCACGCTACCTGAACGGTGTGCGGGTGACAGATCGCGAATCACTGATGCTGGTGGAAATGGTGCTGTGCGGCGCGGCCAACCGGCGGCTGGTGCGGTATCTGGTAACGGGTGGCGTTGATGCGCAGGGCATGAGTGGGCTTGACCGGGGCCTGATCCGCGCCGAAAAGATGCAGAATGGCGAGGTCGATATGGGTTTTACCGGCGAGGTCAGGGAGGTTCGCGGTGACATTCTGCTCGATATGCTGGCTCAGGGCATTACGCCAGTAATCGCGCCGATTTGCCTGGGGCCGGATAGTTCCTACAATGTTAACGCCGACCATGTGGCCGGTGCGGTGGCCGGCGCTATCGGTGCGCGCAGAATTATCTTTTTAACGAATGTCGAAGGTGTATTGAACAACGGCAGCGTCGTCGCGGCCCTGACGACGGAGCAGGCTCATCAGATGATTGCTGATGGAACAATCTTCGGTGGTATGATCCCGAAGGTTGAAACCGCCCTGTCGGTGTTGGCTCGTGGTGTGCCCCAGGCCGTCATTACCAATCTGGCCGGGCTGCGTTCGCAAAGTGGCACTGTGTTCACAGCCGTATCTATCTCCGCATAAACCGAGGCAGAAGCATGACAACTGTGGATTTGACCCAGCAAGTTATTGATCTTGAGCAGACGTATGTTGTGCAGAGTTACGCTCGCCCGCCATTTGTGCTGGCCCGAGGGGAAGGGGTAACGCTGTACGACACTGAAGGCAACGCTTATCTCGATTTTGTGGCCGGTATCGCGGTCAACGCGCTCGGCTACGGCGACGCGGACATCACTGCGGCCATACAGCAGGCGTTGAGCAACGGCGTCCTGCACGTCAGCAACCTGTATCACACTGCGCCTCATGCCGAACTGGCGGCGCTGCTGTGCGAGAAGTCCTTTGCGGATCGGGTATTGTTCTGCAACAGCGGGGCGGAGGCCAATGAAGGCGCGATCAAATTTGCGCGCAAGGTGGCTTACGAAAAGGGCAAGACCGACAAGACGGAAATTGTCACGTTTACCAACGGCTTTCATGGGCGGACAATCGGTGCGCTGGCGGTGACGCCGAAGGAAAAATATCAGAAGCCGTTTGCGCCGCTGATGCCCGGCGCGGTGTTGGCCGAGTTTAACAGCATCGAAAGCGCGCAGGCTGCTATTGGCCCTAAGACCGCCGGCGTGATCGTCGAGCCAATTCAGGGCGAAGGGGGCATCAACCCGGCCACGCCGGAGTTTCTGCGGGCGCTGCGGGAACTGTGCGATAAACACGATGCAGTGTTGATCTTCGACGAGATTCAATGCGGGCTGGGTCGTACCGGAACCCTGTGGGCGCACGAACAGTACGGTGTCACCCCGGACATCATGACGCTGGCGAAACCGCTGGCAAATGGGCTGCCGATAGGCGCGGTGCTGTGTACCGAGGCGGTAGCCAGTGCCATCAAACCCGGCGATCATGGCTCGACCTTTGCTGGAGGGCTGCTGGTTGCCAGCGTAGCGAAGGTCGTTGTGGAACGGATCAGCCAGCCAGAGTTTCTGGCACACGTAACCGAAGTTGGCGCTTACCTGATGGAGCGATTGGCGGAAATCAACAGCCCGCTGATCAAAGAGGTGCGCGGACGAGGATTGATGGCCGGTATCGAACTGACCATCCCGGCAGTGCCGCTGGTGAAAGAGGGTTTCAGGCAGGGTCTGCTGACAGTCAACGCCGGGGATAATGTGCTGCGCTTCGTGCCGCCGCTTATTATCGAAAAGAAACACATCGACGCGATGATTGAAAAGCTGACTGTTATCCTCAGCGAGGCGGCCAATGCCTGATGTGCGGGATTCTATCGAAGGGGTAAAGGGATTTCGGGCTGTGGGGGTCCGCAGCGGCATCAAGAAATCCGGCGCGCTGGACTTTGCCCTCATCGTCAGTGACCGGCCCTGCGCGGTGGGCGGGGTGTTTACCACCAGCCAGGTAAAGGCTGCGCCGGTACTGGTCGATATGGAACGCCTGAAAACGAATGCCGGCGGTATCCGTGCGGTGGTGACCAACAGCGGCTGCGCCAATGCCTGCACCGGCCAGCAGGGTATCGATAATGCCGAACGGACGGCGCAGCTTGCTGCTGAGAAAATCGGGTGCGATGCTCAGGATGTGCTGGTGCTGTCTACGGGCGTGATTGGCTCTCAGCTTCCGATGGACAGGATCGCGCAGGGTATCCAACTGGCTGCGGATGCGGCAGACGATAATTGGCTGCTGGCGGCACAGGCCATCATGACGACCGATACGCGCCCCAAGCTGGCGTCGATTGAGGTGACGACCAGCAGCGGCCAGACCTACCGGATTGCGGGTATCGCGAAAGGCGCGGGGATGATCGCGCCGAATATGGCGACCATGTTGAGCATTGTGGTCACGGATGCTGGTTTACTGCCTGAACAGGCCCAGGCGATGCTGCAAGCCGCGTCCAACATCAGCTACAACTGCATTGTCATTGATGGCGACACCAGCACCAACGATACCGTATTCCTGCTGGCGAACGGCGCAAGCGGCGTATCCATTGAAAGTACGGCAGATTGTGACCAGTTCCAGCAGGCGCTGAACGCGGTCTGTACGAAACTGGCGCAGGACATTGTGCGCGATGGTGAGGGTGTCACCAAGTTTATCACCGTGCGGGTCGAGGGTGCGCCCGACAACGCCGCTGCCCGGAAGATTGCCAACACGATTGCGATTTCACCGCTGGTCAAGACGGCCTTTTATGGCAACGACGCCAACTGGGGACGGATTCTCATGGCGGCGGGGCGGGCCGGGGTTGTGTTTGACCAGATGAAGATCAACCTGTGGCTGGCCCCCGGCGAGTCGTTTGATAATCCGCTGCAACTGGTGGCGTATGGGATGCCGCTGGATTATGGCGAGGAGAACGCAACGGCGATCATCAGTCAGCCGAGTGTGGCGGTGCTGCTGGACTGCGGGGCTGGTGACGGCGCGGCGACAGTCTGGACATGCGACCTGAGCCACGAGTACGTGTCGATCAACGCGGATTACCGCACCTAGCATATAATGGCAGCAGATCAGAGTAGTCAGAGTAGAAGGAAAGCGGCTTAATGCGCGGCGTACTGGCGCTGGAAGATGGGCGTATTTTTGAGGGTGTGGGGTTTGGCACCGAGGGAATCGAAACCGGCGAGGTGGTCTTTAACACTTCGATGACCGGCTATCAGGAAATCCTGACCGATCCATCGTACTACAAACAGATTGTAACCATGACGGTGGCGCATGTCGGCAACACCGGCGTGAACCCGGAGGACATCGAATCGGAGCGGGTGTGGGTATCGGGCTTTGTGGTGCGGGCGCTGAGTCCGGTCGTGAGCAGCTGGCGCGAACAGGGCACGCTGGACGAATACCTCAGGGCACAGGGGGTGATCGGGCTGTCAGAAATTGCTACCCGCGCGCTGGTGCGCCACATCCGCGAGAAGGGGGTCATGCGGGCGGCGATTGCTCACGGCGATGCGGCACACGACCCGGCGGCGCTGGTCGAACTGGCCCGCGCTTCGCTGGATATGTCCGGCGCGAATCTGGTGGATGCGGTAACGACGCCGGAGCCTTACAACTGGACGGAACGCAGCGACCCGCAGTGGTATCGCAACCATCCCTACGATGCGGCAGGGCCGCTGATCGTGGCCTATGATTTTGGCATCAAACGCAACATCCTGCGCCTGATGACGGATCGCGGCCTGCGGGTGACGGTAGTGCCGGCGCGGACCCCGGCTTCGGAAGTGCTGGCGATGAACCCGGCAGGCGTCTTTCTGAGCAATGGCCCCGGCGACCCGGCAGCTGTGACCTATGCGATTGAGAACACCCGGCAGTTGATCGGGCAGGTTCCGATCTTCGGCATTTGCCTGGGGCATCAGATCATCGCCCTGGCGCTTGGCGGGAAAACCGAGAAGATGCGCTTCGGGCATCGCGGCGGCAACCAGCCGGTCAAGAATTTGCTGACGGGCGTGGTCGAGATTAGCGCGCATAATCACGGCTTCGCCGTCAGTGAGGACAGCCATCTCGGCGGCGCGGAGGTGACACACATTAACCTGAACGACCACACGATTGAGGGATTGCGTGACCCGGCGAAAGGTGTCTTCAGCGTGCAGTATCACCCGGAAGCGTCGCCCGGCCCGCACGACTCGCTGTACCTGTTTGATGCTTTCGTGGATGCGGTGAAGGCGGGGGATAAAGTGACGGGTAGCTAACGGTTGAAAAGCCATCCGCTGCGAAACGCCCGATTACTCTGGATGAGATTGACAATATCGACTACATGGATGTCTACAAAAAAAGGTTGTGGATGGCGATTTGTTCCTCGGTTTCGAGTTAAATGTAAAGACAATTTTCGAGGACTAACGTACATGACTGAATTGCAGCCAGCACCGATCAAACCTGCTATCGCGTTCGATGTACTTGACCAAATCGACATTCGTGTTGGCACAATTGAACGGGTGGAAGATGTGCCGAAGTCTGACAAGTTGGTGCGGTTGGTCGTTAACTTTGGCGATCACACGCGCAATATTCTGGCTGGGATGAAGCAGGAGCGCGAGAATCCGCGAGAGATCGAAGGCAAGCAGGCGTTGTTTGTGGTTAATCTGGA
>Ga0079224_100002569_pt1 | contig 22183 bp, 13 predicted proteins | sample Stecom2015_FD_80414 | JGI IMG/M metagenome (GOLD analysis project Ga0079224, IMG submission 80414) | Agricultural soil microbial communities from Utah to study Nitrogen management - Steer compost 2015 | ecosystem: Environmental > Terrestrial > Soil > Agricultural land | place: USA: Utah...
GTTGTACCGACAGATTCGCGATCAGAAGATGTTGGAGCCATTCCTGTATCACATCCTTAGCAGTACTTCAATAGCAAGTGTGTCCAGGTGGCAGAAGAAACACGAGAAGGAATTGAAATCCTTCTACTCGCTCGCAAATGCCAACATTGTTAAGCATCGTCTTCAACGTTCTGTTCCCGCGTCGTGGGGATTCCCTGATCCGGTGTCATGCTGGTACGACGGAGAGAGGCGACTCGTGGAGCTTGGCAATAAACAGGGTGATTTGCGTGTCGGCAAGTGGAGGTACTATGCGCCGAACCATGTCATGATCGCCGAGGGCGAATACAACGATAAAGGTGAGAAGAGAGGCATTTGGAAATATTACTACAGCGATGGTACCCTCAAGAGCGTCGAGAATGAGGACACTGGTGAGATACACGCGTACAATCGCCAGGGCGAACTTCGCTTCCATTATTTTATTAAGGATGGAAAGGCTCATGGAGAAGTAATGATCTTCGATCCCTGCGGTGGAATAAGAGAGAAACTCGCATATCACATGGGAAAACGCTCCGGACCCGGAACGTTGTACTACGCTGACGGAAGTAAGGAAGCAACCTATACTTTCAAGGACGATAACTTTGATGGGCAGTATATATCGTATTACCCCGACGGAACACTGAAATCGAGATCCATTTATCAGGATGGTAAACTTCATGGCCCGTTCGAAGAATATTATGCCAGTGGCGTATTGCAAACAAAGGGCAATTACGAGGACGGTGAAGCGACAGGTCCCTGGGAATACTTTCACATGAATGGAAAGCTGGAGAAGAAAGGAAGCTTCAAGGCCGGTCTCGCTCATGGCATATGGTCGTATTACGACACCCGCGGAAACATAACCGAAGAGCGACCGTTTGATGATGAGGGGCAGCTTCATGGTGAGAACAACTTCTACACCGACGGCCGTCTCTATGCTACGCAGTTTTATCGTCACGGTGTGATGACAGGTGTAGCTTATTTCGACAGTGACGGAGAAGAAATATCACGGTCTGGCGATCCATCCGGTACGTTTGCTGTGCGCGGTTATTACAGGGACGGCAAGTTACGTTTCGAGGGACACTACCGCGAGGGCAAACCGGACGGACTCTGGAAGTACTATTACCGCTCCGGTGGGCTGGAGAAAGAATACACGATCGTAAACGGCAGGACAGAAGGTAATTTCACCGAGTATTATTCAACGGGGCAGGTGAAGTATGAGCAGGATTTTCGCGAGGGCGAACCGCATGGATACTCGGTTGAATATTATAAGAATGGACAACCAAAAGAGGCCGGTTGGTACCAGTTTGGAGAGCGCGTGCAACAATGGCTTTCGTGGTATCGCGATGGCACGGTGAAGTCTGACGTGTACTACCGCGAAGGTAAGCTGGATGGCGAAGCCAGCCACTACAACGTGGACGGCACACTGAGTTTAAAGCACGTGTACCGGGAAGGAAGAGTGATTTCGTCTGTCAATTTTGATCCAGAGGGCAAGATATGGACCGAGGTGTCCAGGCCCGAAAAGGAGGGACGATATGTCCAGAAGTACCAAAACGGTGTGACGCATACGAGATGGACGCTGAACTGCGGATTTTACAATGACACCGTAGCGAGTTTCTATCCCGATGGTAAGCTTCATTATTCATATGAAGTCATGAATGGCTACTACCACGGTTCATTTGTAAGCAATTACCCTAACGGCAACCCCGAGGTTAAGGGGATGTATGAGTACGGATCACGGCACGGGACATGGACGTGGTATCATGAAAACGGTAGGTTGTCCAGCGAAGGGACGTACGTGGCCGACGAGCGCGATAGCTTATGGACCTGGTACAACATCGACGGAAGCGTGTCAATGAAGGCCCACTACCTGAACGGCGAACGTCACGGCCTCGCGCAATACTTCGGTACTGACGGCTCCCTCGTCCTGGAAAAGCGCTACGACGAGGGCGATGTTACAGCCTACAGGGCCAGAGGCAGGGACGGGGAGATGAGCGAATGGGTCCAGGTTGCCCCTGAAATGACGCTGGTGGCCTATTATCCCAACGGGGCCAAGGCCTACGAGGAACACAGGAAAAATGGCCGCGTCGAGGGCCCGGTTCGCGAGTTTTATCCCGATGGCCGGTTACTCAGCGAGTATATTTACGATCAAGGTGATGAGACCGGGCCTTTTTCCGTATATCACCCCAACGGCAGGCTCTGGCAGAAGGGTACGTACGATGCCGGATCGCTGCAGGGCGTAGTGGAATTTTTTAATCCGGACGGCACGCCTTTCCTTAAGGAAACCCGTCGCGACGGCACCTTGCATGGTAAATACGTGTTGTATAAAAATAGCCAGCCCGTAACAACGTTCACATACTGGTCAGGAACTCTTATCGATTAATGAAGAACACAGTAAAAGCGGGCCTCCTCGCGGTGGCTTGCATGCTTGCGGTAACGCTCCACGCCCAGAATAACGACCTGTGGCAGCAGATCAGCGCGAAATATCCGGGCGAGCCGGCCGTATACATAGAACGGTCCGAAACCCTCTCGATAATTCCCAGGGGAGATTCGCTGGTCGCGTACTCCGACGTCTTCGACGACATCCTTTACCTGAAGGAACCCACAGAAATGATGGCGAGCCGCCGCGTACATGGATCCCACTTCACAGAGGTTGAAAATCTCAAAGCTAAAACCCTCGTGTGGGAGAAGAGTCGGCATAGGGAACTTCCCGTCTCCAATTTTGCGAGGAAGTTTGATACCGATAATGGCATATTCCACGACGACTCATACTACTATTCCGTGTCATTTCCCGCAGTCGCCCCAAGGAATCGTACACAGCTGGAATATCGAAACAACTATCGGGATCCGAAGTTTATCCCGGGTTTTATTTTTTCCAGCTATCTGCCGCAGGAAAAGACGGTGTTTACGATCAAGACCACTCCGGAGGTCGATCTCATGTATGAAGTGCTGAACGACCCTGACAAAAAAATTCGGTTCAGGAAGTATGAGCGTGGCAAACAGGTAATCTACGAATGGAGCGCAAACGGACTGCCGGCGACCAAGTTTGACGCCAATAGTCCTTCCCTTCGATATTACGTTCCCCACCTGGTGGTAGCCGTTAAGTCTTTCAAAACATCCTCGGGTGCAACCAAAAATGTGTTGTCGTCGCTTGATGACTTATACAACTGGTATTACTCGTTCGTAAGCCACCTCAAAAAAGATCCGCCTTCGGAAGACCTGGTGAAGATTGTAGAGGGACTCAAAGCGCCGGGTGATACGAAAGATGATATCGTACGCAAGATTTACTACTGGGTTCAGGACAACATCCGATACATCGCGTTTGAAGAAGGCATGCGCGGACTGATCCCTCACACGGGATCGTATGTGTGCGAAAAGAGATATGGCGATTGCAAGGACATGGCCAGTCTGCTCGTCAGTATGATGGACATCGCCGGCATAAAGGGCTACTATACATGGATTGGAACGCGGGACATTCCTTACGCTTATACAAAGTATCCCACGCCGATTGTGGACAATCATATGATCGCGACGTACATCTCATCCGATGGCACGTACTACTTCCTGGACGCCACCAGCAATCACACGCCCTTCGGTATGCCGTCGTCCATGATCCAGGGAAAGGAGGCGCTTATTGGAAAGGGTGAAGGTACGTACGAAGTCAAGGTCGTTCCTGTGATACCGCGGGAGGTTAATGGCCATCGCGATTCGGTGCGTCTTTCCATCACCGGCAATGAACTCCGCGGGGAGGGGCAGATGCTCTTACGCGGCTACTCAATGGTTTTCGCGGGTTATCGCCTGGATCGTGTCCGTGAGGAGGATACGCGTCGGTATGTAACGCGACTTGTCGGAAAGGGAAGTAATAAGTTCTTCCTCGATCACTATTCAGTTCGCGATATGGACAATCGCGATCGCCCAACGACCATTGACTACACGTTCAGAATCGCGGATTATTTTCAAAAGATCGGGAATGAAATCTATATCAACCTGAATCTGAACAAGGACTATTACAATGATTTCATCAATACTGCCGTACGCCGCACACCAGTTGAGAATGAATACCGGTACGTGAAGGAGGAGATAGCAGTTCTCGACATACCCGATGGCTACACGATCGACTACATGCCGCCGGATGTAAAGCATGAGGGCGATCTGATGGGTATTACCGTAGACTATGAAACAACTGATAAGCAAATCATAATGAAAAAGACCTTTTATGTCGACTACCTGCTGATGAACCCCGCTCAGTTCGCTGAGTGGAATGAATCTGTGGCACGGGCGAGCGAGGCATATAAAGAGTCCATAATCCTGAAGAAAAATTGATTGCCATGCTGAGAATCCTTTTGCTGTTGCTTGCACCGGCTACGGTGTTCAGTACGGGCGTGAGCCCAACAATATATGAATGGGAATCCGATCGCAGCCGATACGAACTTACCGAAGAGGAGGCGATGCTCGGTGAATATATCCTCAAACTGCACAATCAATACGACTATGTGTTTGAGGACAACCAGTTTCTCCTGTACTATACCGTGCACAGAATCGTTCGTGTTAACAACGACGAGGCCATCCAGCGGAACAACCGCATATACATCCCGATGGGTGGGGTGATTGAACTTGTGAGCCTGAAGGCGAGGTCGATAAATGCGTCGGGAAAGGTGGTCAACTTCGATACATCCAACCTCAAGGAACTCAAGGACGAGGAGACGGGACGCGGCTACCGGATCTTCGCAATCGAAGGGGTGGAACTGGGAAGTGAAATAGAGTATTTCTATGTGCTGAAAAGGAACCCGAGCCTGTACGACCGCGTGTTTGTTCAGTTTGAGACACCGGTTCGTGGCAGCACCTTTAAGCTTACTAGTCCGAAGCATTTGAAATTCGACTTTCACACTTACAACGGATATGCTCCGATTAAGGAAACGGCTTCCACTGAAGAGCGAAATGTGTACGAAGGCGAAATGAAAAACATACCGCTCCTTCGTGAGGAAAGTTTTTCTTCGTTTGATTCGAATCGTCAACGGATCGAATTCAAGCTTGCATACAACACTGCCAAGTCCAACGCGCGGTTGTTTACCTGGGAAGAGGCTGCGAAGACTTTCCATGCTGTGCTTTCGGCCAGAGACAAGGATGATGAAAAGGCATTGGACAAGTTTATCAAGACACTCAACGACAAGCCTTCCGCGAAACCCGCAGATCGTATCCGAAACATAGAAGCACGGATCAAAACGACGATACAGGTTAATTCGGAAAGTCGCGACGAATCACTCGCCGACATTTCTTCAATTGTTGCCCGAAAGGTGGCTTCCAAGGAGGGGATAACGCGATTGTTCTATCAGGTATTTGATAAGGTTGGCATTGTTCCCCACGCTGTCCTTACCTGCAGCCGTCAAGGCGTCAGGTTCGACGGTTCATTTGATTCCTGGGCGTACCTGGATGAGTACCTTTTGCATTTTCCGCAAACGGGAGGCTACCTGGCACCTTATGCTTTTGAATTCAGGTATCCCCTTGTGCCGCCGGATCTGACGGCGCAGGACGGCCTGTTTATTGAACCCTTTGCGTACGGTGATGTGAAGTCCGCCCTTGGCGTAGTACGAACAATTCCTCCCGCGGACTATTCGCTGAACACGGATAATCTTGAGATCAGCGTAACGTTCGATGAGGGGATGACAAAGAATACCATCCACATGAAGCGGGAGTTTGGTGGCTGCAACGCAACATTTGTCGCTCCCTGGTATGAAATGGTCAATAACGAGGATCGCGCAAAGCTCATCGAAGAACTCGTGAAGCAAACCGCGCCTGACCCCGTGATATCTAGATGGACGGCCCATACAAGCACGGAAGGTCCCGCCGACAGTTTTATTATGGATGTCACCTTCACGTCCACTCATTTCATCGGAACAGCGGGTTCACGCGTTTTATTCAAGGCTGGTGAGCTCATCGGACCACAAATCGAAATGTATCGCGATGATGACCGCATGACTGATGTTGAAAACGACTTTAACAGGGGCTACGACAGGAAGATACGGATCACGATTCCCGATGGCTACAAGATTCGCAATCCGGAAGACATTCGGTTCAATGTCGTCTATTCAGAAGATGGCAAGGAGCCTTTCCTGTTCGTCTCCGACTACACCATGGAAGGCAATGACCTCGTGATCACCATCAAAGAATACTACAAAGAAATCTTCGCTCCCCTCGAGCGCTACGAAGAATTCAGAAAGGTCATCAACGCTGCGGCAGATTTTAATAAGGTGATCCTCGTTCTTGAGGAGAAGTAGGTAGATATGTTTTTGATAGTCCTTAACGCCACCGCGCGCCCCTCAATCCCCTAAAGGGGGTTCTGCGCGCGGGTTCCCAGACTGCCTACTGCCCACTAATTTTCACGGCCAACGACGGATACAACAACGCTACACCCCTTTCCTTCAATGCGTCAAGAATCGCAAAATTAATTGCCTGCTGTATGTCCATGTAAACATTGTAGTCCGGGCTTTCGACGTAGTACACGACTTCGTAGTTCATACCCTCTCTGTCGAAAGAAAGCAGATGCGCCCGGTCGAGTGTGGGACCTGCACTTCCTTTCATGCCCAGGATGATGTCACGGACAATCTGAGGTATGGCCTTCACGTGTTCGGGAGGAGTTTCGACACTTATCTTGAAGTTGAACACTACGCGTCGGCGGAACATTCGCTTATAGTTGTGAATGCGCGAAGTGGTCAGGTCGCTGTTGGCGAACACAATTTGTTCACCTGAAAGGCTCTTTACGCGCGTCGTCTTGATACCGATGTATTCTACGGTGCCCAGCTTATCGTCGACAATAATGAAATCACCAACCTCAAACGGTTTGTCAAAGAAGATAACGAAGTAGTTGAACAGGTCGCCGAGAATGTTTTGTGCAGCGAGGGCAACAGCAATACCACCTACACCAAGCCCTGCGATAATTGCCGTGACGTCGTAACCCAGGTTGCTGAAGAGAAAGATCAGGCCAATACCCCAAACGACGACTGAGAGGATCAGGATAATTCCCTGTACTTGCTGCACTTTTTCGGTGCCGTGCTCCTGTCTGCGAACGTAGTCCTCCAGCAGAAACCGCAACGTTGACGATACAAGGCGGATGAGGAAGAAGGCAACGACGGAGGCAACCGCTACTTCAAGGACGCGGTGCATTCGCGGCGAGAGCTCAAGTGAGTACAGAGCCCAGTAGAGTATGAGGAAGTTCAGGGCTGGAATTCCAAATCGACTTATGGTTTGTACCAGCAGGTCGTCAAACCGGCTCTTGCTCCGTCCCGCCCATCCCTGGAGTCTGCGAACAAGCAGTACTTTGAGAATTCGCACCACAAGAATGCCAACCAGAAAGATGGCAAGCGCTATCAGGTAGTCGCGGACCGTGTTGCCCAGGTACGTTCGTTCAAGGAAATGCTCCATCCTTACGGTTTTCTGGTGCGATGGTCAAAGCTAGGACCGGCCTCCGGCAGATGCCAGCAATTTGCCCGAAAATATGCCCCGCGCTGGAGTTGCTGGCAGCCACATGGGTTGTTTGGCGGTTGATTTGACGTCTTAACCGGCTGAATGGTAGGCGGTTAATTCGCTTTTTTTAAAGGAATATTCTATATTTGAGTTGAACTGTACGTTCTTTAATTTTTTTGGTGCACTATGAGAAAGCTCAATTTTTTTGCACTGGTGAGCTTATTTTTTGTAACAGCCACATTCATTTATCGTGATGCAGCTGCCCTTCACCAGGTATCTAACTCTTTCCAGCCCGGCGTGAACTATGTGGTGATCGGCGCATTTGCTGTTCATCAGAATGCCATCCGGTTTACTTCGCACGCCAAGTCGCTGAAGTACGATGCGCGTTACGAGTTCAATCCGAACCGCGGCTTGTACTACGTGTATGTGCTCGACACGCGAGATCGCGAGAGGGCGCTCAGCGAAGCCCGCCGGCTTCGTGTTGAAAGCGAATTCATCGACGCCTGGGTTTACGGCGGTGTGCTTGGCGACGACTCGCCCGGTGTTGACATCAACCCCGTCACCGAAGGTCAGCTCGGTGCTGTGCGTCATGAAGGCACTGCCTCTGGCACATCAAATACTTCGAATGCTGAAGTCACCGCTTCGGAACATGTGACCGCGCAACATCAGGAACAGACGCCCGTGGCTTCAACACAGGCATCGTCGAGAGAAGTATTGCCGGGGCAAGCGTCCCGTGAAGTTGAGGATGCCGCGCTTGGAAAACGTTTCATCTTCGAGCTCTATCGGGCAAGCGATAATAGAACTGTGGACGGCGACGTGCAGGTGATCGACACGGATCGTTCGCGAAAATTGGCGACCTATAAAGGTAATGAACCTGTCCGCGTTGCATCGCCCGCGAGCAAGTCGGGTAATATTACCCTGATTTCTGAAGTTTTCGGCTACCGTAAGGTGCAGCACGATTTGAACTACAATGATCCACAAGGACCTACGATCCGCGAGGATGCAAATGGTAACGTTATCGTGCCTTTTGAACTTATCCGGTTGCAGCGTGGCGATATTGCAGTTATGTACAATGTGTATTTCTTCAAGGATGCCGGTGTAATGCGTCCCGAGTCGCGCTACGAAGTGAACAGCCTGCTGGAGATGTTACGCGAAAACCCGAAATACAAAATCCGTATCCACGGACATACAAACGGTAACGCGCCTGGCAAGATCATCTCCATGGGTGAGGAGAAAAACTACTTCTCCTTAACCGGAACGAAGGAAGGATTCGGCTCTGCTAAAAAGCTTTCGCAGGAGCGTGCCGAAGTAATCCGTGACTACCTTTTGGAACAAGGCATTGATGCGTCTCGCATGCAGATTAAAGCCTGGGGCGGAAAGCGGCCCATCCACGACAAGAACAGTCCCAGAGCAGAAGAAAACGTCAGGGTAGAGGTGGAGATTCTTGAAGACTAAGCAAAGTCTTTGATCAAAATAACTGAGACTGAAAGGATCGAACAGTTAAATAGTTGGATGGTAATGTAGGGACGTTCCAAGCAACGTCCCTACTTTTTTGCAGCCCACTGTCCGCTGCCCATTGCCTATTGACTATTCCCCGCGACTGCCCTCAGAATATCATGCTGCGTAATGATATGCACCTTCTCCTGTTCATCGCGAACGAGCACGGCCTTGTTTTCTTTGTTCACGAGGGATGACAGCACGTCGAGGGTGCTGTCAGGCGCGACAAAGATCATGGGTTTGTCCATGACTTCTCTTACGCGTTTGTTCTGCAGTTTCGGATCGTCGATGATTTTCTCCAGCAATCCGGATGAACTGATACTTCCTATGAAATGTCCGTTGTCAGTAACGGGAATCTGGTCGATGCCTTCCCTGTTGAGGATCATGATCGCTTCGCTCACGATCGCGTCGCCAGATACAGTAAACAGTGTGTCCTTGCCGCCACGCGCCGCGATAATATCCCGTGCGGTGCTGAAGCTCCGCGACTCCAGGAAGCCGTGGTCCTTCATCCACTGATCGTTGTACACCTTGGCGAGGTACCTTGTGCCGTGATCGGGGAGGAGGATAACCATCAGGTCATCTTCCTTCAAGTGCTCCCGAGCATACTCAAGAGCGCCGTGCACGGCCGATCCGCTCGACCATCCAACGAAGAGTCCTTCTTCGCGCGCAAGTTTTCGCGCCATGATGGCTCCGTCTTTGTCGGTTACTTTAATGAACAGATCGATGATATCGAAATCGACATTCTTGGGAAGGATATCTTCGCCGAACCCTTCGGTCAGGTAAGGATATATTTCGTTCTCATCGAAGATTCCTGTCTCCTTGTATTTTTTGAAAACAGATCCGTAGGTGTCGATACCTACGGCAACAATGTTCGGATTTTGTTGTTTTAGGAATCGCGCTGTGCCGCACATCGACCCACCAGTTCCTACGGTAGCAACATAATGCGTGATCTTGTGGTCCGTTTGTTCCCAGATTTCCGGACCTGTCGTTTCGTAGTGAGCTTGTGCGTTGGACAGGTTGTCGTATTGATTAGGGTAGAATGAGTTGTGAATTTCCTTGTTGAGTTTCCTCGCCACGGAGTAGTAGGAGCGAGGATCGTCAGGGTGGACGTTCGTAGGGCAGACGATTACTTCCGCGCCGACTGCCCGCAGGATGTTGATTTTTTCCTGCGACTGCTTGTCGGCCATGGTAAATATGCATTTGTAGCCTTTTGCGGCGGCGGCCAGCGCGAGGCCCATCCCGGTATTTCCGGATGTTCCCTCGATAATGGTGCCTCCGGGTTTCAGAATGCCTGCTTTTTCGGCATCCTCAATCATTTTCAGGGCCATTCGGTCCTTGGTGGAGTTACCGGGATTGAAATATTCCACTTTCACGGCAATGGTGCCCTTGACGCCCCGGTTTACTTTGTTCAGCCGTACGAGCGGGGTATTTCCGATCGTCTCGATAATATTGTTGTAGATCATATCAAGCCATTCCGCGGAAACAAGTTACTATTTCCGCGCTTATCGTTAACGCATTATGTATGGTCAGCGTTCCGCTGGCACCGCTCAGCCAGCCGCCCCTGCCAGGAGATAAAGTACCGCCATGCGGACGGCCACGCCGTTCTCAACCTGGTCAAGGATAATGGAGTGGTCTGAGTCCGCCACGTCACTACTGAGCTCTACTCCCCGGTTGATGGGACCCGGGTGCATGATCACGATCTGCCTGTGCAGGCTGTCGAGGAGTCGCTTGTTTATTCCGTAATAGAGGGAGTATTCACGAAGACTGGGGAAATACCGGATTTGCTGTCGTTCCAGCTGAATTCGGAGGACGTTCGCAACATCGCACCATTGCAGGGCCTTTTTTACATCAAGCTCCACTTTCACACCGAGCTCATTGATGTATTTGGGCAGCAGGGTAGGCGGACCGCATACCATAACTTCTGCTCCCAGCTTTTTCAGCGCGAAGATATTTGACAGTGCCACGCGGGAGTGCAGGATGTCGCCAATGATGGCCACTTTTTTTCCGCCTACGCCTCCAAGTTTCTCGCGAATGGAGAACGCGTCAAGCAGGGCCTGCGTGGGGTGTTCGTGCGTGCCGTCTCCCGCATTGATGATGTTGGCTGAGATGTGTCGCGACAGGAAGTGGGGCGCACCGGGACTCGAATGGCGCATCACAACCATGTCGACCTTCATGGCCAGAATGTTGTTTACCGTGTCCAGCAGGGTTTCCCCCTTCTTTACAGATGACGTGGATGCTGAGAAATTGACGACATCCGCCGATAACCGCTTTTCAGCAAGTTCGAATGATAGCCGTGTCCGTGTAGAGTTTTCGAAGAAAATATTGGCGATGGTGATATCCCGCAGGGACGGGACCTTCTTGATGGGACGGTTGATAACTTCTTTGAAATTCTCGGCGGTTTCAAAAATAAGATTGATGTCCTTCTCCGTGATGTCCTTTATTCCTAGGAGGTGTTTTTGACTGAGCTTGGACATAATTTCAATCCTTGTTGATCAACCAGATCCTGTTGTGTTCGTGCCCTTGTGCTTCCAGTTCCACGAGCACGCGTTCAGAGGGTAGCGTGTTAACCGCCTTCCCAATATAGTCGGCCGCGACGGGCAAGTCGCGACTGTATTTTCTGTCTATCAAAACAAGAAGCTCCACCTTCGCAGGCCGCCCAAACGCTATCATGGCGTCAAGTGCAGCGCGTACGGTGCGACCTGTGTACAGCACGTCGTCTACAAGCACCACCTTTTTGCCTTCAATGACGAATGGAATCCGTGTTTGACTGGCCTTGACAGGCGTTTCGCGCCGCCTGAAGTCATCGCGGTGAAAAGTCACGTCCAGGTATCCCAGCGGGATAGTCTTCCGCGTGTCTTTTTCCAGTTTTCGGTGAATTTGTTCGGCCAGATATATGCCCCGGGGCTGAAGACCCAGGATCACGGTATCTGAGAAATCGGCGTGGTTTTCAATTAATTGTTGACAAAGGCGGCTGATTGTGAGGTCGAGAAGATCAGAGTCGAAGATGAGTTTCTTTCGCTTTGTCACGGCCGCAAATATAGACAAAAACGGCGAATGAAGCCCCGCGGGAGCTCACAGGTTGATCTTATTCACAAAAAACACCCGCCGCTTTTCTACGCCCCCGCCTGGGACCAAATTTTCAATTTCATGGATTCCGTAGGCGTAAAAATTGGCGTTGTACCAATAATCCAACCTGCTCGTGTTCCGCCGGGCCTTGACCAACACGTCATTTTCATGTAGCGTACGTATCGGATCAATGGTTTTTCCCTCGAGCACTTCGCTGTTGCGGATGATCTTTGTCCGGATCTGGTTGTCGTACAGGTACAGCAGCACAATCTTGTCGTCCTGAACGTCGAAACGGACGAACTGTTCGAGGCTGTATGTCTTCACATCGTTAATCTCGAAACTGTTATCCCATAACAAATTCCCATCCCGGTCGAATCCGATGATGACAGCATGCGTGTAACGATAACCATCAAAAACCTGGTCGCCGCGAATCATAGGATACCCGGAAAATGCGCGCGGATAGAAAAAGCCCTGATATCCTGCACTGCTGACCGATGAATACTGAGGATAAAACGCTTCACCTAACACGATGAACTGATCATTGTGTTCGATCACTTCGTGAATGAGGAAGCGATAGTTGAACCGGACCTTCTTTCCCCTGATTTTCCTCCTTTCAATGCGCTCTTTTATCCGATTGCTTCTTCTGGCCTTCATATAATTAAAGAAATTCTGAAGGTCGCCGAAGTTGTAATACTTCGTGGTCTGCAATCCCGTGGGATCGACGGAGCTGATAAACAATCCCCGGGAGTATTCACTATTGCGCAGGCCGTACACTCCCGAGAGAATGTGAATGTTGCCTTCAGAACGCGTTGCCCGGCCAAAGATCAAGCCCGTGTTTTCCGCCGGCACAAGTGCATAATTGCTGATGATTGAACCGTCAGGTTCGTAGTTTTTTATCCAGATGGTGCGCTGTCGCAAATGGTTAAGTCCACCGATGAGCACCTGGAAACTGTCATCTTCAAATACTTTGATTTGAGTGAGCTCTCCATCTTCATTGAGGAGGCCAGGCAATATGGAAGACCTGTGTGTATACAGGTCGTAGAAGAGAACCAGGGGCACGCGATTGAAATAGCCGCCGATGAGAACACCCCTCCCTGTAACCTGGCATTCGGTTGCGCTAAAGCGGATGAGACTGTTGATCGTGTACTGCCTATATTGGCCGCTTTCGTGATCGAGTTCATAAAGTTCAAAATACTTCGCCGTGAAAGCGTGGAAAAGGAAATAAGCGTGCGACTTTCGGGTCACGGCCGCAATAAAGGCCATGTTGCGTTCAATGGGTATGCTTCCACGCCACCGTTCTTCGAATGTGGTATCCAGGCGAATCAGTTCGAGAAAATGGTCCTGCTGACTGCGAACGAAGCGATGGAGGATCAGTCCTTGTGTCGAGGCTGGGGTAACCCGGAAACCTGGTTCGGTTTCTTCCAGTCTTAGTTCAAAACGATGGGGTTGTTCTACCTGTGCAGTAACCGGCGGTGCGAAGCAAAGGCATAAGAAGAGGAAGGCAACGACATCAGTTGACTTCCACCTTGTTAATATAAAAGACCTCTCGCACACGTTCTTTCATGGTAGTGTTGCGAATGGTATGGTAACCCCATACGAAGAAGTTGTTCCCATACCAGTACTGAATGCCTCCTTCATTTTCCTTTTCCGAGCGGATTTCATCCTCGGGATTAGGCAGGAGTATCTTCTGGGTGACAGTCTCATCATCCTCGCCGTCTTGCGGAAGGATCCACCGGGCTCTGATCTCTGATTCATGCTTTTCAAGGAAAATCAGATGTCCATTTACGTAGTGAAAATCGGCCACCTGTTCCAATCCACCGCGTCTCACATCATCCAGTTGCAGGCTGTGATCCCATTGTACTGTACCGTCGGGAGCGAACGAAATGACCATCGATTGGTACGTCTTGATTTCCTCGTTACGGGAACGATATCCATAGCTGTACGGACGGGAATACAGTCGTCCATAGCCAGGATAATACCATCCATAGGGTGAGTAATACGGGCTGTAGTAATACGGACCGTAAGGTCTCGAGAAGTCTGAGAACGATGAAGAGGGCGAGTAGGCTTCCGCGAAGAGCAGAAATCCTTCTTCATATTCCTGGATACGGTACGGCATTACGTAGTTGATGAAATTCGGTATGCCGCCGCTGCTTACAACCTGCTGGGTGTTTTCACGAATACGACGTGCGCGGCTTTCTTTCATGTAATCGAGGTAGTGATTCAATTCACCAAAAGCAGTGTACTTGATTTTCTGATCCTGGAACGGATCTATCGGCAACGCGAAAAAGCCGTTCGATTGCTTCGCATTACCTTCGCCCCATGTGCCCAACAGAATCAGGTCTTCCCGGATGAGCATACTGGTAAGTCCCGTCTGCAACGTACGACGATCATCAAGCGTCACGACATCTTCGAGGAGCAATTGACCATGCTCATCGTAGGTTTGAAAGACGACTCTTCTTTCATCGCGTTGTGATCGTTCGATCAGCACTACGTTGAACGTATTGTTTACGTTCACACGAAGGTCAACGAGTTCACTATCCTTCTGAAAGAATCCGGGTATGATCTTCATACTCCTGGCGCCGAGCTCGTACAAGAGTACGCTTGGCTCCTTGTTTACATATCCTCCCAGTATTGCGGAGTTTCCAACGCGCGTAAAGTGTGTGAAACTCATGGCAAGCTCGGGCTTCACGACGTGACGAGGATGTTCATCACCCGATAAATTTACTTCCACCAACTCGATGTTGTTCTTCTCGGTGTCGCCCTGTCGATAAAGCAGAAGCACTTGCCCCGGGCTTTTTTCATACCCGATCAACCTGTTGCGGGGTTCCATAGCCAGGGAGATCGTCTTCTTTTCCTTCAGGTCCGTGTCAAGATGGATGGCTTCCCAGATTTTTTTTCCTCCGTCAAACTTGTCGCGATCCCGAATGAGAAGAATACCATCTTCACCAAGGGGGATAATGGAGAATACGCCTTCAGAGTACTTGAACTCCTTTTCGTAGCGTTGCGTCTGCTGCAACTGTGCCGACACCAGTGACGGTGCAAGCACAGCGACAATCACACACAGAACCACGCCGGGGAAGCGGACCATATCTATTTCGTTTCGCTGAGTTTGAGAATCGTTTCAAATTCCTGTGGCGACACGGGCTGGACCGACAAACGCGCAGCGCGGACGAGCACCATATCCTTCAACCGCTTGTCTGCCTTCACTTCCGCAAGCGTTACGGGTCTTTTCAGCGCCTTCCTGGGTGCCACCATCACGGCTGCCCATTCCTTGTCCTTCGGGTCGGGAAAATGTTCACGGGTAACGGTAGCAATGCCAACTATGGCTTTTTCATCGCCCGTATGATAAAAAAACGCCTGATCGCCCTTTTTCATTGCCTTGAGGTGGCTGCGGGCCTGGAAATTCCGGATGCCGTCCCATACGGTCTCGCCATCACGCTTCAAATCGTCCCAGGAATAAGTGTTGGGTTCGGTCTTTATGAGCCAATAGTTCATATACGTCGCCGCTTAGGAATGAATAAAAATAGCAAATCCGCGGCGTTTTCTAAGCGAATAGAAGGAAAGACGGAAAACTGACAGGAAGAGTGAAGCGCGTTAGTGCACTGATGTCAGTACGCCCGAACGAGCTTGCCCTCCATGTAGTTGATGTAGGCGCGATTGACGACGCGGACACCGCCCGGTGTAGGATAGTCTCCTGTAAAGTACCAGTCGCCAAGGTGATTTGGACATGCCTTGTGGAGACCTTCAACGGTCTGGAAGACGATTTCAAGTTCGGCTTTCATGTCCGCCGGGCGTACGATCTCGGCAATCTTGGCAGAGATTTCTTCGTAGGTAAACTGATCGTACAACTGCTTGACATGATTCTGCGGATTGCTGCTGTTGCGCGACATGAGGCACTGTTCGTACACTTCACCCAACAGATATTCCAGGCCTCTCTCCTTGATCAATGCGATCATGGCCCGGAAGGCAACGAAATCCACCATGCGGCTCATGTCGATGCCATAGCAGTCCGGGAAACGGATTTGTGGTGCGGATGAGACCACGACGATCTTCTTCGGACCGATTCGGTCGAGCATGCGAAGGATGCTTTTCTCCAGTGTCGTCCCCCTGACAATGGAATCGTCGATTACCACGAGTGTGTCAACACCCTTTCGAACGACTTCGTATGTTGTGTCATACACATGCGATACCAATTCATCCCGGTGATCTTCACCGGTGATGAAGGTCCGCATCTTCACGTCCTTGAGCACAATCTTTTCGATCCTTGGACGGAAGGACAATATTTCTTCCAGTGAGTCGACCGACGGTTTGCCTTCGATTATGATTTCCTTTTGCCGCTGAATGAGATAATTCTCGATCTCGTTCATCATTCCATAGAATGCCGTCTCAGCGGTGTTGGGAATGTAGGAAAATACTGTATTCTTGATATCGAAGTTAATGGCGCGGAGGACTTGCGGAACGAGCAGCCTGCCGAGCATCTTGCGCTCCCTGTAAATATCGGGGTCATTACCCCGCGAGAAGTAAATGCGCTCAAAACTGCAGGAGCGTTTTTCTCCGGGTGGTAACACCTGATGCTGTGCAATCTCGCCGCTTCGGGAAATGATAAGTGCGTGCCCGGGCTCGATCTCCCTGATCTGACTGTATTCAACGTTGAACGCTGCCTTAATCGCCGGCTTTTCGGAGGCAACAACTGCGACTTCGTCGTCAGCATAATAATAGGCAGGGCGTATTCCGTTAGGATCGCGTACCACGAAAGCCGATCCCGATCCTATGAGTCCGGCCATAGTGTAACCGCCGTCGAAATCCTTACAGGCCCTGCGGAGCACGCGCTGCAGGTTGATTTCATTTTCTATGAAATCCGATATCTCCTGGTTTGAGAATGAATCTTTGTATTTCTCGAATATGCCTTGCACCTCCTCGTCGAGAAAGTGGCCGATCTTTTCCATGACCGTCACGGTATCGACTTTTTCTTTGGGGTGCTGGCCGAGGTTAACGAGGATGTCGAACAGATCGTCGACGTTCGTCATATTGAAGTTCCCGGCCATGACCAGGTTACGGCTTCTCCAGTTATTTTGCCTCAGGAAAGGGTGAACGTTCTCAATGCTGTTGAGGCCGTGAGTCCCGTAGCGGAGATGCCCCAGCCACAGTTCGCCCGTAAAGGCGACATTTTGTTTAAGCCATTTTTCGTCCGTGGCCCGTTCCGGGTGTTCCTTCAGGGCTTTCCTGTACTTCTTGCTGATCTTCTTGAAAAGGTCCGCAATCGGTTGCGATTTTACGGAACGGTAGCGGCTGATGTAGCGGTAACCGGGTTCCAGATCGAGTTTGATGTTAGCAATTCCAGCCCCATCCTGACCCCGGTTGTGCTGCTTCTCCATCAGGATGTACATCTTGTTCATTGCGAAAGTCGGGCCGTACTTGTGCAAATAGTAGGACAGCGGCTTCCGCAATCGAATGAGTGCGATTCCGCACTCGTGATGAATCTGGTCCGTCATGCAGGATTAAAGCACAAAGGTAATTTTATTAATCCAACCCATCAACCCATCGGGTCGGAAGAACAAACCTAGCAACGTCAAAACAAGGACCAGCCCCAAAAAATTTGTCCATGTAAGGTATTTTGCCGGCACCCCGTCACCGTCCCTCAGAAAGGCGAAATACGGGATACGGAGATAGTAAAACAGCGCGATAACGGTATTTAAGAGACCTGGGACGAATATCCACAGGAGAAAGGAATCATCTGTAATCCGATACGCGTCGTAAAGCCCTGTAAATATCAACAGCTTGGCGGTAAAACCCGCCGTGGGAGGGATGCCGGTCAGGGAGATCAATCCTGCCAACAAGAAGCCGTGAGCCACCGGGTCTGTCCGCCCCGTCCCCGCAAAGTCGGGGATCGTCAGCACGCCCTTCGACTCAAAGTATTGCAGGTATCCGAATACGAGGTAGTTGGCAACGAAGTACACCGCCGCATAAAACATCATGAACTGAATCGACTGTTCAGTCAATGCAGCAACACCGATCAAAAGAAAACCGGATTGCGCGATGGACGAATACGCCATCATTCGTTTTGCGTTCGACTGCCTTAGTGCTGCCACGTTCCCGGCGGTGATCGTAACGATCGCGATTAACCCGACAATGGCTTTCCAGTCGATGAGCGATTGGCCGTATGCTGTTGCCGCAAGAACAAATCGTGTGAGAACGGCCAGGCCCGCAAGCTTTGGCACTACTGAAAAAAGGGCGACCACGGGCATCGGCGCAGCCTGATATACATCAGGTGCCCAAAGATGCATCGGCAACGCCGCCATCTTGAAAAGAAACCCGGCGAGCGCCAAAAGGCCCGCCACCAGCAGTAAGAGTGATTGGTGGGCGAGAAGTCCCTCTACGAATTCCTGCGACGAGATAATGCTTGACCCTGTTATGCCGTACAGCAAGGATAGCCCATAGAGCATGACTGCAGCCGAGGCAGTTCCGAACAGGAAATATTTGAGACTACCTTCAGCTCCTTCCTGCTTGAATGAGTATCCCGCAAGCACATAGGAAGTGATCGATATCATCTCAAGGGAGAGGAAGATCATAATCATGCCGACACTCATCGACAGCATGTGAGCGCCCAACAGCACGCTCAACACCAACGCCACATATTCTGAGACATGCTTGCGCTGATCTTTCAAAGACAGCAGGAATGTCAACGCACCCGCTACATCACAAATAATCTTTAGCCATGATGAGAAGCGATCATTGACGATCATCCCGCCAAACAGGTGGAGGCCTTCTGTTTCTTGATTCCAGCCGGCAAGCGACACCGCGCAGGCAAACAGGGATGCGATCAATCCGATCACCAACGGTGTACTTGAGCCGCTTCCCGCGCGAAGCGAGGGGATAATGATGCCCACGCAGAGCACCACGACGATTCCCGCAAAGAGGATTAGTTCAGGTCCGAAGAATCCCAGACTGTGTTGTATCCATTCCAGCTTTTCCGGTAGTCCTGCTTCGATCTTCACAAGATAATCGTTTTAGCTGCCTCCGGTGAGGAGTGATACAAATCCGAGGGCAAACGGGTCGATATAGTTCAGCAGCAGCTGCGGAAAGATCCCCAGGATCAACGTGATTGCTGCGAGTGGAAGAAACATCACCTTTTCGCGAAGGTCGAGGTCAGTCAATTGTTCAGTAGAGGCTGCGCCACGCACGTGCAGCTTGCCGAAGAACATGCGCTGAATTGTCCAAAGATAATACGCTGCTCCCAGGGCAAGTCCGAGCGTGGCGATGATGGCCAGGCTCAGGTGAATTACATTGGAACGGAATGCGCCCAGGAATACCATAATCTCTGCGATGAATCCTGAGAATCCCGGGAGTCCAAGGGAGGCAAAGAACGCAATGAGCACCACAACAAAATACACGGGCATGATCCGCGCGAGACCGGAATAATTCTCAATCATGCGATCGTTGGTGCGATCGTACAATACGCCTGCGATGAGAAACAGCATTGTTGTGATCACGCCATGGCTCACCATCTGATATACAGCGCCGGATACGCCTTCCTGGGTTGCCGAAGCCATCCCCAACAGAACGTATCCCATATGAGAAACGGAAGAGTAAGCGATGAGTCTTTTCAGGTCTTTGCTCGCCATTGCCGTCAACGCGCCGTAAATTATAGACACCACTCCAAATAATCCTACCATCCAACTTAACGACAATGCAGCATCAGGGAAGAGGGGATAAGCAATACGAAGCAGACCATATCCTCCGATCTTCAACAGCAAAGCTGCAAGAATTACAGACACGGGAGTAGGTGCCTCAACGTGAGCATCAGGCAACCAGGTGTGAAAGGGCACCATCGGCAGCTTAATAGCGAATCCAACAAACAGGAGCAGGAACGCCCAGTTACGTGCCGACCATCCACCAATTAGCCAGGTGCCCGAGGGATCCAGTACGGAGCCCGGTACGTAGTTGCTACCGTCGCGGAGATACATGATGTTGAACGTGTGGGTAGCAACATCGCCCGGTACTGAGCCGGAAATGTAAAGACCGATGAAAGCAACGAGTATGAGAATAGATCCACACAACGTGTAGAGAAAGAATTTTATAGACGCATACTCACGTCTCTTTCCGCCCCATATGCCAATGAGAAAGAACATGGGAAGCAGCATGAACTCAAAAAAGAGATAGAATAACAAGAGATCAAGTGCCGCAAAACTTCCGATGACAGCAGCGTTAAGGATGAGCATCAGTGTGAAGTAGCCTTTCACACCCTTTGTGATGGTCCATGAAGAGATGCCGGCGATAATCATCACAAACACCGTCAACGCGATGAGGGGCAGGCTCAGGCCATCGACACCGAGAAAATACTCCGCCCGAAGGCTGCCCCATGTTCCCAGGTTGAGGCTAAACCACTCCGTGCGTTCTATCAGCCTAAGGTCACCCGTTTCGGACCCATATCGGACAATAGCGATGATGGTCAGGATACCTTGCACGCCGCATACGGCCAGGTTCAATACGCGGAACCATGCCGACCGATCCCGGGGGATGAAGAGCGCCAGAAAGGCTGCCAGTACAGGGAGAAAGATCAGATACGTGAGAATGTGATCCGGCATCAGACTCGGGTGATTACACAAAAGCGCCTAAAAATAAAGTTTAATTGGTTCATATTTCATGTAACGATGTAAAGCGTGAGCAAAAGTAGACCCATTCCTGCCCAGAAAATGTACATCTGGATGTTGCCCGACTGAAACGTACGCACGAATGCGCCCAACCACGAAGCCAGTCGGGCGACGAAGTTGACGATTCCGTCGACAATTGTCTTGTCGATCCAGCCGACAATATGTGCCAGAGTGACCTGTGCATAGGCGGCACCGTGCAGGATACCATCAATATATCTCCGATCGATCCGTACACACAGGGATGACAGATGGCCTACTGGACGCGTCACCAACGCACCAAAAACGTTGTCAAGATAAAACGTGTTCGTGAGGATACCCGGAGCGCCGGTTGGTGTCGGTTTCTTTCGGACGAACAAGAAAGAAGTCGCCAAAGCGGTGATCACCACGGCGATAGAAATCATTGTCGCGGACCCTGTCGCCCGTCCGGTCATAAACCAACCTGAAAATGAGAATGGATTTAGCGAGACGATCCACCACAGCGACGCGAGCCCCAGTACTATCATCGGGAAGCGCATGACAAATGGAACTTCGGGAATGTTGCCCCATTGCCGCCCTTCATTGGCGATAAACACGAACCAGATCAGGCGAAATGTGTAGACAATGGTGAGAAAGGCGGTAAGCAGAAAAAGGAATGCGGCAATCAAAGACCATTCACCTTGCCCGCTCAGCATGTGCGAAAGGATAGCCTCCTTGGATTGAAAGCCGGAAAACATCGGTATGCCTGAAAGGGCCGCACCACAGAGGACGAACACAACAAACGTAACGGGCATCGCTTTTCGAAGTCCGCCGAGATTGCGTATGTCCTGCACATCATATGTTTTGCCGGTACTCACCTGTACCTGATGAAGCGTGTGAATGATGGCACCCGCCGCCAGAAATAGCCCTGCTTTGAAAAATGCATGTGTGAGCAGATGCAGCATCGCGGCGTCTTTTGCACCCATGCCAAGCGCGGTAACCATGAGACCCAGTTGCGACACCGTGGAATAGGCAAGAATTTTCTTGATATCAAAGTGCCCCAACGCAGCAGCAGCGCCCGTCAACGCGGTGAGAAGTCCTGCGGCGGTAACGACCTGAAGCGCTTCAGGCGGAAACATGAAATGTATACGACCGAGTAAAAATACGCCGGCAGCTACCATCGTAGCGGCGTGTATCAATGCGGACACGGGTGTTGGACCAGCCATCGCATCGGGCAGCCAGGTAAGCAGCGGGAACTGAGCCGACTTAGCCGCGATGGCAAGGAAAAAGCAAAGTGCGGCGGTTGTCTCCCAGCCCTGAAGTGAATGGGTTGCGAGTATACTGATGTCGAACGTTCCCGCCTTACGGTAAACGATCATGAGTCCGGCGATGAATCCCAGGTCGCCGATGCGGTTCATCATATATGCTTTTCGCGAAGCCTGCGCGGCCTCGGGTAATTCCATCCAATGCCCGATAAGCATGTACGAAGAAAAGCCGACCAACTCCCAACACATGAACAGAATCAGCAGGTTATCGGACAA
>Ga0079224_100002570_pt1 | contig 22183 bp, 22 predicted proteins | sample Stecom2015_FD_80414 | JGI IMG/M metagenome (GOLD analysis project Ga0079224, IMG submission 80414) | Agricultural soil microbial communities from Utah to study Nitrogen management - Steer compost 2015 | ecosystem: Environmental > Terrestrial > Soil > Agricultural land | place: USA: Utah...
AGTATAGTTATCGTAGGGATCATTTGTTCACTTCTTCCTTCACCGATCTAAATGCATAAGCGTCCGCCAGGAATTGTTTTGCACTTTCCAGGTATTCAATAGCGAACTCCTCACCGGGCTCGTTTTTGTTAATCCGAAGCACAGCTTCTTTGAAATCGTGCATTTTAATAAGACCCGTTTCAACAAACGTCTTTTGGAAATCCAGGATCGTTTGTATTTGCGTGCTCGGTTTGGTGTCTACGGTAAGCAACAGCGCTTTGGCTGTATTAATCATAGAGCTATAGCTGTGGTAAATTGAATCTGCGTATTGTTTTGAGCGAATAGCCTCAGCTGCCCATTCGAGTTTTTCTTCGGAGTCAATCAAAAGTGTTGATACAAGATCTATTATTACACCGGCACACTCTCCTACCGCAGTATGAAGAATGAAATTGTTTTCCTGCCCCCAATCGACGTAATCCTGAGGCACAACTGTTGTCAGGTCTGCCAGCGGTTTAAGCAAAGTGTAGAAATAGTTGCGTCCCATTCGCCGGTAGTATGCGTGGAAGTATTCGCCTTCGGTTGCATTGGCATCATAGTCATTTAACAATAACCGAAGCGCATCAGGTCCGCGCTTGCTGGGTATCTTGATGATCTTGTCAGAAATAATACCCTCACCGTTACCAACGCGGCCACCTCCGAGAAGTACAACCAGAGCAGGCAGAACCTTACCCTGTTTGTCCTTGATCGTACTTCCGTGTAATCCGATGGAAGCAAGCCCATGCTGGCCGCAGGAGTTGGGACACCCGCTGATTTTTATTTTGATATCGTTGTTGTAAATGAGATCCGGAAATTCTTCACGGATCACCTTCTCCAGTGCAACGGAAACGAATGTACTATCGGAGATTGCCAGATTACATGATTCAGTCCCCGGACATGCAGTTACATCAGCCACGCTATCGAAACCGGGTTCTGCCAGTCCAAGCTGATCAAGCGCATTGAAAAGGTGCGGCAGCGCTGCCTCCCGAACGAAGCGGATCAGATAGCCCTGGTTAATTGTCACACGCATTTCATCAGACGCATACTTGTCTACCACATCAGCGAACTTCCGCGCAAGCGCCGAAGACATGTTACCCAGGGTGAGTTTAACATACGCACCAAAGAATCCCTCCTGCTTTTGTGGGATGACGTTAGTCTTCTTCCACTGTTCAAACTTTGCCTGATTAGACAACACTACGTCGCCCCAATTCTGCTGATCAGGATACTTTGAAGGAGGAACTACATTGAGGTCGAATGGATAACTTTTATGTTTGATCGCCTTTCGTTCCTCTTCAACGAGTTCCATTATCTTCTCAAGTCCGAGGTCGTCGAGCAGAAACTTGAATCTCGCTTTCATGCGGCGGTTTCTTTCTCCGTAGCGATCGAAGACACGTAATACGGCTTCAGTAAAGGGAATCACCTGATCCTCCGGAAGGAATTCAAAAGCAACAAGAGCCAGGTACGGGTTTGCACCGAGGCCGCCGCCGATCATCACTTTGAACCCGCGCTGACCGTCTTTAATTCTTGGAATGTATCCCAAATCATGAATGAAAGAGAAGGCAGTATCATCGTCGTTGGATGAAAATGATATCTTGAACTTTCGGCCCATTTCCTGGCAGATAGGATTTCTCAAGAGGTAGCGGAACGTCTCATACGCGTAGGGTGTAACATCAAATAACTCTTTGGGATCTATCCCTGCGGTGTCAGATGCTGTAACATTTCTCACGGTATTACCACAAGCTTCGCGTATGGTGATATTGTCTTGTTCAAGTTTCGTCCACAGTTCAGGGGTGCGATCGAGGCTTACGAAGTGAATCTGAATATCCTGACGCGTAGTCGCGTGCAGGTTGCTGCTGGCGTATTCGTCTGATATATCAGCGATCCTCCTGAGTTGCGTGGTATTCACTCTTCCCAGCGGAAGCTTTATTCTCACCATTTGAACGCCGGGCTGACGTTGGCCGTAGATACCACGAACAAGTCTGAGACTTCTAAACTTGTCGTCATCAATCTTACCCTCGCGGTAAAGTCTGATCTTTTTTTCAAGATCAATGATATCACGGGCAACCACCGGGTTATTCAAATCCTCCAATTCTGATCGAAAACTTTCCATAGCTAAGGGCTGTTAGTTCGCATTTGGTATAAAATGAAAGAGCCTTTCCCGCTGTGCAGGAAAGGCTCGTTATTTCTTGTAAGTTCTTTACTTATCTAACGTCCATACATTCCTGCATGCGCGGCATCAGTTTACAGCAACACTTCTTGTCTGCCATAGTTAATGAGCTCATACAGGATGATAAGATATTCAGCATACTATCTACGAAAGTAGACCATCAATGGCTAAAATCAAATTAATCGTTCATAAAAAAATCCGTCAGGAGTAATAACAGTTGTTAGGGACCTTATGCAAACGATGACGTCGCCCCAAGTCCCGACCGCTTCCAACAGAAAGGGCCGGTCTTCGCTGACCGGCCCTTTCCCAAACGGATAAACGTGATTAGTTGTTACCCAACTTCTCCATTTCCTTCTCAAAAGTTTCCTTGAACTTCTCGTAGTCGTAGTCGATACGCAAGCGTTCATCCTTGGAAAGTCTTTCATTGTATGTAGCAACGAGTTCGTCGGCCGACAGCTCGATAGCTATATAGGTCTTATATGTTCCGTTGTCAGTCCTCATCAGCTTTTCACAGAGTGTACGCACACCCGTAAGCTTTTGCTCAACGATCTCCCGATTGAGTTGCTCAAAACGTTCTTCAACCTGCTCCTTGTTGTTCATCTCCCGTGAATTGGTGTAGTTGTCAGTGACCGCTTTTACCGTGGTGGAAATACTTGCAGCAAGTTCTGCACGCGCATTTGCAAGTGCTTTCTTTTTAGATGTGACCTGATCCTGGCTTTCACCAATTGAATTGGCGCGGAAGAACTTGTTGTTCGTAAAGAATTCCGATCCGGAACATGGTACCACTACCTCGACTTCTCCTTTCGGAGCTTTCTCTTTACTCTTACACCCGGCGATAAACACGGCGGCCAGTGCAAGAAGCAATAGCGTAGAATTCGTAAGTTGTTTCATATTATGACGCAGTTTTAAAGTTTCCATATCTGTAAAGGCAAAAGGGATACCAAAATTCGGTCGCTTCATTTACTGAAGTACCATATTAATAAGGTCTTCCATTTTGTCTTTTTCAAGTGCTTCCATCGCCTTGTTATAGGCATCGACACTTGATTTATCGTAGTCAAGACCAAACCCCTTGATCCTGTCAAGAACAGTCGCATAAATTTCCTTTCCCTCCTTTACGGCCGTCACGCGAATGACACCAGTGAGATAAGTAACATATATACTTCCTGTGACCGAACCCCGCTCAGCATCGGCCTGAAGATCAAACCAGAGGTCAGCCCTCGTTTTGTCATTTGTGAATTCGAAACCATTTGTCGCCAGGAGATTTTTAAGTTTGTTGCTCAACTGATTATTTGCTTTTGCATTGCCAAAACTCTTCTCATTTGCAGAAAGAAAAACCAGCGGGCGCTGAACCTTGAGGTGGATTCGAGTTTCGGGAAGCTTCAATGTTTTGACGACAAGATCATAAACAGGCGACCCGGACGTACCACTCAGCGCATCTATGTTTACCCTGACTACGACAATTTGTTCAAGGTCTTTTGATCCGATCTGATTCAAAAGAATCTTCGTTTCTCCTTTGCGATCGGTTGTGTACGAAGGAAATATGCTTCCGGCTCCCTTTTCGAATGACGCGTGCAGCGGAAGGTCAGCCATCGGCGCGCCGTCCAGTTTTGCATTGACATTGATCACTTCCGCGCTGTTCTGAATACGTCTGTTAACTTCAACGGTCGAGGGTGTTGACGATAATTTGATCCGGTTCAGCAGCGACTGGATTGATGCATAGATTTCGTTTACCAGCAGGATATCCCTGCCATCATGCGTAATGCGAATAGCCTCGCCCAGATACTTGTCAACTGCGCGGAATGACTGGAAATAATATCCAAGTGCCTGCAGCAAATTCCCCGAGGCATCAGCCGCACGTGCCCTTCCGAAGTAATCAATAGCAAGTGTGGTTGCATTTCGTTTTTGCTCCTCCTTGATCTGACGATAGCGCGACACCGAAAGCCGATAATAGACCCAGTAGCTCGTGGGATCTTCCCATGCGTCTACCATTTCAAATTCTTCGATTTCGTCAGCAGCAGTCGTCTGAATAATTTGTTCGTACTGTTCGGAAAATTTCTTGTCGGCCTCAAACTGGCTGAGTACCGATGTACTTGAAACGTTGACCTTGATTTGTGAAACGAGATCGTCCAGGGCGCTCTTTTTCGCTGCCTGGATGTAGTTGTAATCTGCGGATTTACGGCTGTGGCCTACACCAGTGTAATACCCGGACATTTCCGCTTTTCCCTGAAGCCACAATGGTTTGGATGCCTCCGGGTCCGGCGGGAGCGTCCGCGGACTACAGGCCGCGAATGCGATTACCAGCACGAAAAAAAATCTGTTCACGCGAGTATGTTAGGTCATAGGGCGTTCTTTGCCACAAGTGTGCCAATTTTACGCACAACGGATTTAAAGTTATTCCGATGAGCTCATAAAAACAAAAAGGGGCGATGCGGCCCCTGTTTTGTCATGTAATTTTCAGGCTAGTCTCCGCCGCCTTTTGACTGGATTTCGTAGGATGACGTCACTGCGGAGTAATACTCGCGGTTCATCCGGGCGATGTTGGAGAGGCTAATCCCTTTCGGACACTCCGCCTCGCAGGCACCGGTGTTTGTGCAGGATCCAAAACCTTCCGCATCCATTTGCGCCACCATCCGCTCCACGCGCTCCTTGCGCTCCGGCTTGCCCTGAGGCAACAACGCCAGTTGACTCACCTTAGCACTCACGAACAACATAGCCGAGGCGTTTTTACACGCTGCGACACATGCTCCGCATCCGATACACGTTGCGGCATCAAAGGCTTCGTCGGCGATTTTCTTGGGGATAGGAATTTCATTTCCATCGGGAACGCCCCCAGTATTAACGGAAATATAACCTCCTGCCTGCTGAATACGATCGAATGCGGTCCTGTCAACGACGAGGTCCTTTATCACAGGAAATGCTGATGCACGCCAAGGTTCGACCGTAATGGTGTCGCCATCAGAAAAGGACCTCATGTGCAACTGGCACGTCGTAGTTTGTAAAGGGCCGTGTGGCCTTCCGTTGATATACATGCTGCACATACCGCAAATCCCCTCGCGGCAGTCGTGATCGAAGGCTATCGGTTCCTCCCCTTTCTTAATGAGGTCGATATTCAGCACGTCGAACATTTCAAGAAAAGACATGTCCGAGGACACTTCATCCATTACATATGTTTGAAACGCTCCCTTTGTAGTTGCATTTTTCTGTCTCCAGACCTTTAATGTGATCTTCATATCGAAATTGAACGGTTAGTCTATTTGTAACTTCTTTGGGTCAGCTTCACATTCTCGAAGCGAAGTTCTTCTTTATGGAGAACCTCAGCTTGATTTGGACCTTTGTATTCCCACGCAGCAACGTATGCGAATTCGTCATCCTTACGCTGGGCCTCACCATCTGGTGTTTGAGATTCCTCCCTGAAGTGGCCGCCACATGATTCCGATCGGTTAAGTGCGTCGTCGACCATGAGTTCGCCGAGCTCCATGAAGTCAGCTACACGCATAGCCTTTTCGAGTTCCTGGTTGAGTTCGCCAGCGCCGCCACATACGTTTACATTCTTCCAGTATTCTTCACGCAGCGCGCTGATCTTTTCTTTCGCCAATCTCAGCCCCTGATCGTTTCTCGACATACCGCAGTAATCCCACATGATGAGACCGAGTTCCCGGTGAAACTCATCAACAGTTTTCTTTCCTTTGATCGCCAGCAGGTTGTTGATTTGCGCATTAACGTTATCCATCGCCTCCTTGAATTCGGGGCGATCGGTGCTGACTTTGTCATAAGGCAATCCGGCAAGGTAATCTCCTATCGTGTACGGAATAACAAAGTATCCATCGGCGAGACCCTGCATGAGGGCACTTGCACCGAGACGGTTTGCGCCGTGATCCGAGAAGTTCGCTTCGCCAAGTGCGTACAGTCCGGGAACAGTAGTCATAAGGTTGTAGTCAACCCAGAGCCCACCCATTGTGTAGTGAACAGCAGGATAAATTTGCATCGGAACCTGATAAGGATTGTCACCCGTAATCTGCTGGTACATATCAAACAGGTTACCATATTTTGCCCTTACGACATTCTCACCATCACGCTTGATTGCGTCGGCAAAATCAAGAAATACTGCAAGGCCTGAGCCTACACCTCTTCCTTCGTCGCACATGTATTTGGCATTTCGCGAAGCCACATCACGTGGCACAAGGTTTCCAAACGAAGGGTATTTTCTTTCGAGGAAGTAATCGCGTTCTGACTCGGGAATCTTTGCTGCATCGGAAGCCTTCAGTCCGGGCATGGCCTTCTTCGGCACCCAAACCCGGCCGTCGTTCCTGAGTGATTCCGACATCAGCGTAAGCTTCGACTGATGGGTCCCCGATACCGGGATACACGTCGGGTGAATCTGGGTAAAACACGGGTTGCCAAATAGCGCGCCTTTCTTACGCGCGCGCCATGCAGCGGTGGCGTTGGACCCTTTGGCATTTGTAGAAAGGAAAAACACGTTGCCATAGCCACCGGTACAAAGCAGCACGGCGTGGGCGCTGTGCGCTTCAATCTTGCCAGTGACCAGATCACGGGTAATGATTCCGCGTGCCTTGCCGTCGACGATCACGACGTCAAGCAATTCGGTCCGGTTGTACATTTTGACCTTACCGTTCGCGATCTGACGGTTAAGCGCGCTGTACGCGCCAAGCAACAACTGTTGTCCCGTTTGTCCACGAGCATAGAAGGTACGTGACACCTGTGCTCCCCCAAACGAGCGGTTCGCCAGCAATCCACCGTACTCACGCGCGAACGGTACACCTTGGGCAACGCACTGGTCGATGATGTTTACGCTGACTTCTGCCAGGCGGTAGACGTTGCCTTCGCGTGCGCGGTAATCCCCACCTTTAATGGTATCATAGAACAGGCGAAAAACGCTATCGCCGTCGTTTTGGTAGTTCTTGGCAGCGTTGATACCTCCCTGCGCCGCAATACTATGTGCACGCCGCGGGCTGTCCTGGAAACAAAATGCTTTCACGTTATAACCCAGTTCGCCAAGGGAAGCAGCGGCAGATGCGCCGGCAAGACCGGTACCCACTACGATAATGTCATACTTGCGCTTATTGGCAGGGTTGACGAGGCGGAGATTGAACTTGTGTTTCGTCCATTTCTCGGCGAGCGGGCCGTCAGGAATTTTTGAATCTAATATCATAAAGTTGCGAACTGGATTAAATAGAAATGTTCAAAAACATAAATATCGGTATGATAGCGAACAGAAGAGGAACAATGATCGCGAATGCCTTACCGACAAATTTAATAACAGGATTATACTTCGGATGGTTTACCCCCAAAGTCTGAAACGCACTGATGAATCCATGCCAAAGGTGAAACGCCAGTACCGCCATGCCCACCAGATAAATGGCTACGTACCACCATTGACTGTATGCAGCCGCGACAACACTATACAGGTCTTTCACCTCCTGGCCATCATAGGTAACCATGCCGATGTCACCCCAGTGCATCTGATACCAGAATCCACGCAGGTGAATGATCAAAAAGACGAAGATCAGCGTCCCAAGTATTCCCATGTTCCGTGAGGTCCAGTGCGATGAGTTCTTGCTTACTGCATATCGCTCGCCTCCACGGGCAGCACTATTTTGACGCGTCAGCCAGATCGAAATGATCACATGCAAAAGAATGAAGGTGTAGTTGACAATACCGATGATCTTTATGAGGAGGTTGGTCGTCATGAACTGGGAGTACTCATTAAAAGCTCTTCCGCCGTCGGGCTTAAGCAACTGAAGGTTACCCGCAACATGAACAACAAGGAAGATAATTAGAAACAGCCCCGTCAGAGCCATTAGCAGTTTTCTGCCGATGCTACTCGTCAGAAAGTTGATGAACCACGTCATATTCGCTATAAAAATTTTTGCGAAAAATAGTTCTCAGAGGCAAATCCGCCAAAGACAATGGTACTTTATACGTATTCTAAATAGTTCTCTTAATCAGGCGATAACAATCCTGCGTAACGGAGAATTGCTGGTAAAGAAAAGGGATAACTAAGGCAGGTCAGGCGCGTTCAAAAATGTAAATAATCAAACCGATTACGGCCGCGGCCAGCAGCAGGAACCATTCCTTGCGGATGAAGTTGACGATATTTCTGAATAAACCTTTCATAACACTCGAATTGCCGTTACTATGCCAAGAATCGCACCGGTTTTTCTCTTTGTTGATAATCAACGATTTAGATCCTATTGCCATGCATTGATTCCATTGATGGGTTTCAAAAATGAAACTCATTCCCAATTTAGGATCAAAATGAGACAGTCATTAGGTTCATTTAAAGTGAATTTGCATTGACACTGGTTGTCAGCGCTATGGATTTATAATCGCATAAAAGCGGGAAAATTGGAATTTGATTTCCCTGTCTAAACGTTACATTTGAAACTCAACCACTACGAAAAATGTATCTGATTTTCGATACGGAAACCACCGGTGTTCCGCACAATAAGACTGCGCCTATTACTGACCTCGACAACTGGCCGCGCCTGGTACAACTCGCGTGGCAGCTGCACGACCGGAGCGGTAAACTGCTCTCCCAACAGAACTTTATCGTCCGTCCCGACGGATTTGACATCCCTTACAAGGCTGAACAGATTCACGGAATCTCAACTAAACGCGCCACGGAAGAAGGTGTTGACCTTGTAGAAGTGCTGGGCACCTTTCTTCAGGATCTGTCTAAAACTTCGCTGCTTGTCGGACATAACATTGAGTTTGATATCAACATTATTGGTGCAGAGTTTATCCGCAAAAGCTTTGCTCCGGAGCAGTTCATCAATCTGGCAAGAATAGACACTGGTATCGCGTCTACTGAATTTTGTAATCTATCCGGAGGAATTGGTGGCCGATTAAAAATGCCAAGGCTGATTGAGTTGCACGAAAAACTTTTCGGCAATGGTTTTGGCGATGCGCACGACGCATCATACGATGTCGACGCAACCGCGAAGTGCTTCTTCGCCCTCGTGACCAAACGTGTCATCCCGCCTTTTGACGATACGCTACCGACGGAGATTGAATATGAAGCCCCCAACCTGGACGTCGCGAATTTCGCCAAACGGGAAAAGAAAAAGGAAGCTGCTTATTCTTTGACTGATTCCGAACAGATTTTGTCGGACAAACCGTTCGTGCACTTGCATGTACATTCGCAGTTCTCGGTTCTTCAGGCTACTCCCGATATAAAGTCGATGGTCGCACGCGCGAAGGCATTGAACATGCCTGCAGTGGCGCTTACCGACCTTGGAAATCTTTATGGTGCCTTCAAGTTCGTGCGGGAGGCGCACAACCACGAAATAAAACCCATCGTCGGATGTGAATTTTTCATCGCGGAGGAACGCAAGAAACTCAAGTTCACCAAAGACAATCCGGACAAGCGATACCACCAGGTTCTGCTCGCAAAAAACAAGAACGGCTACCTAAACCTTGCAAAATTGAGTTCATTCGGATTCATCGAAGGACTATACGGTATTTATCCGCGGATCGATAAGGATCTTGTTGTCGAATACAAGCAGGATCTTATTGCAACTACAGGCAGTCTCAATAGTGAAGTGCCGTGGCTGATTCTACACGTCGGTGAAAAGCAGGCCGAGGACGCATTCTGCTGGTGGCATCAACAGTTTGGTGATGACTTCTATATTGAACTAAACCGCCACGGCGTTTCGGAAGAAGATCACGTAAACGAAACATTGCTTCGGTTCGCGGCGAAGTATGGTGTGAAGTATTTCGCTGCAAATGAATCATTCTACCTCAGCAAAGAGGAGGCAAATGCACACGATGTTCTCCTTTGCATTAAAGAAGGTGAATTCCAGTCAACACCCATAGGCTACGGACGTGGGCATCGTTATGGTTTGCCGAACAATGAATTCTATTTCAAAACGCAGGAAGAAATGAAATCGATTTTCCGGGACCTGCCGGAGTCGATTGAAACAATCAGCGAAATTCTTGACAAGGTTGAACCGTACACCCTTGAGCGGAGTGTCTTGCTGCCAAAATTTGAGATACCCGAATCGTTTGGCAGTGAAGATGAATATCTCAGGCACCTTACGTATGAGGGTGCAAAGAAAAAGTACGGTGAGATCACCGAGCCAATTCGCGAACGTATCGATTTTGAACTTGAGACGATTCGCAAGACTGGTTATCCGGGATACTTTCTGATTGTTCAGGATTTCACTTCTAAAGCGCGTGAAATGGGAGTATCGGTCGGCCCCGGACGGGGTTCTGCGGCCGGATCTGCCGTCGCGTACTGCATCGGTATAACTAACGTGGATCCGATCAAATACGATTTGCTGTTTGAGCGTTTCCTCAATCCTGACCGCGTATCGCTTCCCGATATTGATATTGACTTCGATGATGAAGGACGCGAACGCGTACTCCGTTACGTAATTGATAAGTATGGCAAGACGCAGGTTGCTCAGATCATAACGTATGGTACGATGGCGGCGAAGTCATCGATTCGGGATTGCGCGCGCGTAATGGAATTACCGTTGGCGGAAGCTAACACGCTTGCGAAGATGATTCCCGAGAAGCCTGGCACAACGCTCAATGCTGCCTTTGAAGAAGTAAGAGAACTTGCTGACATCAAGAAAGGAAGCGACTTGAAAGCCCAGGTACTGCAGCAGGCTGTAATTCTTGAAGGGTCCGTTCGCAGCACGGGTACGCACGCCTGTGGTGTGATCATTACACCAGATGATCTCACAAAATTTGTCCCGGTTTCCACCGCCAAGGATTCGGAAATGCTCGTCACGCAGTTTGATAACAGCGTCGTTGAAAGTGCCGGCATGCTGAAGATGGATTTTCTCGGACTTACAACGCTTTCGATTATCAATACGGCTATACGCAACATCAAAAAAAGCCGGGGCATCACGATAGTCGTCGACGAAATTCCTTTGGACGACACTGCAACGTATCAGCTCTTTCAACGCGGCGAAACCACCGGAACGTTCCAGTTTGAAAGTCCGGGCATGCAGAAGTACCTGCGCCAACTCAAGCCTGACAAGTTTGAAGATCTGATCGCGATGAACGCGTTGTATCGTCCAGGTCCAATGGAGTACATTCCGGCTTTCATCGCCCGGAAGCATGGGCGCGAACCAATTAAATATGACCTGCCCGAAATGGAAGAGTTCCTTGCGGAGACCTACGGTATCACGGTCTATCAGGAGCAGGTGATGTTGCTGTCGCAGAAGCTCGCAGGATTCAGCAAAGGCGATGCGGACGTCTTGCGTAAAGCGATGGGTAAGAAACAAAAGGCAGTCCTTGACAAGATGAAGGACAAGTTCCTTGCCGGTTGCGCCGAACGTGGTCATGCGCGCGATATTTGCGAAAAAATCTGGACCGACTGGGAAGCGTTTGCACAGTATGCTTTTAACAAGTCGCACTCTACCTGCTACTCACTGGTAGCATACCATACCGCTTACCTGAAGGCCAATTACCCTGCTGAATACATGGCGGCGGTCCTCACGCACTCACAGAGCAACCTCGAGAACGTCACATTCTTTATAGAAGAGTGCCGCAGTCTCGGTATCCGTGTGCTTGGTCCGCACGTTAACGAATCAGGCATTTATTTCGAAGTAAACAAAGCTGGGGAAATTCGTTTCGGACTTGGTGCCATCAAAGGTGCAGGTGAATCTGCCGTGGCAGCAATCATCGATGAACGCGACAGCCGGGGCGCCTTTGAGGATATTTTTGATTTCGCCAAACGCTTAACACAACGCTCGGTCAACAAGAAAACGTATGAATGTCTGGCACTCTCAGGAGCATTTGATTGCTTCGAAGGAATACACAGAAGACAGTATATCTACGCCCGGGAAGGCGATGTCAGTCTTATTGAAAAAGCGATTCGTTATGCCGCAAAGACTTTGCAGGAAGAACAAAGTTCACAGGCAAGTTTGTTCGGAGGTCCGAGTGGCATGGCGATGCCGAAGCCACGTATAGAGTTCGTTGAGCCATTTACCGAAATCGAGAAACTGAATCTCGAGAAGGAAGTTGTGGGCATTTACATTTCTGGGCACCCTCTTGACAATTTCAAGTTTGAAATGGAGGCGTTCTGCACGGTGTCGTGCTCACAGTTGAACGAAATAGAGTCACTGCTGGGGCGGGAGCTAAAACTTGGTGGCATAGTATCGGCAGTTGAGCACCGAACCACGAAGACCGGTAAACCTTTTGGCAAGTTCACACTCGAAGACTATAATGGGAACTACACATTCATTCTTTTTGGGGAAGACTACCTGAAATTCCGGAATTTCATGAACATGGGGTGGTTCCTTTTTATAGAGGGGACAGTAATAAAGAATACCTGGGGCCAGCAGAATATTGAGTTCAAGATCCGGAACATCGACCTGCTTAATGAAATAGGAACCAAGCGGAGCAAGGGCGTGCAGCTACGCCTCAACGCTGGGGAAATCACAAGCGATTTTATTGGTCGTATTGAAGACGTGTGTGAGGAATACTCGGGCAACACACCGCTTTTTATCAAGGTTCGGGATGAGCAGGAAAACATAAACCTCGAACTGCTGTCGAGGCGTTTTCGTGTGAACCCTGTAAACGACATGGTGAAAAAGATGAAGAAGGTTGGAGAGATAGAAGTCGAGGTAGTCCTTTGATCCATCAAAAGCGAACGGGTTTTATCGGATTAAGTGAACTAATACCATTACCTTTGTGTTCGGATAACTAAAATATTCATATTAATTCTACTCCCATGGGAAAAGCAATTGAAATTAACGACGCTAACTTTGATCAGATCATCAATTCTGATAAACCTGTTCTCATTGATTTTTGGGCTGAATGGTGTGGTCCTTGTAAAATGATTGGTCCCGTGGTGGAGGAATTGGCCGGTGACTACGAAGGTAAGGCTGTAGTTGGAAAGCTGAACGTTGACGAAAATCCCGGAGTAACCGCCCGGTTTGGTGTGCGCAGCATCCCGACCCTGCTGGTATTCAAGGGAGGGCAGGTAGTAGACAAGCAAATCGGTGCAGTTCCCAAGTCAGTGCTTGCACAAAAGCTTCAGGCTCAGGTAGTTTAATTAGAACTTGATCATTGGTCAGAAAATAAAAAGGGCATCCAAAAGGTGCCCTTTTTCGTTTGCCTTTGGTGGAAAGAAAAATTTTCCTGCCCGTGCAACCCGGGGTCCGGGGTTTGCATCTTAGTTTCGCGTAGCAACCTAAATGGCATTAAAAATTCTGCGGTTTACTGAAGAAGAACTTATCAACGGGTGTATGCGGGGTGATAAGAATGCCCAGCGTCAACTCTTTGAAATGTATTCGTCGAAAATGTACGGCGTATGTTACCGCTATGTGAAGGACGCCATGCACGCGGAAGACATCCTGGTTACGGGTTTTACCAAGATATTCGAGAAGATTTCGCAATTCAAAAGGGAAGGAAGTTTCGAAGGGTGGATAAGAAGGGTTATGGTAAACGAATCCCTCACTTATTTGCGCAAGAGTCGCGCGATGTCGATAGAGGTTGAACTGGAGTATGCCGACCGCGAACCTGATTACGACAATCTCTCGGATCATTTGGAAGCAGAAGACCTCCTTGCAATGATCGAGTCGCTGCCTCCAGGATACCGTCTTGTATTTAACATGTATGCGATCGATGGTTACTCGCACAAGGAAATCGCGGAACAACTTGGCATTAGTGAAAACACTTCGAAATCACAACTAAGTCGCGCACGTACACATCTGCAGAAGATACTTGCAGATCATGAAGAATCACTACAAAGCAAATTGAACGATGATGAAGGATCAGCAACCCGATAACCTTTTTCGCGGGAAACTCGCCGGATACCAAAGACCTGTTTCGGCAAATGCATGGGACCGGGTCGAATCTGCTATGGAACAGAAAACGTTTCCATGGCTGCGGGTAGCCGTTGCCGCGTCATTGATTCTGATATGCGGTGTAGCCGCAACGTTATGGCTTCATAACAATTCCAACACAGCGACCGTCGCGTCTAATGATCAACCGAAGGTGAGTCAGCCAAAGAAAAACGACACACCTTTAATTAAGGAACCAGTTGAAGAAAAGAAAAGTGCGGCACCCGATTCAGTGGAAGCAGATCACACGCCTGAGACCCCGGTGACGAATAAGATAACATCGCCTTCACCAACAGAATCCAACAGGAAGAAAAACAACACCGACTCGCAGCTGCATCAAAAGAGAGTTGATGCCGTTGTTCATGAATCACCTGCACTCGCAGTTCGTGAGGAACAGGATAACAAAGGCGTCGTTGATGAAAATCCTGATCTTAACGAAGAAACACTCCGTACGAACGACGAACAACTTATTGCATCAAATGAAAAGACACAGCCTGCCAGTGATACCAATGAAAGTGTAACGATTATTATCTCCGCTGAAGAAACACGCGCATATCTTACAAAAAATGTAAACACTGAAGCAACCCTGGAGGAAAAGAAAACATCTACGTTGAAAAAGGTGCTCAGGAAGGCATCGGAGCTTAAGAACAACGATCAGGATCCGATTGGTGATTTTAGGCAAATGAAGGACGAACTTCTTGCACTGAATTTCAAATCCAATAAACGTGGACAAAACAAATAAGAAATGAAAACGATTTTTTCAACATCATTGCTGATGATGATTGCAATGATGGGATATACGCAGACAGCAGATACAGTTAAGGTTTCATTGGGTCAAACGAGTAAAATCATTTTTACGATGGAAGACCCTGCCGACCTCGAGATTCTAAAACACTACAATTTCCAGAATCTGTTTGATGACATTTTGAAGAAACTCGAAGCCAAAAACCGTCAGGCGGGCGACACATTGGAAGTTGAGGAGACCGACGAAGAAGTTGTCGTTCAGGAAGAGGACCCACGCGATGATAATGATAGTGATTGGTCCGACGGCGACTCTGACGAAGACAGCAGCTACCGGGATGAGGAGGACGATGATGACGATGATGATTGGGAATGGCATAGAGAACGCAGGTGGCGCCGGACAACTCAGTCATTCAATTTCGACTTCGGTCTGAACAATATTCTTGAAGACGGCGACTTTCCAGGTGACGCCGCACAGTACGCAGTGCGCCCCTGGGGTTCATGGTATGTCGGCCTTGCTTCCATTCAGCGCAGCAGAATTACCAAAAACTTCTTCGTAGAATGGGGCCTTGGCGTCAACTGGTACAACTTTAAATTTGAAGATGACAACACCCTGCTTGTAAAAAGCGACGACGGCGTGTCTTTCGAAGCCGATACCCGAGACGTTGACTTCATCAAAAGTAAATTGACTGCTTCGTACCTTCAGGCATCATTCATTCCCGTGCTTGATTTCAACGACAGGTTTACACGTAATCGTTTTTGGGACGGCGACAAGAGAGCGTTTCGAATAGGAGCCGGACCATACGTTGCTTACCGGATCAGTAGTCATTCCAAACTGGTTTATGACGACGGCGACAAGGAGCGGGAGAAAGATCGCGACAGGTACCATTTGAACAATCTGAGATACGGGGTCCGCGTGCAGGTTGGATATCGCTCTACAGATTTATTCTTCAATTACGATCTCAATGAACTCTTCTCCGAAGGGAAGGGCCCCAAGGTAAATGCGATAAGCTTCGGGTTGATCTTCTAACAATCCGCGCCATCGAAACAAACTAACGCAAGGAAGCTTCGGCCGGTGCCGGAGCTTTTTTATTTGCTTTCTCATGATGTTGGCGAAGGATTTTACGTTCACTCTTTTTCTACACAGTTTTGAGTGCTACTTTTAGGTGGATTGTAACAATTATCTTAGCTACATTGCAGATTATGGCAGAAGGCATTTCAAATTTATCGCGTAAGGAACAGGTAATCCGGAAGGCAGCGGAGCTCTTTAAGGATAAAGGATACGCCGCAGCTTCAATGCGTGACCTCGCCCAACTGCTTGGCATTGAGGCTGCGAGTTTGTATTCGCACATCAAATCCAAGGAAGAGATACTGAGAAGTCTCTGTTTTGACATGGCCGCCGAATTCCGTAAGTCACTGGAGGAAGTAGAAAGTCAGGATGTTGGCGCGAGTGAAAAGCTTAAGAAAGGTATCATCGGCCACATTCAGGTAATGGCCAAGGATCTTACCGCGTCCGCGGTTTTTATGAATGAGCACCGCCACCTGAGCCAGCCTTACCTTCGCGACTTTTTGTTGCTTCGAATCAACTATATTAATCGCTTCAAAAGCATCATTGAACAGGGTGTAAAATCAGGTGAATTTAAAAACACCATAGACACCAAGCTGGCGGTAATGACACTCTTCTCCTCGTTGAACTGGATGCCCATGTGGTACGATCCAGGTTCAGCAATCGATCCCCAACAGTTAGGGCACCAGCTGGCTGACATGCTTGTTAACGGCTTGAAAAAAGTTTAGTCGGATTACCTAACAATCGTTTGGCGCAAACGTTTTAAAATCGTAACTAGCGGTTTGAATAGGCCCGGTATGCGCCGGTATAGTCTAATTCGCTATGTACGGAGGTGGAAACATTTTTGAAACTGTCAAGACTTCGGAACTCGAATCCGAAGATCCCATCAAACTTGCTGCGTTCGAGGCCAGGATCGCCAGGGGCGAAAAGATTGAGCCCGGCGACTGGATGCCAGCGTTGTATCGACGTCAGCTGATTCGAATGATCGAGCAACACGCTCACAGTGAGATTATCGGCGCCCTTCCCGAGGGAACATGGATTACAAGAGCTCCCGGCTTTCGAAGAAAGCTTGCTCTGATGGCAAAGGTTCAGGATGAGGTTGGCCACGCCCAACTGCTTACAGTGCGGCAGAAACGCTCGGGAAAACGCGGGAGCAGATGATCGAAGATCTCATCAACGGAAAGTCCAAGTATTCAAATATCTTCAACTATCCCGCGTTCACATGGGCAGACTCCTGTTTTATATCGTGGTTGGTAGACGCGGGTGCAATCGTCAACCAGCTGGCTAACGCAAAGGGCAGCTATGGCCCGTATTGCCGCGCCCTTGAACGCATTTGTGCGGAAGAATCTTTTCACCTCAAATTCGGGCACCATTGCGTCATTTACCTCGCAACGGGGTCGCCAGTGCAACGCCAGATGTTTCAGGAAGCAATCAATCGCTGGTGGACACCGATGATGCACTTTTTTGGCCCGTCCGACAAAATCTCAGCGCATACAGAAATATTGATGCGTTGGAAAGTGAAGATGGCGAGCAACGATGAAGTGCGAAACCAGTTCCTTGACATGTATGTGCCGAAGATTTGGGAGTTAGGATTCACGATTCCTGATCCGGCCCTTCGCAAGAACGAAGACACCGGCAAATGGGAATACACTGAACCCGACTGGGAAGAATTTAAACGCGTTATTAATGGTGACGGTCCGTGCAACAAGGAGAGGCTTGCAGTTCGGCGTATCGCAGAAGAACGTGGAAGATGGGTTCGGGAGGCCTTGAGGGCGTCGTCACTTCAATATGTGGCACCACTCGCCTGATCAGTTTAATCGCGTGAAAGGACCTGCAATTAACAGCAGTTCTTTCCAGATTGCATTTAGTGCATCAGCTGGCGAATTAAAGCAGCTCTTCAAATGGATCAGCGCGCTGCTGTCTTCCGGTAGTTCATTGTGGAGCCACTTAACGACATCGTCGGCAAGCATCAACAATTCGTTCGAGTGATACTTCGGGTAGTACCGCGAAAGTAAATCAAGAAGGAACAAAAGGTCGAAATACTTAACCATATGTGAACAACGCTTTGCTTTTTCAGGAGTTTCGGAAAATGCCCGGTTTTATATAAACGGATAAAAAGAAATACCAGTCAAAATTTATTATAAAGTTTGTGAAGTCCCTGGATCCCCGCGTAAACAGATTACCCTATTCAATTGATTCACCACCAATGCGTGCCAAGGCTCCTTTTGATCAATTTGGCACTTTCGAGGTATTTGTGCAACCTCGTGAAGGGAAACCGTTTCAGCATGAAGGTGCTGTTCACGCGCCTGATCTCGAACTTGCCTTTGTATTGGCGAAGGAAACATTCACCCGGCGGTTCACGTGCAAAAGCCTGTTTGTCGCTGAAACACGTACCGTTTTCGTTTCGGCAATGACTGAAGATAATAAATCGGTTTACGACTCAGTAGAAAGCGCGCCAAAAAATGCGGCCGGCGGAGAACCGTATGAGATCTTCCATTTAATGAAGCGTGGCAAACAGCACCAACATGCTGGTAGTGTCAACGCAAACAGCCACGACGATGCATTGCGACAAGCTTGCATTACACTCCGCCCTGGCGCAACTGTATATAACATCTGGGCTATACGTCGGGGTGATATCAGATTCACTACACCGGAAGAAAAAACGTTTTGGGATACGCTGCCGGATAAAAAATTCAGAGACGCGATTGCCTACAAGGCGGGCGACAAGCTAAAAAACTTCCTGGAAAAACGTTAAGCTATGGATAACGAAAATGCTCTGAAGGAATTCCTTTACAAACTCGCCGACGATCAACTGATACTAGGTCACCGAAATTCTGAGTGGACCGGCTTTGGGCCGCTGCTAGAAGAAGATATTGCTTTCTCAAGCATGGCCCAGGACAAAATCGGCCATAGCCACGCCTTGTATCAGCTATTACACCAACTGGGCGAACCGGAGCCTGACACGATTGCTTTCATGCGATCTGCTGAGCAATTTCGAAACTGTCAGCTTGTTGAACTTCCCAATGGAGAGTATGATTTCAGTCTGATCCGGCATTTTCTCTATGATCACGCTGAAGCATTACGCTTTAACCTTTTGCAGGGGTCTTCCGTTGAAGAACTCGCCAACCTTGCCAAAAAGATCAGCGGCGAACTGCGCTATCATACGCTCCACGCTACAACCTGGGTTAAGAAACTGGGTAACGCCACCGAAGAGAGTGTTTCCAGACTTCAAAAAGCATTGGAATATGCCCTGCCCTATTCGTTTGGGATGTTTGAAAAAACACCGTTGGAGAATGAAATTATTTCCACAGGAATATTCAGCGGGGAAGATGCGCTACAGGCGAGTTGGATTGAGAAAATAGAAGGAGTTTTGGAGGATACAAGACTTATAATGCCGGACCTGCGTAAAATTCAGCCGATTACGGGGGGGCGTACTGGCCGGCATACCGAATACCTTCAGCCATTACTTGATGAAATGGGCGAGGTATTCCGCATTGATCCCGGTGCAGAATGGTAACCAATGCAGAAAATGAAAGCGACTATACAAGAACTTCGAAACATTATTCGCGAATACCAGATCAAACTTAATGATCTCGGAGAAGACGGACTTGCATTCAGAAGAAACCCGTTGAAATGGAGCCGAAAGGAAGTTCTCGGGCATTTGATCGATTCTGCCCAAAACAATTACCGGCGCTTCGTTTGCGGCCAGTACGACGACCCTTCTGCACGGATTGTTTATGACCAGGAATTTTGGGTGAGGGCGATTGACTACCATTCGATGAATGGAGCGACCATCATCACCATGTGGTCATATATGAATGAAGCCATTTGCCGCGTACTCGAAAATATGCCAGAAGAAAACTATGGCAGGGTTTGTAACACAGCTAAAACCGGACTTGAACTTCACAGCCTCGAATGGCTGGCGATTGATTACGTCAAACACCTGAAACATCACATGAACCAAATCTTTGAAAACGCATTTGATATTTCTTATCCGTAGATCATGGATTGCACACCAGAAGATATCTACAAACTGCTTGAATCCATAAAGGACCCAGAGATACCGGTTCTTTCCCTGGTGGATTTGGGTATCATTAAAAACGTGGTTATTGCAGATGATCAGGTCCGCGTCACAATTACTCCCACTTTTGTGGGATGCCCTGCCCTCGACACCATGCGATCGGAAATTGAAACGACACTTCTCGAAAAAGGCATTGGGCATGTTTCAGTGGAAGTCAGTTTCCGCGAACCATGGACAAGTGATTCACTTTCTGAAAAAGGTCGGATTGCTTTAAAAAAATACGGACTCGCTCCACCTCCCCAAGACGTTCTAATAACCGACCTCGACATCCTTGAAAACGCGGAATGTCCCCGTTGCAGCGGCAGAAACACCGAACTAAGAAGCGCGTTTGGATCTACATTGTGCCGCTCTATTCACTATTGCCGCGACTGCCGCGAATCTTTCGAGCAATTCAAACCACTATAGTGCGAAAAACCTTACATTAGACCGGAATCGGCCATTATACGGCTAACTTTTATATAATTGTGCCGTTTATCTGCCTGAACCCGAGAGCATGCGTATTATTTACACAACGACCGTACTTGCCTTACTGGCTACTGCTTTTTTGCAGTGTTCGCCGAGACAGGAACCTTCGGCTTCGTTCACAAAAGCAGACTCCGTTACTGATTTCTATTTGCGAATGCAGGATACGCTGCATGTGCATTGGAATCTCATGATCACCGGCGATAACAAGAAAATCCAGGCCATGAGCAACCTCCTGCACGAACTCATGGTTACCAATGCGGACTCCGGCCGATTTCACGCTTTCAACGATCGACTGACCCAGCTTTCGCGGATGCGGTACACGCCAAAGTCGGTGTTCAACCGTGACGTAGTACGCGAATATGATTATGCAACGAGGACGCTCATCATGGAGCTTGTCGCTACAGCTGAATCGCGTTCGGAATACGGCTACAATGTGACTATGCAGAAACTTGTTGACGAGGTTTTGCTCTCCGATCAACGAGTGACCCAACTCCGACACCAATACGACAGCATGGCAAAAGTATTCAATCGCTTCCTGGAACGGAACGGCAAAGCACTTGTCGAAGCAAACCTGACAGCAGACAAAAAGCCTCTTTTTCAAGAGTACTGATTCAGGTTTCGGATGATTGTGAAAGTCACTCCTTGAAAAAACGTATTTCGACCCTCCGGTTTGCCTTGCGTATTTCTTCCGTTTCACCTTCCACCAGGGGCATCGTTTTTCCAAACCCACGTGTGACAATCCTGCCTTTAGGAATTCCCCGGCTGATAAGATAGGCAGCAACGGTTTCGGCTCTTCTCACCGACAAACGCAGGTTGTAGTTATCGCTGCCAACGTCATCCGTGTGACCCGATACTTCTACATGCGTATCGCGATTGCGCTGCATCACGCGTAAAAGTTCTTCCAATTGATCGACCGAACGTGACAGGAGTTTATAGCTATTGAATTCAAAAAGAATATTATCAAGAATGTAGCGTTGATCCAGCCGCAAATTATCCGTTCGGAATGCGGCAATTGGCAACACGGGGATAGACGGATCGTATTTCATTCGTACAACCACATCATCGATGTAATAATACGCAGCTTCCGCAAGCATGTGCTGTTGATCCGGACGATGTTTGATGCGATAGGTACCGGTACGTTCATCACCGTCAAAATTTCCTATGGTAACGAAACGCTCACCACCGTTTGCGCGATACTCCATTTCGCCGGTTTCCCACAACCCGGTGCTAATCGTCAGAATTGAATCCGCTACCACGGAAAGTACCGGTTTTATTTTTAGGGCCTCATCGTCCCTTGTAGTAAGCGCAGAATCAGAAAGGTGAAGTCCAATGCGGTCGCAGACATAACGGGAGTATGAGGAAAGTCTAAAGCGAAACGAAACCACATATGTGGTATCGCGAATCAACGGAGCCGACAAGGCACACTGGATATACTCGCGAAACTCTCGTATTCCAAGCCAGAGATAAATTCCAACATAACCTCGACCCTCATACGCTTCAGATACGCCAGCCCAGTTATATGGAACACCGCCGTCGCCGGAGGCACACGTGTTGTAGGAGTCCGGTGTACCCGCGTTTGGGGAATACCAGGCGTTCATCCGAAACTCGGATTTTGTTCGTGAGTAGCTTCCGGGACATTTCGGATAATCTTCGAAACCAGGATTTGGTACAAGGTTCTGTGCAACTGATTGCACATAACAAGAAACCAGCACCAGTGACCAAAACAAACGCATAAAAAAATAACTGCTGTTAAGGGCAGTTATTTTGTTGCGATGGACGAATCTGTTATTTGTAGTATGTGACTTCAACGCGGAAACGGGGATCTA
>Ga0079224_100002571_pt1 | contig 22174 bp, 19 predicted proteins | sample Stecom2015_FD_80414 | JGI IMG/M metagenome (GOLD analysis project Ga0079224, IMG submission 80414) | Agricultural soil microbial communities from Utah to study Nitrogen management - Steer compost 2015 | ecosystem: Environmental > Terrestrial > Soil > Agricultural land | place: USA: Utah...
GCCGGCCAGGTCGTCCCAGGCCTGCTCGCTCAGCTCGTCCAGGCTGCTGCCGCCGAAGCCGAACACCGTGTCGGAGGGCAGCTCGCCCAGCTCGGTCAGGCCGGTCTCGGAGGGCTGGTAGTCGTCCAGCGAGAAGCCGGCGGCGGAGAACTCGAACAGGTCGCCGCGGACCTCCAGGTACTCGCCCTCCACGTTCACCGCGGCGACCGCCCGCCCGGTGATGTCCAGCTCCGCCGGGTCGGGCAGCTCGGGGCCGGTGGAGTAGTCCTCGTACCCGTAGTCCTCGGAGCCGCCGGTCGCCGAGGAGAGCGCGTCGCCGGCGAGCTTCGCGGCGGCGCCGATGTCGAACCAGCCCGCGGCGATGCTGTCCTGGGCGGCCGCGCCCATGTCGGAGGAGAACTCGGGGTCGTCGGCGAGCGAGCCGTCCGACTCCACCTTGGAGCCCAGTTCGGCCAGGATCGAGGGGGATTCGGCGATCACCGCGAAGCCGTCGCGGAACTCGTACTCGAACTCCTCGCCCTCTTCGGCCTTGATCTTGTCCAGCGCCTCGGACGCGGCGGCCTCGTCGGTGACGGCGATCGCGAGGGCGCCCGTCACGCCCTGCCCGTCCTCGCTCTCACCGGAGGGGAACATCGCGGCGCCGAACCGGCGGCCCAGCCACGGGGAGACGTCCTCCTCGTAGTCGAGGTAGTCGAAGGACTCCTCGAAGAAGTCGGCGGCCGGGTCCTCCTCGTTGTCGAGGTCCTCCCGGACGGAGTCGGGGAGCCTGCCGATGAACTCGGCGTAGCCGGCCATCTGGGTGGCGGACGGCTTCAGGTCGATCTGGGCGTAGGCGACCGTGTCGGCCGGGAACACCTGGTTCGGCTGGGGGCCGCCGAACAGGTCGTTGATGACGGTGTTGGAGGCCCACACGCCGGTCGCCATCAGCGCGACGCCGAGCACCGCCGCGGTGGGGACCATCCAGATGCGGTTCCGCCGCGGCGCGGGGCCCATCGGGGGCTGCGCGTATCCCGGGCCCGCCGGGTGGGGCACCGGAGCGCCGGGCTGCTGCGGCCCGGGCGGCCGCCAGTACGGCTGGCCGGGGGGATCAGGATGGGACATCGGACCTCCGGATAAGCGCGATTACCTGTAAGAAGGTACCAATCCGGACGGTGCCGACAGCCCGGGCGTCACCGGGCCGGGACCGCACCGTGACCCTCCTGCGCGGTCCCCTCGGGGGCGGCGCGGCGGCGCCCGCGCCGCCCCCGGGACGCCTCAGCGGTCGGCCGCGTCGAAGTCCACGCCGCTGTAGGTGGCCAGCTTGCTCAGCCGGTGCTCGCTGCGGATCTGCCGCACGGTGCCGCTGCGGCCCCGCATGACCAGGGAGTCGGTGATCGCGCCGCCCGCCTCGTAGCGGACCCCGCCGACCAGCTCGCCGTCGGTGATCCCGGTCGCGGCGAAGAAGACGTCGTCCGAGGCGACCAGGTCGTCGGTGTGCAGCACCCGGTCCAGGTCGTGCCCGGCGTCCAGCGCCTTGCGCCGCTCGTCGGCGTCGCGTGGCCACAACCGGCCCTGGATGGTGCCGCCGAGGCACTTCATCGCGCACGCGGTGATGATGCCCTCCGGGGTGCCGCCGATGCCGAGCAGCAGGTCGACACCGGTGCCGGGGCGGGCCGCCATGATCGCGCCGGCCACGTCGCCGTCGGTGATGAACTTGATCCGGGCGCCGGCCTCGCGGACCTCGCGCACCAGGCCCTCGTGCCGGGGCCGGTCCAGGATGACGACGGTGACGTCCTGCGGGCTGCCGCCCTTGGCCCGCGCCACGGCCCGGATGTTCTCCGCGACCGGGGCGGTGATGTCCACCGCGTCCGCGGCCTGCGGGCCGGCGGCCAGCTTCTCCATGTAGAACACCGCGGACGGGTCGAACATGGAGTGCCGCGGCGCCACCGAGATGACCGAGATCGCGTTGGGCATGCCCATCGCGGTGAGCCGGGTGCCGTCGATCGGGTCGACCGCGACGTCGCACTCGGCGCCGCTGCCGTCGCCGACCCGCTCCCCGTTGTAGAGCATCGGGGCGTTGTCCTTCTCGCCCTCGCCGATGACCACGGTGCCCTTCATCGACACGGTGCTGATCAGGTGGCGCATGCCGTGCACGGCGACGCCGTCGGCGCCGTTCTTGTCGCCCCGGCCCACCCACCGAGCGGCGGCCAGCGCGGCCGCCTCCGTGACCCGCACCAGCTCCAGTGCGAGGTTGCGGTCGGGGACGTCGGCGCTCGGCGGCGGCGTGGGCACGGTCATCAGGTCTGCCTTTCGACACACGGGGAAAAGGTGGTGGAGGAGCCCCGGCCCGATGGCGGTGCTCGGTACAACTCTAGTTCGCCCCCCGCCGCCGGGGCGGGCCGGGAGCCCTGCTCGGAGCGGCGCGGCCGAAGATGTGGCGCAGTCGGCGCGCGCTGAGGAGCCGAACCGGGCTCGGAAGGGCGTAGCCTCGTGCTTCAGGCGGTGACGGACAGGACGGGGTCGAGGACGTGACAGTCGACAAGGCCGAGAAGAACGGGCGGCCGGCCGGGCGGGGCGCACCGCGCGGCGCCGCCACCAGGGCCGCCCTGCTGGAAGCGGCGGCGCACGTCTTCACCACGGTGGGCTTCTCCAAGGCCGGGGTGAGCCAGGTGGTCGCGCAGGCCGGCGCCAGCGTCGGCAGCCTCTACCACCACTTCACCGGCAAGGCCGACCTCTTCCTCGCCCTCTACGAGGAGTTCCAGCAGCGCCAGCAGAACCGCACCCGCCAGGCGGTCAGCGAGGCGCGGGCGGAGGGGGAGACCGACCCCGCCCGCCTGATGTACACCGCGGCCCGCGCCTACCTGGAGGGCTGCATCGTGGAGCGGGACACCGCTGCCCTGTTCTTCAGCGGCGACGGCCCGCCCGGGTTCGACTCCCGGCTCCGCACCCGGCTGCGCGAGTGGACCGACCGCAACGCCGCGCTGTTCCGCAAGGCCGACGAGCCGGTGGACGAACCGCTGATGACCGTGGTGAGCGGCTCCATGCTGGTCGCCGTCTCCGAGGTGGTGCGGCTCGACGACGACGCCGCGCGGCGGTTCGCAGACGAGGTCACCGACCTGCTCTCCGAGCTGCGGCCGCGGAACCGGCGGGCCGAGGACGCGGAGCGGCCGCCGAGCACCGGCTGACCCCGCCCCCGCCCGCCCCACCCCGGTGCGGACCACCGCGCGACCTGCGGCAAGCTGGACACATCATGAGTACGTACAACCGGGCCGACTCGACGATGGGCGGCATGGCGATCGCCATGGGCATCATCGTCGGCATTCTGCTGATCATGGCGCTCGTGGCGAACTGGCGCAGCGGCGAGAACATCCCCAGCGTCGACTACCGCCCCGACGCCGAGATGCTGGCCGAGACCGCGGACTTCACCGCCTACGCCCCGGAGGGCCTGCCGGGCGGCTGGGTGCCCACCAGCACCGACCTCTCCACCGAGGAGCCGGTGACCTGGAAGGTCGGCTTCGCCACCCCGGAGGACCGGCACGCCGAGCTGCTGATCGGCGCGGAGGACCCGGAGGCCATGGTGGAGGCGGCGACCGGCGGCGGGAAGCGCGACGGCGCCTCGCAGGTCGGCGGCGAGGAGTGGGAGCGCTACCTGGACGGTTCGGGAACCCGGCACTCGCTGGTCAAGCGGGAGGACGGCGCGACCGTCATCGTCTCCGGCGGCTCCGGCTACGAGGAGCTGGAGGTCCTCGCCGGTTCGCTGAAGGAGGTCTGACCGGGCGGCCCGTCGCTGTCGCGGTGACGTTGGGCCCGGGGTAGCACTGTGGCGGGGTGGCGCTGCACCGGGGACGGGGGCAGGGCTGAGGCCGATGGAGCTCGACGAGGGCGGGCTTCGGGGTACCGGAACCGAAGCGGAATCGCCTTCCCGCGTCCGCTCCGGAACCCGGATGCGGCTCCGGGCGACCGAATCCCCGGGTTTTCGGCGCTTCTTCTCTTCCTTTATCCGCTGGGCGGGCGAAACCGGAACCGGGGCCGCGGTACCGCCGTTGACGGTCGGACAGGTCCGTACTCGACGCCGCCGGCCCCGCAGGGGCCTCCGGTCCGAGAACCGGGCGCCCCGCTTCACCCGATGCTTATCTCGGGCAGGCAGGGGCGTCGAGGACAGCGACGCCGGGCGCGCCGCGCCCCCCTTGCGGGAGTGAAGAGAAGATGATCAGCGACATACTCGACTGGCTGAAGGGCCTGTTCGGCGACTCCGCCGGCGAGGCCGTGCAGGGAGCCGCCGACACCCTCACCGGAGCCGGCGACCAGGCCGAGCAGGCGATGGGCGGCGCCACCGAAGCCGCCCAGTCCGTCCAGGAGGACCCCCTGGGCGGCGCGGCAGAGGCCGCGCAGTCCGTCCAGGAGGACCCCCTCGGCGGCGCCGCCGAGGCCGCGCAGTCCGTGCAGGACCAGGCGGTCGGCGGTGCCGAGGAGGCGGTCCAGTCCGCGGGCGAGGAGGCCCTCGGCGGGGTCGCCGAGACCGCCCAGTCCGTCCAGGAGCAGGCCGACACCGTCAGCGGCATCGCCGAGGATCCGGCAGGTGCCGCCGCGGACGCGGCCAGGGACAGGCTCACCGGCGAGGGCTGAGCCCTCCCGGGCTCCCCGGCCGCATCGAGCCGGCGGCCGGGGAACGCAGCGGAAACGGCGGGGCCGCCGCCCGGTTCTCTCGGGCGGCGGCCCCCGCCGCGTGTTCGCGCCCCGCGGGCGCCCGTGTCAGGAGGTCTCGGCGCGCAGGTCCTTGCGGAGCTCCTTGGGCAGCGAGAAGGTCAGCCGCTCCTCGGCGGTCCGCACGCCCTCCACATCGTCGAAGCCGTACTCGGCGAGCCGGTCCAGCAGATCCCGCACGAGGATGTCCGGGACGGAGGCGCCGCTGGTCACGCCGACCGTGCTGACGCCCTCCAGCCAGGCCTCGTCCATCAGCGAGGCGTTGTCGATCAGGTGCGCGGCGTCCGCGCCGGCCTCCAGGGCGACCTCGACCAGCCGCACCGAGTTGGAGGAGTTGTCCGAGCCGACCACGATCACCAGCTCGCACTCGGGCGCCATCGCCTTGACCGCGTCCTGGCGGTTGGAGGTGGCGTAGCAGATGTCGTCGCTGGGCGGGTCGAGCAGGTTGGGGAACTTCTTGCGCAGCGCGTCGACGGTCTGGTTGGTCTCGTCGACCGAGAGCGTGGTCTGGGACAGCCAGGAGACGTTGTCCGGGTCGCGGACCTGCACCTGGTCGACCTGGTCCGGGCTCTCCACGATCTGGATGTGCTCCGGCGCCTCGCCGCTGGTGCCCTCGACCTCCTCGTGGCCGGTGTGGCCGATGAGGATGATGTCCCGGTCCTCGGCGGCGAACCGCTTGGCCTCCTTGTGCACCTTGGTGACCAGCGGGCAGGTCGCGTCGATCGTCTTGAGCCGGCGGTCCGCGGCCTCCTCGTGCACCTTGGGGGAGACGCCGTGCGCGGAGAAGACGACGATCGCGCCCTCGGGCACCTCGTCGGTCTCCTCGACGAAGATCGCACCGCGCTTCTCCAGGGTGCTCACCACGTGGGTGTTGTGCACGATCTGCTTGCGCACGTAGATCGGAGCACCGTACTGCTCCAGGGCCTTTTCGACCGTGACGACAGCGCGGTCCACCCCGGCGCAGTAACCCCGGGGCTGGGCGAGCAGGACACGGCGGCGATTCGTCGCAGTCATGCGCCCCATCCTATGGGCGGTGAGCGGCGGCCTCGCCCGGGTGTCGCCCATCCCACAACCCCGGCCGCCCGGGGTCCGCATGGTGGACCTCCGATAACGGTCAGCGATCGGTTCCGTCCCGAGATGGCGAATTCGCCGCCGTTCTTCCCCGTCCGGGGCCATCCTGGCGGCCCTATCCTGGTTGACTTGCGTCCTCGGAACCGTCTATAGAGCCCCGTTGGTACTAGCGATAGCGGCAGGAGCCCCAGTCCAATGTCGAACCCCTCGATCGCCACCAAACTCCTGACCATCGTCAAGGGCATCTTCGGGCGTAATAAGGGGGAGGCGACCCCCGCCGGCGCGCCCGCCGCCGAGGCGGCCGAGCCCGCCGCGGTCCCGGCGTCCGAGGCCTCCGCCGAGCGCACCGCGGAGCCCGCGGCCGAGCAGGGCGGCGCGGAGCAGAGCGCCCCCGCCGAGACCCCCGCCGCCGCGGAACCGGCGGCGGAGGAGAAGGCCGCCGAGGAGAAGGACTCCGCGGAGCAGGCCGCTCCCGAGCCCGCCGCCGGGCAGACCCCGGCCGAGGAGCCCGCCCCCGCCGCGCCGGCCCAGGTGCCGAACGAGGAACCGGAGGAGGAGCTGGTCCAGCCGGAGGAGAAGCAGGCCGTCTCCGAGGAGCTCGCCGAGAACGAGAACGCCACCCAGGTCGCCAGCGAGGAGATCCTGGAGAAGGTCCGGAAGAAGGCCGCGCCCTCCGCCGACGAGCTCCCGGTCCCCGGCTACGACGGCCTCACCCTGCCCTCCATCCGCGCCCGGCTGCGCAAGCTCACCATCGAGCAGGTCCGCGAACTCCGCGCCTACGAGGTCGCCCACCAGGAGCGCGCCGAGTTCATCCGGATGTACGACAACCGCATCGCCAAACTGCAGAACGAGGCGGGCTAGCCTCCCGGGCCGCTGATTCGATCGGCGATCAGGGCGGAGCCGGGTTCCCCGGCGGGGCGGTACCACCGCCGGCCTCCACCGGATCAGCGGCTCGGAGGCGGCGCCCTCCGCTTCCGAGCCGACCGGCGTGCGGCTCCGCACCCGGAACGGCGGGGCCGGGGCGCCCGCTCCTTCCCGCGGGGAAGGCCGGGGAGGAGAACCCTCCCCGCAGGGTCAGCCGGGCGGGGAGGGTGCGAGCAGCCGGGCGTCGAAGGCCTCCCCGGACGGGGCGACGGCGTGCGTGTCGTCGAGCAGGCCCACGGTGCGCAGCGGCCGGTGGTGGCCGGGGCGCACCCCGGACAGGTGCACCGCGACGCCGCGCAGCTCCAGCTCGTCCACCGCCTCCTTGAGCAGCAGCGCGCCGGTGGCGTCCACCGCGGTCACCCGGGACATGTCCAGCACCGCCGACGGGACGTCGCGCACCTCGTGCAGCCGCACCAGCAGCCGGTGCGCGCCGGCGAAGAACAGCGGACCGTCCAGCCGGAACACCGCCGCGCCCGGCGGGTGCACCACCCGAACCGCGGGGCCCTCCTCCGGGCCGTCCACGTGCAGCCGGTCCAACCGGGCGTTCCCGGCGACCGCGCGCAGCGCCAGCGCCCCGCTCAGCACCAGGCCGACCAGGACCGCCAGCACCAGGTCGAAGGCGAGCGTCACCAGCGTCGTGCAGACCAGCACGGCGGCGTCGCCCCGGGTGGTCCGCATGATGGAGCGCACCGCCGCGGCGTCCACCATCCGCACCGCGGTGGCCAGCAGCACCCCGGCCAGGGCGGCCATCGGGATCGCGCCGACCAGCGGCGCCGCCGCGTAGACCACGGCGGCCAGCACCAGGGCGTGGGTCAGCGCGGCCAGCCGGCTCGACGCGCCGGAGCGCACGTTGACCGCGGTGCGCGCGATCGCCGCGGTCGCCGGGACCCCGCCGAACAGCGGGGTGACGATATTGGCCAGGCCCTGCCCGAACAGCTCCCGGTCCGGGTGGTGCCGGGGCCCGCCGGTCATGCCGTCGGCCACCGACGCGGACAGCAGGCTCTCCAGGGCGGCCAGCGCGGCCACCGCCACCGCGGAGGTGAGCAGCGGCCCGACCGCGGCCGGGTCGAGGAAGTCCAGGGACGGCGCCGGCAGGCCGGCCGGGATGTCGCCGACCGGGGCCGCGGTCAGCGGGGTGAAGGCGACCAGGGCGCCCGCCCCGGCCACGGCCAGGATGGACACCGGCACCCGCGGCAGCAGCCGGCCGCCGAGCAGCACCACCGCCGCGGTGCCCAGCGCCAGGGCCGGCGCCTGCCAGTCCGGCTCGGCGGCGAACCCGCGCGCCGCCTCGGCCGCCACCAGCAGCGTGTTCTCGCCCTCCGGGGCCTCCACGCCCAGCGCCGAGGGCACCTGCTGCAGCGCGATCACCGCGGCGATCCCGACGGTGAACCCCTCGATGACCGGGGTCGGCACGAACCGCATGTACCGGCCGGCCCGGAACAGCGCGAGCAGGACCAGCAGCACCCCCGCCATCAGCCCGACCATCAGCACCCCGCCGGGCCCGTACCGGGCGACGATCGGGACCAGGACCACGGTCATCGCGCCGGTCGGCCCGGACACCTGCACGCTCGACCCGCCGAACAGGGCGGCCAGCGCGCCGGCGACGATCGCCGTCGCCAGCCCGGCCTCCGGACCCAGCCCGGACGAGGCGCCGAAGCCCAGCGCCAGCGGGAGCGCGACCACGGCCACCGTCACCCCGGACAGCAGGTTCCGCAGCGGCCGGCGCCCCATGTCGGCCAGGTCGGAGCGGGCCGGCAGCAGGTCGCGGAGCACGCGGCCGCCGGCCGCGGCCCGGGCCCTCACAGCTCCCTCCGGCCCTCGGCCCGGGCACCGCCCGCCGGGGCGCCCACCGCGGAGCCGGCCTCTATCGGGGCCTCGCCGGCCTCCTCCGAGCGCAGCTCGGCGAGGAGCACCTCCTGCCCGGCCAGCATCTCGGTGAGGATCCGCCGCGCGGCCCGCAGCAGATCACCGACGTCCGGACCGGCCAGCGCGTACACCACCACCGACCCCTCCCGGGTCGACGTGACGATGCCGGACCGCCGCAACACCGCGAGCTGCTGCGACAGGCTCGACGGCTCGATCTCGATGTCGGCCAGCAGCTCCCGAACCGGCTTCGGCCCGTCCTGGAGCAGCTCCAGGACGCGGATGCGCACGGGGTGGCCGAGCATGCGGAAGAACTCGGCCTTGGCCTGGTGAAGAGGGCGGGGCATGGCGGACGGCACTCCGGAGGGGGAGGGGAAGGAGAGACGGGACCAGAATTCAGTGAATTGAAGAATTCTTCAAGTCGTCATCGTGTGCGGTCGGCCACTCTCCCGCCCACCGGCCCCGGCGGGCACCGGCCGCGCCCATCCGCCCCTGACCCGTCTCCCCGGCCGCCGAACCCGGCTTGCCTGCGCCGAGACCGAGGGCTCGCCGACCGCAGGGCGCCACGCCTTCGAAGGGCACCGCGCGGTGACGCCGGCCCCGGCCGCGGCCCCGTCCGGTCGATGTGCGCCCGGCGGCCGGGGAAGGCGACGCCCCGGGCCCCGGCGCAGGTGCGCGGGTTCCCGGCCGGGGCCCGAGGGCCGGCCGGAATCGCGGCGGCCGGGGCCGCCCGCCGGTGCTCTCCGCCCCGGGCCCGCACCTGTCCCGCGAAGGCTGCGAGAATGCCCGGCAAGCACGGACCGAGAGAGCTCATCGACGTCGACGCCCCGGCCTGGCCGCTGCCGGCCCGGCGGACCGAGGAGGGCGCCGTCGAGATCGAGGTGGTCCCCGCGGCCCCGGACGCGGCGCGAGCCGCACTGGTCCAGCTGGGCGTCACCGCCCGCTCCTACCTGGGCGCGGTGGTGCTGAACTGCGGCGGCCTGCTGGTGGACGGCGGCTGGCTGCGGATCTTCGGCAGCCCGGCCGACACCCCGCAGGGGCCGCCGTCCTTCGCCCAGGTCAACGCCTTCCCCGAAACCTTCGACCCCGGGTGGCAGGCCGAGGCCGGCCTGGTGGTGGCGCACGACGTGCTGGGCGGCGTCTTCGTGCTGAACGGCCCGGACCCCGCGCGGGCGGGCCGCCCCGGCGACCCCGGTGAGGTGGTCTACTTCGCCCCCGACGAACTGCGCTGGATCAGCCTGGGCGCGGGCACTCGACCTGGCCGAACCGGGTGGTCTCCGGCGGCCTGGAGCGGTTCTACGCGGACCTGCGCTGGCCCGGGTGGTGCACCGAGGTGGAGCGGGGCGCCCCCGGCCGGGGGATCTCCTGCCACCCGCCGCTGTGGTCCGCGGAGGCCGGCCGGGCCCCGTCGTCGGTGAGCCGCCGCGCCGCCCCCATGCCGGAGCTGCTGGGCATCGCCCGGGAGACCGCCGGCGCGGCCACCGGCACCGACCCCGGCTTCCTCGGCGCGACCTGAGCAGGGCTCCGCCTGCGCGCCCGGCTCTTCCCCGCCCCGGCCCCGCGCCCGCCCGAGCCGAATCTCCGGCCCCGCGCCCACCTCGTTGAGCTCAACGTCATCGGGGCCACGGCGGCAACGGGGCGGCGCTGTACCGCGGGCGGGGCACCGCGCGGGCAGCCGATCCTCCGACGAGGAGGGGCCCGGGCCCCGGAGCGGCGCGCCCCGGACGCATATCCTGGCCCGGACCCTGACGTGGACCCGCCGGCCCGCCCCGGCGGCGAGCGAGGAGGAACGGCATGCGCAAGGCCCTGGTTCTCGGGGGCGGAGGGATCACCGGAATCGCCTGGCAGCTGGGCATCCTCTCCTGGCTGCACGACGCCGGCCTCGACCTCACCGACGCCGACCTGGTCGTCGGCACCTCGGCCGGCTCGGTGGTCGGCGCGCAGATCACCTCCGGGACGCCGCTGCACGAGCTCTACCGGCGCCAGCTGGAGCCGCCCTCCACCGAGATCGAGGCGCGCCTGCCCCGGCTCCGGATGGCCCGCTTCGCCCTGGCGTTCCTGCTCGAACGCGACCCGCGCCGCGCCCGCGCCCGGGTCGGGCGGATCGCGCACACCGGCTCCACCTCCTCCCAGACCGAGCGCCGCGCCGTCATCGCCTCCCGCCTCCCCGCGCACGAGTGGCCCGACGCCGACCTGCGGGTCGTCGCGGTCGACGCGCACACCGGCGACCGCGCCGTACTGGACCGCGAGGCCGGTATCCCCCTGGTCGACGCGGTGACCGCCAGCTGCGCGGTGCCGGGGGTGTGGCCGCCGGTTCTGGCCGGCGGCGGGCTCTACATCGACGGCGGCGCCTACTCCCCGGCCAACGTCGACCTGGCCGAGGGGTACGACCGCGTCGTGGTCCTCGCCCCGATCCCCGGAGGATGGGGGCCGGTCCCCGGCCCCGCCGCCCAGCTGGCCGAGCTCCCGGAGAAGACCCGCACCGCCCTGGTCACCCCGGACGCCGCCGCCCTGGACGCGTTCGGCGGTCGGCTCCTCGACCCGGCCCGCCGCGCCCCGGCCGCCCGCGCCGGCCGCAACCAGGCCCCGTCGGTGCTCACCGCGGTCGCCGCCGCCTGGGACGGCTGACCCGCCCCGTTCCGCCGCGGCGCCGCCGCGCCTGATCGGCCAGGAGGCCCCGCGGCCGCCATCGGGGAGCGGCGCCCTGGCGCCTCCGCGGAAGCGTCACCGCTCTCCTCTAGGCTCGGACGCATGGGTATGGAGAGTTCGGCCGAGGCGCCGCAACCGGTCCGCGTGGTCATGCAGGCCGTCGGTGGCTGGATCGGGCGGCTGGGCCGGATCTGGGTCGAGGGGCAGATCGCCGAGCTCAACCGGCGCGGCGGCACCGCCTTCATCACCCTGCGCGACCCGGTCGCCAACGTGTCCGCCCGGGTGGTCTGCCCGATCCGCGTGCTGGAGGCCAACGGCCCGGCGCCGCAGGCCGGCGCCCGCGTCGTCATCCACGCCAAACCCGACTTCTACGTCGCCCGCGGCACCTTCTCCCTGCTCGCCCTGGAGATCCGGCACGTCGGCCTGGGCGAGCTGCTGGCCCGGCTGGAGCAGCTGCGCAAGACCCTCGCCGCGGAAGGGCTCTTCTCCGAGGCGCGCAAGCGCCGGCTGCCGTTCCTGCCCGGCACGGTCGGCCTGATCTGCGGGCGCGACTCCGCCGCCGAGCGCGACGTGCTGGAGAACGGCCGCCGCCGCTGGCCCGCGGTCCGCTTCGAGGTCCGCGAGGTCGCGGTCCAGGGCGACCGTGCCGTCGGAGAGGTCATCGAGGCCCTCAAGGAGCTGGACGGCCACCCCGGCGTCGACGTCATCGTCATCGCCCGCGGCGGCGGCAGCCTGGAGGACCTGCTGCCCTTCTCCGACGAGGCGCTGGTCCGCGCGGTCGCCGCCGCCGGCACGCCGGTGGTCAGCGCCATCGGCCACGAGCAGGACGCCCCGCTGCTCGACTACGTGGCCGACGTCCGCGCCTCCACCCCCACCGACGCGGCGAAGAAGACCGTCCCCGACGTCGGCGAGCAGCTCGAACTCATCCGGCAGCTGCGCGACCGCGCCCGCAGGGTCATCCGGGGCGGCCTCGACCGGGAGAAGGCCTGGCTGGACGGCATGCGCTCGCGCCCGGTCCTGGCCAGCCCGATCCGCGAGATCGACCGCCTCACCGAGCAGGTCACCGGCCTGCGCGACCGGGCCCGGCGCAGCCTGACCGTATCGCTGGACCGCGCCGAGGACGGCCTCGTGCACACCAGGGCCCGGCTGCACGCGCTCTCCCCGGCGACCACCCTGGCCCGCGGCTACGCGATCGTCCAGGGCCCGGACGGAGCGGTGGTCCGCTCCGCGGCGGAGGTCTCCCCGGGCGACGAACTCCGCCTCCGGTTCGCCGAGGACAGCCTCTCGGCCACCGCCGGCGAACCGACCACCGAACCCGCCTCCGCCCGCGAGGACACCGCGGACGGGAACGATTGAGGAGACCATGGCGAAGAAGGCGACCGCGGCCGAACCCGACGCCCCGGAGCAGGGCGAGCAGGCAGGGCCGGAACTGAGCTACGAAGAGGCCCGGGAAGAGCTCGACAACGTCGTGCGCCGCCTGGAGTCCGGCGGCCTGACGCTGAAGGAGTCACTCGCCCTCTGGGAGAAGGGCGAACAGCTCGCCAAGACCTGCGAACAGTGGCTCGAAGGCGCCCGCGCCAAACTCGCCGTCGCCATGGAGGAGGGCGACGGCCGGCCCGAGCAGCGGGACGCCGACGCCCCGTTCTGACCCGGCGCAGGTGAATGAGAACCGGGCCACCGGCCGGTATCGCCACGGGCCGGTGAGGGCCGGCCCCGTGCCCACCCCCGTTGATCTTGGGGTGGCCCGTCGCCGTCAGGTCGGTGGCGCTGCACCGCAGGGAGGCGTCGGCCTCAACGGGGTGGGGGCGGGGTCGGGGAAACGCCCCCCGACAGCCGGCCCTCCACCTCACCCCTCTTGCCCCTCCCGGTTCTCCCAGACGTAGACGGCGGAGATGGGGACGCTGCGGAACCTCTCCCACTTCGGCTTGGTCGCGATCCAGGCGTCGTCGATGACGCCCTCGTCCATGTGGGTGAGCGACCAGCCGTTCCCCAACCCCGCCTTGATGTGGTCGCTGACCAGGTGGACGTTGGTCGTGATGGCCACGGACTCGCCCGTCGCCTCGGTGAAGTGGGTGGGCATGCCGCTGGAGATGATGAACTGCGGGTGGAAGGCGGCGATGACGAACGAGCCGCCCGGTCGGACCAGCCGGGAGGCCTCCGCGTAGAGCGGGCCGAGGGCGGGCAGGTGCTCGTCGATCAGGGAGGCGATGGCCAGGTCGTAGGCGCCGGACTCCAGGCCGGTGTCGGTGGCGTCGGCCCGCAGCAGCCGGTCGTGGGCGCCCTTCTCCTCGGCGAGGGCCAGCATCTCCGGGGTGAGGTCCACCCCGTCGACGGAGCCGACCCCGCGGGAGCGGAGCCAGGCGCCGGTGCGGCCGGTGCCGCAGCCCAGGTCGGCGGCGCGCCGGACGGCGGGCCAGTCGGGCCGGGGGAGCCGGTCGAGCAGGCCGAGGTCCATGATGTCCTCGACGGTCTGCTCGTAGGTGTCGGCCCAGCGGCCGTAGCCGGTGGCGACGTCGACGGTGGGGTAGTCGCGGGTGTCGAAGTCCGAGAAGCGGATCATGCCGACGATGATGGCAACCGGCGGCTTCCCGGAGAAAGTGGTTTTCGCGCCCTGTGGAAACGGGGCCGCCCCGGGCGGCCGCGCGCTCCCGCGCCGGCCTCCGCCCGCCCCGCCGCGGCTCGCCGCCCCTGCTCCCGGGGCTCTTCCGGGGGCGCGGGGCGGGGTCAGCGGCGCGGGCGGCGGCCGTTGAGCTGGTCGCTGAAGTCGCGGAAGTTCGCCGGCAGGCCGCGGAAGACCGCGATGAGCAGCACCAGCGCGGTGCCCAGGAACAGCCACGGGGCGACGTCGGCCAGCCGGGTGCCCAGGCCGATGGCCAGGCCGCGGGCGAAGCCGTCGCTGCCCAGGGTCAGCAGGCTCTCCGCGAGCACCGCGGCGGTGAAGTAGGCCAGCGGCGGGCTGACGGTCAGCGACAGCAGGTCCCCCGGGCGCACCAGCAGGGCCGCCACCACGCACGAGGTGACGAACATGTACCCGTTCAGCGCGGTCCAGCCGGTCGCCTCGGCGGTCAGTGCGGCGAGCACGCAGGCGGCGATGATGGCCAGCACGCCGCCGCGCCCGGTGAGGCGGACCTGCGCCCCGGTGGACGGCGCCGCGGAGCGGGCCGGCCGCCCGGTCCGCTCGGGCCGCCCCGCGGGCGGGCGCTGCGGCCGCTTCCCGGAGGCCGCGGGCGGTGTGGACGGCTTGGGGCGCGAACGCGTGCGGCGGCGCGGCGGCGGAGGCGTGAAGAAGGGGCCCCGGGGGTCCTCGGGGCTTTCCGTCCTACGCGAGCCCATGGCCGTACGCTCCCTTATGTGACTCACAGTGATTAGTGTGTCACTCGTGGTGAGTATTCTTGCTCTTTCTCGGAAGACGTGTCGGTCGACGCGTCCGCCCCGAACACGTCGCCGTACAGTCCGACGCGCACGGCATCGTCCCCGGTTTCCGATTCCTCCCGCCCGATTCCGGCCATTCCCGAATTCCCTCCCTCAGACGACCGCTCAGCGCCGCCGTCCTCGTCCGCTTCCCGGTCCGATTCCTCTGCCGATTCCCCGGCACTTCCCCGGTACGCCGTCCTGGCCGGGAAGTCCTCCGAGTCGGGCCCGTCCCCGGGCCGCGCCCCCGCGCGGGCCTCCGCCGCCGCGCCGGTGCCCGCCCGCGCACCGGAATCCGCCGGTGCGCCGCCGGCGCCCGCAGCGATCCTCGTGCCGGCGCCGGCCCCGGAGCCCGCTCCGGCCGCCGTCCCCGCATCGCCTTCCGCGCCGTTCCCCGCGCCGGCGGCCGCTCCGCCGAGGTCCGCGGTCAGCTCGGCCGAGGCCAGTGGGCGGGCCTGCTCCTCGACACCGGAGGGGCGGTCCAGGTCGCCGTCGACCAGGCCGAGCTCCTCGAACCGGCGGGCCGTCACCAGCACCCGGCTCTCCAGCGAGCCCACCGTCTGGTTGTAGGCGGCCACCGCCTTGGACAGCGCCCTGCCCAGCCCGTCGACGTGCCCGCCCAGGGTGGACAGCCGCGCGTGCAGCCGCTTGCCGAGCTCGAACACCTCGCGCGCGTTCTCCCCGAGCGCCTGCTGCTGCCAGGCGTACTGCGCCGTGCGCAGCAGCGACACCAGCGTGGTCGGCGTGGCGATGTGCACCCGGCGGCCCATCGCGTACTCCAGCAGGCCGGGGTCGTGCTCCAGCGCCGGGGCCAGGAACGCCTCGCCCGGGATGAACAGCACCACGAACTCCGGTGCCGGGTCGAACGCCTTCCAGTAGCCCTTCGCCGCCAGCTGGTCGACGTGGGTGCGCAGGTGGCGGGCGTGCGCCCGGAGCCGGTCGGCGCGGAGCGCCTCGTCGTCGGACTCCACCGCCTCCAGGTAGGCGGCCAGCGACACCTTCGAGTCGACCACGATGTTCTTGCCGCCGGCCAGCCGCACCACCATGTCCGGCCGCTGCGCCCCGTCCTCGGTGCGCACCGAGGCCTGCTCGTCGAAGTCGCAGCGGGCGCTCATCCCGGACAGCTCGGCGACCCGGCGCAGCTGCAGCTCGCCCCAGCGGCCCCGGGCCTCGGGCCGGCGCAGCGCGGTGACCAGCGACCGGGTCTCGTCGCGGAGCCGCTCGGAGCCCTCCCGCACGTACTCCACCTGCTTGGCCAGCTCGGCGTGGGCGGCGCGGCGCCCGGCGTCGGCCTCGCGCAGCTGCCCCTCGACCTTGGCCAGGGTCTCCCGCAGCGGCTCGACCAGGCGCTCCACCTCGCGGCGGCGCAGCTCCATCTCCTGCCCGGCCTCGGCGCCCACCGCGCGCATCCGCCCCTCGGCCAGCTCCATGAAGCGCTGCCCGGTGGCGTCCAGGGCCTGGGCGGACAGCGCCCGGAACCGGTCGGCGAGCTGCTCCTCGATGTAGGCGGCGCGCTCCTCGGCGGCCTGGGCGTGCGCCCGCGCCTCCGCGGTCCGCCCGCGCGCCAGCATCCACCCCAGGACCGCGCCGATGGCGAGCCCGATCAGCAGCACCGCGATCATCTCAAGGCCGTTCATAGCGGCCCATGCTCTCAATCCCGGGCGTCCCAGGGCTTTCCGCCACGCGGGTTCCCGCCTTCCGGCCGGTGATCCCGTCGCCGCCCCGACCGGTTCCGGGGCCGCGGCGGCGCCGGGACCATCGCGGGGTCAGTCGGTCGGCGGGGTGCTCAGCGCGTCGAGCAGCACCCCCAGCAGCCGCGGCATGTCCACCGCGCCCTGGTCGTAGAGCCACTGCACCTGCAGCCCGTCCATCACCGCTATGAGCAGCGCCGCCGCGTCCTCGGGGGTGACGCCGGGGCGCAGCCGGCCGCCGTGCTCCTCGCGCAGGGTCCGGGTGAACTCGGTGCGCAGCGTCTCGAACCGCTGCCCGAAGAATCCGTGCGCCGGATGCCCCTCGGTGACCGCCTCGGCGCTGAGCACCGTGTAGACCTGCACCAGCCCGGGCAGCTCGGTGTTGCGCCGGACGATCTCCTCCAGGCCGGCGGGCCCGATCCGGGCGGCGTCGGGCTTCCCGCCGTCCTCGGCGGGGTGCCCCCCGCCGCCCTCTTCGCCGGCCCCCTCCGCGCGGGCGGCCGCGGACCGGTTGGCCGCGTCGCGCTGCTCCAGCATCGCCACCAGCAGCGCCTGCTTGCTGGGGAAGTAGTGCAGCAGCCCCTGCTGGGTGATCCCGGCCCGCTCGGCGACCTTCGCCAGCGACGTCCCGTTGTACCCGCCGTCGGCGAACTCGTCCATGGCGGCGTCCAGGATCGCGTCCCGACGCCCACCGGGGGCGTACCCCGGCCGCCGGCGGCCCGACTCGGATCCCATCGTGTCCTCCCCCCGGCCCGTTCCCGGGCCCGTCGCGGCAGTGAGTGAGAGTACCGGCGGCGCCATGGCGGCGCACGCCGGCGGAGCGCCCGCCGGACGCCTTCGCGGTGTGCGGGGCTTCACAACACCGGGACCCCGGCATACACTCCCGTTCTATCTACCGAGTACTCGGTAGGTCGAAGGATACGGTCCCGCGGGCACCGCGGCACGCCCTTCTCCCCACCCGCCCACCACCCATCCACCGGACCCGAGGGGGACCCACATGACGGCACATTCCACTGCGGCGCAGGCGGCGGAGGACGCCCGGGAGCGCCGCGTCGACGCGGCGCTGGCCGGACTCGACCTGGAAGCGAAGGTGCGGCTGCTGTCCGGGGCCGGCATGTGGTCGGTCGCCCCGAACCCCGTGATCGGCCTGGGCCGCCTGGTCATGTCGGACGGCCCGGTCGGCGTGCGCGGCGAGGACTGGACCCCCGACGACCCCTCGATCCAGCTGCCCAGCCCCACCGCGATCGCCGCCACCTGGGACACCGCCCTGGTCCGCCGGGCCGGGAACCTGCTCGCCCAGGAGGCCCGCCGCAAGGGCGTGCACGTGCTGCTCGCCCCCACGGTGAACATGCACCGCAGCCCGCTCGGCGGCCGGCACTTCGAGTGCTTCTCCGAGGACCCCTACCTGACCGGCGCCGTCGGCGCGGCCTACGTGCGCGGCGTGCAGGAGGGCGGGGTGGCCACCACCGTCAAGCACTTCGTCGCCAACGACGCCGAGACCGACCGGTTCAACGTGGACAACCGGGTCGGCGAGCGCGCCCTGCGCGAGGTCTACCTGGCCCCCTTCGAGCAGATCGTCGCCGAGGCCCGCCCGTGGGGCGTGATGGCCGCCTACAACAGCGTCAACGGCACCACCATGACCGAGCACGCCGAGCTCAACGGGGTGCTGCGCGACGAGTTCGGCTTCGACGGGTTCATCGTCTCCGACTGGACCGCGGCCCGGGACACCGTCCGCGACGCCCTGGCCGGCATGGACTCGGCGATGCCCGGCCCGACCACCGTCTACGGCGACAAGCTCGTCGCCGCGGTGCGCGACGGCCGCGTCCCCGCCGAGGCCGTGGACCGGATGGCCCGCCGCATCCTCCAGCTGGCCGCCCGGGTCGGCCTGCTGGAGGGCGCCGACCCGGTGGTCAAGGAGTCCGACCTGCCCGCCGGGCTGGACGGCCGCACCGTCGCCCGCGAGGTGGCCGCCCGCTCCTTCGTGCTGCTCCGCAACGAAGGCCGCGCCCTGCCGATCGACGCCTCCGCGGTGCGCAGGGTCGCCCTGATCGGCCTGGCCGCCTCCGAGGCGCGCACCAGCGGCGGCGGCTCGGCCACCGTCTTCGCCGAGCGCACCGTCGCCCCGCTGGAGGGGCTGCGCGCCGCGCTCCCCGGCGACGTGGAGCTGACCTACGCGGTCGGCGCCGACCCGCGGGACTCGCTGCCTCCGCTGCGCGGCCCGCTCACCGCGGTCTTCCGCGGCCCGGGCGGCGCCGAGCTGGCCACCGACACCCTCGCCGACGGCACCGCCCGGTGGATGGGCGAGCTGCCCTCCGGCGTGGAGCCCGGCGCGATGGAGTCGGTGACCGCCGCCGGCACCCTCACCCCGGACTCCACCGGCCGGCACACCTTCTCCATCGCCGGCATCGGCCGGTTCGTCCTCACCGTCGGCGGCGAGACCGCCTTCGACGGCGAGCTCGTCTACGAGGGCGAGGACCCGGCGGCCGCGCTGTTCCAGCCGCCGCAGCAGGAGGTGGCCGTCGACCTCGCCGCGGGCGAGCCGGTCGAGGTCTCCCTCACCCACTACACCAACGGCGTGCCCATCGGCGACTTCGCCTTCGTCGGCTTCTCGCTCAACCACATCGAGCCGCTGGCCGGCGCGGACGAGCTGATCGAGGAGGCGGTCGCCGCGGCCCGCTCCGCCGACGTCGCCATCGTCGTCGCCGCCACCACCGAGGACGTCGAGTCCGAGGGCTTCGACCGGACCACCCTGGCGCTGCCCGGCCGCCAGGACGAGCTGGTGGCCCGGGTGGCCGAGGCCGCACCGCGCACCGTGGTGGTGGTCAACGCCGGCGCCCCGGTGCTGATGCCCTGGCGGAACGACGTGGACGCGATCCTGCTGGCCTGGTTCGGCGGGCAGGAGCTCGGCGGGGCCCTGGCAGACGTGCTGCTCGGCGCCGAGGAGCCCGGCGGGCGGCTGCCCACCACCTGGCCGGCGGAGGAGAAGGACGTCCCGGTCTGGGACGTGGTGCCCACCGACGGCCGGATCGAGTACACCGAGGGCGTGTTCATCGGCTACCGCGCCTGGGAGAAGGCCCCGGCCGCCCCGGCGTTCTGCTTCGGCCACGGCCTGTCCTACACCGACTGGTCCTACGACGCGGTCGAGGTGGCGGCCGGCGGCGACGGCTCGCTCGCCGAGGTCAGGGCCCGGGTCACCAACACCGGCGACCGCGCGGGCCGCGAGATCGTCCAGGTCTACCTGGCGCCCCGGGAGCCCGGCGCGGACCACCCGGCCCGGGTGCTGGCCGGCTTCGCCGCGGTGCAGGCCGGCCCCGGCGAGACGGCGGAGGCGGTGGTCTCCGTGCCGCGCCGCGCCGCCGAGTACTGGGACGAGGGCGCGCACGCCTGGCGCACCGTCCCCGGCGGCCACGACGTCCGGGTGGGCCGCTCCTACACCGACATCAGGCTCTCCGCCCCGCTCGGCGGGGCCTGACCGGAGCCGGCGGGCGGCCGCTTCCTCCTTCCCTCTTCCCCGGCGGCCGCCCGCCTGCCCGGCCGCCTGCCCGGCCGCCTGCGCACCGCCACCGTGCGCGGGCGGCCGCCAAGGGCGGTGACCCCGGCGCCGCGGGGACGCCTGAGCGCCCTGGCGCCCCCCGCGGTCACCGGGGAACCCGCTCTTGCCCGCGCCGCCGGGGAACCGGTACGGTCGCCGCCGTTCCGGACTCCGGAGGGGGAGCACATGGCCGAACCGGACCCGCCGCCCTCGGGAGCGCCGGCCGGAGGGGCGCCGCGCCCGGGGACGGGGGCCGCGCGGCCCCGGTCGCACCGGCGCGCGGTCGCCGCAGGTGAAAAAAAGGGGTGTCCGATCAGTGCGATGATCACCCCATGGCAAGCAACGTCTTCTTCGACATCACCATCGACGACGCCCCCGCCGGGCGCATCGTCTTCAAGCTCTACGACGACGTCGTCCCCGACACGGCCAAGAACTTCCGGGAGCTGGCCACCGGTCAGCACGGGTACGGCTACAAGGGCTCGGCGTTCCACCGGATCATCCCGGCCTTCATGCTGCAGGGCGGCGACTTCACCGCGGGGGACGGCACCGGCGGCAAGAGCATCTGGGGAGGGGAGTTCGACGACGAGAACTTCCAGATCAAGCACACCCGGCCCGGCCTGCTGTCGATGGCCAACGCGGGCCGGAACACCAACGGCTCGCAGTTCTTCGTCACCACCGTCGCCACGCCCTGGCTGGACGGCAAGCACGTCGTCTTCGGCGAGGTCGTCGAGGGCATGGACCTGGTGAAGAAGATCGAGTCCTACGGCTCACGGAGCGGCAGGCCCTCCGCCGCCGTCGCCATCGCCGACTCGGGCACCGTCTGACCGGGCGACCGGGAACAGCGCGCGGCCGTCGCCCGGTGGGGCGGCGGCCGCTTCGTCGCCCGCCCGGCCCTGTACCCCCGGGCCGGATCCCACACGCCTCGTCGAGTCGCCCCCACATCACCGGGCCCCGGCCCCACCTTCCGTCTTCCCACCGAGCCTCAGCCTCGCGCCCACCCCCGTTGATCTTGGCGCTATCGACCGGTCCCGGTCCGCTGTCCTGTGCCGGTGAGCGTTCCTAGACCGGTCGATAGCTCCAAGATCAACGGCTTCTGGGGGTGGCCCGTTGCTGTTACGGCGATGTTGAGCCCGGGGTAGCGCTGCACCGCGGGCAGGGCGGGGCTCCCAGCGACGGTCTCAGGCGGACCCGCGCCGGCGCAGCTCCGGCTCCCAGGCGCGGATGGACTCGGCCGGGTCGGCCTCGCCGGAGACCAGTGCGGCGATGTGCGCGGCCACCTCGCCGACGGAGAGCACCGGGCGCAGGCCGACGCTGGTCAGCCGGGGCCGCAGCATCTCGCAGAGCGGCAGGTCGTCCGTGCCGACCAGGCGCACCCGGCCGGGGACGTCCACCCCGGCGTCGGCCAGCGCGCCGAGCAGCAGCCCGGCGAACTCGTCGTTGTAGCCGTACACCCCGTCCGGCATGCCCTGCTCGGCCCACTCGGCGACCACGCGCGCCGCGTCCTCCGGCGTCTCGTCCATGTCGGTGCGGCGCACCCGGACGCCCGCGGCGGCCTTGGCCAGGCCAGCCAGCCGCTCCTCGCCCATCTCCTTGACGACCGGGGCGCGCGGCACCAGCGCGGCGATGTCGGTGCAGCCCTGCTCGACCAGGTGCCTCCCGCCCGTCTCGCCCATCCCGAAGTGGTCCAGGACCAGCGCCGGCACTCCCTTGCGCGGGGCGCGCCCCAGGGCGAGCGGCACCGCGCCCGCCCCGGTCAGCAGGCTCACCGCGGAGGGGGTCAGCCGCCGCCCCTCGGCGATCACCGCGGCCGGGCGCAGGCCGGCCCAGGCGCGCGCCGCCTTCGCGCCGCGCTGTTCCGGGTCGCCGTGCAGGATGAGCGTGTAGCCGAGGGCGCGCAGCTCCTCGGCGAGGCCGGTGAAGAACCGGGAGGCGAGCGGTCCCAGGGTGGTCGCCGGCATGGCGAACAGGACCAGGTCGCTGCGGCCGGTGCGCAGTGAGCGGGCGCTGGTGTGCGGCACATAGCCGAGGTCTTCGGCGGCCGCCAGGACGCGCCGCCGGGTCTCCTCCGGGATGCGGTTGCCGGGGGTGTCGTTGAGGACGTAGGACACCGTGGCGGTGGAGACCGCGGCGCGCGCGGCGATGTCGCCCATCGTCGGGGGGCGGGAACGGGTCGCATTCATCGTGATCATTCTGCCTCGGTTCGCTGCCCGTTACCCGCCCCGGCAGAGGAGCCGGTGCTCATCTGATGTGAACAAGGTGTGAACGAGGCATTGACTCTGGTGAATCGTGTCACCTAGCTTAAACGAATAACCGGCGCCGACCTGGAGGTTCGACGCAGGAAACATCCCCC
>Ga0079224_100002572_pt1 | contig 22168 bp, 20 predicted proteins | sample Stecom2015_FD_80414 | JGI IMG/M metagenome (GOLD analysis project Ga0079224, IMG submission 80414) | Agricultural soil microbial communities from Utah to study Nitrogen management - Steer compost 2015 | ecosystem: Environmental > Terrestrial > Soil > Agricultural land | place: USA: Utah...
CGAAGGCGGAGTGGCTCCGGGCCCGAAGGGCGTGGTGGGCGCCGCTCGCCCTGGGCGCGGCCGTCGTCGCCCTCTACGCACCCTCGCTCGGGAACGGCTTCACCAACTGGGACGACCCCCAGTACGTGGAGAACAATCCCTTTGCCGCGCGGGGGTGGCTCGGGATCCCGCTCGCCTTCCTCGGGGTGCACGAGGATGCCTACTACCCGGTCACCCACGCGATCTACGCGGTGATCCAGGCGCTCTTCGGGCCTTCGGCGCTCGCCCATCACGCCGTGCAGGTCGGGCTCTTCGCCGCCGGGGTTTCGCTCCTTCCCTGGGCGCTCGCAGCCTTCGGGATCCCCGCGTCGGTCGGCTTTTGGATCGCGCTGCTCTGGGCGGCTCACCCCATGCGGGCCGAGTCGGTGAGCTGGGCGGCGAACCTCAAGGATCCCGCCGCCTTCCTCGGCCTCGTGGTGGCCTTCGGCGCCTACCATCGGGGGCGGCGCAAGCTCTCGATCGCCGCCTTCGCCGCGGCGCTCTTGGCCAAGTCCATGTTCTTCCCGCTCGCCGGCCTCTTCGTCCTGCTCGACGCGCGCACGGCGGGCTGGAAGGGAGCGTTGCGGCGGTCGGCGCCCTACCTCGGCATCGCGCTCGCCGTGGCCTTCCTCGGCGCCTACCTCCACGTCCTGCCCTCGGAGGCGCGGGCGCGGACACGGCCGGGCGGGAGCCTCCTCGGCGCGGTTCCCTCCATCCTCTACCTGCCCTGGTGGTACCTGTGGCGGACCCTCTCGCTCCGGCACCCCCAGAGCGTCTACACCTTCGAACCCGTCGGTTGGTTCGATTCCCGTTTCGCCCTCGCCCTCGTGGGTTGGGCCCTGCTCCTGCTGCTGCTTTGGAGGATCCCCGCAAAGTGGCGTGGACCCTGGCGCCTCGGCGTGGCCGCCTGGGCGCTGCCCTTCCTCCCCGTGACCGGGTTGAGCCCCCTCGTCCACCACGTGGCCGACCGCTATGCCTTCTTGCCGAGCCTCGCCGTGGTCGCCGGTCTGGTGCTGGGCGTGCGGCAGCTCGCCCCGCGCCTACCGCGGCCGGTGCCGGCGCTCCTCGCCGCCGCCGCGATCCTCGGCCAGGCTGCCGGGAGCGTCGCGCGGCAGGCCGACTACCGCGATGCCATCACCCTCTGGGAGGCCGATCTGGCACGCGCGCCGGAGAACTGGACGGTGCGCTACAACCTGGCCGGCGCCTACGGCGGGGTGGGGCGGTGGGACGACGCGCTCGCCCAGCTCGAAGCCGCCCTGGCCATCCGCCCGAGCGAGGCCACCGAGCAGTGGCTCGCCTTCGCGCGGCTCGCGCGCGCGGGGCTTCCGTCCGAAAGGGTGCCCGCCCTCGCCGCCGCGCTGGCGGCGGCCGAGGATCCGACGCCGATCTGGCTGGAGGCGACGCGGGAACTCGTCCAGCGGGGGAACCTCGAAGGTGCGCGCGCGATCCTCGCCGAGCTCCCCCGGGATCGGGCCGACGTGAGCTTTTTCGTGGGGATGGTGGACGCGGCCGAGGGAAAGACCGAGGATGCGCTCGCGCGCATCGGCGAGGCCATCGCCCGCGATCCGGATCTCGAGCAGGCGCACCTCTTCCGCGCGAGCCTGCTCGCGAGCCTCGGGCGCGACGAGGATCTCGCCCGCCTCGCCGCGGTGCATCTCCCGACGAGCCGGGCGCGCGCCGAACTCGCCAAGGCGAGAGCGATGGCGCTCTTGCGCTTGCGCCGCCCGGAGGAGGCGCTCGCCGCCACGGAGGTGGAAATCGAGCCGGCGCACCGCCCCATCGTCAGCGGGGCCCGCGCCGCCGCGCTCCTCTTGCTCGGCCGCACCGAGGAGGCCCGGCGCGAGGCCGAGACGGGCGACGGGCCCGGCGCCGACCGCCTCCTCTTGCGCGCCATCCTCGACCAGACCGAAGAATGAGCCGCTGATCCGGCGCTCGGTTCGCATACATCCCTAGGGGAGAAGACCACGGACCCAATCCCCGGAGACAGGATGTTTGCGGAGCTGGCGCGCTCCTTCGCGGGCGCCCTCGCAGATCGTGTGTCTCTTCTTTGTCTGGGCGTCGCGCTCGCATCGGCGCTGGCCTGGCTGGAAGCGACGCGCCTTCCTCTTCGACGCGCCGTCGTGGCCTGCGCGGCGGCGCTCGGTCTCGCACACGCCTGGTCGATGCGTTGGCTCGCCGACGACGCCTTCATCAGTTTCCGCTACGCGAAGAACTGGGCCGCGGGGCTTGGCCCGGTCTTCAATCCGGGCGAGTGGGTGGAGGGGTACACGAATTTCCTCTGGATGGCGCTGCTCGCCTTGATGGGGACATGGAAAGCGAGCATTCCCCATGCGGCCTTCTTCGGGAACCTCCTGTCCCTGGTCGCAGCGCTGTGCGGCACGGCGTGGATCGTCCGCCGGCTGTGGCCCAAGGCCCAGGTCCCCTTCGCCGCGCTCGCCTTGGCGGGCTGCTCCGGTTTCGCGGAATTCGGCACGTCGGGGCTCGAAAGTATGCCGCTGGCCGCAGCGGTGGTGTGGGGGATGGGCGCTTCGCTGGAGGGGCGTCGTGCGGAGCCGCTGGCGGGTTTCGCCTTTGCGCTCGCGGTGCTCCTCCGTCCCGACGCCTCGCTCCTTTGGTGCGCCTTCGGTCTCGCCCTCGCCGTGGAGGACCTGGTCCACGGGCAGGAGGCGTCGCTCGCACGGCGCCTGCGACCGCGGCGCTACCTCTCCTATGCGGCGCCGCTCACCACCCTCTATCCGCTCTACTTCGCCTGGCGCTGGTGGACCTATGGCAGCCTCGTCCCCCACACCTTCGCCGTGAAGGTGCCGGGCGCCTATTGGGAGCAAGGCCTCTTCTACGTGGCGCACGCGGTGCTCACCTCGGGCGGTTGGGCGTGGCTACCCGCGCTGCTCTTCGCGCTGGCCGCACCGGGCGGTGGGCGCGGCGAGACGCGCTTGCGCACCTTCGCGGCGATCGCGCTGCCGCTCTTCGGCGCCTACCTGGCCTACGTGGGCGGCGATTTCATGGAGTACCGATTCTTCGTGCCGCTCTTTCCGATCGCGTTCGTCGCGTGTGAGCTCGGCCTCCGACGATGGGCAGAGAGGGCGGTCGGTCGGCGACGATGGGCCGTCGCCGCGGTCGGTGTGCTGGCTCTGGCGGCCGTCGCCACGCCCATCCGGTTGATCCCGCCGTTCGGCGTCCGCTGGCACCTCGCGGCCGAGCACACTTTCTACCGCGTCACTTCCCTCTTTCCCCTGGAGATTCGGTCGGCATCTTGGATGCGCGGAAAGGTCTATGGCGACTTCTTCCGCGCGATCGGCGTCACTCCGCGCTTGGCGACGGGTGTCATCGGAATGGTGGGGTATCTGACCGATCTCCCGATCGTCGACTCGCTCGGACTCACCAACGCGCGGGTCGGACGTCTGCCCGTGAAGGAGCGGGGCCGTCCCGGCCACGAGCGGGTGGCGGACCTGGACACGCTCCTGGAGGAGGAGGCCGTCCTCACCACCGACGTCTACTGGCCCGAGGAGGTGATCTCCCTCTCGATGGGAATCGTGGACGGCGTCCCTCTCCTGTTCCTCCAGTACGACGAGGAGCTCCTGCGCGCGCTCGCGCGCCGGCCCGGAGCGATCCTCCCCGATCCGGAGGCGGACATCGGCGCCGTTCTCGCGGAGGAGAGGCCCCTGCACGTCCTCGAAGCGGTGCACGCCTTCTACGAACGCTTCCTCCGGCGCCATCCGGATCGCGACCTCTTGCTGGACCGCATCCGATCGGCGATCGAAGCGGCGCGCGCAACTGGACGCTCCCTGAACGGTTCGCCCCCGCGCGGTCGGCGGGGTGCGAACCCCTTCCAGGGAGAGGACAAAGCGCCTATCCTGCGCCGCGGAGGAAACGACTTTGTTCCGCAAGATTCTCGTCGCCAATCGGGGAGAGATCGCGGTCCGGGTGATCCGGACCTGCCGGGAGATGGGCATCCGCACGGTCGCGGTCTACTCGGACGCGGATCGCGGCGCGCTGCACGTCCGGATGGCGGACGAGGCGGTCCGCGTCGGTCCGGCGCCGTCGAGCGAGAGCTACCTGCGCATCGATCGCATCCTCGAGGCCGCCCGCGTCACCGGGGCGGAGGCCATCCACCCCGGCTACGGCTTCCTCTCGGAGCGGGCGCCCTTCGTCGAGGCCTGCGAGGCCGCCGGCCTCGCCTTCATCGGCCCGCGGCCCGCGGCGATCTCCGCCATGGGCGACAAGACGGAGGCCCGTCGCCGGATGATCGAGGCGGGCGTGCCCGTGGTTCCGGGCATGGAGCAGCCGGAGGCGGACGGGCAGAAGGCGAAGGAGTTCGCGCGCTCCATCGGCTTCCCCGTGATGATCAAGGCGGCGGCCGGCGGCGGCGGCCGCGGCATGCGGCGGGTGGATTCCGAGGAGGAGTTCGACGCCGCCTTCGCCGCCGCGCAGCGCGAGGCCCTGGCCGGCTTCGGGGACGACCGCGTCTATGTGGAGAAGTTCCTGGAGAAGCCCCGGCACGTGGAGATCCAGATCTTCGCGGACCAGCACGGCAACTGCATCCACCTCTTCGAGCGCGAGTGCTCGGTGCAGCGGCGGCACCAGAAGGTCATCGAGGAATCGCCCTCGCCGATCCTCGACGAGGACCTCCGCCGCCGCATGGGCGAGGTCGCGGTGCGCGCGGCGCGCGCGGTCGACTACGTGGGTGCCGGCACCTGCGAGTTCCTCGTGGATGCGAACCGGAACTTCTACTTCCTCGAGATGAACACCCGCCTGCAGGTGGAGCACCCGGTCACCGAGCTCCGCTGCGGGGTGGATTTGGTGCGCTGGCAGATCGAGGTGGCGAGCGGCCTTCCGCTTCCGATGCAGCAGGAGGATCTCGTCCCCAAGGGCCACGCCATCGAGGCGCGCATCAACGCCGAGGATCCGGCGCGCAACTTCATGCCGAGCCCGGGGAAGATCACCTACCTTAGGCTGCCGGGCGGCCCCAACACCCGCATCGACAGCGGCGTCTATCCCGGCTACACGGTGCCGATGGCCTACGATTCGATGATCGCGAAGCTGATCGTCTGGGCACCGGACCGTGTGCAGGCCATCGCGCGGATGAAGCGGGCGCTCTCGGAGTTCGTGGTCAAGGGCATCACCACGAACATCGGCTACCTCAAGCAGATCCTCGCCCACCCCGAGTTCGAGAGCGGCGACTACGACACCACCTTCCTCGCGCGCAGGGGCGACGAGCTGCGCGCGGACGGCAACGGCGAGCTGGCCCGCGTCGCCCTGGTCGCCTCCGCCGTCTACCAGTTCCAGATCGACAAGAACCGCGCCCGGCGCCTCGAGATGGCGGCGCAGGGGGCGAGCGCGGCCCGCTCCCGCTGGGCGGAGATGGGCAGGCTGCGCGCGCTCGGCCGGGGAGGCGTTCGATGAGATACCAGGCGACCCTCGACAAGAAGCAGCACGAGATTCACGTCACCGAGAAGGGCGAGGGCCTGTACGAAGTGGTACTCGACGGGCAGGTCCACACCGTGGACGCGCTCCCGCTGGACCACGGCGGCGTCAGCCTGATCGTCGACCACGCTTCCTACTCGGTGGAGATGGAGGAGATCGGCGACGGCAAGATCAACGTCCTCGTCCGGGACCAGATCTTCCAGATCGAGCTCCTCGACGAGCGGCGGCTGCGCATGCGGCTCGCCAGCGGCCGCTTCCGGGTGGAGGGGCCGCAGACCGTCACCGCGCCCATGCCCGGCAAGGTGGTGCGCGTCCTCGTCCGGCCCGGCCAGGAGGTCAAGGAAGGCGAGGGCCTGGTGGTGGTCGAGGCGATGAAGATGGAAAACGAACTGGGCAGCCCCAAGGACGGTACGGTAAAGGAGGTTTTCGTCCAGGAGGGGGCCTCGGTGGAGGGAGGGGCCAAGCTCGTCGTCGTGGAGTGAGGATGCCGCTGGCGACCGCGGCCCCATGAACCCGGAAGGGGGAATGCCGATGGAGACCAGCGCGGCCGGGGTTCGCCCCGCGGGCGCGATCCAGGGGGGAACGCCGTTTCGCCTCTACGCCGAGATCGCCTCGAGCGAGGCCACGGGATGGCTGCGTCTTTGGAACGCGGCGGGACAGCTCTTCGAGATCGGCTTTCGCAAGGGCAATCCGGAGCGCATCCGCACCGACGTGGTGGATCTCGGCCAGGATCGCTACCTGCTGGCCAAGGGCGTCGTCTCGCCCGAGGTGCTGCAGGAGGTGCATGCGTCCGACGGCCGGTACATCGAGGCGCTGGTGACCCGCGGCCTGCTCCCGCCCGCCGACGCCTACCAGCACCTGACGAGCTACTACCGTGGCCTTCTGGCGAAGGCCCTGCTCGTCGACCAGGGCCGCTACGCGTGGTCCGAGGAGCCGGTGACCGGCGACGGCCTCCGCCTGGGCGATCGCTGGGCGCTCTTGACCTCCATCGGAAGACGGATCCCCTTCGCCGCGCTCGAGACGAGGCTGGGCGAGCGGGTGGGCCTGCCCGTGCGCCGCGCCGACGATCCTCGCATCCCGTGGGACGGCCTCGGCCTCGCGGCGGGCGAGCTGCGGGCGCTCTCCTTCCTGGACGGGCGCCAATCCCTCGCCGAGCTGATGGCGTCCCACCCGGACCATGCCCACACCCTGCTGCAGCTCGGTTGCTTCCTCGGCGACGCCGGTCTGCTCCGCTTCGGCGAGGAGGGGGAGGCGCCATCTGGGCCCGTGGGTGCGAACCGCACGGCGCCGACGCCCGCGCCCGCGGCGCCCGAGCCGGCGTCGAGCGAGGAGGCGGTCCTCGCAGCCCTGCGCGAACAGCTCGCGGAGCTGGAGAAGAAGGACCTCTTCGCGCGGCTCGGGGTTCCGACCGACGCGCCGCCGCAGCGGATCCGCAACGCCTATCTGCAGCTCGCCCGCGCCTACCACCCGGATCTCGGCGGAGCGCGCGGCGAGGTTCGCAAGCTCCGCGCCCAGATCACCGCCTTGCTCAACGAGGCCTACGACGTGCTCAGCGGCCCCGGGAGGCAGGCCTACCTCGAGGAGCTCCGCACCGGTGGCACGCAGAAGGTGGACGTCAGCGCCATCCTCGAGGCGGAGCGGAAGCTCCACGTCGCCATCGCCCTGGTGCGCGAACGCCGCTTCGAGGACGCCGCTCGCGTGCTCGACGAGGCCCTGGCCCTCCACGACGCGGAAGCCGAGCTCTGGGCCTACCGGGCCTACGTGCGCATGGCGGCCGCGCGGGACAAGGACGCGGCGAAGGCGGAGGTGTTCGCCGATCTGGAGAAGGCCCGCAAGCTCGGCGAGCGCTCGCCGATGGTCTTTCTTCTCTCCGCCCGGATCGCCAACGTTCTGGGTGACGGCGCCGCCGCGATCCGCTACTACGAGCGCTGCCTCGAGCTGGATCCGGGGCATCAGGAAGCCGCGCGGGAGCTGCGTTTGCTGCGCAGCCGGCGCGTGTGAGGTCGAGTTGGCGGAGCTGAGTGGAAAGGATCGGCGGGCCTTACGCGCCCTGGGGCATCACCTTGAGCCCATCGTGCAGATCGGCTGGCAGGGGGTGACCCCGGCGGTCGTGCGCGCGGTCTCGGAAGCGCTCGACGTCCACGAGCTGATCAAGGTCAAGGTGCTGGAATCCGCGCCCAAGGGACGGTTCGAGACGGCGCAGGAACTGGCCGAGGCGGCCTCGGCCGAGCTCGTCCAGGTGCTCGGCCGCACCATGCTCCTGTACCGCCCGGCACCGCAACCGCAGGAGAAAAGGAAAGGGCCGCCGAGGGCGGCCCTGCACGCGACGATCGGAGGTGCGGGCGATCGGCCGGCCGCGCGCATGCCCCGCCGGGCGATCACCCAGGGCGCGTCCACGAAGAAGACGCGCGGCTAGTCCGCCCGGGGCGAGGGGCCGATCGCCGCGCGGCTCAGTGCCCCGTCACGCGGATCGAGATCGGTCCCGAGAGCTCGAAGGGGATGCGCCCCATCGCGAGCCGGACCTGGCCCTTCACCTTGTACTGGAGCTGGCTGCTGCCCTTGAGGTGCGCGCCGACCTGCGGGAAGTTGGACTCGTCGAGGTTGACCGGCAGGTCGATCTCCACCCCGCCACCGCGGGGGATCATTCGCTTGGTGCCGGCCACGCCCCGGTCGATGGCCACGCCGTCGATCTCCAGGTCGTACTCCACGTTCTCGAGCGGGACGTCGAAGGCGTTGGGGTTGTCGATCCGGAAGAAGAAGACGAGGCCGACCCGCCGCTCCGAGGGAATGGCGCCCGCCTCCACCTGGTGGATCTTCACCTCGGGCACGCGGGGGGTGCGGACGCGCCCGGCGCGGGTGAACTCGTAGTGGACGCCGTTCGAGCCCACCACGTGGCCGCGCACGATCACGGGCATCGAGCCCTCCTGCTCCATCAGGGCGGTGAGCTCCTCGGGATCGCTGGTGTAGGCCGAGCGGCCGCCCACCTGGATGACGCCGTCCTCGGGGACGTCCGCGGCCGCGAACGAGCTCTCGCCCTTGGCCCGCGGGTTGGGCGGGGAGCCCGTCAGGACCTCCCAGTGCGCCGTGACGGGCGAGACGTTCGGGGGCATCTGGAGGTGCGCGAGGGCGGTGAACTCGGTGAAATCCTGATCGCGGATTTCGATGCGGTAGACCTCCGCCTTCTCGCGGATCGGTTCGGGGGGAGCCTCCGGCGTGGTGGCGCAAGCCGCTGCCAAGGTCGCCGTCGCTGCGATCTTCGCTATCGTTCGCATCTCTCCTCCTTCAGCTGCCGCAAAGGTCGACCGGCTCCGACGGGCCGCCTTCGTGGTCGCAGGTTTCCGCGTCGAGCATGCGGACGTTCACGAGAACCCATTCGGTCGGCTCGCCCTCGATCTCCATCCGGATCTTGACGAAGCCCTTCTCGGGCACGAACCAGCGCGTGTCGTTGCGCAGTCCGTCGACGCCGGCGAAGGCGATGGGAAGGGCCTCGGCCGTCTGCGGGACGAAGATCTGCTCGAACTCGTCCCACGCGCCGTACTCGACCTCTTCCGCGTTGCGGACCTGGGCGATGACCGTCACCTCCTGGCCTTCCTCCACGTCGGTGGGGGAGACGAAGGAGGTGGTGACCTTGGTCCGCAGCAACTGACCGGCCTGGGGCGGCGCGTCGATGAGCACCGCCGGCGGATCGAACTTCATGATGGGATCGTTGACCACGCCGGTCTTGTTGACCCCCGCCAGCAGAAGCTGGGGGGTGCTGGGATCGAGGTACTCCTCCCGCACGGCCTGGCCACGGACGCGGAAGCGGACGCGGTGGTAGTCGCGGCCGAGGCGAATGCCTCCGCCGATGTTCTCCACCGCCACGCCGAGCTTGCGGGAGAAGAACCGCTCTCCCTCCTCCCATTCGGCGGCCGGGGCGTACTCGTAGCAGGTGCAGGGCGCGAGGCCGAAGTAGGCGACCGGGTCGTCGATCTGCTCCTTCTTCGGCGGAACGTACTTGGGAGGCTCCTCGCCACAGGCCCCGAGGCCCAGGGCGGCCACGAGCGAGAAGGCGACCGTGAACTTCCGCATGGATGCTTCCTCACAGGCGCCGGAAGGCCGGCGATTTTCGGGTCAGCGCGAGCATAGCACGATCGCCCGACGCTATTTCGAGGCCCGTCGCTTCTTCGAAGCCGGCATCGGAGCCGGCGCGCCCTGCTGCATCAGGTCCAGGGCGACCTGGCGCGAGGAGGCGAAGATCGTCTCGTGCAGCGAGGCACCGTGCGCGTCCATGGTGACGACCGCGGGGAAGTCCTTCACCTCGATCGACCACATGGCCTCGGGCACGCCGAGCTCCTCGAGCATGTGGACGCCGTGGACCTTGACCACCGACGGGGCGAGCACCCCCGCCAGCCCGCCGATGGCGTGGAGGTAGACGGCGCCGAACTTCTGGAGGGCGTCCAGGGTGCGCTTGCCCATACCGCCCTTGCCGATGATGCCGCGGACGCCGTAGCGCTCGATGACCTCCGCCTCGTAGGGCTCCTCACGGATGGAGGTCGTCGGCCCCGCGGCGACGAAGCGCCATGCGCCCGAGCGGTCCTTCTGGACCACCGGACCGCAGTGGTAGAGGAAGCGGTCGCGGGCGAGCGCGTCGAAGCGCTCGTCGAAGGTCTTGACCAGGTGCTTGTGGGCGGCGTCGCGCCCGGTGACCATCAGGCCGCTGATCTCCACCTCGTCTCCGATGCGGAGCTCACGGACGGCCGACTCGGTGATGGGAAGCTCGATCTTCTTGGGCATGGGGCGACCTCAGAGGATGGGCAGGAGGGGCTTGCGCCCGCGCTTTTGGCGGGAGGGGATCGTCGGCGCCACGAGCCGCCGGCCGGCGGCGGCGCTCGCGGCCTTCTTCGCCTTGGCCTTGGTAGCCTTGGCCTTGGCCGTCTTCGCGGCGGTCCGCGTCGCCGCCACCTTCGCGGCCGGCACCATGGGTCGGCCGGAGAGGCGGACCTTGTCGCCTTTGATCTCCAGCTCGCCCTTGCGGTAGGCCCAGCACATGTAGCTGACGGAGACGAAGAAGCTGGCCGGCACGCGGTGGCGGGCGCCGATCTTCACGCCGAGGATGGTGGTCTTGCCGCCGAAGCCCATCGGGCCGATGCCCAGGCCCTGGAGGGATTCGGTCAGCTCCTCCTCGAGGGCGGCCAGCGCCTCGTTCGGGTTGCGGTCGTCCAAGGGGCGGAAGAGCTGCTCCTTGGACTCCATGTAGGAGGTCACGCGGTCGCCGCCCACGCCCACGCCCACCGTGCCGGGCGCGCAGCCGAAGCCCTGGGCCTTCTGGACCGCGTCGATGATGCAGCGGCGCACCCCGTCGAGGTCGCGGCCGGCGCCGATGGATTCGTCGGGGAGGGAGTACTGCGCGCCGACGTTCTCGCAGCCGCCGCCCTTCATCATCAGCCGGATGCGCAGCCCCTTCGCGCGGCGGGGATGGAAGTGGATGTAGGGCGAACCCACGCCGACGTTGTCGCCGGAGTTCGCACCGGTGATCGCATCCACCGCGTTGGGCCGCAGGTAGGCCTTCTTCGTGGCCTCCCGGACCGCAGCGACGATGTCGCGCTCGATCTCGTGCGGCGACCACTCGGGCCCGTAGTCCACGTAGAAGATCAGCGTCCCGGTGTCCTGGCAGATCGGGGCGCTCGCCGCGCGCGCGGCCTCCACGTTCTGGATCATCCGTTCGAACGTGGACTGGGCGCGCGAGCCGGGCTCCTCCCGGTCGCGGGCCTTCGCCAGCGCGTCGAGCACGTCCTCGGGAAGGCCGGTGGAGGTGTGTCGGATCAGTTCGAGGATCAACGGTCGCAATGCGGCCACGCTCGTACTCCTTGAGGATTTTTCCCGCTTCTACTCCCCGCGGGCCGGTCGTTCAATCCTTTCCCCTCCCTTGCCGGACGCGCGGTCCGGCCCCCATCTTCGCGCGTGGCCTCGCTTTTGAAAGTGGGTGTCCTCACCGGCGGCGGAGACTGCCCGGGGTTGAACGCGGTGCTGCGGGCGATCGTCCGCCGCGCCGACGATCGCAACCTCGAAATCATGGGGATCCGCGACGGATGGGCCGGGCTACTCGAGGAGCGGCACGAGCGGCTCACGCGCAACCGCGTGGCCGGCATCCTGCACCAGGGCGGGACGATCCTGGGGACCTCGCGCCTCGACCCCTTCGCCGTGGAGGGTGGGTTCGAGCGGACCCGCGAGGTGCTCGCCCGTCATCGGGTGGACGCGCTCGTCGCCATCGGCGGCGAAGGAACGCTGTCGATCGCCCGGCGCATGCACGAGCACGGGATCCCCATCGTCGGCGTGCCCAAGACCATCGACAACGACATCGGCGGAACCGACTTCACCTTCGGCTTCGACACCGCCGTGCAGATCGCCACCGACGCCATCGACCGCCTCCACTCCACCGCGGAGTCGCACCAGCGCGTGATGGTGGTGGAGGTGATGGGGCGGCACGTCGGCTGGATCGCCGCCTACGCGGGCCTGGCCGGCGGCGCCGACGTCATCCTCGTGCCGGAGCGACCGAGCCACATCGATCGGATCGTCGGCCACATCGAGCGCCGGAGGCGGGCGGGCCGGCGCTTTTCCATCGTCGTCTGCGCCGAGGGGGCCGCGGTCGACTTGGGGCAGGGGGCGCGCATCGTCTTCCGCGGCTACGACCCGTGGGGCCACAAGCGGCTCGGCGGCGTGGCCCACGAGGTGGCGGCGGCCATCGAGGAGCGGACGGGGATCGAGACCCGCGTGACCGTGCTCGGCCACGTCCAGCGAGGCGGCGCGCCCACGGCTTACGACCGCGTGCTCGCCACCCGGTTGGGCGTGAAGGCCGCGGACCTCGTGGCCGAGGGCGCATTCGGCATGATGGCGGCGCTGCAGGGCAACCGCATCGTCTCCGTCCCGCTCGAAGAGGCCACGCGCAGCCTCAAGACGCTCGACCCCTCGATCTATGAGGTGGCCGAGGTCTTCTTCGGGTAGAAGGCGGGGCGTGGAGCATCGTTTCGTCGTCTCTCCCGCGGAGGCGGGCGAGCGCCTCGACCGCTGCCTCGCGCGCCGGCTCGGCATCTCCCGCCGGCAGGCCATGCAGGCCATCGCGATGGGCGGGGTGCGCGTGAACGGCCGACGCGCCGCCAAGGGGCACCTGTTGCAGGAGGGCGAGGAGGTGGCGGCGCGGGTCGCGCTCGACCTGCGCCCGGTTCCCGAGCCGCGGCCGCTCACGATCCGCTACGAGGACGACGCGCTGCTCGTCGTCGACAAGCCGGCGGGCTGGCCCACCCACCCCTTGGAGGCCGGTGAGACGCGGACGCTGGCGAACGCGGTGGTCGCCCACGTGCCCGCTTGCGCCGAGGCATCCGCCGATCCGCGCGAGGGAGGCGCCACCCATCGGCTCGACACCGAGACGTCCGGCCTCGTCCTCTTCGCCAAGTCGCGCCCGGTCTGGGAGGCGCTTCGCGGCCAGTTCACCGCGCGGACGGTGCACAAGGAGTACCTCGCCCTGGCGCGCGGCGCGGTGCGGGCGCAGGAGATCCGCCTGCCCATCGCGCGGCCGGTGCGCGGCCGGGCGCGCACGGCCCGACCCGGCGAGGAGGGCCGCGAGGCGCACACGCGCGTCGAGATCGTCGAGGAGATCCGCCCGCCGGGGCAGGGTGTCTGGACCCTCGTGCGTTGCATCATCCCGACCGGCGTGATGCATCAAATCCGCGTGCACTTCCACGCCATCGGCCATCCGCTCGCCGGCGATCCGCTCTACGGCGATGCGCGGTTCGAGGGGCTCGATCGCCTCTTCCTCCACGCCTCGGCGCTGGAGTTCGATCATCCGGTGACGGGACGGAGGATGCGGGTCGCGTCCCCCCTCCCCGATGCGCTCGCCGCCCTCGCCTGATCCGTTGCATCTCGCTACCATGGACCTCCCCCGGTGTTTCGGTTGGAGGAAGTGGCGATGCGACGCGCGATGTCTGGCTGGCTGACGACGCTGGGGTGTCTCCTGCTCGCCTGCGGCGGCGAGAAGGTCGAGGACACGACCGCCGTGGTGCGGGTGGAGCTCGCGCCCGAGAGCGCGCTCTTGCGCGTGGGGGACGAGCTTCGACTCGAGGCGAAGGCCTACGACGCGAGAGGCGGCCTCGTCCGCGGCGCCGACGTCACCTTCCGCAGCAGCGCGCCGGACGTGGCCAAGGTGGACGCCGACGGCGTGGTGCGCGCCCTGCATCCCGGCGCGGCGGTCGTCACCGCCTCCGTGGGGAAGAAGTGGGCGAGCATGGCTCTGCGCGTCCGCCCCCCGGTGCACGCGATCTCCATCGAGCCCGATCCGGTGGAGCTCTCGACCGAGGAGTCGATCCAGCTCGGCGCCATCGCCTTCGACGAAAACGGCGATCGCATCGAGGGCGTGGAGTTCGCGTGGGGCGTGGAGGAGGAGCGGGTGGCCACGATCACGCCGGAGGGCCTGCTCACCGCGCGGCGCCGAGAAGACGTCACCCGGGTCTTCGCCCGCGCCGACGGCGTGGAGGGCAAGGCGACGGTCGTCGTTCGCAAGAAGGTGCACGCCATCGAGATCCGGCCCCCCTCCCTCGTGCTGCGGGTGGGACAGGAGCAGCGGCTCGAGGCGATCGCGCGCGACGACGGCGGGGTGGCCCTGGAGGGACGTGCGATCGCCTGGAGCAGCTCCGACGAGGAGATCGCCACGGTGGACGAGACCGGACTCGTGCGCGCCGTGGCGGTGGGGACGGCGAAGATCGCCGCGCGCCACGGCGAGGTCGAGGCCGCGATCGACGTGGAGGTGCGGCCCGTGCGCGTGCACCGCCTGGTCATCGAGCCGTCCGAGGTGGAGCTCGTGGTGGGCGAGAGCGTGCGGTTTTCCGTGCGCGCCTACGACGCGGACGGCAACGAGCTCTTCGGCCGGCCGCTCGTATGGTCGGTGGAGGACCTCGACCTCGAGGAGAACACCTACGCGCGCATCGCCGCCGAGCTCGACGAGGAAGGGTGGCTGGTGGCGCGGCGCCCGCTGAACGGCAAGGTGGTGGTCGCGGTTCCCGGCGACGGTGTCTCCGCGGAGGCCCACGTGCGCATCGTCCTTCGCCTGGTGGCGGTCTCGGCCGGCCAGTTCCACACCTGCGGTCTCGACGCCGCTGGTCGGGCCTGGTGCTGGGGACGCGCGCGCGAGGGGCAGACGGGGCGGCCCCCGAGCTCGGACCTCATCCCGGCTCCGGTCGAGACCGAGCTGCGCTTCCGCGCGCTGGCGGCCGGCGCCTCCCACACCTGCGGCCTGACCGAGGCGGGCGAGGCCCATTGCTGGGGCGAGAACGAGTTCGGGCAGCTCGGCAACGGGGAGACGGGGGAGCCCACCTTCCGGCCGGTCGGGGTCGCGCACCCGGCGCACGCCGGGCCCTTTACCGCCATCTACGCAGGCGACGCCTATACCTGCGCGATCGATGACGAGGGCGCTGCCTACTGCTGGGGCTACAACGACGACGGCCGGCTCGGCGACGGCACCACCACCCCGGCCTCGACCCCGCAGCGCGTCCGCGGCGAGGCGGTGGACGGGGAGGAGGTGCCCATCGCCTTCCGCGCGCTCGCGCTCGGCTCGAATCCCTCCGCCTCGCCCATGCCCACCTTCACCTGCGGCATCTCCGAGGACGGAGTGACCTATTGCTGGGGCCGCAACGAAACCGAGGCCTTCGGGATCGGCGCCGGCGAGGACGTGCTCGCTTCGACCACGCCGGTGCGCGTGGCGAGCGAGGCCCGCTTCGACGAGGTGTCGGTGGGCGCACGGCACGCCTGCGCCCGCACCGCCGAGGGCGAGGTCCACTGCTGGGGCCGCGGTGCATGGGGCGAGCTCGGCGACGGCGAATTCACCCCGAGCCCGGGGCATCCGCCGCACGCGCGTTCCGCGCCGCAACCGGTCGCGACCGACGCCCGCTACCGCCTCCTCGCCGTGGCGCACCAGAGCACCTGCGCGCTCACGCTCGAGGGGGAGATCCACTGCTGGGGAAGGATGCCCCACACGGACGAGACGTGGGCGGTCCCGCGCGCCCTCCTCACGGGGGGCGAAACCTGGGCGTTCGAGCGGGTCGACGCGGGGTCCTACCACTACTGCGCGATCGACGCGGACCGCGCCGTCTCGTGCTGGGGCTCGAACCTGGACGGCCAGGTCGGCAACCCCGACGAGGCGACGATCGTCGCTGCGCCCGTGCGGATCTTTCCGGAGTAGCGGCGCGCGGTCAGAAGGGGAGGAAGTCGGCGGGCCCCGGGGGCGGCTTCCGCTCCGCCTCGGGCGGCAGGCTCTCGGCGGCGGCCGCCCGCGCGCCTCGGCCGCGGCTCCGGCCGCCCGCCGGCTCCGCCTCCGCCTCCGGCCGAGCGACTTGGGGCTCGGCCTCGGGCGCGGCTGGCGCGGGCGACGGTTCGAGCCAGGGCAGCGCGACCCCGGCCTCCTGCGCCCGCCTCGTCCACAGATCCACGCGATCCTGGGCCTGGCCCGTCCCCTTCGACCAGATGCGGAAGACCAGGAGGGCGTCGGGGAAGTGATCCTGGCGGACGAGCCGCATGGGCGATCCCCTCCGGCGCCGCCGGCCCACCATGGCCTTGTGGGCGGCGAGGAGGCGGCGGCAGCGCTCGCCGATCCGCCGCGGTAGCCGCGCCGAACGCGAGAGCTCGCGGAGGAACTCCTCGACGGTGGCGGCGGCGGCCGAGACCGCCCAGGGGACCGCGGGGACCTCGGTCTCTTCCCCGACCTCTTCCTCGTCGCCGCCCGCTTCCTCCGCCTCTGCGGTCTCCTCTTCTTCGTCCTTCTCCTCGGCCTCTTCCCTTTCCTCGGCGTCGGCTTCCGCCTCGCCTTCGGCGGCCGCCTGGCGCCGCTCCTCCTGCCGGCGCCGTTCCTCCTCCACCGCGAGCGTGGTGAGGAGCACGGCGAGCAAGGCCGAGTCGTCGGGGAGGTGACCGCCGCGGATCACGCCATCGAGCTCGTCGAGGGAGGCGAAGAAGGCGGCGCGATCCGCCTCGCTCGCCGCGCGCAGGTGCCGGGCGAGCGGCGGCAGGAGGATGTCGAGCGCCTCCAGCCGCCACAGCAGCTCGAAGCAGGTGCGCGCGTGGCCGGAGCGCAGGAGGCGGAAGATCTCCTCGAGCACGCGGGCGGGGGCGCAGCGCGCGATCTCCGCCTTGTGCCGCACCAGGGCCTCCCACGTCTTCTCTTCGATCTCGAAGCCCAGCTTGGCGGCGAAGCGGACGGCGCGGAGCAGCCGGACGGGATCCTCCTGGATGCGCACGTCCGGGTCGCCGATGGTGCGCAGAAGGCGCCGCTCCAGGTCGGCGCGGCCGCCCACGTAGTCGAGCACCTTGCCCAGGACGACGTCGTAAAACAGCCCGTTGACCGTGAAGTCGCGCCGCCGCGCGTCCTCCTCCACCGTGCCGAAGGCGTTGTCGCGGGTGATGAGGAGATCCTCGCTCTCGGATTCGCCGTTCGGGTTGGTGCGGAAGGTGGCGGTCTCGATCACCTTGCCCCCGGGGAAGTAGACGTGCGCCAGCCGGAAGCGCCGACCGATGAGCCGACAGTTGCGAAAGATGGCGCGGATCTCGCCCGGGTGGGCGCTCGTCGCCACGTCGAAATCCTTGGGCTGGCGGCCGAGGAGCAGGTCGCGGACGCATCCGCCCACGAGGTAGGCCTGGTGGCCGAAGCTCCGGAGGCGATGGATCACGCCGAGGGCGTCCGGGTCGAGGCGCTCGACCGGGATGTCCGGGGCGATGTTTTCGTACGTGGAAGCGGGGAAGGGGAGGCGTTCACGCCCGCCCCTCGAAGCTCCCCTGCGCGGTGAGCTGGTTTCGCGGGCCATGTGTCGCGGCGCAGCCTAGAGCGTGGCGGCTCGGGGGTCAATGGGCGCCGGCCGGTGGCCCGCCGGCCGACGCCGGATGCCGTGGTCAGTAGCCGCGCGAGGGCTCGCCTTCCCGCCGGCGCTCCTTTTTCGAGGCCTTGCTCTCCTTGGCCTCGACCGAGACCGCGATGGGCTTGTCCTGCGCCAGGTTGAACTGCGTGCGGACCTCGTCGCCCGGCTGGATCTGCGACAGGCTCGACTCCTCGCCGTTCACCTTCACCTCGGTGTCGGCGGCGATTTGCAGCTCGACCGGCGGCAGGCCCTCACGCTGGACCGTGATCTGCCTCTCCATCGGGTCGACGGAGGAGACCGTGCCCTCGATGTCGAAGTTTTTCTTGTCCTTGAACATCTGGGCGCTCACCTGGGTTTCGTGCATCCCGGGTTGCTCCATCCCCGGCTGTTGCCTCTCCTCGTCGCCCGGATAGCCCTGGGCCCAGGCGAGCCCCGGAAGCGCCAGCATCCCTGCCATCGCGAAGAGCATCCTTGCCTTCATTCCCTTCCTCCTTGGTGCGGCACCGCCGCCGCAGAAACGATCCGCAGGGGAGGCCGGATCGGGAAGCCCCAGGCGGTGCCGCGGGCGCCCGCCCGCTCGGCCGTCCAGGCGAGACTCCAAATGAAAAAGCGGCTTCCCACGCGGGAAGCCGCCGTCGCGCCGACCTGGCGGTGGGTCGTCAGCGCGGGTTGATCTTCGCGAAGCGCTCGTTGATCACCTTCCAGTTGAGCGACTCGAGCACCTTGGCGATGTAGTCCGGCTTCCGGGTGCCGTAGTCGATCATGTAGGCGTGCTCCCAGGCGTCGATGGCGGCGAGCACGCTCATGTTCGGCCACAGGCCGACGTGGTGCTCGGACTGGACGAGGACGTTTTGCACCTTCTTGAAGTTCCAGTCGTAGACCAGAAGCGTCCAGCCGTGGGCGGAGCCGAGGCAGGCGCGGGTATCCGCCACCCACGCGTCGAACGAACCGAAGCTCTCTTCGATCGCCTTCTTCAGGTCGGCGGATGCCTCGCCGTCACGGCCCAGGTTTTCGAAGAAGAGCTCGTGCAGGACGGTGCCGTTGTAGGCCACCGGCTCGCGGCGGCGCAGCTCGGAGTACTCGCTGAACGAGTAGTTCGCCGTGGAGCGATCGGCCGAAGACAGCCTCTCCCGGATCTCGTTGAGCTTGTTCACGTAGCCCTGGTACAGGCCGAAGTGCGCCTTGAGCTGCGCTTCCGAGAAGGCCTCGACCTTGCCGATCAGGTAGCTGAAATCCTTTGCCTCGATCTTCGACATGACGCTCCTCCGGTTTGGTGCGTATCGGAAACGGATGCGTGCGCCCACCGCACGGCCCCGTCGATAGCTAACCGCCGGCCCCGATCTCGTCAAGGAAGGGCGGGAGGGCTGTCGGCTTTCGTACGGCGGAGCGCCGGCCTCGAAAATATGCTAGAGCGAGCCCGCGTTCGCGCATGACCCAAGGATGACGGAAGATGGCACGCAAGATCACGTACATTCCCGGTGATGGAATCGGCCCCGAGGTCGTCGAGGCCACGCTGCGGGTGCTAGAGGCCGCCGGCGCCGATGTGGAGTGGGAGCGGGCGGAAGCCGGTGCCGAGGTGGAAGCTCGCACGGGCACCAACCTCCCCGCCGCCACCCTCGAGCAGATCACGCGCAGCGGCGTGGCGATCAAGGGACCCACAACGACCATGGTCGGCACCGGGTCGCGCAGCGCCAACGTCGGGTTGCGCAAGGCGCTCGACCTGTATGCCAACGTCCGCCCGGTCAAGAGCCTGCCGGGGGTGAAGAGCCGCTACGAGAACGTGGACCTCGTGGTCATCCGCGAAAACACCGAGGGCCTGTACGTGGGGCTCGAACACATCGTGGTCCCGGGCGTGGTGGAGGCCATCAAGATCATCACGGAGAAGGCCTCCACGCGCATCGCGCGCTTCGCCTTCGAGTATGCGCGCAAGCACGGGCGCAAGAAGGTCACCGCCGTCCACAAGGCGAACATCCTCAAGCTCTCCGACGGTCTCTTCCTCGAGTGCGCCCGCAACGTGGCGCGCAACTATCCCGACATCGAGTTCGACGACGTCATCATCGACGCCTGCTGCACGCAGCTCGTCCTCGACCCCTCCCGCTTCGACGTCCTCCTGCTCGAAAACCTCTACGGAGACATCGTCAGCGATCTCTGCGCCGGTCTGGTGGGCGGGCTCGGCGTGTGCGGCGGCGCCAACATCGGCGACAACGCGGCGGTCTTCGAGGCGGTGCACGGAACCGCTCCCGACATCGCTGGCCGCGGCCTCGCCAATCCCACGGCCATCCTGCTCTCGGCCGAGATGATGCTGCGCCACATCGGCGAACTCGACGCCGCGGCGCGGCTGCGCAAGGCCATCGAGACGGTCCTCGCCGAGGGCAAGGTGCGCACCCGCGACCTCGGCGGGACCGCGACCACCAAGGAGTACGTGGAGGCGCTCGTCGCGGCGATGGCGTAGGGACGCGTCGCGGGGGCGCCGCGTTTGCAGGCGGCGCCCGCCACCTCTATATGCAGGTGATGAACCACCTCCCGCTGCACCAGGAGCACGCTTCCCTCGGCGCGCACTTCGAGGACCGCGCCGGCACGGCCGTGGTCGCCTCCTACGGCGACCCGCAGGCCGAGTACCGCCTTCTCGTCCGCGCCGTCGGCGTGGCCGACCTCTCCGACCGTGGTCTTCTGCGCGTCGTCGGACGGGAGGCGGCCGAGTATCTGCACGGCATGGTCACCAACGACGTGAAGGGGCTGCGGCCGGGGCAGGGGAACCTCTCGACCATCGTCCATGCCCGCGGCCGGATGCTCGGCGACTGCCGGGTCTTCCGTCTCGGTGAGGAGGAGATCTGGATCGATCTCCCGGCCGGGGCGCGCGCGGGCGTCCTCGCCCACCTCGACCAGTACCTCGTCTCGGAGGCGTGCGAGATCCAGGACGTCGGCGCCTACGCGGTGCACCTCGGCGCGTGGGGGCCCGAGGCCCGCGCCGTCGTCGAGGCGGCGCTGGGCGGCGAGCCGCCCGCGCTCGGGGTGCACGAGAACCGCTTCGTCGACGCGCCGGGCGGGCGGGTCCTCCTCGTCGGCTCGCGCCTCTTCGGCCCCGAGGGCTACGAGATCTACTTCGCCCCGGAAGCCGCGGCCGAGGCCTGGACCCGGATGGTGGAGCGGGCGCGCGCGCTCGGCGGCGGGCCGGTGGGCGATCGGGCCCTGGACGCGGCGCGGATCGAGGCAGGCATCCCGCGCTGGGGCCGCGAGCTCCTCGAGGACACCATCCCCATCGAGGCGAACCTCCGGGAGGCCATCAGCTATACGAAGGGTTGCTACGTCGGCCAGGAGGTGATCGCCAAGGCGACCTACCGCGGTGCCGTCCGGCGGCATCTGGTGCGCCTCGAGGTGAGCGCGGGCGCCGTGCCCGGCGCGCTCCTGCGCGAGGAGGATCGGCCGGTGGGGCAGCTCACGAGCGTCCTCGACCCGCACCCCGGGGGCGGGCCGCCCGTCGCGCTCGGCTACGTCAAGCGCGACCGCCTCGAGGTGGGACGCGAGTTCGCGATCGAGAGCGGAGGTCGCGCGCGCATCCTCTGGGTGCCGGAGAAGGAAGCGTGAGCGCCGCGCCCGATATCCTTTTGTGCGGTATCGACCTCTTCTTCGGCGCGCGCATCGAGACGACCGCGGGCGCCCTGGGCCTGACCGTCTCGCGGCTTCCGGAGCGGCCGGGCGGCGAGCCGCTTCCGGACGCCGCGCTCGCGATCGTCGACCTCGACGGCAAGGGCGATCCCCTCGGCTGGGTCCGGGCGCTGCGCGCGCATCAACAGGACCTTCCCATCGTGGCGTACGTGCGCCACGACGCGAGCGAGCGGATCCGGGAGGGGCGGGAGGCCGGCGCCTCGCGGATCCTCTCCCGGGGCGCCTTCAGCGAGAAGCTCCCGGAATTGTTGCGAGAGGCGCGACGCGATACCATGGAAGGATGAAACCGTTCGTTCTCGCTTTCGTGGGTCTCGCATTCGCTTTCGCATCCACGGCCGAGGCCGAGGCCGCCGCCCCCCGCTACGTGGTCGACGACTCCACCGGGACGCGCTTCGAGGAGACGATCCGCGTCGGCGATACGACCTTCCGCTGCATCGGCGCCGGCGTGCGCAAGGTCCTCTTCTTCAAGGCCTACGCCGCCGCCTTCTGCCTGGACGCCCGCCGCTTCGACGCGGTGGTGAACGCGTGGGTGGCCGAAAAGCACGGCGGGAAGGCGGGCGAGGATCTGGCGCGCGCGCTCGAGAAGGATGGCGCCTTCTTCGAGCACCTCGAAAACGCTGACGCAAACAAGCTCGTCATCATGCAACTCGTCCGCGACGTCTCGAAGGACCGCATCGCGGGTGCTTTCCGGAGCTCGCTCTCCGAGGTTCTCCCCGAGGACCGCGTGGAGAAGCTCATCGCCACCATCCCGGGCGACGGCAAGGACGGGCAGCGCATCTTGATTCATTCGCGCGGTTCCACCCTGGTCATCGACATCGCGGGCGATGCGAAACGCCTCGACGACGATCTCATCGCGCGCAAGCTGTGGCGCGTCTGGCTCGGTCCCGATTCGGTGACGCCTTCGCTCAAGTCGTCCATCGCCCGGACGCTGGCCCGCTGAGAGCCGGTCGCATCGCGCGAGCGAGAAACGAGAACGAGGGAGCCGCTGTCGCGACTCCCTCGTTCGACGACGGCACCGACCGATGTCTCAGGACTTCGGCGGACGGCCGCGCGCGGGGCGCGGCGGGGGAACGAAGTCCGCCGGCGGAGGCATGGGCCAGCCGTACTTGCGCGCCGCCTGGTAGTGCGCCGCGCAGTACCCGCGAGAACGATACGGCCTGCCGCAACCCGCGACGCCGCAGGTGGCC
>Ga0079224_100002573_pt1 | contig 22164 bp, 17 predicted proteins | sample Stecom2015_FD_80414 | JGI IMG/M metagenome (GOLD analysis project Ga0079224, IMG submission 80414) | Agricultural soil microbial communities from Utah to study Nitrogen management - Steer compost 2015 | ecosystem: Environmental > Terrestrial > Soil > Agricultural land | place: USA: Utah...
ATTTTCAGATGAAGGTACGAATAATATAAGCGAATCTGCAAATTCACCTATCTATAAATTAGATGGCATGATTATTTATATAAAATTTGTTTCACTGGCAAAATAATACTATGTTAGCATATAATTTTGACGTACCATAAGTAGTTGAGGCTGTTCCTAAAAAGCATTTTATGAAAAGAATATTATTTGGATTATTATTAGCCAGCCCCTGGGTCGCCTTAGGGCAAGGTTCGCAGGTCAATACCCAAGGGCAAAAAGCCGTAGGGATGTCAGGAGCCGGCTCGGCTCTATTTGTAGATGAAACTTCTATATTTTACAACCCCGGTGCAGTAGCTAAAGTTAAGAGTAATTCGATTTCCATTGGAGGAAGTGGCGTCATGTATCGTTCTGCTTTTCGCGAGATCAACAGCAACGATGTGCACCATACCAAATTCAAAATATCTCCTCCTTTTTCGGTTTTTGCCACATTTGGGCCAAAAGAGTCTTGGTGGAAAGCAGGGATTGGGGTTTATACACCTTTCGGCGGTTCGGTAGATTGGGGAACAGATTGGCCGGGTAAATATGAGCTGAATCATTTGCAGCTACGTGCCATCTACATACAGCCTACCTTAAGCTTCAAAATAACAGAAAATTTCGGTATCGGAGGTGGTTTTGTGTACAATATTGGACTTGTAGACCTCACCCGCTCTATCCCCGTTTCGGATGCTGCAGGTGTTGCGGGACAAGCTGAACTTTCAGGTACAGGAACGGGAATGGGCTTTAATGTTGGTGTGCATTACCATCTGGAAAACAATGTGGCGATCTCCTTAAGCTACCGCTCAAGTGTAATCACCAAACTGAAAGATGGCGATGCTAAATTTACAGTCCCGGCGGGCTTGGCAGCATCTTTCCCAAACACGACCTTTAGCTCTGAGCTACCTCTTCCTGCAACGTTCAACTTTGGTATAAGCATCCCTGTTGGAGAGAAAGTAGATATTGCGGCAGATGCCAGCATTATCGGCTATGACATCTATAAAGAATTGGTATTTGATTACAAGGACAATACACCTACGTTACAGGACACACGTCAAATCAAGAAATATGAAAATGCTTTTTCCGGAAAAATCGGTATTAATTATAAAGCTTCTGAAACCTTGGCTTTACGTGCTGGAACGGGCTATGTATATTCACCTGTCAGAGGCCCGTATGTTTCACCAGAAACACCAGATAACAATCGATTCATGGCTTCGGTAGGATTTACTTATGATATTAACGATAAGTGGGATATTACAGGAGCGTATGTTATGCAACAGCTTTTTGAACGCACAGTGAGCAGCGCGAATTCAGGTCTAACAGGAACCTATAAAACCTATATCCACGCACCGGGTCTATCGTTAACCTATAAATGGTAATTCACATGAAAAACATACTTAAAAATATTCAATGGTCTATCAGCGCAGCAGCAGTTGTTTTTGTTAGCTCCTGCGCTCCCGACATCGAAAGTCCTTCATCTTCTGCTGTTCAGGCTAATTTCTCCAAATACATAGCTATAGGCAACTCCCTTACAGCAGGCTTTGCCGATGGGGGACTTTATCTGGAAGGCCAACAAGTGGCTTATCCCAATCTTATTGCGGAACAGCTGAAAGCTGTGGGTGGTGGTGAATTTAAAACCCCGTTTTTTAGTCAAGAACAACACAACGGATCCGGTTATCTAAGCTTAAAAGCACTGGTGGATGGCCAGCCTGTAATGGAAAATGTAACCAACAACCTCGCTATTCGTGGGCTAACCCCAAATGGCGCTCCTTTATACACGAAATACACGGATCAAATCCACAATTTTGGTGTTCCCGGAATGCGTCTCGATATGGCTTTTGCTCCAGGTATAGGCTCTGTTCTAGGGAATCCTTATTTTGAGCGTTTACTACCGGACAATACACCGCCAGAAACAACCTATTTTGGGCATGTCACCAGTCAGGAATATACTTTCTTTAGCTTCTGGCTTGGTAATAACGATGCTCTTGGCTACGCTACCAACGGCGCTTTCACAGAGGGGCCAACATCTGCATTAACGCAGACGGCTACTTTCAACAAGCTGTACAATGATTTTATTAACAAGCTAACTGAAAAAGGGCAAAAGGGCGTTGTCGCGACTATTCCTGATGTGACGGCTATCCCTTTCTTCAATACGGTAACAACAGCACGTATTGTAGCCGGCATTACGGCATCTACAGGAGGTGCTTATACGAAGGTCTATATACAAACAGAAGCTGGAGTTCGTGAAGCCACAGAGCAGGATTTATTCGGGCTTACATTCCCGACAGATACATTAGGCAAGGTTAGCAATGGTATACCGGGCTACGGCTTAATTCCACAGAACCCATTGCACGATAAGTTTGTGTTGGACAAGGATGAAATTGTAGAAGTTTCTACACGCGTGAACGAATTTAACAAGATCATCAAATCTGCGGCAGAAAGTAAAGGTTTGGCATTGGCAGATGCACATGCTTACCTTAACAAGGTTAAAAATCCGGGTATTCTCTACAATGGAATAGGAGTTAACGCTTCCTTTATCACGGGCAATGCGTTTTCACTCGACGGAGTACATTTAACCCCGATGGGCAATGCGCTTATTGCCAACCTTTTTATTGAGGCCATTAATGCCAAATACGGCAGTAAACTTTCGAAAGTCGATGCGGCACAATACCGTGGGGTGAAATTCCCATAAATACAGAAGCAATAGACTTTAAGTAATGTAAAGCAACGCTTATTGCCTATTGCTGTTTTTTACGTAAGTTTGAGCAAAAATCAACAAATAGAAACATGAAAGTTCATTTACAACGTAAAAACGATGCTGTACACTTTGAGGCATCCAGCGAACTATCTGATATTAAAGTAAACATTGACGGTTCCGAAGGTATCGGAGGCGAAGGAAAAGGTGTACGCCCAATGGAGCTGGTATTGATGGCATTGGGTTCTTGCAGCGTTTTTGACTTAACAACTATTTTAAAGAAACAACGCCAAGATCTCCAGGATGTTCAGGTAGAAGTTTCTGGTGAGCGCCGGGAAGAAATTCCAAATATATTCACCAAAATCCACATCGCCTTTACCTTGTCTGGCAAAATCGATGAAGAAAAAGCACAAAAAGCAGCAGAATTAGCTGTCAAAAAATATTGCTCGGTGCATGACATGCTTGCCGCAGGTGGCATAGACATCAGCTACAGCATACGCATCAATTAGCATCTTTCTTCCGCCAAATCTTCTCAGCCCACCTCCCGACAAACCAAAAGGAAACAGCTAGAATCAGGAAGAAAATCGTACGATTGATATTATCCCAAAGGTATTCCACAAAGCGGGTATACAGGTTCAGTATAAAGAAAACGAAACCTATATCCCGCGTGGCATTATCTTTAGTTTTCATGCCATAAAGTGCCACACCCAAAGAAAGCAAAACAGCCAGCACGCCCCAATAAAAGATATGATACTGTCTCACTTCTGTCCAGCTATCAAAACTATCGTAGTTGCCAAAAATAGACAAGCACCAAAGTGCAATCATAGTATATAATAAGCCAACGACATAACTTGTAGACTGAAATGGTTGTAAACGCTGAATTTTAGGCTGTCCCCACAACGAAAAAGCCGTTACCAACAGACCGAAGAGCGTAAAGCGCAAAGGGTAGTTCATCCCCCAAAATTTAAAACCCCAATCACTATGATAAGCTGTTTCTGTTGCAAACCAGATGCCCAGGGCAATAAGCATAAACACCCAAAGCAACTTGGATTGCAGCTTAATCGCTAACACAGCATATATTACAATCGACAACAAGAATGATAATGTGAAATGGCTGGTGTTTCTATCCAGTACCTGTCCCAAAAAGCCCACACATGCTGCCGTTGCAAATGCCCCAGCCAGCATCAGGGTTTCATTGGAAAAGGTTTTGTCCGGGTAGCGTTTTTTATTTCTGAACCCCAGGAAATAGAACCCCGTAGCCAACGCCCCGAAAAACAGACAGAACACGATATTGGGTGTTTCGTAAAATCTTTCGACAAAACGAATCAAGGCATCGTCTGCAAAGAGCGAAAATACAGCAAATACCAAAGATACCAGTGCGATCCAAAAAGCATAACGCGCCAAGGTTTTCCATTCAAAGCCTTTTTCATCGATATTGCCCTTTAGTGCTTCCACTTGTTCTTCCGACAGCAAATTATTCTCCTGCCAATGCTGGAGCGCATCTTCGACTGTTTGCTTCTCATTCCTGCTTAAATCCAGTTTTTTCAATTTCAATTGCTTCTAAGTTTTCGTCAAACAAAGTACAAAATACTCGCCAAAGTATTTTCATATCATAACAAAATCAAAAATTAGCATTTCATTATGTCCAAGGTAGTGCTGTCCGTTTAAAAAACTGTACCTTTGTATCTTGCATAAAAATCAGGAGAAAACATGAGCTCTGCCGAACAGCAAAATCACATAGACTTAGTTGAACAAAACGAAATAGAAGTTTACGGCGCACGCGTACACAACCTTAAAAACATTGATGTTGTCTTTCCACGCAACGAATTAGTAGTCATAACTGGTTTGAGTGGCAGTGGTAAATCCTCTTTGGCATTTGATACAATTTATGCAGAAGGGCAACGCCGCTATATGGAAACATTCTCGGCCTACAGTCGTCAATTTTTAGGTGGTATGGAGCGCCCGGATGTCGATAAAATTTCAGGGCTAAGCCCGGTGATTTCCATTGAGCAGAAAACTACAAATAAAAATCCACGCTCTACTGTAGGGACTATCACGGAGATTTACGATTTCTTGCGTTTGCTATATGCCCGAACCGCAGATGCCTATTCTTATGTAACCGGAAAACCCATGCAACGCATGTCGGAAGAGCAGGTGGTCGAAAAAATCCTTGAAGAATTTCAGGATGAGCCGATATACGTTTTGGCACCGGTCGTAAAAGGACGTAAAGGCCATTACCGTGAATTATTTGAACAGATACGTAAGCAGGGATACACGAAAGTACGGGTAGATAGCGAGATCTTGGACATCGTTCCAAAAATGCAAGTAGACCGCTATAAAATCCATGATATAGAAATTGTAGTCGATAGGCTGTATGCAAATGAAGGCGATCGAAAAAGGTTGTACACCTCGGTCATGCAGGCTATGAAAACAGCTAAAGGCATCATAAAGATTGCCAACAAGGAGAATAAAGAACATTTTTTCAGCCGTTATCTCATGGATGCGGAATCAGGTTTATCTTATGACGAACCCCAACCAAACACATTCTCTTTCAATTCGCCTTATGGAGCTTGTCCGAAATGTGACGGCTTAGGTTATATCTTTGAAATCGATAAGAATATTGTTATCCCTAACCGCAAGTTGAGCATACAAAAAGGTGGTATTGTACCACTGGGCGAATCTCGGGAATCCTGGACTTTTCAAGTTATCAAGGCAGTAGCAACGAAGTTAGATTTTTCGCTAACTGCACCTATCGAAAAATTAACCGAAGAGCAGATAGATTTCTTATTGTTTGGAGGTGAAGAACCGTTGTCCTTAACCGTTTCTTACGGAAGCTACGGAGCACGGGAATACAAAACCCAGTTCTTTGGTATCTTCCGATTATTAGAAGAATTGAGTGGTAAAGGGCATCACGACAATTCTAGTTTGGATGAATTTCGAACAAAAGTAGCATGTCCAACATGTAAAGGGGCAAGACTCAAAAAAGAATCTTTGCACTTTAAGATTGATGGTAAAAATATCCACGAACTTGCAACCATGGACATTTCAGCCTTATACGAATGGTTTGACAACATTGAAGGCCGATTAAACGAAAGACAAAACACGATTGCTGCGGAAATACTCAAAGAAATACGTGCACGCATAGGCTTCCTCTTGGATGTTGGCTTAAATTACTTGACACTTGACCGCTCTTCCAAGACTCTTTCGGGCGGAGAGGCTCAACGTATCCGCTTAGCTACACAGATTGGCTCTCAATTGGTCAACGTGCTTTATATTCTAGATGAACCAAGCATTGGTCTGCACCAACGTGACAACGAACGATTAATCAACTCGTTGAAAAACCTCCGGGATATCGGGAATTCGGTTCTTGTCGTTGAACACGATAAGGACATGATTTTGCATGCTGATTATGTTATTGACATGGGACCGGAAGCCGGTGTACATGGTGGCAAAGTTGTCGCACAAGGTACACCGAAAGAGATACTAAAAGCAAAATCACTTACGGCCAGTTACCTTAATGGAGATAAAGAAGTCGCTATTCCTGCCACACGCAGAGAGGGAAACGGCAAGCTATTATCACTAAAAGGGGCAAAAGGAAACAACCTAAAAAATGTTTCAGTCGACTTTCCCTTAGGGAAGCTTATATTGGTGACAGGCGTATCAGGGTCTGGGAAGTCCAGTCTTATCACGGGCACGCTATACCCAATTCTCAATCACCATTTCTTCCGTGCCAAGGCAGCACCGCTCCCTTATAAAAGTATTGACGGCCTGGAACATATTGACAAAGTTATTGAAATAGACCAAAGTCCAATTGGTCGTACACCTCGTTCCAACCCGTCCACGTACACGGGAGTATTCTCGGATATCCGTACACTTTTCGTGCAGCTTCCCGAGGCAAAGATTAGAGGCTATAAGCCTGGTCGCTTCTCTTTCAACGTAAAAGGTGGCCGTTGCGAAACTTGCCAGGGTGCAGGAATGAAAATCATCGAGATGAACTTCCTTCCTGATGTGCAGGTTCCTTGTGAGACCTGTCAAGGTAAGCGTTATAACAGAGAGACGTTGGAAGTGCGCTATCGTGGCAAATCCATCTCGGATGTGTTGGACATGAGTATTGACGAGGCTGTTACATTCTTTGAGCATATCCCTTCCATCTATCGTAAGATAAAGACTTTACAAGATGTTGGATTAGGGTATATTACCTTAGGACAATCTTCCACTACGCTTTCCGGTGGCGAGGCGCAACGTGTTAAATTGGCTACGGAACTTTCCAAAAAAGATACAGGTAATACGTTCTATATTTTGGATGAGCCAACTACTGGCTTACATTTTGAAGATGTCAATGTCTTGTTGGGCGTTATCAATAGGCTAACAGACAGAGGTAACACGGTCTTGATTATCGAACATAATCTCGATGTCATCAAAACGGCAGACTGGGTTATCGATATGGGACCCGAAGGGGGCAAAAATGGCGGTAAGCTCATGTTTTCTGGTATTCCAGAGGACCTTATCAAACAGAAAAACAACGAAACTGCAAGGTTTCTGAGATTAGAGATGACAAACTAATAAATGGAGCACATAAAAAGTTGACTGTTTTTACATACACGTTGTAGTAAAAAAACTACAAACATAAACTATAAAAAAGCCTATAGGCTGTAGCGTTTTAAAATTTTAGTCGTTTGAGATAATATTTAGCACTATCTTTATATACATTTTGTAAACAATAACTATGGAAAAAGTTCTATCCTATATTCAAAGTATGCCAACAGCTGTACGTTCAGCCTATCTTAGTATACTCATGTTCTTAGTAGCTATAGCACTTATTTTCATAGTAGAATATAATTTATACGAGACCCCGCCAATAAGTATAAAATCATATCACACAACTGAAATGGAACATTTCTCGGTGTACAATTAATTTTTTGGCATAATGCTTGTATTATATTAGGCTTCATAATTTAGGTTAATAATTGGTTTTAGAAAGGTTCTCAATCTCCCCGATTGAGAGCCTTTTTCTTTATCGCATAATACAAACTAATTCCCTATATTTATCACAACATATCCTTTTATAAATGAAAAAATATCACTACTCCGATGGGACCAACAGCTTTGGGCCATTCAGCATAGAGGAATTAGCACACAAAGGGCTGACGCCAGACACCTTTGTGTGGGAAGCGGGTTTTCCTAATTGGGTTAAAGCAAAAGAAGTTCCTGAACTTGCTTCGCTATTCGCTCACACCGACCTCGCAAATCCGGCTCCCTACTATACGAATCCATATTCCAACGCCCCTTCATTACCAAATGCACAACCACCAAAGAACTATCTTATAGAGACTATCATTACCACCATCTTTTGTTGTCTCCCTTTAGGCATTGTTTCCATTGTCTACGCTTCGCGAGTGGAAAAGAAATTCTATTCCGGCGATACTATTGGGGCAGAAAATGATTCTGCCAATGCTAAAAAATGGTTATGGATCAATGTAGGTGTTACCATTGCATTGTATATTTTACAATTCATTTTCTTCGGAACAGCAATATTTATGGCTTTATTGGAGGGAGGAAGCTATTAAGCATATAGCCACGAATAAATATAAAAACATTTGGGTCAGCTGTGCTGTTGTGGTAGGGGTTGGTATACTATATATATACCGCAACTTCAACCCTATGGAGCACACCTGGTTTCCGAAATGCCCCCTAAAAGTCTGCACAGGATTGGACTGTGCCGGTTGTGGCTCTCAGCGTGCTATACATTACCTACTGAATGGTGAATTTCAAGAAGCCTTTCATCAGAATGCTTTGCTTATCCCTGCCATTCCATATATTGCACTTGGCTTAGGTTTTCGCCTTATAAAGCACCCAACCGCAAAACAACTAAAATGGCGGAAAATCCTTTTCGGAGATTCCGCCATTAAGATATTTGGCGCTGTATTCCTAATCTATTCCGTTATCCGGAATATACACTAAGTTTATTGCCATCCCCCTCCCAGGGCTTTGTAGATAACAATCTCATTCAGAAGTTCCTCTTTCTGTATTTCTACCTTATCCAGAGCCGCTGTTACAGCATCTTTTTGAGCAGTGATAATTTCCAGATACGAGATCCGACCGGCAATAAACAATTCATTTGCAGCATCGACAGCACCTTTCAATGCTTCGACCTGTTCACTGATATAATGCTCTCTTTGCTGAATATGTTCTTGGGTTTTAACGGCATTGGACACTTCGTTATACGCATTTAATATCCTTTTTTCATATTCTAAAAAATTCAGCCCATACATAGCCTTAAATGTATCATACTGACTCTTTAAATGCCGTTGATTGAGGATGGGGGCAGTTAATCCTCCCAGCAGACCGTAAGTCAATGACTTATCGAAATCAACCAATTTATTAAAGCTAAAGGTCTGAAGACCAACATAAGGAGAAAGAACGACAGAAGGCAAGAAAGAAGCACGCGCAGCTTTAACATCCTGCTCTGCGCTTATTAACTGAAAAGAAGCCTGTCGGATATCCGGTCTCGCAGCCAGCATCTGGAATGGCGCTCCTACATCAAGTTTTGCAAACAGCCTTTGGTCGGCAAAGCTCAGGGAATCACGTTCAATTGGCCCATTAAACCGGCCAGCCAAATAGTTTATATGATGCTCTAAGACAGTTATTTCTTGCTTCATCCTTTCACGCTCAGCCCTAGAGCTGGCAAGAAAGGCCTTAAACTGTTGTACGGCTAGTTGCGAAGTACGTCCGGCTTCTTTCTGGAGCTCAGTGATTTCCAATGCCTGTTCATTTAGACGAATATTATCATCAAAAACTTTAATCTTAGCATCTAAACTCAACAGCTCGTAATATGCAGAAGCTATATTCGTTATGATTTCAGTTTCTACCAATCGGCGAGCCTCGTTCTCAGCAAGTAAGTTTTGAAAGGCCGCCTGTTTTTGACTACGGATTTTACCCCACAGATCTAATTCCCAAGATGCGCGTACACCAACAAAATAGTCAGGGACAGCAGGCTCAGGAATTTTTTCATCATCCTTCAGATTTTCAGAAAAGTTGGAATCATAATTTCCAATACCCGCCTCTGTATAAAATCCATATTTGCGCAATCCAGCCTCTGCGGCCGCATCCAAGCTTGGTAAAAGCGCGGCTTTTCGTTGTCTGAAACTGGCTTGGGCAATTTCTATTCGCTGAATAGCCTGCTGAATATCATAATTATGAACCAGGGCAGAGTCGATAAGCTCCTTCAGTTTCAGATCGGTAAAAACTTCCTTCCAAGGTCGATAAGCTATACTCATCGTGTCAGCCTCTTGTATAGCACTATCTTTTGCAAACTGTTCTGGAAGTGCTTTATGCTCATTTTTATCTAATTTCTTGGGCACACTACAAGATGCCAAAAACGCCACTATCACTAAAGCAGTCACCGCAGCAGGAATAGCTTTCTTTTTCCCTTTCTTACCTTTGGAGAAAAGGACGAACAGTCCTGGAATAAGGATAACACCAAACAATGTACCGATAAGCATCCCTCCTACTGATGCCGTACCAATAGTTCTATTTCCTATTGCTCCGGCACCACTCGCCATCATAAGTGGAATTAATCCGGCAATAATCGCAAAAGAGGTCATCAAAATAGGCCGCAGACGTACATAAGCCCCTTCAATGGCCGCCTCCCAGACACCCATCCCCTGTTTCTGTTTCAATACTGCATACTCCACGATAAGAATAGCATTCTTACCTAATAAACCAATCAACATGACTAAGGCTACCTGTGCATAAATATCATTTTCTAACCCCAACAATTTGAGGAAAAGGAAAGAACCAAATATCCCCGGAGGAATACCCAAAATAACAGGGAGAGGTAACAGGAAGCTTTCGTATTGGGCGGATAATAAAAGGTAAACAAACACCAAACACAATGCAAAAATATACACGGCCTGATTTCCCGAAATTACCTGCTCACGAGTCATTCCCGCCCATTCAATCACATATCCTTGAGGTAGCTCTGCGGCCAATTTCTGCACAGTCTCGATGGCTTGTCCTGTACTATATCCTGGAGCGGGTTGACCATTAATCATGGCAGAGGTAAACATATTATACCGCGTTATCTGCTCCGGTCCATAAATACGTTTCATTTGTATGAATGAAGAATAAGGTACCATCTCACCATCTTTCGTTTTGACGAATAAATTTAATACATCCTCCGGTCTTTGACGATAATGTGGTTCGGCTTGCACCATCACTTTATACATCTGACCATAACGAATAAAGTTGGTAGCGTAGAAACTTCCCATCAATGTCTGCAGCGTATTCATAGCGTTTTCTACCGAAATACCCTTTTTTGCTGCCATGTCGTAATCGATCTCCAGCATATATTGCGGGAAGCTCACATCGAAGCTTGACGATGCATCTTCAATAGCTTCGGAACTATTCAGATCCGCGATGAATTGCTCAACGACTTCAGCGGTTTTGTTCAAATCTTCATTTCCGCTTCTATCCAATAGACGAAGCTCAAAGCCGGCAGCATTACCGAAACCCGGCACTGTTGGTGGAGGAAAGAATTCGATTTCAGCATCGGCAATATGTGCCGTCTTTTCTCGCAACACTTTCATAATATCGTCTACAGTCTCATCTCTATCTTCCCAACCTTTGAGGTTAATCATTCCCATACCATAAGATGCTCCGGACACTTCCGTCAAAAGACTATATCCAGCAAGAGTAGAAACCGTTTCTACGGATTCCAAGCTGCGGGAGATTTCATCCACTTCATTCAACACACTTTCGGTACGGTCTACCGTTGCACCGGGAGGCGTAGTCACATTGACATAAATCATCCCCTGATCTTCGGTAGGGATAAATCCAGATGGCAATACACTACTCGCTCCCCAAGTCAGGACAAAGAAGCCAGCCAACATCGCAAGCGTTACCATGCGACGTCCTGCAATCTTCGTCAGCAAATTGCGATAGCTATTTGCTGTCTTGTTATAAGAGTTATTGAACTTTCTAAAAAACTTATCCAGCCAATTGTTGGTTTCTTTTTTATCATGCGGTGAGCGCAATATAATCGCACACAATGCCGGTGTCAACGTAAGCGCATTGATACCCGAGATAACAATCGCTGCAGCCAGTGTCAAAGAGAACTGTCGATAAAATATCCCGACTGGTCCCGAAAGGAAAGCCACAGGCACGAACACGGCGGACATCACCAATGTGATAGCAATAACAGCAGAACCAACTTCCTTCATAGCCGCAAGCGTAGCTTCCATTGGAGGAAGATGTTCATCTTCCATCTTGGCATAGACGGCCTCTACCACCACAATACCATTATCCACCACGATACCAATCGCTAGTACCAATGCAAACAAGGTTAATAGGTTAATAGAGAATCCCATCATCAACATAAAGAAAAGTGCGCCAATCAAACTCACCGGAACGGCAAGAATCGGAATAATCGTTGCACGAAAATCTTGAAGGAAAATAAATACAACCAAGAATACCAAAATAAATGCCTCTATCAAGGTCTTCACGACACTGGAAATAGATGCATCCAAGAAACGGGACACATCATAACCCATCGTGTAGGTCATGCCCGGAGGGAAGGTCGCTTCTTTTAATTCTGCCATACGATCCTTCACGCGTTGGATAACTTCCTGTGCATTTGATCCCGGAAGTTGTTTCATCATAATAGAAGCGGAAGGGCGGCCATCTGTTTTTGATGACATTTCATACTCCAACGAGCCAAATTCCACATCAGCCACATCTCTAATACGGATAATCGAGCCATCGGCATTCGCCCGAATCGGTACATTGGCATATTCATCAGGCTCGGAGAACTTACCTGGATAACGCAACACATATTGCTGCATATTGATGGTCTTATCAGAACCTATCCCCGTCTGTCCGGGAGCCGCTTCAATATTCTGCCGACGCAAAGACTCAATCACTTCATCCGTGGAAATCTGATAGGCCGCTAAACGGTCAGGTCTTAGCCAGACACGCATCGCATAATCACGCATACCCATGATCTGCGCAAACCCCACGCCCTCGATACGCTTCAATTCCTTCAGGATATTAATATCCGTAAAATTGTAGATAAAGCGCTCGTCGGCAGTTTCATCGGTGGTAAAGATATTAAGGTACATCAACATACTGTTGACCTCTTTCTCTGTGGTAACGCCAGCACGGATAACTTCTTCGGGCAACTCGTCCAGAACCGTAGTTACCCTGTTTTGTACGTTCACCGCCGCAATATCCGGGTCGACGCCGACTTTAAAGGCCACCTGAATAAGCGTTGTTCCGTTGTTGGTCGTCACAGTATTCATAGAGGTCATTCCTGCTACACCATTGATGGCACGCTCTAAAGGAATGGCTACGGCATTGGTACTTACTTCGGCATTGGCTCCGGTATAGTTCGCCGTAACAACCACGGATGGCGGAACAATATCCGGAAACTGTGTAATCGGTAATGTGAATAGCGCCAGCAATCCCAAAAGCGTGATAAATAAGGATATCACCAAGGAGAGTACTGGCCTTTTTATATAGGTTTCAAACATGAACTTTCTTCTAAAATATTGTTATAGTCAATCTATTATTTAGGATCTACAGCCTCCACTTTCATTCCATTGCGTAGCCCTTGAACACCTTCAAATACAATTTTCTGGTCATCTTCCAGACCACCTTCAACAATATAGTAATGGCCTACCCGTTGTCCTGCCTCAAAAGGTATCATTTCCACAGTTTGATCATCATTCAACACATATACATAGGTTTTATCCTGAATTTCAAATACAGATTTCTGATGTACAAAACGGGTATCTCCTGTAGAGATAGGTACGGCAATTTTTCCAGACGCACCATGTTTCAGCAAACCTTCCGCATTGGGAAATTTTGCACGAAGAGATATCGAGCCAGTGTTCGGTTCGAACTCACTTTCCACAATCTGTGCAATACCTGTGTGTGGGTATTCCTGCCCATTCGCTAAAATAAGTTTCACACTTTTCTTAAAGTTGTTGCTGCTAAAATTAGAATCACTGGCGAGATCTAAGTATTCTCCCTCTGATATATCAAAATACACGTTCAATGCCTGTAGATCCGAGATATTGGTAATCAACGCACCTTCCTCCAACAGTGAACCTTCTTTTAGCAAAATACGGTCAATACGTCCGTTGAACGGAGCACGTATAAGGGTTTGACCAAGTTTCGTCCGAGCTTGGTTCAGAACAGCTTTCGCCTCTTCGATTTTAGATAAAGCGGCTTTATGTTGTACGGAAATTAAATCTTGCTCCGTTTGTGACACAATATTTTTCTCTACCAATTTTTTGGTTCTCTCCTTTTCCAACTCCACCTTCTTCGCTTCAGCAATGGCAATATTCAACAGCGCTTCTGCCCGTGCATAATCGGCTTTATATTCTTCATCATTTAGCTTGAAAAGTACTTGCCCGGCCTTCACCATACCGCCTTCATCGATATAGATTTTTTCAAGAAAACCACTCAGTCTCGAACGAATTTCAACATTTTTAGTCGCCTGAATATCGGCGATATATTCTTTATAGATGGTTGTATCCATCACCGTAAGCCCAACGACAGGAACCTTACGGATTATTTCGGATTTATTGTCCGTGTTCTCTGTACTCTTCACAGTACAGCTACCTACTAACAAAGCCAATCCCATCAATGGGAATAACAATGAAACTGTTTTCATGTAAACGTTATGTTTGTAATAAAAATGATTAAATACAATAACACATATTATCCTCCAAAAGTTGGATATATGTGTAGTTTCTTTATGGACAAAGGTGTCCTAAGAATTGGGAAACTCTTGGGAATATAAAGAATTAGAAAGGTTTTAAACGATAAAGATGGGAGTAGTAGCCCGGGATAATCTGACGTTTTTTTCCATCGTAAACAGGATGCTTACGAACTTTCAATAGTGGCCTGATGGCAAACAGAAGTCCCAGAACAAGCACAAACAATGGCATCAGATAGTATTGGTGTTGGATGGAACGATATTCTTCGTAAAGGATTTCTACGTCCTCGGCTTCTTTATCAATAGGGATATCCAGGACATCATCCAGTACAAATTCTAAAATCGATTCACCGTTAAGAATGGAGTCATCATGTGCCATAGAAGTATTAGCCCCTGCTTCGTAAGCAAGGATATTGATGTAGCATAGAAGCACAAAATAATGAACCAGTTTCTGCAGCATGATGCAGGGCAAAAATACTAAGGAAGGGGCAGTGAATCAACATCGAATTGTAAAAAAGGTGTTAAAATAAAAGCGGCTTCCAAAATTTTGGAAGCCGCTTTTATTTTATGAATATGGCTGATTACATCATACCTGGCATACCGCCGCCCATTGGAGGGGCACCAGCACCTGCAGGATTTTCTTCAACCTCATCTGCCAATACACATTCTGTAGTCAACAACATAGAAGCTACAGACGCTGCATTTTCCAAAGCTACACGAGATACTTTAGTCGGATCAATCACACCTGCACCAATTAAGTTTTCGTAAACATCTGTACGTGCATTGTACCCGAAATCTGCCGCACCTTCTTTCACTTTCTGAACAACTACAGCACCTTCGATACCAGCGTTGTTACAGATTTGGCGAAGAGGCTCTTCGATAGCACGTTTGATGATTTCCACACCGATAGTTTCATCTTCATTCGCACCTTTAAGGTTAGCTAACGCCTCTGTAGCACGAATGAAGGCTACACCACCACCGGCAACGATACCTTCTTCAACTGCTGCACGGGTAGCGTGCAATGCATCATCAACACGGTCTTTTTTCTCTTTCATCTCTACTTCAGTAGTCGCACCTACATAAAGTACAGCCACACCGCCTGACAATTTAGCTAAGCGCTCTTGCAATTTCTCACGATCGTAGTCCGAAGTAGTTGTTTCGATTTGGGAACGGATTTGTGCAACGCGTGCTTTGATATCATCCGCATTACCTGCACCGTTGATAATCGTTGTGTTATCTTTGTCAACAACAACCTTCTCTGCCTGACCTAAGTAAGAAAGGTCTGCATTTTCCAATTTGTAACCCCTTTCTTCAGAGATAACAGTACCACCAGTCAGGATAGCAATATCTTCCAACATCGCTTTACGACGGTCACCGAAACCTGGTGCTTTCACAGCTGCCACTTTCAAAGAACCGCGGATTTTGTTCACTACCAAAGTAGCTAAAGCTTCACCATCTAAATCCTCAGCGATAATCAACAAAGGTTTACCTGTTTGTACTTGTTTTTCCAAAATAGGCAACAATTCTTTCATGTTGCTGATTTTCTTGTCGTAGATCAAAATGTAAGGGCTTTCTAATTCCGCCTCCATTTTGTCAGAGTTTGTCACAAAATATGGTGACAAGTAACCACGGTCAAACTGCATACCTTCAACTGTTTTAACTTCAGTTTCAGTACCTTTTGCCTCTTCTACCGTGATAACACCGTCATTACCTACTTTTTCCATAGCTTCTGCAATCAATGAACCGATTACATCGTCGTTGTTAGCAGAGATAGTCGCTACTTGTTTGATTTTATTGTTATCAGAACCAACTTGTTGAGATTGTGATTGCAAATTTGCCACAACAGCTGCAACAGCTTTGTCGATACCGCGTTTCAAATCCATTGGGTTAGCACCTGCAGCTACCGATTTCAAACCCGGAGCTACGATAGCTTGTGCAAGAACGGTCGCAGTAGTTGTACCATCACCAGCTTGGTCAGCAGTTTTAGAAGCAACTTCTTTTACCATTTGCGCACCCATGTTTTCCAAAGCATCTTTCAATTCGATTTCTTTGGCTACGGTCACACCATCTTTAGTGATAGCAGGTGAACCAAATTTTTTCTCGATGATTACGTTACGGCCTTTAGGTCCTAAAGTTACTTTTACCGCATTTGCTAAAGTGTCCACACCTTTTTTCAGTGCGTCACGTGCTTCTACATTATATCTTACTTGTTTTGCCATTTTGTTAGTATTGAGATTTGAGTATTGCGTATTGAGACCTGTTTAGCTCAACACTCAATTTATATTTTATAATCTTAAATTCATACATCGCAATACGCATATCGCATATCGCTATACTTTTTTACAACACTGCGTAGATATCCGATTCACGCATGATTAAATATTCTTTACCCTCGTAAGTGATTTCTGTACCGGCATATTTACCGTACAATACTTTGTCACCCACTTTTACAGTAAGGGGTTCTTCTGGTTTACCTGTACCTACTGCTACGATCGTTCCTTGAGAAGGTTTTTCTTTGGCTGTATCTGGAATGTAGATACCTGATGCTGTTTTTTCTTCTGCTGGAGCCGCCTCTACGACAACTCTGTCTCCGATAGGTTTAATACTTAATGCCATAATTATTTAGTTTTTTATGTTTTTACGTAATATTTTTATTTATCTATCCCTCATTCAGCACCAATTATGCCAAAGGTAAAAAAGCCTTTTTTCTTGCCATTTTTTCACCAACACTATTTAAAAATTGACAGTCTGCATCTTTTTTTGTGCCATCCTGTCACATTCGGCAACCATATACCCACACATAAAAAAAGCCCCGCAATGGCGGAGCTTTCCTCTATTTCTTACACAACTCTTAGTTTGCCGTATCTGCTGGTGCAGATGTAACAGGAGCTTCTGCTTCCGGAGCTGCCGTATTGTTGTTTAAGTTCAATGGTGAAGTTTGTTGTGCTGGTGCATTGATTTGGTCACTTAGCCCTCCTCTTGCTCCGCCGCCTGCTGATGGGCCTAAAATATTTATAGCCAAACAGAACACCATTAGCGCAATGGCCAATCCCCAAGTTCCTTTTTCCAAAAAGTCACCAGTACGCTGAACGCCCATCAAATTGGAACTTCCAGCAAATCCTGATGACAAACCTCCTCCTTTTGGGTTCTGAATCAACACGATAAATGCCAATAGAATACTTACTAATACAATCAGGATAATTAAAAACGTTTGCATTTCTTTATTTTGTTAATATAATTTTTCTTCAAGATTTTTGATTTGGGTCGCAAAATACGATTTTTTTTCTGGAAACTTCAAAATTAATTTTTTATACACTTCAATCGCTTTGACATACATGGCTTGATCAACGTAGATATTTGCCAACGTTTCTGTCACCAAATCAAACTGCTCTTCGGAGCTTTTCCGTGCTTTATTTTCCCCAGTCAGCTGATCCGGCAGTGGGGGCTGTATCTGCGGCTCTTCACGAATAAAGCGCTCAATAAGCTCTGTCGTTTTATCGACACGAGAATATTGCACTTCTTTCTTTTTCACTTCCTCACTCAGCTTATCCTCCGGATTTTGCAAACGAAAGATATTTTCGCGTATTTGCTGATCCAAGATAACCTCATCTACTTTCGCTGCATCAAAAGGTGCTTTATCGGCCACAGGAAGGTGAGGGCTCGCAAAAGGCTGGTAGGTATCGGCGTGCTCCAGACGGGTTTTATGCAGCCACCAACGAAAGCTATAAGGCATCAGTTCATCGTTGTACAAGCTGACATTTTCCTCCTCTTTGTCCGGGTCCGAAGTCGTCTCCTCCATTTCATCAGCAACCTCTTCCTCCTCTATATGCTTATGAAGTGCAAAATAATCGCCTCCACCAATCGCCTCGTGCATAAGCGTTTCGAGAGAAGCCTCATTTTCCTCGTGTTCTACTGGCTCCTCTTCCAAGGGCGTCATCTCCTCTTCGAGTATTTCTTCCACAACCGTATCCTCAAAAGGCACATAATCATCATCCACAATCTCTATTTCAGAGGCCTTTTCAACAGGCTTATGGATATATTCCTGTAGCCAAGTAGGGTTTCGTGCGAGCAACACAGCTGATGCAGAAACCACATCCGTATCCTCTTCCATCGCCTTTTTGCGTTCATACGCAAAATGCAAAGGCTGAGAATAGGGGTATTTCGATAAAAGCTTATCAAAATCTTCCTTTGTCAATGCCCCTGGGTTAACAAGCGCTTGATGAAATAATGTCGTTAATGCTACATTTTGAGACTCCATATCGCTACTTATTTTCTACCAGTTAGCAAAGGCTTTATTATAAATATCCTCCGTCAACAGATTGATGATTTCCTTGGTGATAGTTTCCTCCTGACTTTGAATCATACCCGAGAACTCCCTAAATTGGGAAAAGCTCTGTTCAAAGCTACTTTCACCGGTCTCGTCCAGTTGGTTGGTGTATTTCACCCGTACGGTGATGGTCAAACGGTTCATCGCTGCACGATCGGTATTGGCTTCTACCGCTACCGGAGCGATATCATAACCGGTAATCATCCCCTCAAACATAGCATGGGCATCTCCATCTACCTGACTCAGGCGCGATTGGCTACGGATACGTTCTTTCAGTGCCTCTGTGAAATTCTGACTCAAAGGTGTATAAACCAAAGGAGCAATGTTCTCGAAAAACTGTACATTCACCGTCTTCATATTCTCGGGAATAGACCCTCCTGTAAAGCTATACTTTACGCCACAACTTTGCCAAGTCAAACAGATGACCACAACTATACACCAAAAACGGAGGAAAACCTTTTGCATAGTATTACTAATCTAAATTTAAGTCTTTTATCTTTCTATATAAAGTACGTTCCGAAATACCCAATTCCTGTGCTGCAGCTTTACGTTTCCCTTTATGTTTTTTCAGGGCTTTTTTAATCAAGTCAGATTCTTTATCTACTAAAGACAGGGATTCTTCCACTTCCTCAGCATCCTGTGCTTCATATGACATGAAATCCGGGGTATTGCTGTTTTCATTAGGATTTCGAATGGTGATTGTCGGTTTTGTGCCTAATTCTTCACTTAAGTACGCCGGTGCAGGACGTACCTCGTCATACAGTTGGTTGATATATGGGGAGTTTTGTTCGAATGTCCCGGCATTGACACCTTTCTGTATAAGCTCGACAACCAGTTTCTTTAAATCTACCATATCCTTTTTCATATCAAAAAGAACCTTGTATAGCAGATCTCTTTCAGAAAAATCTTCTTTTGCGCTATCCTTCACAAAAACAGGCAGATTAGAGCCAACTTGCTCAGCTGGAAGATATTTAGCCAATATAGTTGCATCCACGACACGCTCTGTCTCCAAAACGGCAATTTGTTCAGCAATATTTTTCAATTGACGCACATTACCCGGCCAATTATACTGCATCAACAATTCCTGCGCATCAGGTGTCAATTGTATACCTGGAGAACGATATTTGTCTGTAAAGTCTACGATAAACTTCCGAAACAACAAATTAATATCCTCTTTACGTTCCCGCAAAGATGGAATCCGCAACGGCACGGTGTTCAAACGGTAATACAGGTCTTCTCTGAATTTACCTTTTTTTACCGCTTCATACACATCCACATTTGTTGCGGCAACGACACGAACATTAGTTTTCTGAACTTTGGAAGATCCTACACGGATATACTCTCCGGTCTCTAATACACGGAGCAAGCGAGCTTGTGTTCCCAAAGGTAGCTCGCCAACCTCATCCAAAAATATAGTTCCTCCGTCAACCACCTCAAAGTATCCTTTACGTGCTTCATGCGCACCAGTAAACGAACCTTTTTCGTGGCCGAATAATTCGGAATCAATGGTACCTTCTGGAATAGCACCACAGTTGACTGCAATAAAAGAACCGTGTCTGCGCGCACTCAGTTGATGAATAATATGCGAGAAAACTTCTTTACCTGAACCACTTTCTCCTTGAATCAAAACAGAGATATCCGTTGGAGCCACCTGCTTTGCTACATCGATAGCCCGATTAAGCAACGGCGAATTTCCAATAATACCAAATCTGTTTTTTATATCTTGAATATCCATGTTTTAGTATTGAGTATAGTGTATTAAGTAGTGAGATTTATACGACACCAATCAAATGACATCTTAATTCTTCGCAATACGCAAATCTCATTACACAATATTAATCAACTATTTTACCAATCAAAGTAGCGGAGGTACAACGCTCTGCCAATACATTGACATACTGTCCCGGTTTGAAGCGAGTATCTACAGGAAATACCACCATCGTATTTTGGTCATTTCTACCACAGTAGTCTTCATCCGACCGCTTAGAAAAACCTTCGATCAACACTTTTTGGACTTTGCCTATAAAATTTTGCGCACGATAGAGGCTGTGTTCCTGTTGCTTATTTACAATCTCGGTCAATCGTCTTTTCTTTACCTCTTCCGGCACATCATCGGCATAACGTTTCGCGGCTAATGTTCCCGGACGTTCCGAATACGCAAACATATATGCGAAATCGTATTTCACATAATCCATCATAGACAATGTTTCCTCGTGCTCCTCTTCTGTTTCCGTACAAAAGCCGGTAATCACATCCGTTGAGATAGCACATTCCGGAATGATCCGACGGATTGCATCTACACGTCCCATATACCACTCACGGTCATAGGTACGGTTCATCAAGTCCAACACGCGCGAATTTCCAGACTGCACGGGTAAGTGTATATATTTACAGATATTCTCGTAACGTCCCATAGTGTACAACACCTCGTCCGTAATATCCTTTGGGTGGGAGGTTGAAAAACGAACACGAAGTTCAGGGCTAACCTCTGCCACCATGGCTAACAATTGGGCAAAATTCACCGCTGGAGCTGGTTCTTCACCTTCTGCCACAGGTTTTGTATATTTATAAGAGTCTACATTTTGTCCAAGCAACGTCACTTCACGATACCCTGCATTGAACAAATCTTGTGCCTCCTGAACAATAGATTGATAATCACGACTACGCTCTCTTCCCCGAGTAAACGGCACAACACAAAACGAACACATATTATCACACCCACGCATAATAGATATGAATGCCGTAATACCGTTCGAGTTCAGACGAACAGGGCTGATGTCAGCATAAGTTTCTTCGCGGGAAAGCAATACATTGACAGCTTTCGTTCCGTCATCTACCTTATCGATCAAGTTTGGAAGGTCACGGTAAGCATCTGGTCCAACAACCACATCTACCAACTTCTCTTCTTCTAAGAATTTCGATTTCAAGCGCTCTGCCATACAGCCCAACACCCCGACAATCATACCCGGATTTTTTGCTTTGGCAGACTCAAATTCTTTTAATCTATTACGGACACGCTGCTCCGCATTCTCACGAATAGAGCACGTATTGATAAACACCACATCTGCATCTCTATAATCACGCGTTGTTTCAAAACCATTGTCCAACAGAATGGATGCAACAATCTCACTGTCAGAAAAATTCATCTGACAACCATAGCTTTCGATATACAGTTTTCGGCCTGTAGACTTCCCTGTAGGAAGCATGTCTAAAGCCTCACCTTGGCGAGATTCATCGTGTGTTTTTGTGGTATGTTGTAATTCTATCATAGCTTCACTCAAAAGATTACAAAGTTACGAATAAAAACTTATTATAATGCCACTTTGGCAGAGGTTGACCAAAATTTAACAAGATGGACAAGTAACCCCTATAAGCCTCGTCCTCATTTTGTGGTCCTCTCTCTTAATC
>Ga0079224_100002574_pt1 | contig 22163 bp, 17 predicted proteins | sample Stecom2015_FD_80414 | JGI IMG/M metagenome (GOLD analysis project Ga0079224, IMG submission 80414) | Agricultural soil microbial communities from Utah to study Nitrogen management - Steer compost 2015 | ecosystem: Environmental > Terrestrial > Soil > Agricultural land | place: USA: Utah...
ACAGCGGACTTCACGCGGCCATCTTCACCATCCCCTGCTTCTGTCACTCCAAGATGTAAAGGATAAGGCTTAAAATTACCCTCCCGAAGCTTTTGCACCAGAAGGCGGTAGGCCTGCACCATGACTTGGGTATTGGAAGATTTCATAGAGATGACGATATTGAAAAAGTTTTCGTCCTCGCAGATCCGGAGAAACTCGAGCGCCGATTCCACCATACCTAAGGGCGTGTCGCCATAGCGGCTCATGATTCGATCCGAGAGGGAACCATGGTTGGTTCCAATCCTCATGGCCGTCCCATATTGTTTGCAGATCTTTACCAAGGGCAAAAACCTTTCCCTGATCCGCTCCAGTTCTGCCTGGTAGGTCTCATCGGTATAATCAATCACCTCGAATTTCTTCTTATCCGCATAGTTACCGGGGTTGATCCGTACCTTTTCGACAATGGTGGCAGCCACCTCCGCGGCATTAGGCGTAAAATGGATATCCGCCACCAAGGGAGTATAGTAGCCCCTCGCTGCAAGGCCCTCCTTTATATTTTTTAAATTTTGGGCCTCCTTAATACTTGGAGCGGTAATCCTGATCAACTGACAACCACTTTCAATCATCCTGATACATTGAGCAATAGACCCCTCTGTATCCATGGTATCTACGGTTGTCATGGACTGCACCACGATAGGATTGTTCCCACCAATAATTAGATCCCCAACTTTCACCTCAATAGTTTCTCTCCGCTGATAGGCCACAAGGCTATCGCAATAGACAACTTTTTCTTTTGGGGTAATTATATCTTGAATGTTCATCCTCTTATGATTATAGGTCGCCCAGCTGAGGCCTGACCACGATTTCCTCTACTACTGAATTGGGGGACAGCTGATAAGCGGCCCATACGGACGACGCCACATCCTCTGCCTTCATAAACCTGTCTTCAGGAAGGTCTACGCCCTCCCAGCTTGCAGTGAAGGTAGCTCCTGCCAAGATGGAAGTCACCTTGATGCCGTGCTCTTTCAATTCCTGCCGGAGACATTGGGTGAACCCCCTTAACGCCCATTTTGAAATGGCGTAGCTGCCGCCGTTGGCATAGGCAGTCATGCCTGCGATGGACCCCAACGAAAATATATGCCCACTCTTTCGGTGGATAAATTCACTGGTAAATGCGCGCGTCAAATAATAAGCACTGTACAGATTGACTTGCATCATCTGCTCGAAGTTCCCCTCTGGCTCTGAATGAATGGCCCCCGGAATAAAGATGCCGGTGTTGTTGACCAACACGTTTGGAATGTCCTTTTCTTTTACAAAGTCTGCAAAAGCCAGTACATCCTCCTTAACGGAAAAGTCTGCCTGTTGGATAAACAATCTCCGACCCGGATAAGTGCTTTCCAACTCCTCTTTCAGCCGCTCCAAATCAGATTGGTTTCGTGAACAGGTGAAGGCATTGTATCCTTGGCCCATAAACTGATGCAGAATGGCCTTTCCTATTCCTTTCGTCCCGCCGGTGACTAATATGCTTCTAGACATTCTTTCTCTATCAATAATTAGTACAACAACTAAACCACAAAGATAGGAAATATTTTTAGGCTTGAGATGTAAGAAATGAGATTGCAAATGTTGGAGGGGATGTCAGATGCCGGATGTCAAGAAGATAGAACACCTGTCATTTAGGCCCATAAGATTGCCCGGGATGAGGTAAAGCCTAGTGAAACGATTTCAATGTAAAGTCAAAACCCTGATTATTGAATTCAAATTTTATGTGGCATTTTGGCACAATTATGGTCGAATACATAAGGATCTTTATCATATAATAACGTTTTCTGGAAAAATTAGAACAATAACTGGCGCATTTTAAGAAAAGAACCAGCTTTTATCTGGTTTTTTCTCTTACACATTTAAACCCAAAAGATATGTCAAACATGAAATTCCTACTTACCGATAAAATATGGTTTGGCCGGCTCTATGTAGGAGCGAAAGTATGGATTGCGGTGTTGGACTCTCCAAGTTATTTCGAGTACTGTATAAGAGAAATTCCGGATTTTGCAATCAAGGATCTTGAATACATGATTCCGGTTAATAAAATGTTACAGCTGCATGGAAGCAATATTGATGACTTACCCAAAGGAAAATACTCCGAGAAAGAAATCGAGGTCTATTCATCTATTGCAGTGGACATCATTCCTGATCATGCGGAGGAAAAGAAGCCAAATGAACATGTCTTTAGTCTTAAAGAACATCTTTACATTCATCCGCACTGCCTTAAAATGAACAAAGAGCGATGCGATAGATGGTGGAAATAGAAAGGAAAACAAGGTGTGATTAGCAGAGCTTTCGACCGCATTTTAAGATAATTTCAGAGAACATTCAAATAGAGTCGGCTGAAACGAAGACTCTCAATGTCGGCCCCCTGTTACGCATATCCCATCCGCTGCAGGTAGCGGCCTTTTCTCTGCACGTTCCACCTAGCATTCCTATTTGTAAAACTAAGACTATTAGCCATCAACGCTCGGAATAAATCTGCAATGTTATAATATTGAGTTAATTTTTCGGAATGAAAATAAAGGTTAGGAGAATAGCCAATCCAACCGCGTTAATCCTGGCCAAAAGGATTCTTGAGCAGTGTGCAATTACAGATGAAGAATGGTGTCAGCCGTTGATTCTAAGATTGTAGTCGAAGCTGTTCAAATGCATCTACGAGATGGGGAGGAGCAATTAATAAGTGGGCTCGTTGCAGGACGTTGAAAATAAAATTTAAGATGTCGGAAATAGTTCGATGAAAATGAATGGAGACGAGCATGATGTGATCGTGCCTCAAATTGATAAAGCCGCTTGAAATGATAATAAAACTGGTTCTGTTTATGAGCCTCACCAGCAGCTACTGTCATTAAAAAAGTGCCGATACCTGCATCCTGCCGGTGTGCACCAGCCTATCCAATCCTTGAGAATTCCTCCCCTCATAGGTCATATTTAACTGTAAGCCTTCGCCGATTTTCTGAAGCCAGTTGAATCGCCAGATGAAATTGTTGCCGACCGTCAGGGCCTGCAACATCTCATACCCCGTTGGCGAATTAGCCAGTCCGTTGTACCGGATGTTCGTGTAGTTGAGGTGGGCATTGACGGTGGTTTTGATGGCTTTAGCGTACCGAAAGTTCAACCCAAATTGATTATGGGAAGCCTTTTCATCGATTTCCACATTAGCTACATTTCGCTTGTCGGTAAAACTATAGGTCCCCGATCCACGAAAGTAAGAGCTGGGCTGCCAGATGACTTCAGGGCTTATTCCTCGCTGGTTTATCAAATAATTGCGGTTGTCCAGAAAGTCGGAAGCCGCCATGCGCTGACCATCATGGAAGGATACGATGAGGTTTAGCGATTGGTCAACCGCATACCGGACATTGAGCCTCCAATCTTCCTGCAGCAAATCCTCAAATCCACCCGAGAGCAACTGTGTATGCTGGCTGCTAAAAAAACACAGATCAAAGCCATACTTTAGAGTCGCTCGGTTAAAAAACAGGTTTGAGCGGAAACTCTGCCGGACTGAAATAAGATCTTCATTGGCTAAGCCTTTGGTAAATGGGCTGATCCTGGTGACGAAATCTTCCGCCGTCACCTTCTTCTCCACATTCCAACTTGTGGTATTGGAAAATTTTTGGAAAAATTGTTTTAAACCTTCTTGGTCTCTCCAACTGTCGGGAAATTTTGCGTTTAAACGATAGTTAAAAAGCGTAGTATAAGCCAAAATATACTCATCGGTCGGCACAAACATCTTGGCGAAGTTTTTTTCCTCCGGATTTACTGCAAGATAAAACTCATTAAGCTGCTGTACCCCATCTCCATTGTCGTCCCTCCAGGTATGGGTTCCTTCCCCCGTCGGTACGGGAAGGTAGATAAACTCCCTGCGCAATTCCCTCCCATTGCCAATCGCATAATCAAGCTCATTTCTGAGGTTGTTGTCTAGCAAGCGGCTGGAATAGTCCAGCCTCCCCATCAAGGTGGTTTCTTCCTTGTCTTCCTTATTAAGATGTACCAACCTTCGGTAGGTAAAGGTTGCCTTGACGTCATGCTGGCTAAACTTTCGCTGCAGCCCATAATTGGTGGTGAAAGCCTTGGTATAAGGCATCATCTTTCCCTCTATAGGAAAGCGATCCTCCCGCCAGCTTGCATCACCAAAAATCGAATAGGGCAAGGTGTCATTCGTCTTGATAAAAAAACGGTGCTCTAAGAAATTCATAAGGGTACTGGTGACGGAATCCGATCCAGCAAAGTTGGATTTATTTCGGTCAATATTCAAGTTGTAACCAGGGACAAATATTTTGGATCTATATTGAAGCCCGCCACTATAGCGGATCCAGCGTGACTGCCTATCCTGAATATCACTGCTTAGGGTGAAGAGGTCATTGCTGATCAAAAGTCGGGGACCCAGCTGCTGATTAAACTTGACGACCTGCTGTACACCTGTGAGCAGCTCTCCCCTGTTTCGCCAGTGGAACCGATAGGCAAATTGGTTATCTACATCCTTCATGGCTTCTACCTGCGCAGTAATCAGTCTTTCGCTCACATTTACCGCCTGATAACCTTGTGGCAGCGCCCAATCTCTGTCGAATTCAATAGACCGATAACGATCGATAAAAGCAAAGTTTGCGGAATTGTATTCCACTTCCGCCAAGCTATTCAAGCCATAATCTTTCAACCAATCCAGTTGCCGGTTGGAGATAAAGCCAGCTTTAACGGCAAAACCTCGATCATCCTCACTATCGATCTCAGAAAAGAGATTCATATCCGTATCAGAAAAAGCAACCTCTGAATACACCTGTTCATTAGCGTTTAATTTCACTTTTGTTCCGGCAGTAATCATTTGCTTCTTGTTGGGCGCAGGCAAGGCAGAGTAAATTGAGTAATCGCCTTGGGGGCTTCCGTTAAAATCGGGCACATATTCATAAACCACCCCGTTGGCCAGCTGTTGTTTTCGCCGGTAATCGCCACCTCCTGCTCCCACCAAGCTGAAGGTTACTGCATAAAAAGCTTGTTCAGGATCCGCCGAGTATTCGTAAACAACACGTTCGACACCTTCTTCATCGAAGAATACCTGCTTCCTGTATAATATCCGGTTGGGATCAAAGGACATGCTATCCACCCGTGGCACCACAGCAGCGTCCAAGCTATCCCCTACTGACGACAACAACCGCTTGTCCTGGTCGGATAGCTCAAAAAACAACGGCCTGTTACGGTTATCCTGCTCCCGATACAAATTAATATAGAAGGAGACGGTTTCATTCTCCTGAACATGGTTGGCAGTCAGGATGGAGCGGGAAAAATTCCTTTCGGCATATTCAAAATCTATTCTCACCCTGGAATAAGCGGTAATGATCACATTTGGTGTAAAAGTTATTTCTCCCTGGTTGTAGTCAATGACATAGTCATAGTTAAAACCCCGCTGGAGTTGCTTTCCGTCTAAAAACACCTTTTCTGAATTGGCCATGACGATTACAAACCGTTCGTTTTGGGGTCCTCGGATACGATAAGGTCCAGACACACCTTCCAGCACTTCCAGTTGCGTGGATGCAAATTTTCCTTTGGCAATGGAAGCCCCCGCCTGAGTAGAAGCCTTCCAGTGGCCTTTCATTGCATAGTTGGTGGTAAAGAGAAGGCCTTGGACATTCTTCCGGTATCGGAGAAACTCAGATTGCCTCTCCTGCAGCAATACATCTCCTGCTGACAATGACATTTTATCATTGTATAATTCCACCAAGACATTATCGAAATCCTGCAACTGTTGCGTATTCCCTTCTGGCTGGAAAGGAACATTTTGGTCAGTGATACTGGCCCGGATGTTTAAGCCGTCGGATAGTTGGCCTTCCATCTGGAGATTTAAGGAGGAGTTGACGAATACGTCTTGGCTATTGCCAAAGGAAATACCACGCGTAAGGCTCCCAGACTTGTTAAGGTTATTGCTAGGCAATATTTCTTCTCTAAAATTGAAAACCTCGGACGCTCGATTCCTTCGTTCCTTAAACAAAGCCATTGAATCGTAATCTGCCATCAATGTTCTTTTCGAATAGACTTGATGAAGACTGAAAGGAAAGGTGTTATAGCAAACCTGTACGGAATCGACAAGTCCTGGATTTACCTGTACATGAATAGAATTAGAATTGACGTCAAAAGTAAAAGAATAGCTTTGGTCTTGGCGGTCACGGACGGTGAGGCTTGCTTCTATTACCGTCAAAGAATCTAGCACGTAACCCGTTGAAGCTATCTCTGCGCTTAGCCATTTACAAGCTGCTTGTTGCTGCCCATTTGCGGAAAAAAATGAAGCTAAAGCGAGCATGAAAGCCAAAAAAAATCCGGTAATCCTCTCCATATCTACATTACTGCGAAGGCGTAAAGATAACAATATCAGCTTAATGTAGTCGTTTCCGCTGACATTTGAAGAAGTGGAAAGGTCAGAAAAAAGGAGGTCCCTTTGCCCACTTTGGTAATAAACCATATTTTTCCACCGGCGGTTTCCACTCCCCTTTTTGCAATGGCAAGGCCCAATCCTGATCCTTCGGATTTTGTGCTGAAATTAGGCACAAATATCTTGTCTCTTAATTCTTCCGCAACGCCTTTGCCATTATCTCGGATTTCGAGCTTGACAGCCTGCTTGTTTTCCGACAATATTACTTGAATAAGAGCTTGCTTGTCGCCTTCTACCGACTGGATGCCGTTAATGATCAAGTTGGAAATCACGCGGCCAAATAATTTTGTATCCCCGATAATTGTCAGTTTGCCAGTTGTATTATCCTCCAGACTGACCACAGCTTTCTCATGGTTTCTGAAAAGCTCCACTGCTTGTATGACAACTGCGCGAAAGTCCATGGGGTCATTTTCCGGGAGCGGCATCTTGGCGAAGGTAGAGAAAGAAGTCGCTATATCGCTCAACACATCGACCTGATTGATGAGGGTTTGCACCGGCTTCTTCAGTCGCTCCGGATCTTCCAGTTTTCCTTCAGCCTGTAGTCGGAGCATATGTTGTAAAGTGAGCTTCATAGGGGTCAAAGGATTTTTGATCTCATGCGCCACTTGCTTAGCCATTTCTCTCCAAGCAGACTCCTTTTCTTTGCTTGCGAGGACTTTCATGCTGGCTTCCAGCTTGAAGAGCATGTTATTGTATTCATTGACCAACATCCCAATCTCATCCTGTGCCGGCCAATTCATGGGCTCGTTATCGTGGAGGGTCGTCGCTTTTATTTTTTGGGTCAGAAGCTTAAAAGGCATCGTTAACCTCATCGAAACAAAGTAGGAGATGATCAGAAATATGATGAAAATGAAAACAAAGATATTGAGGATGTTACTGAAAATATCGACGATAAGTTGGTTCAGTTCTGCCTCAGATTCGAAAAAAGGAATCGCAATAATTCCCAGCACCTGCTGCTTCTCCTTATCCCTAAGCGCCAAATAGACAGTTTTGTATTCTAGCGAACCGACTCGTTCATCCAAAATCAAGTGGTTATTTTGATCTTCTATGATCTGAGCGTATACTTTTGGATTGATATAGTCTGTGAGTATTTTCTTTTCGAAAATATTAGGTTGATTGGTCGCCACCAGTCTGCCATTCGGGGTGTAAAGATTAATATCGGTATTGGTACTACCTGCCAGCTGATACACTTCATTGGCGAAATCCTCCTGGTCCATTCGGACATCGGATTGGCTTTCGTGAAAAGAAGATAAGTTATCACGAATGATAGTAGCTTTCTCGAAATACCGTGCATGAAGGTCCTCTATATATAACCTGTTCAAAAACCCGACGGTTACCACGCTGATGATGAGCATGGGGAAGAAAAATGCAAAGTTGAGATAGAACTGAAGTTTTGTGGCATAATTGAACCTGAAATTGTTGATACCTACCACCAAGGAGTACAGTAGGATCGCCAATAAGGTAAAGATCAGATAAGTGACGAAAAACAAAGCAACATCCGCCAAAATGTACTTGTTGGGGTAAGCCGGAGAGGATACCACGACGATTTCATTTTCACTGTCTACAGCGAGATGATGGTATCCGCCCGCAGTCAGCCCTGTAGTAAAAAGTGCAGGCTGGCGAGAAATGTCCTTGAATCCTGCACTCCTGTAATTGAAAATCCCCATGCTAAACTGGAGTTCATCCCCCCGGAAGATGGCGTAGTCAAACTGCTCAATATTTTGAGCTTCTGCATACTTATTATCCAATAGCAGCTTTGGAAAAACACTTCCTGCTTGGATTCTTCGCTGGATCAGCTCGATGACTACAGCCCCTATGTAGGTCTGGTTATCATATAGGTTGACAAAGGCATAGAATCTATTTTCTCCGCCAATTTCATTGTCTTTGATATAAAAGAGATTCAAATGATTTGTAGCATAATCGCTTTTCATGTACCTAAAGCGATAGTCGTCTAATCTTTCGTCCGTCTCCCGGTTTAAAATATTCTCGCCACTTCTATTAAAGAGCTGGATAGAAATATCATACTGATCAAAATTGTTGATCATGTAGGCTTTTCTGATTTTTTGAACAATGGGCTCCTTGGACAACAAGGGATCGGTCAGTCTTTTTTTGATAAAGATGTCTTCCGCCACCTTGTCCATGACATCCGAAATAAAGAACTCAGCCATGACATCCTCCTTCAGCAGTATTTGGTGCGCAAATTTTGCCTTCAACTGCAGATCCTCTTTCTGATAATTTTGATAGGCGGCAGCGCCTGTAATAATGGCACCTACCATACATCCGAAGAAAAAGGTCAAGAAGGTGTTCATCCTGAGCCGAAAAAGATGGTTGTACAACTGAAAAGTGATGATAACCACCAACAGAATAACGTGGGCGAGAAACGGGATCATGTACACCAAATCGCCGAAGCTCAGGTAAACGCCCATGGGAAGAAAAATAACAACTAGTACCTTTAAGGCATAGGCCTTTCTTGAAGAGTTCTTATACAACACCAGGTTTAGGCCGATGATGGTGAACAAAATGTATCCCGCTCCCGATAAAAAAGTGATTATCAAACTGATTGCGATCAGGAAGTCAAAATTAGGCAGGGAGAGGATATTCAGATTCCACTGGGAGTTATTTACAATATTGTTGAAGAGGCTGAAAAATAAAGCTGCTAGGGCGGTGGACGCTACGTATACCAACACAAGAAACACCCAGTCATAGTAGCCGCGTTTGAAACTTATAAATCTGATCAAAAACCTCTTTCTGCCCAGGACGCCCAAAATCATCATTAAAATCACAAAGCAGCAACTCACATTCAACAACAAATCCCCTAAACTCGGATTGAGTACGGAGGAGGCATATTGGGAGGGATCAAACAAGCCGATACTGGAGAACCTTTGAGGAAAATTAAAGATGATCATCATCGCCCTGATGGCCGTCATGATGATTATGGTGTAGGTAATTGCCGCAAGTCTTCTTCCCTTACGCCAGATGGTGGTAATAAAATCACCACCTATGATCAATACCAGACCAAGCACAGAAAAAAAGAATACCAGAACAGGATGATTGGTATGCTGCCCCGCATTGCTATAGCCTACGCGAAACAGAACTGAAAAAAGGTATTCATTATTCCCATTTTCAATGGAAGTGTAGCCCTCCTGAGGTTCTGAGGAAAGTACAAACCTTTCATTCCCGAATATCTCCACGTTGGGGCCGGCATTCAAAAAATCGTTTTGTATCTCTACATTATCGTAAAGGCTGAACACCTGCACCATCCAAAAACCCTGGCCGTTGCGATTCAGCTTCCGAAGTTGGGTGAGGTAGACGCCCTTAGTATTTTCTATCAACTGGAATTTTCTGTTCCGTTTAAAATCATCAAAGGTTGGTATCATCTCGTTGTCCGACCAGTAAAGCAGTTCTCCGGCCTCTGAAAAGAGATAGAAAGGATGATGTGTGGGAATGGTCAAAGAGGAAAAAGTAACCTGCTGGTTGGCCGGGTTATTCATCAGCAACTTCAGGTAATCTTCACCAAACTGGTCGATAACTTCAGAAACCCGCTGTTCTATTTGCCGCTCATATTCGGCAGTATTGTGTCTATCATCCCATAAAAAATTGCCGGCCAATACCAGGCCTAACAGGGCAATGAATGTAAAAAGAATAAACCGCCTCTTCTTTAGCATAGCGCAAAATAAAGAAAAAGCAAAGTCTGGTTAGACTTTGCCCTCTGAAAATCAGAAACGTCTAGCACTGGCGGCCATCTGCTTCTTTCTTTTTGCGTATCTGTACCAGACGAACCCTATAATGCCAAGCGCTACATAAGGAGCGGAGAACAGGTATAAGATACCCATATTCAGACCGGCACCCACGGTAGTATCCCCATGGGAAACATTGTTCTCCACTGTGGCCCGACACATAGCACATTGGGCAAAGCTGTAGCCTACACTAGTCATCAGCAGCAATAGGGTAAATATCGTACTTTTTAACACCTTCATATTCAAGATAAAACGCATAGGATATTCAATAAGTTTAGAAATTATAGTATGGACTGATCATCCAATAGACGACCACACCTGAAATTGTAACGTACAACCAGATCGGATAGGCATACCTTACCACTTTCCGGTGCTTTTCATATCTCCCTGTATAGCCATAATAATAGGCCAGCAATATAGGAAACAAAGCGACAGCGGCTAAGACAATATGCGTGATAAGGATGAAATAATACACCGTCCTTATTGCCCCTTCCCCTCCAAACGACGTACTTTCGGCAGTAGCATGGTAGATGACGTAGGAGACCAAGAATATGGCTCCCAGCCCAAATGCTGAAGACATAGCCATCTTATGATGCCCTATTTTACCATTTTTGATAAAATACAGTCCCAAAATCAGGGCAATGGCCGCCGCCGAGTTGATCACGGCATTTAAATGCGGCAAGAAATAAATCCAGTCGTGGCTTACATCGAGCTTGTCGGGCATAAACAGAAGAACGGCCACCAGTACCGGTACGATGACCGATATCAATACGATCCATGTATAGCTGCTCTTGCTCGCTGCTTCAACCCTCAAATTATTACTTTCCATACGTTATCTTTAACCAGGCTCAAGAAGCTTTCTCTTGACCCATTCCGTGCAACAAGATTTTTGCCTCTAGTATTAGTTCATCCACACCCTCTCGGGTAGTACCGGAATAATAGCCGCGAATCCTTCCAAGACCATCTACTAAAATAAATTTATCACTATGGACAAAATCATCGGGGCTACCATGTCCATCAGCGATAGGCAGGGCAAATCCGCAGCGTGCCAAATCGTAGGTTTGGTCCTTCGGTCCGTTGAGAAAATGCCATTTATCCGGTGCAGCATTGTACTTCTGCGAATATTGAGAGAGTACTGAAGGGGTGTCATGCTCAGGATCAATGCTGATAGAGTAGATCTGGACATCCTTCTCATTTCTAAACGCATCCTGCACCCGCTCCATTTCGTTGGACATGATGGGACAAATACTCGGGCAGCTTGTAAAGAAAAAGTCTACAATCGTAATTTTCCCTTCCATCTGATCACGCCCTATAATAGAGCTATCTTGAGCAACGAAAGAAAAGTCCGGGATATAATGCTGCTCCCCATGAACATAGCCGCAAGTTCCAAAGGGATCCTCTATACCCTGCTCATATAAGACAGGGATCTCGTAATTGTTCTGGCCAAAACTCCTCAGAAAAACAATTATTACTACCGGTATCAATAGTATGCATATCAATACCATAATTTTCAGTATCCGGATTTCTCTCATACCGTTTATATAACAAAAAAGTAGGTTGAAGATTCCTCCCCAACCTACCTAATTTTTTAATTTAAGTATCTATTACCATCTAACTTGGAAAATTTCAACGCCTTCCTTCAGAAGGGCGGCAATCAACCAAACCAAAAAGATCAGAGGGAGGAAGATGGACCAGAACAAGGTCTTGGCCTCATCCTTAAGGTGCATAAACTCCAACATGATGTAAGACGCCTTTACCAAGGTGAGTGCAACGAAAATGGTGTACAGCAACCAACCTCGTGTCATAGTAAAGGCAAAGACAAATTCAATCAGGGTCAAAAACAAAAGGATACCCGCTACCTTCCAGATTCTTTTGATTTTTTCTTTATCTCTAGGCATCACCTCTAATGTGCCTCTATTTTCGTGAGCTGACATATCTTTGTGTGTTTAGATTTTAAATTAGATAGAAGAAAGTAAATACAAACACCCAGACAAGGTCAACAAAGTGCCAATACAGACCTACTTTCTCAACCATTTCGTAATGCCCTCTTTTTTCATAGGTGCCTACTGCCGCCTGATAAAAACACATAAATAAGAGGGCCACCCCGATGGTCACGTGGAAACCATGGAAACCAGTAATAAAGAAGAAGAGCTGAGCAAAGGATGCTGGGCCGTATTGGTTAACGGTCATGTTCGCGCCATATACCGTCTCGGTGACAAGTTGATTCATCGAGTTGATATAGGTCATCAATGTACCTTCGTCAGAACCATGGATAAAGTGAGTCCACTCCCAAGCCTGACAGCTCAAGAAGGTGATACCACCGAGAAGCGTCCACAACAACCACTTTACCACATCTTTCCGGTCATTACGATGTCCGGCCTCTACCGCAAGTACCATGGTCACCGAACTCATAATCAGAATAAAGGTCATGAGCGCCACAAATATCAAAGGCAAATGAACCCCATGGACGAAAGGAAAAGCGTCGAAAATCATCTCCGGAATCGGCCAATATTCATTGGAACTTGTAAAGTCCGCCGGGGCTCCCGTATAAGCAGGATAACTGAAGCGTATAGCTCCGTAAGTGATCAGGAAAGCCGTAAAAGTAAAAATATCTGAAAGTAGGAAAAACCACATCATGAGCTTTCCGTAGCTCGCCTTAAGTGGTTCGTTTCCACCACCCCATATCCCCCTTTTGGAGGTGACTTCAATTGCAGTAGATGACATATTCTATCGTTTAACTTTAATTTCTAATGATTAAATAGTAAAAACACAAATAAATACAACCATAATGCTCCCAGAAAATGCCAATAGGTGGCGCACATCTCCAATGTGGTCATCCTCTTGGAATGGATCTTATACCTGAAAGACGAAATTAATACAATAATCATAAATATCACACCGCTGATCAGGTGGATTGCGTGTAGGCCTGTCAAAACATACAGGAATGACCCAGCAGGATTTCCCACGAAGTACACGTCCATATCCACCAGCGCCACCCAGCTATACCACTGTCCTGCTAAAAAGGCAAAGCCCAAAGCCGTTGTAATCCCAAGGGCAAGTTTTAATTGATCCAATTGATCCTTTTTAGCGGCTAGATACGCCCAGTGCATCGTCAGACTACTTAAAACAATCACCGCTGAGTTGACCCAAAATATCCGGGGCAGCTCAAAGTCGAGCCAATTGCCCTCGGCCTGCCTGACGATAAAAGCACTGGTCAATCCGGCAAATATCATCACCACGCTCACAATGAACAACCACAATGCAAACTTTTTGGGATGCATGGAAATGGGTTGTTCCACTTCTTCACTATAATTAATTCTATGTTCCATTTAACCGATTTTATCTAATAGATAGGCAATTTGGACGATTGGTAAATAAAGAAAGGAACCAAACATAATCCGTAAAGCAGATTTTCGAGATCCATCCCTCATCAATGAGAAAGTCTGCGCCAAAAACAAGACTCCACAAATAGTCGCTACTATTCCTGAATTAATTCCTGTCAACCCAAAATAAGTGGGCAACAAGCCTAATGGTAGCAGAAACAGCGTATAAATCATGATTTGAATGGCCGTGTTCAAATCTTTTTGTCCGCCGTTGGGTAGCAGTTTAAAACCTGCTTTTTTGTAATCTTCATCGGCGACCCAAGCAATGGCCCAAAAATGCGGGAATTGCCAGATAAACTGGATACCGAAGATAATCAAGGCCTCATGAGAGATCACACCAGTGGCAGCTGTCCAACCCAACAAGGGGGGAAGGGCGCCAGGAATGGCTCCAACAAATACCGCAATGGGACCGACTTTCTTTAAGGGTGTATACACGAATGCATAGAGTACCATACTCAAAACACCCAGCCAAGTAGTCAGGGGATTGGTAAAAACCCAGAGAAGTGTAACACCGGCGATAGCGGTAATGAAGGTAAACCAATAGGCTTCCGTCAGAGATATAGCATCCGTGGGTAAGGGCCTGTCTTTGGTCCTCTTCATCAGCTTATCCACATCCCTCTCCCAAATTTCGTTGGCCGCACAGGAAGCACCACTCACCAAGAAGCCCCCTAACATCAAGCCGAGGAACGATCCCCAGGAGAAAGAACTGCCGGTATCGCCCAAAATAAAACCAAAAACCGCTGAAAAAGTCACCACCGCTGACAACCTGAATTTGATCAATTCATAGTAGGCCTTGAGTCTCACGGTGATCAATTCACCATAGGTCTTATTGGATATATCAACTGTATGCATTTTCTACTTTAACGCTAATTGCTTCTGGTCATTTAACAGCAGCAAGATTATAAACTGTAGCCCAATTACCAAAGCTCCAACAAACAGATGAATCGGCTGTAAGAAGGCGGGGAGAGCGAAATAGGAAAGCCCGACACCGGTTATAATTTCCAAGATGATCGTTAATATCAACACCTGCGACCAGCTGAAAATATTCGATTTCCGCAAGGAGTGCTTATAAATATTATAAATGAACACAATATGTATAACCAACAACAGGATCGAGAATGAGCGGTGGATGAGAAAACTGCTCCCCAAATGGTCAACCCATTCACTTCTGAAGAGGTTCCCAAATTGAGCGGACACAATGTCTACCTGTTCCCTCACCTGGGTCCCCAACACCACCTGAACACTGCTCAGTATAAACGCGGCCATCAACCAAGCATACAGTCGATCGGGCCTCTCTGTTTTTATCTTAACCGGATATGCCAGCTTATAGGACCTGTAGTGCACGTACAATAAGAGGCATACCAGCAACAAAGCGAGTACCATATGAACAGTAATCATCCAATGGAGTAAATTGGTCGAGACGACAATCGACCCGATCCAACCTTGAAAGATCACCAGCACTATATTAAAGAAGGATAGAATGACGACACTTCGGTCGACTTTCCATAGCGGTAAGGAATAGAGGAATGAACCAATGATCAATATCCCGATAACCGCACCCAACAGACGATTGACATATTCAATCCACGTTTTTGTAGGGTTAAACTCCTGCTCTATTAATATAGACTTGTCATTTTTTATCTCCTCAGCCTTTTTATTAAAGCCAAGCGTCTGCAGCATCGCCACAAACTTTTCGTTCTTCTCTACTCTTTTGTTGGAATATATTTCCTGATAATTTTCCGGTAGCTGGTCTACGCTCGTTGGCGGCACCCAGCTACCGAAACATTTTGGCCAGTCAGGGCATCCCATACCAGAACCGGTACTTCGCACCACCCCGCCTACCAATATTAAGAGGTACACCGCAATTACCGTCACAAGACTGAACTTGCGGAACCCTTTTACTTTTTTAAGATCCCTTTGGTTCATCAGTTGTCAATACAATCCCATCTTCTTCCATGATCTCCTTTTCAATCTTCACTAATTCTTCTTCGTGTGGAAGGTTAGATTCCGGAGTGGAAGACAAAGGCACAGTCTGAGGGATGAAATCCTCTTTTGCACCAGGCTTGGAATAATCGTATGGCCAACGATACACCGTTGGAATTTCTCCGGGCCAGTTACCGTGTCCAGGATGGATAGGCGTAGTCCACTCAAGGGTAGTCGCTCTCCATGGGTTTTGGTTAGCTCTCCTTCCTCTGTACATACTATAGAAGAAGTTGAATACGAAGATAAACTGCGCAAAGAAAGTGACGATCGCCGCGATAGAAACGAACATGTTGAGATCCGTAAACTTATCGGTAAAGTCAAAGTTCGTAAAGCTGTAATACCTTCTTGGGAAACCCGCGATGCCTATATAATGCATGGGGAAGAATACCAGATACACGCCGACAAATGACAACCAGAAGTGGATGTAGCCTAACCTAACGTCCATCATCCTGCCAAACATCTTAGGGAACCAGTGGTACACACCGGCGATCATACTGAAGAAAGCGGCAGAACCCATTACCAAATGGAAGTGAGCAACGATAAAGTAGGTATCGTGAATCTGGATATCGATAGCGGAGTTACCCATAAATATACCGGTCAACCCACCAGAGATAAAGAACGACACCATGCCGATGGCAAATAACATAGCCGGTGTAAAGATCAGGTTACCTCTCCACAGCGTGGTCAGGTAGTTGAACACCTTTACCGCAGAAGGAACTGCAATAATCAGCGTCAGGAACATAAAGATGGAACCTAAGAAGGGGTTCATCCCTGACACGAACATGTGGTGTGCCCACACAACGAAGGATAGAATAGTAATCCCAAGCAAAGAGATGATCATCGCCTTGTAGCCGAAAATAGGCTTACGGGAATTGGTCGCTATAATTTCCGATGTAATACCCAGAGCCGGAAGGATCACGATATATACTTCAGGGTGCCCCAGGAACCAGAACAGGTGCTGGTACAATACAGAACTACCGCCTGTATGGGGAAGGGCTTCACCACCAATATAAATATCAGAAAGGTAGAAGCTGGTACCAAAGCTTCGGTCAAACAGCAGCAACAAAGCAGCACCAAACAGTACGGGGAATGCTAACAGCCCCACCACGGCAGTCAGGAACAATGCCCATATCGTAAGCGGAAGTCTAGAAAAGGACATCCCCTTGGTCCGCAAGTTGATCACGGTGGAGATGTAGTTGATACCACCGAGGAGCTGCGAAGCAATAAACAAGACCATAGACACCAACCACAAAGTCATGCCCGCACCTGATCCAGGAATCGCTTGCTCGAGCGCGGAAAGCGGCGGATACACTGTCCATCCACCTGCTGCCGGACCCTTTTCTAAGAATAGGGAAATAAACATCACTACCCCGGCCAGGAAGAACAACCAGTACGAAAGCATGTTCATAAAGCCCGAAGCCATATCTCTAGCTCCAATCTGAAGCGGGATCAGAAAGTTGGCAAAGGTTCCACTAAGCCCGGCAGTGAGCACGAAGAATACCATAATGGTACCGTGCATGGTCACCAATGCCAGATAGAAGTTTGGGTCCAATTGACCTGTCTCGTTGATCCATCCACCCAAAAAAGGCTTCAGGAAAGTCATGTCCATATCGGGGAAACCTAACTGCAATCTGAAGAGAACAGAAAGGCCACCTCCAATAATTGCCCAGAATATCCCTGTAACCAAGAACTGTTTACCGATCATTTTGTGATCTGTGGTAAATAGGTACTTGCTTACAAAGCTACTGGAATGCTCGTGGTGGTCATGAGCATCGTGGGTATCGTGAGTTGACATGTTAGCTACTGCCATAATATTATTAATTATATCGAATTATTTATTGCTTTCGCTGATCTGAATTGCGGCTAGTTCCTTAATATCATCGGGAAGGTCCGCAATTAAATCCGGATCCTGCTCAATAAAGGTCGCTTGTTCATTATACCACTTCTGGTACTCATCAGGCTCAAGCACAGTAATAAACTTCTTCATAGAGAAATGCCCGCTACCACACACTTCGGCACATGCAATCTCATATTGAAAATCCGGATTGCCAAGTTCCTCCTGCATTTCCGCAGTGGTTTTGTTGGCTACAAACCAGAACCGAGTGGGCATACCAGGCACAGCATCCATCTTCACCCTCATGTGAGGAATGAATACTGAATGAAGCACATCTCTAGCCCTAATCATCAACAAAACAGGCTCACCCTTAGGGACAACTACGTTTTGTGCACCGAAGTCATCCAGTGCGTTCTTGTCTGAAAAGTTGATCCCTCGAGAATTGGTAGCCGTGATCAAACGGTAATCAAACTCACCCATTTGGTTGTCCTTACCTGGATACCTAATTTCCCAAGCGAATTGATATCCCATGATTTCTATGGCATGGGCATTGTCAGGCGCTGGAGAGGTGATATCCGACCAAGCTTTCCAACCAGTCACTACCAATACGGTAAGTACAAGCGCCGGTACCAATGTCCAGATTACTTCCAGCTTGTTGTTATCAGGATAATAGGCAGCTCTTTTGTTTTCGTCGTATCGGTACTTGTAGCTAAACCAAAAGAGCAAAATGTGAGTGATTATAAATACCACACCAGTGACGGCCATGGTAATCCAAAACAGGCGGTCAGTCACCACCCCGTGCTCAGAAGCTATAGGAATTTGATAATTGTCATACTCTTTAATCGAATACCAAAACAACCAGGCTCCCATGCCGAACAAGAACAGCATGAACAGTATCGCATTGATATTGTTACTTCTAGTGACCACTTTCTTGTCAGAACCTTTGACCACTGACACCAATGTTTGTATTCTGTAAACCATCCAAATGATGGAAACCAACAATACAACACCTATAGCAATAAGAAATCCGTACATAATTTTATTCTTTTCGGATAATTAAATGTGATGATGATAACTTTCCTCCAACATAGGATGGTTTTTAGCCACCAGATTCGTTTTCGAAAGCCCGGTAAGAACCACAAATCCCACTATCGCAGCGTATAACAACAGCATTCCGATTTCCATAAATCCAACACCGCCGTTGTGACCGAGCATCCCTGGCTGTACCATCAAGGTAACATCCAACCAATGACCAAAGATAATGATAGAACAAACCACTTTTAAGAAGATGGTGTGTCGCTTGGAGTCCCTTGTCATCAACACAAGAAAAGGCAAAGCAAAGTTCAATACCAGATTCAAATAGAAGAATAAGCTGTAGGTTTCACTGTGAAGTCTCTCCACGTAGTACACCGATTCTTCGGGGATGTTTGCGTAGTAGATCAACAGGAACTGCGAGAACCACAGATAGGTCCAGAAGATGGAAAAAGCAAATACATATTTACCCATATCATGGATATGGTTGGCATTCACCATCGGCAGGTAGCCGCTTTCCTTCAACAGGATGATGACCAAAGTCATTGCTGAAAGACCAGCTACGAACCAGGAAGAAAATAGATACCATCCAAACAAGGTGGAGAACCAGTGGGTGTCAATTGACATCACCCAGTCCCAAGCACCTACTGAAGAAGAAACTGCAAAGAACACTAAGAAAATAGCAGACCACTTTCTGATGGTGTACCAATGGGAGTTGCCACCCTGTAAGTCTTCTTGCCTGGACAGATCACCCAGCTTTTTGAAGAAGAAAATCCAGAACCCGAAAAACACGACAAACCTCAAAATAAAGAAGAGTGGAAAGCTACCTTTTTCTAAAGGCCAGAAAAAGTAGGTTCCTTTACCGTCTATTAATCCGTCATAATCAGGACTAGATGGATCGTAGATACTGCTGTGTGTCCAGTGAAAGATATCATGTCCAGCTATAAAGAAAGTAATTAGTAACAAGCCAGCAGCATAGGGCAGCCAGCTCCCAAAAGCCAAGAAGACCCTTAGAAAAGGTACAGACCAGCCCGCCTGTCCGGCATATTGTATCGCAAAAAAGAAAACACCGATGATCGCGATGCCTGCGAAATAAACATTGTTGACCCAGAGGTTAGCAAAGAACCTTTTAGACCAATGGAAAGCATGCGCTCCGGCTTCTTCATGGCCATGGCCACCAAACATCGCCAACACTATCCCAAGCAGCAACAACACAGCGCCAATAGCCCCGATGATAAAGATAGACTTCTTTAGAGCCGCCGTAAAGTCAAATTTTTGATCCAAGTTATAATTTGTAACGTGCGCCATTGTTATTGTTTCTGAATTTCTTGTTTAACATAGTGAACTATCTTCCACCTTCTGTCGATGGAGATCTGCGAGGCATGAGGTTGCATCCTGCCTTTTCCATGGGTGATGACATGAAAAATATGTCCTTCAGGAAGGTTCACATAAGCGCCTCCGGTCAAGTTCGCAACGCCGCCCAAAACCGCGCCTGCCTTACCGTCGCCTTGACCACTTGCTCCATGACAAGTCGCACAATACTGGAGGTACAACTGCTGTCCTTCAGCGATCACCTGATCATTTGGCTCCAGAGGGCTTTCTAAAGTGGCCGCTGTTTCATAATCAGCAGAATCCAAGCGGTAAGGTAAATGTCCATGGCTGTTTCTCGGTACCGTATTTGCCGCTGGCTCACGCATGGTCATCCCGTGGGGATTGTTGGGATTGCTGTTGAAAAACTCGCCCTTACCATCTTCCCTGGAGGACAACCAAGTACCCTTGCTTTCATCAGTAATTTGTGACAACGGCTCGTAAGGTACAGAATGATACATATTTTGTGCATATTCCGTCCCTGGACTATCCCCGGAAGCCTGACAGGAAAACATGCCCAAGCCGGCGCCCAATAAGGAAACAAAATATAGTGATTGAGTAATTTTCATATCTATTAGTTGCCTATTCAAAACTTTTATTATTGACCTCTAAAGCTCCTGTGGTTGTCAAAACCTCCTTGATCTTGTCCAGCTCCAAGGAAGCATTATTGGCAATATCAATCGCCATAACATGCATATCATCTGTACTCCTGATATCAAATATGCGAGGCTGGGCCCAAGGCTTTAGATTGGTGCTGATAAAAAACACCGCTACCATCCCAAAGGCGGCCAACAATACCGTCAATTCAAAAGTCACAGGAATAAAGGCTGGCAAAGCAACGTGATCTTTACCACCGATGATCATTGGCCAGTCGTAACCCAGCATGTATATCTGCATGGTAAGGGCCAAACTGGTGCCCAGCAAGCCAAACAAAAAAGCTGCAATGGGCAATCTGCTTCTCTTATACCCTAATAAATCTTCTAACCCATGGATCGGGTACGGTGTATACACTTCATGTATATTAATGCCGCTTTCCCTAACTGTGGTAACCGCATTTTTCAACACATCCTCATCATCATAGATACCGAGGATAAAATTCTTATCTCTTTCCATACTTATCTAGTCGTTTTATCTGATGAAGATTTCAATACTGCTTTAATTTCAGACATGTTAATTACCGGGAAGAATTTGGCAAACAACAGGAACAAAGTGAAGAATAAGCCAAAGGTAAACAGGTACAATCCAACATCGTAAATGGTAGGATAGAACATCGCCCAAGAAGAGGGGAGATAATCCCTGTGGAGAGAGGTAACAATAATCACAAACCGCTCAAACCACATCCCGATGTTCACGATGAGAGACAAAACGAAGGTCGCGACGATAGAAGTCCTGATCTTTTTGATCCAGAATACCTGTGGCGAAATTACGTTACAGGTCATCATGATCCAATATGCCCAAGCATACGGTCCAGAAATCCTGTTTAGGAAGGCATATTGCTCCCCCGGAACACCTGAATACCAAGCAATAAATAATTCGGTGATGTAAGCAATACCAACGATAGAACCAGTGATGATGATAACGATGTTCATCAACTCAATGTGTCCCATGGTGATATAGTCTTCCAACTTGAACACCTTTCGGGTGATGATCATCAGGGTCAATACCATGGCAAACCCAGAGAAAATCGCTCCAGCCACGAAGTAAGGCGGGAAAATGGTGGTATGCCAACCAGGAATCACCGACGTGGCAAAGTCGAAGGATACAATCGTGTGAACAGAAAGCACAAGCGGGGTAGCCAGACCGGCAAGAATTAAAGAAACTGTCTCGTACCTCATCCACGATTTAGCAGCCCCGTCCCATCCCATACTCAAAGCACCATAGATCGTCTTTCTCAGTCCCGTGGCCCGATCTCTGATGGTGGCAAAATCAGGAATCAAACCGATAAACCAGAAGACCAGGGAAACGGAAAAGTAAGTAGAGATCGCGAACACGTCCCACAGCAGTGGTGAGTTAAAGTTAACCCACAGAGAACCGAATGTATTGGGAAGAGGGAAAACCCAAATCGCACCAATCCATGGACGGCCCATGTGAATTAACGGGAATAAAGCCGCACACATTACCGCAAAAATGGTCATCGCCTCCGCAGCCCTGTTAATGGATGTTCTCCATTTTTGTCTGAATAGCAAAAGAACGGCAGAAATAAGTGTTCCTGCGTGACCAATACCCACCCACCATACGAAGTTTGTGATATCCCAAGCCCAGCCGATGGTCTTATTAAGACCCCAGGTGCCGATACCTTCCCAAAGCGTGATGACCAACGTCACCCCACCCAATAAAAGTACGGCCAGCGATACCGCCAATCCTATCAACCAACTTTTGGTGGG
>Ga0079224_100002576_pt1 | contig 22159 bp, 18 predicted proteins | sample Stecom2015_FD_80414 | JGI IMG/M metagenome (GOLD analysis project Ga0079224, IMG submission 80414) | Agricultural soil microbial communities from Utah to study Nitrogen management - Steer compost 2015 | ecosystem: Environmental > Terrestrial > Soil > Agricultural land | place: USA: Utah...
AAAATAATCGTCAGCACCAATAGGATCAATGCTACTTCTGGAAGAATCGCTCAGATCTACCAAAATATTTTAACGGAACTGGGGGAGGAATCGGAGATCATCAATCTGGTGGACCTACCTGATGACTTTGTTTTTTCAGCTTTATATGAAAAGAAAGGAAGAAACAAGGAATACAACATCATCCATGAAAAAGTGAAGGCCGGAGACAAATTTGTATTTGTGGTACCCGAGTACAACGGGTCTTTCCCCGGCATTTTAAAATCCTTTATCGACGGAATGACTTATCCCAACTCCTTTTTTGGTAAAAAATGTGCACTCGTGGGCCTTTCGTCAGGAATAGGCGGCGGTGGCATCGCGATGAGCCACCTGACCGACATCTTCCATTATCTGGGAATGCATGTTCTGGCCAACAAACCTAAGTTGGCCAGAATTGAGGAAAATATGTCCGATAACCTGCTCACCAACAAGTTTTATATTGAACTACTGCAAATCCAGGCTAAAATGTTAATTGACTTTTAAGTTAATCAACATTATCATGCAAGAACCTGTTATTTCCCAGGATCTCGTTTTCATCATTCAAATTGTATTTGGAGATATTGGATTCGGAACTGTGTCTGACATCCTGTAGCTTCACATTCTTGCGCATGTAAGCTGGCGTCTCCATCTTTTCCTTGAATTCCTCAGGAGTCTGGTTCAAAGCGCGCATTTGTCTTAGCTTCTCAAAACGCTCGTGCGCTCTTCTCATGGCTTTTTCCTTAATCTCCTCGTAATAATCATTGTTGTAAGTAGTCTCCTCCTTTTTGGCGATCGATGGACGGGTAATATCGTCCTTCTGGAACAAAGACATCACCTTTTTAGGCTCCGGATGAGTATACTCATTTTCTTCTAACTCAGGACGGGCTTGGCTTTGCGGTTGTGGAACGATCGGCTGCTCTGTCGGCTCCGTTCTTCTTTCCATTTCATAACTCGTTCCGTTCGCTGCTGTGGGCGCAGCTTTTTGGATGGAGAAAGTGAAAGTCTGACCTGGCTTGACCGGCTCTTCTTCTATTCTTGACGTTTTACCAGATTCTAAATGGATCAACTTCTTTGCGTTGTCCTCTTCCTGCTTTTTTGCGGAAAACTCAGCATCTTCGGTTAATGAATCTGCTTCGAACCCTGTAGCGATGACGGTCACTCGAATTCCCTTTTTCAAGTCCGGATCGATGCCCTGGCCAAAGATCACCTCGGCCATTTCGCCAGCGCGTTCTTGGATGTATTCGGTGATATCGCTCAATTCGTCCATAGAAAGCTCCTCTTCTTCACCGGACATGATTGAAAGCAGAATTTTCTGAGCTCCCGTGATATCCACATTGTTCAGCAAAGGAGAAGCAATCGCCTTCTCCGCCGCTTTGATGGCTCTTTCTTCGCCTTCCTCGGTCGCCGATCCCATGACGGCTGCACCGGCATCCTTCATGACAGTTTTTACGTCTTCAAAATCCACGTTTACATCCTGATGGACCGTGATGATTTCGGCAATGGATTTAGCGGCGGTAGTTAATATATTATCTGCTTTACCAAAGGCCTGACGGATGGCCAAGTTGCCATAGATTTCCCTTAGTTTGTCATTGAGAATCACCAAAACGGTATCGCAGTTGGCTCTCAGTTCTTCAATCCCTCTTTGGGCAGCCACCATCTTCTTTTTGCCTTCAAAGACAAAAGGAGCTGTCACGATGCCTACGGTCAGGATGTCCATATCCTTGGCGATCTTAGCGATCACAGGGGCAGCACCCGTTCCGGTACCTCCTCCCATCCCGGCCGTGATAAATACCATTTTGGTATTGTCAGAGAGTAAATCTCTGATTTCCTCCTTGCTCTCGAGCGCCGCATTCCGTCCTTTTTCGGGATTTGCCCCGGCACCCAATCCTTCAGTCAGATTGGCGCCTAACTGGAGTTTAAGTGGCACCGGACTACTTTTCAAAGCCTGGGCGTCCGTATTAACTACCACGAACTCCACGTCTTTAATTCCTTGGTTATACATGTGGTTCACCGCATTCGAACCACCTCCCCCTACTCCTATCACCTTGATGATGGATTTGTTGTTTTTCGGAAGATCAAATTTGTAATCTTTCATGTTATCTGACATTTTTCCTCTTTTTGGTGAACAATATTTTTCGACCCGCATCACTCCGGATCATCTTTCCTTTCTTTAGTAATTGCTGTTTTCATCCCCTATATCATCGGTGATGAACTCTTTCAGTCTTCTGCGAATGCTTCCGAAAATATCTTTGCCTGGCATCTCTAATCTGGCTTCCCTGCTTCCCCTGTGTTCTTTCACATCATTTCGCTGTCGGTAGTGGTCTTCCCGGTCATCTAATGCCTTAAAGCCTGCCAACACCAAACCCACCGTAGTGGCGTACATGGGACTCTTAACTTCCTCAATTTTGGATTTACCCAGATGCTCATTCGGATAGCCGATTCTTGTATCCAGTCCAGTCATGTATTCGAACAACTGACTAACGCCGTGGAGCATGGCCCCACCGCCGGTGAGCACGATGCCGCCGGCCAGTTTTTTGTACATGCCGCTCGCCACAATCTCGGATTGCACCATTTCGATAATTTCCTCCATCCGGGCTTCAATAATAGAGGAAAGGTTTCTGATTGAAATCTCCTTTGCCGGCCTGTTTCTCAATCCGGGGATAGATACGATCTCATTGGGGTTGGCTTCCTCAGCTATGGCTTTACCAAATTTTGTCTTCAGGAGCTCTGCTTGGTTTTGCATTACCATGCAGCCCTCTTTAATATCTGAAGTGATAATATTCCCACCAAACGGAATGACGGCCGTGTGACGGATGATATTATCGTAGAAAATCGCAATATCGGTGGTGCCTCCTCCGATGTCTACCAGGCAAACCCCGGCTTCTTTATCCAAATCACTTAGGACCGAAAGTGAACTGGCCAATGGCTCCAGGATCAGGTCTTTGGAAACAAGATCTGCCCTTTTTACGCAGCGGTTAATGTTATTGATTGCAGTAGTCTGTGCGGTGATGATATGGAAATCTGCCTCTAAGCGTGCACCTGACATGCCTACCGGATCTTTAATTCCATCCTCATAATCCACGGTGTAATCCTGCGGCATTACATGGATGATGGAGTTTCCTGGAGGAACCACGATATTTTCCATATCGTTGGCAATCCTACGGACGTCTTCTACGGTGATTTCATCATCTTTTGGGTTTCTGATAATTACACCGTGGTGTACAGAACTCCTGATATGCTGCCCAGCAATCCCTACAATCACCTCATTAATATCCACATCCGCCATTTCAGAGGCTTCTACTACCGCCTTCTGGATGGCATTGACCGTCTTATCGATATTCGTCACTATTCCTCTAATGACCCCATCCGATACGGCCTTACCCATACCCAACACTTCTAGTTTCCCAAATTCATTTTTACGCCCAATGATGGCGCAAATTTTGGTGGTTCCTATGTCCAGTCCTACTACAATTTTGTCATTTTCCATAGCTTATTCACAAATAATTTGGTCCTTATATTTTACATTCACCCGTCCGTAAGTATCCCACCCTTTAGAGGGAAGAATTTCCTTATAGAATAGAGATATTTTTTCAAATTTCTCTTCTATATCTGTAGGCTTTCCGATCTCTATCACCTGCTTGCCTACTTGCTGGAATAACTTGATTTCTTTATTCCGACTGATTTCTATTCCGGCAATTTGCGCTTTCCAGAAGTCACTTTTCTCAATAAAATGGATCAATTCCAACAGATCCCCATGTTCAGTTGACAGGTCCTCCTGACCCAACAATGTCTCCACCATGGGTCCCTCCACCGTCAGAACCCTTGTCGTGTACTTGGGTGAGGTGGGTAGTACTACCCCTTCGGAAGAGATATAGCCGTGAGGTGCCGATGGCCTGATAATCCGAGCGATTGGCCGATATTGGTCGATCTTGACGACTACTTTACCTTTAAGATCTTTAAATACCTCGGCATTTTTGACGAAGGGATGGCTTTCCACTTTATCTTCTATTTTTTCGATAGATACCTCCTCTAAAGAAATCCCAGGTCTCAAGGTAGGAAATTCATTTTCCAGCAATCGTCTAATTTCCTTCTCATCGACAAAATAGACATCACTGATCCCCTGGACATAAACCTCCAAAGCCTCGTACTTCTTATCGGCTCCCTTTCTTTCGGCGAAGGCAATAAGCGTCAGCATCCCGAGCGCGCCAAGGCTGAAAAGAAAAGACTTTTTAAATTTCCATTGCCTAGCTGCCATATCTCTTGATCCATTGATTGATGGGTTGTACCAAGCGGTCAATATCCCCAGCCCCTACTGTCACCAATACCTCAGGTTGGTTGGCTTCCAAATAATCCAATAGTCCTTCTTTAGACTGCACGCTTTTCTTCCCGGCAGTAATATTCTCCAACAACATCTCCGAAGTCACCCCTGGCAGAGGAAGCTCCCGAGCGGGATAAATATCCAACAGGACTACCTCATCCGCTAAAGACAGCGCGGACGAAAAACCCGCTGCAAAATCCCTGGTGCGGGTATACAAATGCGGCTGAAAAACAGCCGTCAGCTTATTCTCGGGATACATTGCTTTGACCGATGACAGAAAAGCGCGGATCTCTTCGGGATGATGAGCATAGTCATCGATAAATACCCTTCCCTCCTCTTGGTGCAGGATCTCAAACCTCCTTTTAACCCCTTTGAAACTGGCTAATCCATCCCGTATCTCTTGCTCAGTAAGTCCAATTTGCAGCGCAACACCAATTGCCGCCAACGCATTCTCCACATTGTGAAAGCCGGGCATATGAATCACTAATCTTTCTATCCGGATATCCGCACTGACATAATCAAACTCAAATGAGGCGATTCCGGCTTTAACCTGGGCCGCATGGATTTCCCCTTCCTGAATCCCATAAGGGACAGTCGTCAGCGATGGTTTATATCCCAAGTTCTTCCATGCATTTTTCTGGATGTAAAGCCTCCCCTTGGAATCGATCAGCTTGATGAATTCAGTAAAACCCTCTTTTAGATGTTCGGCGTCCCCATAGATATCGAGGTGGTCAGGATCTACACTGGTCACCACCGCAATATCAGGATGCAACCGTAGGAAGGACCGGTCAAACTCGTCTGCTTCCACCACCGCAATAGGCTTTTCTTCTCCTTTGTCTTCGCTGAGGATCAAATTGCTTTCATAATTTTGGGTTAGGCCACCTAGAAACGCCACGACGTTCTTTCCGGCGTGCTTCAGTAAATGAGCCACCATAGAAGAAGTCGTCGTTTTGCCGTGGGTACCAGCTACCGCTACGGCATACATGGAGGCGGTGATCATCCCCAATACCTCGGAGCGTTTCTTTAACTCAAAGCCCGCACTCCTGAAATAGCCAAGTAACTGGCTGTCTTTGGGAATAGCAGGCGTCCATACTACTAAAACGTCTTCCTTTTGGGTACGTAAAGCCTCGGGCAGCGTATCCAAGTCGTCAACATAGGATATCTGCATCCCTTCTTGTTCCAATACAGCGGTCAAAGGTGAAGGCGTCTTGTCATAGCCATACACGGGAACTCCTGTATGATTGAACCACCGGGCCATGGCGCTCATGCCAATGCCGCCAATGCCCAGGAAATAGACGCTATGTAACTTCTTTAAATTCATCCTATCAATTCATCCAATACGCCCACAATTTCTTTTGCAGCCTCTGGCTTGGCCAGTTTCAATATATTTTCGGCCAACCTCACTCTGGTAGCCGGATCCTGCATCAATTCTTCAACCACAGCAAGTAAACCCCCGACAGCATCACTATCCCTGAGGATCGCTGCTGCATTGTTTTTCACTAATGCCATGGCGTTTTTGGTTTGGTGGTCATCCACGACATTTGGAGAAGGAATAAACACCACCGCTTTTCCTGCCAAACTTATCTCAGATACAGACAAGGCTCCTGCCCTCGAGATAACTAAATCCGCAGCGGCATAAGCCAAATCCATATTTTTAATAAATTCAAGTGCATGGATATGTTTAAGCCCTGTCGCGGCGAGCTTGGACTTCATCTCCTCATAGTAAAACTTGCCGGTTTGCCATAAAACCTGATAACCCAACGCTTCAAATTCGTCCATATGACGAAGGATTGCCTCATTGATGGTCTTGGCGCCCAAACTTCCCCCAAGGACCAGGAGCACCGGCTTGGCGCGATCCAATCCAAAATGCAGAAAAGCTTGCTCAATTTTGCCCTGAAGAGTAAGGATGTCTTTTCTGACGGGATTACCGGTATATTTAATTTTCTCTTTGGGAAAAAAGATATCCATATCGGGATAAGCTACACAAATGGCACCTGCGCCCTTTGCCAACAACTTATTGGTCAAGCCTGCATAGGAGTTTTGCTCCTGTATCAGCGTCGGTATCTTTTTCCTTTGTGCCATATACAATAAAGGTCCGCTGGCATAGCCTCCTACGCCTACCACCGCATCCGGCTTAAAGTTTCGAATCAACTTGTTCGACATCCTTAAGCTATCCATAAGCTTAAAGGGAAAGCCCAAGTTGTCCAGGGTGAGTCTTCTCTGCAATCCTGCTACCTTCAAGCCAACGATAGCATAACCGGCTTCTGGTACCTTTTGCATCTCCATCTTCCCCTCCGCACCTACAAACAGGATCTCGCTGGCCGGATATTTTTCCTTCCAAGCGTTGGCAATAGCGATGGCCGGATAAATATGGCCTCCGGTGCCTCCTCCGCTAATCATGATCCTATAGCTCCTTTGCGTTTCGATAGTCTTATAATTTATGCCACTGTGGCTAGCTTTCTACCTGAATTTACTTCTATGGGATAAGCATCCTCATGATCTCCCCGACTGACACTCAACACAATACCTATCGACATCCCTGTGAATAACAGCGAGGTTCCTCCCATACTGAGCAAGGGCAAGGGCAGTCCAGTGATAGGGCCCAGCCCAGCTGTCACCGCCATATTGACCATCGCTTGGATGACCAGGGCAAAACTCAACCCGGCCGATAACAAGCCTCCAAACGGCCGGGTGGAAATGGCAACCACCCTCATACCCCTATACAGCAAGGCCAGGTAGAGAAACAGGACAAAGCCCCCACCGATCAAACCGTACTCTTCTATAATAATAGCATAGATAAAGTCTGAATATGGATGGGGAAGAAAATTCCGTTGATCACTGTTACCAGGGCCTTTGCCCGCGATCCCTCCTGTCGCCATGGCGATATAAGCATGCTTGGCCTGGTAAGCCACTTCATCCTCTGACAGGAAGCTTTCGATCCTTGACACAAAGGTACCTCCTCGTTGCCCCAAAAAGACAGCGGATGTCAAGGCCAAGGCACCCACTAAGCAGACCATTAGCAAAAACTTCATGGGAACCCTACCGATAAACATCAACAGCAAGCAGGTTGACAACAACAGGATAGCAGTGGACATGTTCGCCAAGGCAATAAACAGACAGATCAACCCGATCCAGATCATAATCGGAATAAAAGTACGTTGGAAGTCCCGTATGTTATTTTGACGTTTAGCCAACATCCCAGCAACCGCCGCAATCAAAGCCAGTTTGGCCAAATCAGAAGGCTGGAAAGCTTGATCAATAATGGGAATGGTCAACCAACGGTTCGCTTCATTGACATTAGAACCGAAGAAGTAAGTGAATGCCAACAAAGGCACGGAAATCCATAGAGCCAATAAGCTCAACTTCGCATAGTACTTATACGGTACTTTGTGTGATACCCACATCACCACCAGACTCAATACCACCAGAGAGGAATGCTTGAGCAGATAAACCTCCGTGTTGCCTCCGGTCTTGCGGTATGCCAATGTACCTGTAGCTGAGTAAACTACCAAAATGCTGAGAATAGCCAATAAAAAAACGATACCCCAGATAATGGGATCGCCTTTCAGGTTATTATCTATCCATCTTTTCGCCGCTGTCATTTCGCCTCTTTTATTAGTTCTTTAACTGCTTCTTTAAATTGATCGCCCCTATCCTCATAGTTTTTGAACAAGTCAAAACTCGCACAGGCGGGTGACAACAACACCACGTCCCCTGTCTTCCCATTTTCCTGAGCCAGTTGCGCCGCCTCTTTGATACTTTGGGTTTCCACGATTTGGGGGATGATATCTTTAAAAGCTGCTTTTAGTTTTTCATTATCCTTGCCCAAACATATCAGCAACTTAACATGATCTTTGACCGCAGGATACAACTGGGAATACTCGTTGCCTTTGTCCACCCCACCTGCGATCCAGATCAAAGGCGAGGGGTACGCTGCTAAGGCATATGCCGTCGCGTCTACGTTGGTACCTTTGCTATCATTGATATAAATCACGCCTCCAATTTCTCCAGCCTTCTCCATCCGATGGGCAGCATTCTTGAAATCCTTCAAACCTGATCTTATCGCTTCCTCTGAAACGCCAGCAAGTGAAGCCGCCTGAACTGCGCTCATGACATTAAGCATGTTATGATCACCTGTGAGGGCGATTTCTTCTTTAGCCACTTCCAGATCTCCAGACGCGAGGGTCAAGCGGATATTTTGGCCGTTGAAGTAACCGCCATGATCCTGCATTGCCTGTAGCGATATGGGATGGGCGTTAGCCGCTATTGACAGTGTACTTAGGCCACGCTGTATATTTTCATCCTCCCGATAATAAATCAAATGTCCCTTTTCATCCATGTTCCGGAACAGGTTCATTTTGGATTGGATATAGTTGTCCAAACTGTAACCATACCGGTCCAGATGGTCCGGTGTGATATTCATGATGAGAGCGATGTCCGGCTTCAGTGATTTGAAACCATCAATTTGAAAACTGCTCACCTCGAGAACCCACCATTGATGATCCACTTCGACGAGCTGCGCGGCCCAACTTTGTCCCACATTACCGGCCAACCCTACATCCATTCCGGCTTTCTTAAGGAGATGGTAGGTCAACAAAGTCGTTGTGGTCTTACCATTGGTACCGGTAATCGCGATTAACCTTCCTTTGCTATGACGGCTCGCAAACTCCAGTTCATCAATCACCGGAATCCCCGCTTCCAAAGCCTGCTCCACCAAGGCGTTTTCAAAGGGAATCCCGGGGCTTTTGACCAGTTCTTCGGTTGCTAAAATTCTCGCGACGGTATGCCCGCCTTCTTCAAACTCGATTTCCCTTTCTGCCAGTTGAATCTTTCTGCTATCAGAAATGACGCCGCTGTCAGAAACAAAGACCTGATAACCCAGCCGATGTGCCAGCATGGCTGCACCTATCCCACTTTCTCCGGCTCCTATGATGCTTATCTTTTTCATTTATCTGAGCTTTAGCGTGGATAAGGCAATGATGGCAAACAAGATCCCAAGGATCCAAAACCGCACGGTGATTTTGGCTTCAGAAACACCCTTCTTCTGATAGTGATGATGCAAGGGGGACATAAGAAATATCCTTCTGCCTTCCCCATATTTTTTCTTAGTGTATTTGAAATAACTCACCTGGGTCATCACAGAAACGAGTTCGACTAGGAAAATCCCACAAATTACAGGAAGCAAAAGCTCCTTTCTTAAGGTCAGAGAGAGGACAGCAATCACCCCTCCGATCATTAGACTGCCGGTATCTCCCATAAAAATTTGCGCCGGATAAGCGTTGTACCAAAGAAACCCGACACAAGCGCCCACGAAGGCAGCACAGAAAATCACCAATTCTTCGGACCTTGGGATAAACATGACATTGAGGTAGTCGGAAAAGATGGCGTTACTGCTGATGTAGGCAAAAATCGCAATGGTCAATCCAATTATCGCCGAAGTTCCCGCTGCTAAGCCATCAATCCCATCCGTGATATTAGCCCCGTTGGAAACAGCAGTCACCACAAAAATCACCAATCCGATATATAGCACCGGAGTCAGCCAGTCACCCAAAAAACCAAAGATCACACGATAGTCAAGGTCATTGTTTTTAACAAATGGGATGGTGGTCTTGGTCGCTTTCACGTCTTGGTAAGCGGGGATTTCTACGACGCCCTCTTCTATAGATATGGGATCATAAAACTCCCGGATCACCACATCTTCATGAAAATACAAAGTAGCCCCCACCACTATACCTATAATTACCTGCCCGACGATCTTGAAACGCCCGGCAAGTCCCTCCTTATTCTTTCTGAAGATCTTGATATAATCGTCCAGGAAGCCGATCAACCCAAGCCAAATGGTCGTGATCAGCAACAAAATGATGTAAATGTTATAAATATCCGCAAACAATAGCGTGGGAAGCACGATAGCGGCCATGATCATCAAGCCACCCATGGTAGGCGTGCCTTTCTTTTCTGTCTGCCCCTCAAGACCCAGCTCCCTAACCGTTTCACCAATTTGCCTTCTGCGGATCCAATTGATAATGGATTTACCAAAAAGAATAGTAATCATCAGTGAAAATACTGCTGCAGACGCTGCCCGGAAGGTGGTATATTGAAATACCCCAGCCCCTGGAAGGTCAAACATACGGTCTATATAATCAAAAAGATGGTACAGCATTATTGATGAATAAGTTTTAACAGTTCTTTTGCTACGACCCGGTCATCAAAAGGATATTTTACTCCTCCGATTTCCTGATAGGTCTCATGTCCTTTACCGGCAATCAATATAATATCACCTGTTGAAGCCATGGAACAGGCAGTTTTAATCGCTTCCTTTCTATCAGAGATGGTCAGGACCTTCTTTATTGCTACCGGGTTAATCCCCGCTTCCATATCTTTCAGAATAGCTGCGGGAGACTCATTTCGAGGATTATCGGATGTCAAAATGACCTTATCACTCAGCTGGGAAGAAATATGCGCCATGATAGGCCGCTTCTCCTTATCCCGGTTACCTCCACAGCCAACCACTGTGATTACCTGCTCACCACCGGTACGCAATCCTTGAATGGTTTTTAATACATTCTCCAACGCATCTGGTGTATGGGCATAGTCGACGATGGCCATGATGCCTTTATACTCAATGGTTTCGAATCTTCCCTGAGCACCTTTCATTTTCGACAACTGCATCATGGCTTCCTCTTCCTCCTCTCCGAGCAAGAGGGCTGTTGCCAGGGAAGCCAATAAATTGTAGGCATTGAAACTCCCGATAAGCCTGAACCATACAGTCTTTCCCTGAATATCTAACTCCAAACCCTGAAGCGTATTGCTGATTATTTTTGCCTTGAAATCCGCCGGATATTTCAAGCCGTAAGTATATTTACCAGCTTTGGTGTTTTGCAGCATCACCAGACCTCTTCTGTCGTCGGCATTCACTAGGGCGAAGGCTTCTTTCGGAAGCTCATCAAAGAGTTTTTTCTTTGCTTTAATGTATTCGTCGAAGCTACCGTGGTAATCCAAATGATCATGGGATATATTCGTAAAAACTGCTCCCGCCAACTTCATCCCAGCCATTCTTTCCTGCACTATGGCATGTGAGCTTGCCTCCATAAAGCAATAAGTACAACCTGCCTCAAGCATCTCTACCAGTAGCTGGTTAATTGACAGCGCGTCGGGAGTTGTATGAGTAGCTGCGATAGCTTCGTTGTTAATCTTGTTTTCGACCGTCGACAAAAGACCGCAGCTATGCCCCAATTCCATATACAATTGGTGCAAAAGCGTGGCAATGGTCGTTTTCCCGTTGGTACCGGTAATGGCCACCACCTTCAGTTTTCCCGTAGGATGGTCGTAAAAATTGGCAGCCATAATTCCCAAAGCCTTGGCTGCATCGGTAACTTGAACGTAAGCAACATTTTGCTCTTTTGTTTCGGGCATCACTTCGCAGATCACAGCTGTTGCTCCTTTTTGAACAGCTTGATCAATATATTGATGACCATCCACCTGGGTTCCCTTCATCGCCACGAAAGCCGTTCCTCTATCGACTTTTCTACTATCGAAGGCGATTTGGGCCACGCCGCTGTCCATATCTCCATGGGTAGACACCAGCGAAACCTTATACAATATGTCCTTCAATATCTTCATTAGCCCAACACTAGCTTGATAAACCCACTTTCGGGAACCTGGGTACCCGGTGCCATTGACTGGTTTTTCACCCTTCCCTTACCTGAGTACTGTACCCTCAGTCCTTTATTCTCCAACACGTACAATGCATCCCTTAACGTCATACCGGTAACATCAGGAACGACTTTCACGCTTTCCACTTGATTGGGCGTCCAATTGATGGAATGGTTGATCACCTTGGATTTCACCCATTTTTCTTCACCATTGTAATGATTGGACACGCCAAAGGAATTGTAGATCATCTGTAATTCCTCAACCATACCCGCCTGAACAGCCGGGAATCCTTTTCTCAGTTCGGTTTCCCGCTCCTTTTTCTTCATGGGTTTTTTACTTCCATTCAGTTCCAAATCCTGAGCATAAATCCTGTCCGCAATCTCTTTAAATACAGGAGCAGACACGTCCCCACCATAGGCGTTGAAACCCACTGGGCTGTCAATGACCACAACGGCACTGTACTTAGGCCGGTCTGCAGGAAAATAGCCGGCAAAGGACGTATAGTATCTTCGGGTATAACGGCCATTCTCCAACTTCTGGGCAGTACCTGTTTTCCCGGCCACTTTGTAATTATCGTTTTTGATATTTCTAGCTGTTCCGTTTTCTACTACTCCAAGCAAAAGAGATTGTAGTGCCTTGATGGTCTTGTCTGAAGCAATCTGCTTCCTTAACACTTCTGTGTGAAACTCCTCTTCAATTACATTGCCCTTGGAAATGCTTTGCACAATCATGGGTTTTACCATTTTGCCGTTATTCGCTACCGCATTGTACAAGGTTAACGTCTGCAGCGGCGTGATCTTTAATTCATATCCAATAGACATCCAATGCAAAGTGGTACCATGCCAATGCCTCTCCCCTGGTGTCTTGAAGTAGGGTGTACCTTCACCGCGGATCTGAAAATCTATCGGTTTGTCTAAAGCTGTTTTTTGAACATAGTCCATGTACTTGGAGGGATTAACCCCAAACTTTTCATTGACCAATCGGGATATTCCGATGTTGGAGGACTTTTCGAAAGCTTCCCTGACGGTCATCATGCCGTAACCACCATGCTTCACGTCCCTCATCACCCTGTCGTAAAACCTGTAGGCCCCGTTGCCGGTATCGACGGAGTCGTTTAGACTAACCGATCCCTCTTCCAATAAGGCAAGCATGGATAGTAACTTAAAGGTGGATCCCGGCTCGGTTAGCCCTTGCTCCCCGACAGCAAAATTGTAATACTCACCATAGCCCTTGCCGTTCTTGTTTTTCTGAAGATTAGCGATGGCCTTAATGTGCCCGGTGGCTACCTCCATTACGATGACGCTCCCAAATTCAGCGTCTTTATTCATCAACTGCCTCAACAGCGCCGTTTCAGCCACATCCTGAATATTGACATCCAATGTCGTCACAATATCATAGCCGTCTTCTGGTCGGATATCCTGGGCATCATGTACTGGCTTCCAAGATCCCCCAGCGATCTTTTGAAAAAGCGCCTCACCGTTTCTTCCTTGCAGTTCCTCATTGAAACTATATTCCAGGCCGACCCCGTACTCATTTTCGTTTAAGAATCCAATGGTTCTGCCTGCAAGTGATTTGAAAGGACGGTACCGACGGTCTACTTTCTCAAAGATTACCCCTCCTCCCATTCTCCCTTCACGGAAGATGGGCCATTGCATCATCCTGAGTTTTTCCTGGTAGCCGATTTGCTGCCGGTTGACCATCAGGTACTGCTTACCATTTAACCTGGCATCATTGATCATCCGCTTGTAGCTTGCGGCGGATTTGTCGTTATAGAAACCGGATAAAAGCTGCGCCAGTGAATCTATTCCAGCTTTATAAACATCATTTTTGGCAATGGAAGGATCAAGCACCACCCGATAAAAAGGCAAGCTGGTCGCCAACAGGCTCCCGTCTGCACTGTAGATATTGCCCCGGGTAGCCTTTACCTCTCTGTATTGCAGATTTATATTATCAGACATCTCGCGCCACTGGTCGCCCTCTACAAACTGGACATAGCTAATCCGATAAAAGATGGCACCCGCAAAAACCGCCACCAGCAGAAAGGCAACTCTTACTCTAAATAATATGGACCTTTTAATATTCACTTGTCCGCGGTAATTTTCAAAGGTGGTTCTTCAATTTCATAAATGCCCAAGGGCGCCACTTTCTTCGCCACCTCAGACTGCTTGCTGCTATACATGTAAGCTGCTTCTAGGGTGGTCACGTCCGCACGGATATCCTCCACCTCCTGTTGCAGTCTTTCGATTTTTCGGATGGTATTCTCCGCACTGTGATTACTCCAAATATAAATCAGCGCCAGTAAGGCCGCATAGAACAAGGGGGGCACCAACCTTACCGGTACACCTTCTCCCAACACGCCGCTCACGTTGATTTTTTCCTCAATCCACTTAAAGAGGTTCCATTTGCTTCTGGATCTCGTAGGGGATCCAGCCGGCTTGATTTTCTTTCTGTAAGTATTTTGAGCCATGACTATAATTTTTTCGCAATTCTTAATTTGGCACTTCTCGCGCGGTTGTTTCTTGCCACTTCTTCCTCATCCGCCTGAACGGCTTTTCTAAGCACCGGCTCCAGAGGCCGAATCAGGTTGCCGTAAAAGTCTTTATTCGCCTCGCCTTGGAATTTTCCTTTGGCCATATAGTTTTTCACTAGCCTGTCTTCTAATGAATGGTAGCTCATCACCACTAGCCTGCCGTCTTTCTTTAAAAGTTCGGTAGCCTGCGCCAACATTTCCTCCAAAGCCCCCATTTCATCATTGACGGCTATCCTGATCGCTTGGAACACCTGTGCGAAGTATTTAAACTCCCTTCCTCTCGGCGCAAAGCGGCTTAGGATCTCCTTCAATTCCGCTATGGTTGTTAATGGCCTGTTTACCCGCTCTGATGCAATTACCTGAGCAAGGGTCTTCGCATTTTTCACCTCTCCATACATGCCAAAAACCCTGTGCAAGTCGGATTCCGTATATTCATTTAAAAGCGTTTTAGCCGTAAGTTGGGCAGAAGCATCCATCCTCATGTCCAGTTCTCCGTCAAAGCGGGTTGAAAAGCCGCGTTCCGGAATATCGATTTGATGGGAGGACACGCCTAGGTCAGCCAGAATCCCATCAACCTCATGAACTTTGTATAGCCTCAGGTAGCGCTTTAAATCCCTGAAGTTCGCCTGCACGAAGGTAAATCTCGGATCATCCGGTGCATTTGCCTTGGCATCTTTATCCTGGTCGAAGCCATACAAGTGGCCTTTGTCCAATTTTTTTAGAATCTCCCGAGAATGACCGCCCCCACCAAAGGTGAGGTCCACGTAAACCCCATTGGGGTCAATGGCCAGTCCTTCGATGCACTGATTTAACATGACGGGGATATGATAAGGCTGCTCACTCATTGATATTCGGGTAGATTGTCCACACTGTCTGCCAATTCGTCGTTATCCATGTCGAACGTTGCGTGATAAGTATCCGGATTCCAGATTTCAATTCTTTTCCCCGATCCCATTACCAATACGTCTTTGTCTATATTGACGGCCTGCAACATGTTCTTCGGGATTAGAATCCTTCCTGCACTATCCAATTCAACTTCTACGCTTCTGCGAAAAAAATTCCGCTGAATGTTTCGGTTTTCTTTCTTCATATCGTTCAACCCGGCAACTTTGCTGGCAATTTTGTTATATTCAACCATGGTAAATAAAGCCAAGCAGGGCTCAAAATATAACATGAGCACAAGGGTATCGCCATTCGTCTCCGGTATCCCTGCCTTCAACTTTGTAGGCAGTACCAGACGACCTTTGGCGTCCAACTTACTTGTATATGCGTGACTGATAAATCCCATGAATCTCTTGAGGAGTCCTCTTCAAATACAAAAGTAATAAAAGCTTACACAACCTCCCACTTTTTACCACTTTTTACCACTTCTCAATAAAAGTACCAAAAAGATCATGAGAATCCCAAGTATTCAGGCGAAAAAAGTCGCATTATCCCCTCTTCCTCACGGTCTTAGCTAGCAGAAAAAACGATGATTCAGGGAAGGGAAAATGCCGGAATTTGGGGCAAAATCCCATTTTCTTACTGTGAAATTCATTTTACGGGCTCCCGGGATGTGCGAAGGGGAGCAAAGTGGGGTGGTTTCCCACGAGAAAACTGAAATCCACAACTTTGGTGGGAGAAAGTGTCATAACGGATAACCTCAACTTAATGACTGAACGGACGATATCCGGATCATCTAAAAAATCCCCAGCTACTTCTGCCTTTCGATGGTGTACCGCACCAAAGCATGAAGCGACGTTTTGTATTCGGAATCAGGGAACTCCTTCAAAATATCCAAGGCTTCTTGATAAAATCGATCCATGACGCCTTTCGCATACTCCAATCCGCCAGACTTTTTTACAAAATCAATTACTTGGTTTACCGCCCTTTTATCCTCGTTCCTGTTACGGATCAAGTAAATGATTTTTTTCTTTTCAATCCAAGAAGCATGGTTGAGGGCGTAAATCAGCGGCAGAGTCATCTTCTTTTCCTTAATATCAATTCCAACGGGCTTGCCTATTTCATCCTCCCCGTAGTCAAACAAGTCATCCTTGATCTGGAAAGCCATTCCGACTTTTTCGCCAAAGTCGCGCATTTTTTCCACCATATCCTCTCCCACATTAGCAGCAGCTGCCCCCACAGCACAGCAGGAAGCAATTAGGCTGGCGGTCTTCTTCCGGATAATGGTGTAATACACCTCCTCGGTAATATCCAGCTTCCTGGCCTTGGCGATCTGCAGCAGTTCGCCCTCACTCATTTCCTGCACCGCGTGGGAGACGATCTTCAGCAAGTCAAAGTCACTGTTGTCTACGCTTAAGAGCAGTCCTTTCGCCAATAAGTAATCTCCAACGAGCACAGCAATCTTATTTTTCCATAAGGCATTGACTGAAAAAAAACCCCGTCGGTAATTGGCGTCATCCACCACATCGTCATGCACCAGCGTAGCGGTATGAAGCAACTCAATCAAAGCAGCGCCCCGATAGGTAGCTTCAGAGATTCCTCCCGACACCCCGCCTGTCAGAAAAACAAACATGGGTCGCATCTGCTTCCCTTTTCGCTTAACAATATAGCTGGTGATGTGATCTAAAAGCTTCACCTTACTTTTCATGAAAAAGTGGAACTTCTGTTCAAATTCGGCCATCTCTGTGGCGATAGGTGCTTGTATTTGTTTTAGATCCAGCTTCATTGACTTATTTGGTGCAATAATACGATGTATTCATGCATTGACAAAATAGCAGATGGGATATTGTTAAGGAGAATCTGGGTGCGCTCTAAACAGTTTCGTGCAGATCCGCAACACCTTGTCCCCGCAAGCCTGGCTGCTCACCGGGATATTATCCGCTTTTAGGTTAAAATCACTTCGATCCCTTTTTCTTCTAACTTTTGAAGGTAGTGGTTGGAGAGCCCTTTGTCGGTGATAATCATATGTACATCTTCCAGATCACAGATTTTCCCGAAGCCCTTCTTGCCAAATTTGCTGGAGTCTACGAGAACAATGGTGCGTTGCACTGACCGGATCATACGCGCGTTGAGATGGGCTTCCATCATATTAGAAGTGGTGAGTCCGTAGTCCAGACTGATGCCGTCGACACTCAAAAAAAGTTTGCTGCAGGCAAAATGATCCATCATTTCCTCTGCATAATGTCCCACCACCGAACTGCTGCTTTTTCTAACCACCCCGCCCAACTGAACGGTTTCCACATCAGGCGCATCCATTAAAGCCATGGCAACGTTCATAGCACTGGTCAAAACGGTCAATTTGAAATTTTTAGGAATCGCCTGGGCAAAGGCTACCACCGTAGTACCCGACCCGATAATAATGGCCTCCCCCTCGGCAATAAATTCCACCGCACGTTGTGCAATGGACCTCTTCTCTTCCACATGTACCAGTTCCTTTTCGTAAACCGGCCGATCATTTACATAGGGATACACCGGAGTAGCGCTCCCGTGTGCCCTATACAAAAGCCCCTTTCCCTCTAGGATCCGTAGGTCCTTTCTTACCGTAGCCATGGTTACATCCAGCTCTTTACTGAGCTCGGAGACGCTAACATAACCTGCGCGCTGCAGCTTATCCAATATCCATTTATGTCGTTCTGCGATACTCATCATTCTATTCTCATACGAAAATGGCCAAAAAAGTCATGAAAGAAAACAAAAAGAAAAAAAAGTTTTCGATTTAGTTACTTTTTGCATTACTTTATAGGTAAAAATAACCAACAAGTGAAAAGAGAAAACAATCTCGCTTTATTGAAAAATCCCGAAATGATCTGGGATTTGGCCATCATTGGCGGGGGATCTTCCGGATTGGGCGTAGCCCTTGATGCCCTTTCCAGAGGCTTAAAAGTTGCACTTTTTGAAAAAGCGGATTTCGCCAAAGGCACCTCCAGCAGGAGCACCAAGCTGGTTCACGGAGGGGTCCGTTATCTTGCCCAAGGCGATGTGACGCTGGTTTTGGAGGCCTTAAAAGAAAGAGGCCGCCTTTTGCAAAATGCGCCGCACGTTACCTTTGATCAGCCTTTTATCATCCCCATCTACTCAGTTTTTGACCGGTTAAAATATACCCTTGGACTGAAAATCTACGATTGGATGGCAGGAAAGCTCCGTATCGGCAAGTCCCTGTTCCTTTCAAAGAAGGAAACCTTGGAAAGGCTTCCTAGGGTGAAAGAAACAGGTTTGCTTGGCGGGGTAGTCTATCACGATGGGCAATTTGATGATGCCAGGCTGGCGTTAAATCTTGCCCAAACCTGCCATGCGATGGGAGGCTGTGTATTAAATTATGCCAAAGTGAACCGGTTGACCAAAGACGAGAAGGGGATCATCGACGGCGTATTGGTAAAAGATCTTGTGGAAAACACCGACCTGAAGATAAAGGCAAAAGCGGTAGTCAACGCCACTGGTGTTTTTGCGGATAAAATTAACCGAATGGATATACCCGGAACTCCCAAGTCCATTCAGCCCAGCCAAGGCATCCACCTGGTACTGGACCAATCTTTTTTAGGCGGATCCGATGCACTGATGATCCCTGCGACATCTGACGGCAGGGTGCTTTTTGCTGTTCCCTGGCACGACAAATTGGTCGTCGGCACCACGGATACCATCCGTGAGAAACCCAAGCTGGAGCCCGAACCGCTTCAAAAAGAAATTGACTTTGTACTAAAAACCGCCGGGGATTACCTCGTCAAAAAGCCGACCCGACAGGATGTGCTGGCTGCTTTTGCGGGACTGCGTCCCCTGGCAGCGCCCAAAGAAGGCAGCACGAAAACCAAAGAAATATCGAGGAGCCACAAGGTGCTCGTCTCCAAAAGCCATTTGATCACCATCACCGGCGGAAAGTGGACGACGTTTAGAAAGATGGGGGAAGACACCGTAGATGCCTACTATAGAACAAAGGGCTTGTTAGCCTCCAAAAGCCAATCTGCGCGATTAAAAATCCACGGCTATACAGAAAACCCGGTACAAGGACATCTAAGCATTTACGGGAAAGATGCAAAGCAAATACTTGACCTTGAAAAGCAAAACCCGGAATGGTCTACTCCCCTTCATCCCAACTACCCTTATACGGAAGCAGAAGTCGTCTGGGCAACCAGAAACGAAATGGCCGTTAAGGTAGAAGACGTACTCTCTCGAAGGATCCGCTTGTTGATTTTAGATGCCAAAGCCGCCTTAGAAGCAGCACCTCGGGTAGCTGAACTGATGGCAGAAGAGTTGGGAAAAGATCAGCTTTGGATAACCACTGAATTGAAGGATTTTGATAAATTAGCAAATAAATACATCATCAATTAACGAAGCCCATGAGTGAAGAGCAAAAGTATATAATGGCTTTGGATCAAGGCACAACCAGTTCCAGAGCCATTATTTTTAGTAAAGAAGGACAAATCGAAGCCGTTGCACAAAAGGATTTTGAACAGAAATTCCCCAAACCGGGATGGGTAGAACACGATCCGATAGAAATATGGACTTCCCAGGTGTCCGTAGTCACAGAGGCCCTTAGCAAAAACAACCTGCGGCCCAGCCAAATTGCTGCCATCGGCATTACCAACCAAAGAGAGACGACCATCCTGTGGGACCGTCAAACCGGCAAGCCCCTCTACAATGCCATCGTCTGGCAGGACAGAAGGACTTCCGCCTACTGTAACCAGCTGAAGGAACAAGGCCTTTCCGACATGGTCAACGATAAAACAGGGTTGATTATCGACGCCTATTTTTCCGGAACCAAGATCAAGTGGATCTTGGACAATGTAGAAGGAGTACGCGAAAAGGCTGAGCGAGGGGAAGTGTGTTTTGGTACGGTGGACAGCTGGCTTATCTGGAAACTATCCGGGGGAAAACACCATATCACGGACATCACCAATGCCAGCCGAACCATGCTCTTTAATATTCACGAAAGACAATGGGACCAGGAACTGCTGGATTTATTGGACATACCCGCATCCCTACTGCCGGAGGTAAAACCCAGTAGCGAAGTATATTGCACCACATCAGGAGACATTCTTTCCGCCCAGATTCCCATCGCCGGCATAGCCGGAGACCAGCAGGCTGCCCTCTTTGGCCAGCTATGTTATGATCCTGGCATGGCTAAAACGACCTATGGCACGGGGTGCTTTTTGGTGATGAACACCGGCGACAAACCGGTAAAATCCGCCAATCAGCTGTTGACCACGATTGCTTGGCAGATTGGAGATGAGGTCACCTATGCCCTGGAAGGCAGCGTATTTATCGGTGGGGCTGCCATTCAGTGGCTCCGGGACGGGCTGGAACTTTTCCGCCACGCCAAAGAAAGCGAAGCATTGGCTGAAAGCCTAAAGGATAACGACGGCGTGTATTTTGTTCCTGCGCTCACTGGGCTCGGCGCGCCCTATTGGGACCAAGATGCCAGGGGAGCCTTTTTTGGGATCACCCGGGGAACTACCCGAGCACACTTTACCCGCGCTGCATTGGAAGCCATCGCGTACCAAGTAACAGATGTCCTTAAGGCGATGGAAAAAGACAGCGGGGAATCCACGAAAGAAATGAAAGTAGACGGTGGAGCCGTAGCCAATAACTTTTTAATGCAGTTCCAGACCAATTTGATTCAATGTGAGGTTAAACGGCCAAAAATTACGGAGACTACAGCATTGGGTGCAGCCTACTTGGCAGGCTTGGCGGTAGGTTTTTGGAAGGACCGGGAAGAACTAATGGGTATGTCCGCTACTGATAAAACCTTCTCCCCTAATATGGAACAACAAGAAGTGGATAAAAACTTGAAATTTTGGCATAAAGCTGTAGAACGCGCTAAACACTGGACAGAGGAATAACATGAACATTTTTGTAGCAGAATTTGTCGGCACAGCCTTGCTCATCTCTATGGGATCTGGCGTAGTGGCCAATGTTTTACTTGAAAAGACAAAAGGGCATAGCAAAGACGGCTGGATGGTCATCACCACCGCCTGGGCCTTGGGTGTATTTATCGGGGTGGTGGTCGCTGGGCCATACAGTGGCGCACACCTAAACCCCGCGGTAAGCGTAGGTCTTGCCGTAGCCGGATCTTTTGATTGGGGCTTGGTGCCCGGCTATATCGTAGCACAAGTGTTGGGTGCAGCATTGGGCTCGTTGATAGCCTGGTTGGTCTACAAGGACCATTTTGATGCCACACCTGAGCCAACGTTAAAATTTGCTCCTTTTGGTACCGTCCCCGCGATCCGGAATTATCCGATGAACTTTATTTCGGAAGTAATAGGCACCTTTGTTTTGATCTTTGTGATACTGTATTCTACCGGAGCGTCCTTAGAAGATGATAATGCAACACCTATTGGCTTAGGCGCCTTAGGTGCCATACCCGTAGCTTTTTTGGTATGGGTGATTGGCTTGGCCCTAGGCGGGACTACAGGTTATGCTATCAATCCCGCCAGAGATCTGGGGCCCCGGATGATGCACCAGCTCCTCCCAATCAGGGGTAAGGGAGGAAGTGACTGGGCCTATAGCTGGGTGCCTGTATTAGGCCCTATTGTGGGTGCGGCCTTGGCGGCGGGATTATTCTTGTTCCTAGGTGGGGGTAACTAGGGGGTTACACCTTGGAGAAATTCAGGAACGAATATCTACTGAATCCACCATCGATTCAGGCAGCACCCACATTTATCGGGAGGGCAGAGATACATTTCTTTCCGCTAGCTTAAACGCCGTTC
>Ga0079224_100002578_pt1 | contig 22155 bp, 24 predicted proteins | sample Stecom2015_FD_80414 | JGI IMG/M metagenome (GOLD analysis project Ga0079224, IMG submission 80414) | Agricultural soil microbial communities from Utah to study Nitrogen management - Steer compost 2015 | ecosystem: Environmental > Terrestrial > Soil > Agricultural land | place: USA: Utah...
ATAACGATCAATATCGTGGAATCGGAAGAATGGAAATCGTGGAAGATTTAGTGCAAAAATCAGGAAAAAATCTAAGTTTGGAAGAAAAGAAAAAACTTGCCGATGAAAAAAACCGTTATTACCAGCAATTGCTTCGCGAATTAGATGAAAGTTTTATTCTGCCAGGGATAAAAAGATTTATTGAAGAATTAAAAGCAAATCAAATTAAACTCGGAATCGCATCGTCCAGCACGAACGGAAAGGCGGTTTTGGAAAAAACGGGCCTCATCGAATATTTTGACTGTATCGTTGATCCGACAACACTAGCGAAAGGAAAACCAGATCCGGGGATCTTTTTAAAAGCAGCAGAAGAACTTGGCGTAAAAGAAGAAAAATGCGCTGCCATTGAAGATGGGGTGGCAGGATTAAAAGCAATTAACAAAACTAACATGTTTGCTGTCGGAGTAGGAGAAGCAGCAAAAATACAAAAAGCAGATTGGCATATTGATAGGACGGATGAGTTAACTTATGAAAAGTTAGTTAAGAATTTTGAAAGGTGAGCATATGGAAAATAACAAGGGGAAGACGGAATACCATTTGAAATGGTTTGACATGGTCATGCAGGAGTATAACTTGTTAAGGAATGAATCCGCAGACTCGTTAAAAAATCAGAAATCGATTATTAATTATGGCTTGGCTGCAATCGGTGTGCTCATTGCCTTTAGTGTCAGCCTATGGGGCAAAGAAAAAATCGTGGAAATAATATATGTCATTTTCATTCCTTTCCTTTGCAATTTGATTATTTTGATTTGGAATGGTGAAGTACGACGGATGTCCCGGGCAGGTCAATATATTAAACGAATTGAAGATAAAGTGTTGCAGGAGTTCTCTAAAGAGACAAATATATCGATACCGGCAGCATTAGAATGGGAAACTTTTCTCCGAAAGCCGAAATTGCCTGAAACACCGGAAAAAGCTAAAACAAAAAAAGCAGTCCGCACACATAAAGATAATAAGATAAAAAGCAACTATATTGCTATCATTATCATGTTTGGCGGATTAAGCATATTTTCCATTATCCTGGGAACTGTCCATAATTACGGGATGACCAATATACCGGCCAGTATGCAAGCGGCAGGATTAATGTATTGGCTGAAAACGGAATACGTTCCACTCATTCTTTATGCGCTTATTTTCGCAGCTGATATATTTTTATTTATTTATCATTATCGGTATTTCCAAAAAGTGAAAAAATAAAGGGGAATAAAATTGGGAAAAGATTACGTAATCGGTATTGATGGCGGTGGTACATATACGAGAGTTGTCATTGCCGATCTGGAAGGAAATGTCGCAGGAGCTTTTACAGGAGGCGGATCCCATCCAGGCAAAAATAAAGATGCGAAAACGAATGTTCAACATGCGGTATTAGAGGCTGTGAAACAAGCCGGAAAGGATATTTCCGTCAAATATATCGTCGGAGGTTTTGCCGGCTTGGATCAGCCGGAAGATCAACATTGGGCTGATGATTTTCTGAATATAGATGGAATAAACGCCCCGTTTTCCGCAGTCAACGATGCCGAAATTGCCCAATATGGAGCTTTTTTAGGAAAAAGCGGAATCGTAGCAGTAGCTGGAACCGGATCCAATATTTTAGGCAGAACAGAAAATGGAAGAATTGTTAAAGAGGGAAATTTCCACCATAAATCGAAAGCAGGGGCAAGGCACTTATCCTATTCCGTAATTTACGACATTATCACGGCGAAATCATTTATAAAGGAAGACGAACAATTCATCCATTCGATACTTGAGCACTTAGATTTGAAAAATGTATCGGAATTAAGAAAGTTTGCTTCGGACGGTTTTTATGCTGATTATTTTATGACGATGAAAAAATTAAGCAAAATGGGAAGAATCGTGACTGACGAGGCGCATATGGGAAATAAAATCGCGATTAGCGCTTGCCGGAAAGCAGCAAATTCACTTACTACCGGTATCCTTCTCGTCTCATCTGTGTTTTCGGAAGAAAAAGTTCCCTTTACATTGATTGGCAGTGTGGCGACGAATTCCTTTATCGCAAATGTAATAATGGAGGAACTGGAAAAGAGGGATATCTTTAAGGAATTGGTCTATCAACCGCCAAAGCTTCGTCCGGAAATGGGTGCAGTGTTAATGGCCTATCATAGGCTAGGGCTGAAAATTACTGAAGAAGTGATTAATAAGCTGGAAAAACCGCAATGATTCGCCGGCATTCGCGGAAAGGTTATAAAACAAAAAACCCTGAAATCCAAGATTTCAGGGTTTTTACGCATTGACTTAAACAGTTCGGTCCTATTAACGTGAGTAGAACTCAACGATAAAGGATTCGTTAATTTCTGCAGGCAATTCGGAACGTTCTGGATAGCGAGTGTATGTTCCTTCTTTTTTGTCTGCATCAAACGATAAATATTCTGGAACGAAAGAATTTACTTCGAGTGCTTCTTTCACAATATCCAGATTTTGGGATTTTTCCCGCAATCCAATCGTTTGACCTGGCTGAACAAGGTAAGATGGAATATCTACCCGTTTTCCGTCAACTGTTACATGACCATGGTTTACGAGCTGGCGAGCTTGCCGGCGAGTGCGGGCAAAGCCAAGACGGTAAACAAGGTTGTCTAAACGGGATTCTAAAAGAATCATGAAGTTTTCGCCGTGAACCCCTTTCATTCTGCCAGCTTTTTCGAATAGGTTACGGAATTGACGTTCGTTCAATCCATACATGAAGCGCAGTTTTTGCTTCTCCTGCATTTGCAAGCCGTATTCGGAAATTTTCTTCCGTTGGTTTGGTCCGTGTTGACCCGGAGCGTAAGGACGGCGATCTAATTCCTTACCAGTGCCAGTTAACGAAATGCCAAGTCGGCGGGATTTTTTCCACACCGGTCCAGTGTATCGAGACATTAGACATTTCCTCCTTGAATTTATTTTTTGCATAAAATAAATCGAGCGTGTTCCTTACGCCAGACCATTTTGTTTTCATGTACCTTCGCTCCAGCAGCTAAGAGTTACACGATACACCTCTCAATGGAGGAACAAAATGAATGCAAGCGTCGGTCCACTAAGGCTACTTATTATTTTACACAAAGACTAGTATATAATTTATCTTGGCGGATGTCAACAAAGCAACTGTATTGGCTCAAAAAAATATCTGTAGGAAAATAGAACTGGTTGCGTTATAATTAAAAATAACTAATGAAAAAAAGATACGGTAATTTTTATAAATGAATAATCAGGTGATATGGATGAAAAATATGAAGGATGATATATATGGACTTTTATCAGAATTTTTGAATCCTTCCTATGGCAAAAAACAGCTCATAAACGAAGTGGCAGTGCATGTCAAAGAGTTTTTCCATGCATCTTTCTCTGCATTTTACATATTCAATGAACAATGCAATTCATTTCAATTATATACGTATGCTACAGATATCGATACATTTATCCCTAAAGATAGAGTTAAAGATATGCTGGAATTCCATTCTTTTGATTCCCCGGTTCCGATGAAGATGAAAACGGTTCCTATAACGGTTTTCGACGGCTTGAAGGCAGTTCTTCTTCTCGGCTATGTTGACGATACATCGTTGCATGAGGAAAAAGTACTAGATACTTCGAACCAAAATCATATGGAATATGAATACGGATATTTATACCGGTTAAGCATCCAATTGTTTTCTGAAAACAACAGGGACGTTATTTTAAAACGCGTTGTGGAAGCTTTATCAGAACTGTATCCCGACTATACATATTACTTATTATTATCCCAAGATAGCGGGCTAAGTTCGGACTTGCCGGTAAAACAAATTCAGTTTAGCGATGATGTGACAAAAAGTTTGAGTGCCCAAGTATATATGACTGGCGAATTTCAAATGGAAGATCGTATAAAAGAGCGCCGTACATACTTATATGCACCGTTGTCAGGAAAACAAGGGGTGTATGGTGTTTTACAAATTATTACCGATACGATTACGCCATTTTCTGCCCGGCACCTTGCTTTCGTAAAAGAGTTTGCCAGACTTGCCGGTATTGCACTCGAGCGGGTCATTTTATATGAAAACTCAAAGCATCAAGTAGAGACCTTGTCGTTAGTAAATGAGTTTTCACAAAAGCTGAATGCCAATTTGGACTTATTGGAGATTATTAAAATTATCAAAAACGAAATTTTAACGATCAGTCATGCTGAGGAAGTTGGGTTTGTCTATTTTCGGGAGTCAGAACCGGATTATATTAAAATACGGGATGAGAGTACCGATTACTTTCGAACAGAGGAAGGGTATTCGTTCGCCAGATACTTGCTCAATATCGTCCTGGAAAATGAAGAGCCGATATTTAGCGGCATGTTTGAATGTGAAGGTAGAACAGACTTTCAGTCGGTAATTGCAATCCCGATGGATACCGCATTTCATAAAGGAGTTGCTGTCATTCTTCATCAGAACAGGTACCATTTTACTTTTCAGACCTTTAAATTAATGGAAGCCTTAATTCAGCATGCTACATTGGCGGTTACGAATACATTGCTGAAGGATGAGCTCCACCGCTCTGTTATTACGGATTATTTAACGAAACTCTATTCACGGAATTATTTAGAAGAAAAAATTAATGAGAATATGGAGAAGGGGAACCGTGGTGTCCTCCTGCTGTTCGACATTGATAACTTTAAAAATATTAATGATCAATACGGTCACCACGTCGGGGATCAGGTGATACAGCAAGTTGCCCATATATTAAAGGAATGCAGCCGGGAAAAGGACATTCCGGCACGATGGGGCGGGGAAGAATTAGCTATTTATTTGCCTGATGAATCAATCCATTTTGGTCTGGATATAGCGAATAAAATACGGGAAAAGGTTCAAAGGAAGACAAATCCAAACGTTACCGTTTCGTGCGGTGTTTCCGCATGGACAGAGGAAAGTAATGATACGACGGTCGAATTATTTTTGCGGAGTGATCAAGCGTTATACGAAGCAAAAAGTTTAGGGAAGAATCGGGTTATCCAAAATTAGTAAGATAAAGAAAGGAACACACTCGGAAGCAATTTCCGTTTGTGTTCCTTTTGGCATTCATTTTAAAGATGGAATTAATACCTCAACAAACTTTTCTAAATATTTTTGGTCAACGTTGTCAAAGCGATTTTTCACCGGACTGTCAATATCCAATACCCCAAAAATTTCTCCGTCAATTATGATAGGAACGACGATTTCAGACTGGCTTGCGCTGTCACATGCGATATGGCCGGGAAATTGATGGACATCTGGAACGAGCTGTGTTCTCCGGGTTTCAACTGCCGTTCCGCATACCCCTTTACCAAAACCGATACGCACACAAGCAGGAAGACCTTGGAATGGACCGAGCACTAACTCTCCATCCTTCCAAAGATAAAATCCGGTCCAATTCACCTTATCTAAAAATTGATAGAGCAAAGCACTGGCATTGGCTAAATTGGCTATCGTGTCCGTTTCATCACTAATCAGTGCTTCTAACTGCTTTAATACAAGTTCGTAATCTTTTTCCTTATTTCCTGAATACGACATCGTTTCAAACATTTTATTCCCCCTCAAAAGTCTATTATTAACCAATCGACAATTCTACCGATATTTGTCGAGCGAATATTGCAGGATTCCTTCTATTTATGTCGTAATTAGGGAGTAAGGAGTTGAGGACGAATGAAGGAAAACCCAGTAAAACGGAAAATTGTCAAAACAGCGTCCAACCTTTTTTTTCAAAAAGGATTCCATGGTACTTCCGTCCGTGAAATCGCCAAAAGAGCAAAAGTAAATGTTTCTGCCATCAGTTATTATTTCAACAGCAAACAAGGTCTGTTGGAATACGCGGTTTCCTATTACTATGAACAGTATCTTCGGAAGCTGGAAGAAACATTGTACAATGCTCAGCAAACGGAACCACTGGAACGGTTGTATGAATTAATTTTTTCCATTATACAGTATAAGCAGGAAAATTATCAATTTACGTGTTTTATTCAGCGGGAATTATCGATGGATTCTGTTTTTGTCAGGGAAATGGTTGTTACCTATTTGGCAAAGGAAAATCATCTGTTGGAGGAAGCTTTTGATGCTGTGTTTCGTGATCATATGAAGCTGCATAAAAAGCGTTACATTTTTATGCAGCTGAAAGGGATGTTAATCACTCCATACGTTCTCCACCATTGGAAAGATTTTGTCATCGGTTCCTATTCCAGTGACCTATTTGTAAAACATTACGTTTCCCATATTAAAGAATGGCTTGATTTTGTTTTTGAAAAATACACATCGCAACAGCCTTCCAAAAATACGAATTATATTTAAAGAATCTCTATGACGAATAACCGATAAAGGTGACGAAATTTGAATAAATTTGTATAATTTACAGGAAAAAACAACAGATTCATGGTATGATAAAATATATATTTTAAATTGCTTTATTCGTTATGGCGAATATTAACATAAAGATGAAAAAATATAAGGAACACCTCTTCGATGGTAAGAAGGTTGGGAGGCTTTTTATGGTTTACATCATAGGTACCATACTAGTCATAATCGTATTATTAATAATCGGATTGATTTGGCGCAAACGAATATATGATCAGGTTGATAAACTGGAAAGCTGGAAATTAGATTTGATGGGCCGTGATGTAGCTTCACAGCTCAGTAAACTGAAAAGATTAAATTTAACTGGTGAAACCCAAGAAAAATTTGAAACGTGGAAAGACAAGTGGGAAGAAATTGTAACGAAGGAACTTCCAGATGTGGAAGAAATGCTTTTTGATGCAGAGGAAGCAGCAGATCGGTTCCGATTTTCAAAAGCAAAGAAAATCCTTACAAGCATAAACAGCCATTTGCAGTCCATTGAAAAAGAGATAGAGATTATCTTACAGGAATTGGCTGAACTGCTCGAATCGGAAGAAAAGAGCAGGGAAGAAGTAGAAGAATTGGAGCCGAGCCTAAAAGAACTGCGGAAACATTTGTCCCAGCACCGGTATCAATACGGAAAAGCCGAAATTTACTTTGATGTGGAAATTGATGAAATTGAAAACGGCTTGAAAAACTATTATGAACTAGTCGAGGAAGGAAATTATATTGAGGCCAAAACTTTAGTTGACGAACTAAAGGAACGGAAAATCGAATTAGAGCAATTAATCAGTGATTTTCCGGGTATTTACAAAGCGTGTAAACATGAGCTGCCAAGCCAATTGGACCAGCTGCTTGCGGGAATTAAAGAAATGAAAGAACAAGGCTTCCGGGTAGAGCATTTAGCTTTTGAAAAGGAAATTCATACATATCAGGGAAGACTGCTTGATTTCCTTCGCTCTTTGGAAAAAGGAGAAGTAGAGGGAATCGAACAAGCTTTAACCGACCTGGAAGAGCGAATTCAAGAAATGTATCAGTTGTTGGAAAAAGAGGCGGTAGCCAAAAGTTATTTAGAATCGAAAATGCCGAATTATGAACAATTGGTACAGCAGTTGAGTGAAAAATATCAGGTAACGACTGAGGAAGTCGAAGAAATTAAAAAAGCGTATTTCCTTGAAGATAGCGATTTGGAAAAATATTTATCGTTAGGAAATGCTATTTCGGCGCTCCAGGATAAACTGGAACAGATTCGCCTCGGACTTGACGATGAAAAGGTCGGCCATTCCGAATTGCGGGAAGAGCTGGAGGCGGGATTTGCTGCATTGGAACAGCTGGAAGAACAATTAGAAGAGTTTAAACAGGCGATTCACAATTTGCGGAAAGAAGAACTGGAAGCCCGGGATACACTTCATGAAATGCGAAATAAACTGTATCATTTAAACCGAAAACTAAAGAAAAGCAATATTCCGGGAGTGCCGGAGCATATTTGGAAAAGCATTGAAGAAACGACAAATAAAAATGAACAGGTTATGAAAGCGTTGGAACGTAAACCGTTAGATATTGCTGAAGTTCAACAGGCATTGGCAAATGCTTCCCAATCGCTGGAACAGACGGTGGATCAGACGGAATTAATGCTTGACCAGGCATTTTTAACGGAACGGGTCATCCAATACGCCAACCGTTACCGGAGCAAAAATCCAATCTTGGCTGCCAAATTGATGGAAGCGGAGCAATTGTTTCGCACGTATCAGTATGAACTGTCCTTGGAAACAGCGGCAAAAGCGTTGGAAGAAGTCGAACCTGGCGCATTAAAACGATTTGAAAATATTCCTGTTGAGGTTTAATGTTTATCTCTGTTCTTTGTCTGGAAAATAGGGTAAATTATACGATGAAGACGAAAGGCTGTCATTTAGATATTGCTAAATGATCAGCCTTCCTTGTTTGGAGAAGACTGGATGAAAAGGAGTCATAATGGTGATTTATTTAGATAACAGTGCGACGACAAAACCAGATCCAGAGGTATTAGCAAGTTTCCAGAAGGTGTCGGAAGAATATTATGCCAATCCTTCTTCCATTCACCAGTTTGGAGGAAACGCAGAAAAATTATTAGTTGCGGCGAAAAGACAAGCAGCGCAGCTGTTACAAGTAGAGCAGGAAGAAATTATTTTTACCTCCGGCGGAACGGAAGGAAATAATATGGCAGTAAAAGGCATCGCTCTGGAGCATCAGCAGAGGGGAAAACATATTATAACTTCCAGTATCGAACATCCTTCGATTTATGAAGCATGCAAAGCGTTGGAAAAATTAGGATTTGAGGTCACCTATTTGCCCGTGAATGAAAAGGGCATCGTATCTGTTGATGATGTGAAAAAAGCAATCCGGAAAGATACGATACTAGTTACGATTATGCATGTGAATAATGAAATCGGGTCGATTCAGCCGATTGCTGAAATCGGAAAACTTTTGCAGCAATACCCAAAAATATTTTTTCATGTAGACAATGTCCAAGGATTCGGCAAAGTGCCATTGCATTTAAAAAACGCCGGCATCGACTTATGTACGATATCCGGCCATAAAATCCACGGGCTAAAGGGAACCGGGATTTTATACGTCCGGAAAGGAGTTACATTATTCCCGCTGTTTCACGGTGGAGAACAGGAATTAGCCATCCGGTCCGGTACGGAAAATTTAGCAGGTATTGTTTCTTTAGTGAAAGCGATGCGACTTGCGAAGGAGCGGGAAGAAGAAGGAATTCGGCATATGTCGGAATTGAAATCTTATTTGATCCGCGCTTTCGAAAAAATGGAAGGCGTTTTTGTCAATACGCCGGAAAATAGTGCGCCGCATATTGTCAATATATCCGTTCCTGGAATTAAGCCGGAAGTGATTATTCATATGCTTGGCGAGCAAAATATTTATATATCGACGAAATCAGCCTGCTCCTCGAAAGTGAAGGATGAAAGCATGGTATTATCAGCCTGCGGATATTCTAAAAATAGAACGACAACTGCACTTCGCATCAGTCTTTCTTACGAAAATACGATGCAAGAGATGAAAATATTTGTAGACGCATTGGAACGATCAATCAAACAATTTAAAACAACAATGGAGTAGATAAAAATGCAATTTGATCATATTTTAATACGTTATGGGGAAATGGCGTTAAAAGGAAAAAATATTAAGCAGTTTATCACCCAATTACAGCAAAATATTCAGCAAAAATTACAGGATTTCCCCGGTGTAAAGGTGAAACGGACCCAAGGGAGAATGTTTATTTTGCTCAATGGACATGATCCGGTGCCGGTCATGGAAAAATGCAAAAAAATTTTTGGCATCCAGAGTTTAAGTTTGGCGATAAAAGTGGATAATGATGTAGAGAAGATAAAAGAAGCGGCACTTTATGCTTTGAAGGAAAATACAAATTGTAACACGTTTAAAGTCACCGTAAAGCGAATTAATAAAGATTTTCCCGTCCCTTCCCAGGAAATGAATCAAGTGCTGGGAAGACATTTGCTTATTCATACCGATGGGTTTACCGTTGATGTTCACCATCCGGATGTGGAGGTAAAAGTTGAGATCCGCAACGAAGCAACTTACATTACATCCAGTGTGGAACGGGGATTGGGCGGACTGCCTGTCGGTTCCTCCGGGAAAACATTGCTGCTCTTGTCCGGCGGGATTGACAGTCCCGTTGCCGGGTTTTTGGCGATGAAACGAGGGGTAGAGCTGGAGGCGATTCATTTTCATTCCCCGCCTTATACGAGTGAACGGGCGAAGCAAAAAGTCATCGACTTAACAAAGCAATTAACGAAGTACGGTAAATCAATTCGTGTTCACATTGTTCCTTTTACGAAACTGCAGCAGGAGATTTTTCGGGAGATGCCAGAAAGTTATGGGATGACGATTATGCGGCGGATGATGTTTCGCATCGCGGAAGCTGTCTGTAAAAAAGAATCGATTCTCTCCATTACAACGGGAGAAAGTCTTGGCCAGGTAGCGAGTCAAACGATGGAAAGCATGCACGCAATCAACGAGGTAACCAATTATCCAATTTTGCGTCCGTTAGTTGCGATGGATAAACAGGAAGTTATTGAAATCGCCCGCAAAATAGGCACTTATGAAATTTCGATTTTGCCTTATGAAGACTGTTGCACGATTTTTGTCCCAAAAGCGCCAAAAACAAAGCCAAACAGAGATAAAGTGATCTATTACGAATCGGCTCATGATTTTGGGCCGTCCATCCAGGAAGCTATTGATGGAATCGAAACAATCAAGATTACAGGAAATACTGACGTAGAACCTACTTTTGAAGATTTATTATAGGGAAAAATATGCAAAACTAACAACAACTACCAATTTGTTCAATGCATGGTTCACCTTCGATATGGTTAATCTATAAATGCCAAGGAGGTGAACAACATGGCTAACAACAACAACTCTAATCAATTACTAGTTCCAGGTGCACAACAAGCACTTGAACAAATGAAGTATGAAATAGCTCAAGAGTTTGGTGTTCAACTTGGTGCTGATACAACATCTCGCGCTAACGGTTCTGTTGGTGGAGAAATTACAAAACGTTTAGTATCTATGGCTCAACAACAATTTAGTGGCGGTCAATAACAATTGAATAAAAATGGCAAGGGTGTCACCCTCATCTGGGGACACCCTTAAATTTTTGTTATAGGAACATCCGCCTTACCCGGTCCCAGTACGTATTATTTTTTAATTTTATTGTTTTTACGACTAAATCTTCCATGTAAACTTCAATGTTATTGATTTTGCGAATCGGAAATGCTTCGTTGTCAAAACTTACAATCGGGTGATCGTTACCTTGTTCAATAACTTCCAGCTGCAAATGCCGGTTTTTGCTTAGGATGAAGGAGGAACCGAGGGTCCGGTAATCGTTATTGTTTAACGAATCAATTTCCGAAACTTGAAAGCTTGGAAGCAACGGGTCTACAACGGCACCGTTTGCCGATTTGTTGTAGCCGGTACTGCCCGTTGGCGTGGCAACGACAAGCCCGTCTCCCCGGAACGTTTCAAAATATTTATTGTCAATATATACGTTAATGACGATTGTTTTTACGATCGTGGAACGGATGGTTAATTCATTTAAACAGTAAAAAGGAGTGCTATCATTTACTTTTGTCGTAATGACGGGAAATTTTCGCACTTCCATTTCTTCATTCAAGATCGTATGAAGAAAATCGTCAAAACTATGTAAATCGAAGTCACAGTACAGGCTGGAATTTTTCGTCGTATTGATTCCTGCATATAGAGCATTTTGGCGAAATCTGCTCTGCCGTACCGCCTGCAAGAAAGTACCGTCACCGCCTACGCTGACAATTATGTTTGCCTCTTCATGATGAGGCACTGGCTCAAAGCCGTGTTCCCTTGCTTCATGAATTAGCCGCTCCAAAAACTTTTCCGTTATTCCATCCTTTTGGCAATAGAAGAATAATCTGTTCCTTTGCTCCATATCATTCTCTCCTGTCTTATATAGTAGGCCTGATTTCATTTTAACATTATTTTCGTTTTCTTCCATTTCTCCCGAACAGCAAATAAATTTATATTGTGAGTAGAAAAGTATTTTTTTGGCAAAATATAAGGAGAGTAATGCAAAAGAGGCCTGAGGTGTCCATATGTTCATAATTATTCTTTTGCTTTTTGTTCTTTTTCTTGTGTTGTCCCTTTTTGCTCGGCTGTACGTAACCTTTTCCTATTCATTCCAAGGTTTGAACCAGGAGATAAATGTCCATGTATCTATTTTCCGGTTCTCCCTAATGAATAAGAAACTTCCCATTCCGGCAGAAAAAGAAGATAAAACTTTATTTGAATTGGGAAATCATCCGGATTCATTAGGTGACCAGCTCGATCTATGGAAAGATTACGTTAAACAGATTAACAATATGCTTCGCCGGTTTCGTATCCATTATCTCCATTGGTCGACAAACGTCGGAACTGGTGAAGCTGCTTCAACCGGTATCATATCCGGCCTGCTATGGGGAATAAAAGGCACTCTCGTAGCTTTCATCACGAAGCAAATGAATATATTGCAGCCGGCAGACATTTCCGTTGTCCCTGAATTTGAACGGGAAACGATTAAGACGGAAATTGATTGTCTAGTATCCATGAAGTTGGCGGATGCATTATTGGCCCTATTCAATATGCGAAAACTGTTCAAGTAAAGGAGGATTTAATATGGATGAACACCCGATTCAAGGTTTAATGACCTCAGCGATGGAAAATTTAAAGTCGATGATTGAAGTAAATACGATTGTTGGCGACCCGATTGAATCTCCGGATGGCAGTTTTATCATTCCTGTTTCCAAGCTTGGATTTGGCTTTGCTGCAGGAGGCAGTGAGTTTCAAGCTGGAGACCAGGGGGAATCATCCAGCTTGCCTTTCGGCGGCGGGAGCGGCGGAGGAGTATCAATTACTCCGATAGCCTTTTTAATCATTGGCAAAAAAGGAATTAAAATGGTACATCTGGATGAAAACACCCATTTGTATGAAAAAATATTGCAGCAAACTCCGCAGCTTATGGAAAAAATTCAAAAAATGCTTAAAGATGAAGACGATGAAAAGGGGAGGAAACCAGAGAAAAAAAAGGTGAAAAAAGTGAAGGAAGAAGATGAGGAAGGAGAAGAAGAAGAAACTTCCCAATACGATATTTAAGTGTGGCGAACAGGTTATAATATCCTCTTTTTCCATTGGAAAGAAGGAGAAATGAGCTGAATCGTACGGCATGCGGCTATCATATTATTGGACAAGAGAAAGTGAAAAAAGGATAATTAATATAAGATGGAAAAGGAGGGAAAACGATGGCAAAAGTTACCTTTAAGGGAAACCCAGTCACGCTGGTTGGAGAGGAAGTAAAAGTTGGCGACACAGCACCTAACTTTACTGTTTTGTCCAATGATTTAAAAGAAGTCACCCTGGACGATTATGAAGGAAAAGTAAAATTAATCGCTGCTGTCCCATCCATCGACACCGGGGTATGTGCTGAAGAAACGAGACGTTTCAACGAAGAAGCGGAGAAATTAGAAAACGTCCAAGTCTTGACGATTAGCATGGATTTGCCTTTCGCTCAAGCCCGCTGGTGTGCAGCAGAAGGAATTAAGAACCTGGATACATTGTCAGACCATCGTGAAGGTTCTTTCGGCAAAAATTACGGCGTGTTAATGGAAGAATTACGTCTATTGGCAAGGGCAATTTTTGTAGTTGACTCCTCGAATAAAGTGACTTATGTCGAATATGTGCCGGAAGTATCAACCCATCCAAACTATGAAGCTGCATTGGAAGCAGCAAGAAATGCAAAATAACACTTAAATGTTTAGGCCTCGTATAGGGGTCTTTCTTTTTGTGTAAAGTGGTATATTAAGTATATTTCTTTACATATTTTTTTCTTTTGTTAAAATAAATAGGTTGTTACATATATGGAGGGAGACGTATGGGGAAAACGAAGGTGGAACAAGTTTTCCATTTAATCGACCATTTAGCCGAATTGATACAGAAGGAATCCGACGAGCCATATTTGGATAGCTTGGCCATCGCACTGGAAGTCCTTTTTTATGAAGATATCCCGAACGAATGGAAAGATACGGAAATCAGTTCTGCTTTAAAAGAAGCGGATTTGTCCGCATATTCCGTGGATGAATTGCGGAAAGGGATACAGTTTGCCATTTTAAAAGGAATGAAGGACTCGGTGCAATCCCAGCACATGATGACTCCTGAGAGTGTTGCTTTGCTAATCGGCTATTTTGCCGAACAGCTGATGGAAAAAAGGAAAAGCATTCGTCTCTTTGACCCGGCAAGCGGAACCGGAAATTTGCTGCTTACCGTGATGGAAAGGTTAAAAGAGAAAAGGATTGCCGCCTATGCCAGTGAAGTCGATTCGACGTTAATTCGCCTCAGTGTCGCGAGCAGCAATTTGCAAAAGAAGCAAGTCGAATATTTCCATCAGGATAGTTTACGGCCGCTATTATTGGATCCGGTTGATTTAGTGATCGCCGATTTGCCTGTCGGGTATTACCCTGATGATGTTCGCGTCCATGAATTTCAGCTAAAGGCAGACGAGGGACATTCTTATGCTCATCACCTTTTTATTGAGCAAAGTTTGCTATACACGAAAGAGGCAGGTTTTTTAATCTTCGTTATCCCGGAATTTTTGTTCGACAGCGATCAATCTGACCGGCTGCGTCAGTTTCTTTATGATCATGCCCACATAGTTGGGATTATTCGTCTTCCAGATACCGCTTTTAAATCAAAACAAGTAAAAAGCATCCTTATTTTACAGAAGAAAGGTGAGCATACTAAGACTGTTAAACAGCCGTTGCTTGTGCAAATGCCATCATTTAAAAATCATCATGCCATGGCGAATATCCTGGCACAAATGAATAAATGGTTTGACACCAATAAAGGAAAATTATTGTAGGAGTTGACATCAATGAATAATGTACTTGCAGTAAATGCTGGCAGTTCTTCGTTAAAGTTCCAACTTATACGCATGCCGGAGGAAGAAGTAGTTGCTAAAGGGGTCGTCGAAAGAATCGGATTAGCAGACTCCATTTTTACAATTGAAGCTAAAGGCGAAAAAGACAAAAGCGTTGGTGATATTCCAAATCACGGAATTGCTGTAAAAAAACTGTTAGATGCGCTAATTTCCAAAGATGTCGTAAAATCATTCGATGAAATTCATGCAGTCGGTCATCGGGTTGTTCACGGGGGAGAATATTTCAGTGATTCCGTACTCATTACCGATGATGTCATTGCCAAAATCGAAGAAACGTCGGAACTTGCTCCGCTACATAATCCGGCGAATTTAACGGGAATCCGTGCTTTTAAAGAAATTTTGCCGAATGTGCCGATGGTTGCAGTGTTCGATACCGCTTTTCACCAAACGATGCCCGAGTCTTCTTATCTGTACAGTCTGCCATACGAATATTACAAAAAATACGGCATCCGGAAGTACGGCTTCCATGGAACGAGCCATAAATATGTGACGGAAAGAGCGGCAGAAATATTAGACGTTCCGATTGAAAATTTACGCTTAATCTCCTGTCACATCGGAAACGGAGCGAGCATCACGGCCGTTCAAGGCGGAAAATCGATTGATACGTCAATGGGCTTTACGCCACTAGCTGGGGTGACGATGGGAACGAGGTCAGGTGATGTGGACCCGGCATTAATTCCGTATATTATGGAAAAAACCGGGAAAACCGCCGATGAAGTTATAAACGTATTAAACAAAGAAAGCGGAATGCTTGCCTTGTCCGGATTTTCCTCCGATCTACGGGATATTGAAGCACAGGCAGATACGAATCCGCGAGCTGAACTGGCACTAAACGTTTTTGCTGAAAGAATTCATAAATATATCGGGTCCTATGCTGCGAAAATGTCTGGAGTCGATGCAATTATTTTTACGGCTGGAGTCGGTGAAAACAGTCCTACAGTCAGGGAAAAAATCTTAAACGGATTGGAATTTATGGGAGTATATTGGGATCCTCGGAGAAACGATGTACGCGGAAAAGAACATTTAATCAATTATCCGCATTCGCCGGTGAAGGTGCTCGTTATTCCTACGAACGAAGAAGTCATGATTGCGAGAGATACAATCCGATTGGCTCAAGCTTAAAGGAAGTAAAAAAAGGGGCTGTCCGAAAAGTAGTATTTAATCCCGAAATCTGAAAAAAGCAAACCCAAAGAATGCTGTAAAATCAACATTCTTTGGGTTTTAATTTTGGCGGATTTTCAACTAAAATGGACTTTTTAGACAGCCCCTTTTATTCTTTATCTGACAACTAACACATCACAGGATGCATGTCTTGTAATACTTTCCGAAACACTGCCGATTAAAAATCTTTCCACCGCAGTCATACCGGTGGCGCCGCATATAATTAAATCCGCTTTAAAATCATCAGCAATATTTTTCGCGATTTTCACTTTTGGAGACCCAAATTCGATACAACGTTCAATATCGGTGATACCAGCATTTTTTGCTTTTTCCACATAGCCATCTAACAATTCCGTTGCATATTGCTCCGCACGTTCTGCAATCGTCCGGTCATATGCTTCTGCAGTAGCAAAGGTGCGGGAATCAACGACGTGGGCAAGAATCAATTTTGCATTATTGCGTTTAACAATATCCAAAGATTTAGTGAAAGCCCTTTCAGCCGCTTCCGAGCCGTCTACTGCAACGATAATATTTTTATATTCCATGGTATCTATCCCCTTTCAATTTTATTATAAGTCTATTATGAAAGCGCTTCAATCACCTTTGGAAAATTTTAGTTACAACTTTGTTACAGAATTGGACACACTATTTTTAAGCGGAGGTGATAGAAGTGGCTGAGCATAAAAACCGAAATCGCAAACTTTTTGAGGATAAAGACGGAGTTCAGGCAGTCCGTAATCAGCTGTTTGAAAGTTATCAAGTTGGTGTTGTCGATGATGAACTGGATAATAATATCGGCATATATCATTTTAACAATCAAAAGAAATAAGAGTGAGAAGGGTCTAGCAATTGGGCCCTTTATTAATGTTCGCTGACATATCAGATCGTCGCAATAATAAAAAGGATTTATAAGCCGATATTTTGCTGATAGTGCCGAAATTGCGGAGAATTTTGTGCTGGATTAAAGTGCAGAATGCCTAAAGCTGAAGTATCGGTACGGTTTGCCGAGAAATGATGACATTCAACTAACAAATATGGCTCCAATTGTAAAATCAATCGGAGCCATGATTATTATGAAATAATTGTCAATTCTTTCGGGTATTTCGTCAAAACTTCGATTCCTGATTTTGTTACAAAAATCATGTCTTCGATTCGAACTCCGCCAACTCCCGGCTGATAAATTCCAGGTTCGATCGTATAGCACATTCCCGGCTTGAGCGGCAACGTATTGTTCTGATGCATGGAAGGATATTCATGGGTTTCGATACCTAAACCGTGGCCAATCCGGTGATTAAAATATTTTCCATACCCAGCCTTTGCAATTACGTCCCGGGCAGCTTTGTCGATATCTCCCGCTGGCACACCGATATTGGATGTTTCAATGGCTGTTTCCTGTGCCTGAAGCACCGTTTCGTATATTTTTTTCTGCTCGGACGAGATTGTCTGAAATGCAACGGTTCGGGTAATATCAGAACAATAGCCGTCAACAATGACCCCGAGATCAAAAAGAACTAAATCACCTGCCGTAATTTTCTTGGCGGATGGGGTCCCATGGGGAGAAGCGGTTTTTGTACCTGATAAGACCATCGTGGAAAATGACATTCCTTGTACGCCCTGCTTTTTCAATTGGTATTCTATTTCGGCAACGATATCAATTTCACTGACCCCTTCTTGTATCGCTTTTACTCCGATCTCCACCCCATAATCTGCGAGAGCTGCTGCCTGCTTTAACCGGCTATATTCTTCTTCATCTTTAATGACACGAATTTGGGCGAGCAGCTCTTTGCCGTCGTGCAATTTCGTTTTAGGAAAAATATCCTTGATCGCTTCGTGCCGTTCAATGGTGACATGGTCCCATTCAATTGCCAGGTTTTCCGGCGCAATATTTCGTTTATCCAATTCTTGCTGCAGCAAATGCCACGGATTTTCATGATCTTCATAGCCGATGATTTGATAAGGCCATCCGCAAGCTTTCGCATCTTCCGCTTCCATCGCCGGGACGACGATAACCGGTTCCGTCTGCTGATGGATAAAAGCGGCAATGACCCTTTCATGGGGATCGGTATAGTAGTTCGTTACATAGAAAAAATTGCCAGTGGAAGTAACGAGAGCACTATCCCATCCTTGCTTTTTCAATCCTTGCAATATCTTGTCAACTCGAGCCATGTTCTTTCCTCCTCGTATTAGATTAAATATAGTATATCAAAGGGGAGAATCCACGGAAAATTTTTGAAACCTTTTCTATCTTTATCCGTAAACATAGTAAGGATACCGACAAGCGAGGTGAGGCATTGAACCTATTTTCCAAAATTTTTTCAAAGAATGAGCCAAAACCGGCCGTTCAAGAAAAAACACCACTTTCGCTGGAGATAGGTGATATCGTCACTTACAATATGAAAGACTTTGAAGTGACAGGAAAAATAACCTACCGCGACGGACGGCATCAGTTGTTTCATTATTTGCTGTTTGACGATAGCGAAGGAAAAATTCTAACAGCATCGATGGATGAAGAAATGAAACTAGGTATTTTTCAAAGGGTTCTTCCTGCACATCATCAATCTTTTCCCAGCCACATCAAATATGAAAACGTCATGTTCTATAAGGCAAGAGAAGCATCGGCAAGAATGTTAGGATATGGGAGTTATTCCCGCCTCCATGGAATACTGGCAAAAGTTGCCGAATACAGGGATGCCGCTGGCAAATCCTTACTCCAGCTGGAAACATGGGGGACGGAACAAAAAATGATGATTGGGTATCCGATTGAACCCTTTGAACTAAAAATAATTGCAGGAAAAAAATAAGGAGGATGAAAAATGTTTCGCTTTTTTAAACGGGTTAAAACGGTAGTCAGTTCAGAATTAAACGCCATGCTGGATCGGGCAGAAGATCCGGTGAAAATGCTGGACCAGTATTTAAGGGACATGGCGGAGGATATTCGGGAAGTGGAAGCAGCGGTGGCAAAACAAATTGCCAATGAAAAAATGTTAAAACGGAAAATGAATGATGCGGAAGCAATGGTTCAGAAAAGACTGGAGCAGGCCGAGTTGGCGGTAGAAGCCGGAAATGACGACCTTGCCCGCCGTGCACTGCAAGATAAACGGGAGCATGAAGCCACAGCGAAAACATTGCAGGAAACGTGGGAGCAAGCGAAGAAGGATGTCGATGAACTAAAAGCCAAATTAGATGAAATGAAGCGGGAATACCAAGAGATGGCTCTAAAGCGGGATACGCTGAAAGCTAGAGCAGAATCCGCCAAAACAAAAACGAAAATAAACCGGGCCATGTCTTCCATCGGCAGTGATGATGCGAAACGCGGCTTTGAGCGGATGGAAGAAAAAGTGCTGCAATACGAAGCGGAAGCGGAAACGAGCGAGGACCTCACGGAAGCTATCCGCACGTTAGATGATGAATTTAATGACGTGATGAAAGATGACGTGGATGAAGAATTGGCAAGCTTAAAGGAAAAACTCGGAAAAACTGATTGAGGAGCAGCATAAAGGCTGCTCTCTTTACGTTGCAGGAAATTTATCTCGCAAAAAAGGATTTTTACAATCTTTGTCGAATAAATTCCATTAGACTGTAGTGTAAAGGAGAGGTGGAAATATGAAAGTTTCCTATCATGGCCATTCTGTCGTAAAGATTGAAACGAAAACCCATACGATTCTCATTGATCCATTTATCTCAGGGAATGAATTATGTGATTTGGATGCTTCATCGGTAAAAGCCGACGCTATTTTATTAACTCACGCCCATAATGACCATGTCGGGGATACGGTCGATATTGCCAAACGAAACAATGCCCTTGTCGTGGCACCGAATGAGCTGGCAGAATATTTAGGGAAAAAGGGATTAAATGTACATCCGATGCATATTGGCGGTTCCCGTCAATTTGACTTCGGCCGGGTAAAATTTACCCAAGCCTTTCACGGCTCCTCCTATGAAGAAGAGGACGGTACATTAATTTACGGCGGGATGCCGGGAGGAATTCTTTTCACTGCGGAAGGAAAAACAATTTACCATTTAGGTGATACCGCATTATTTACCGATTTAAAAATGTACGGTGAGATGAACGATATCGATGTAGCTTTTATTCCGATTGGCGACAACTTTACGATGGGTCCGGAAGACGCCCTCGTTGCTGCAGATTGGTTAAAAGCAAACATCGTCGTGCCAATTCATTACAATACATTCCCTGTCATTGCCCAAGATCCGCACGCCTTTGCGGAAAAGGTGAAAACCGGCAGAGGAAAAGTGATGGAAGTGGGAGAAGCCCTCGAATTATAGCAAGAGAGGAACTCCTTGAGCATGCTGCATATGGCTTGCTCAAGGAGTTTGTTTTTTCTATTCCAATTGTGAATAAATTGGGAATTCTACACTGTGAAGGTGGGGGAGATAAACTTATTGCCGTTGACACGAAATTTTTCCATTGTTACTATTAAGAAAGAGTTGCAGAATCGGGATAATTTGTTTGAATTGTACATCGATTGTTGTTACATAGTAGGAGGTAAAGAATTGAATCTGTTAAAATCCCCAAAACAACGGGCAATTTTCATTTTAGTTATTCTAGCAATTGTAGCTGTCAGTGCCGTTATTATTGTCGTTACAGCGATGGAAAATACGAAAAAAGAAGCCCATATCGCCAATGCGCTGCAAATTATTTCCGCTGCCAAGTCAGCTGAAAATTTAGGATGGGAAATTACCGAAGAGGGAATCGATGCCTATGAAAAATTGAATATCGGAGATATGACTGACCCGTGGGAGAATGAGAAATACGTCGTTGCGAGAGTGTATAAAAATGCCGGCGGATACGGAGTTGAACTAAAATCCAAAGGCGGCCAATGTGATTTAGACGATATGGAAAATCTAATTTTAACGTATGATACTAGAATGTGTGACGAAAAACGGAGATAGGAAAATCCCGACACATGTTGTGTCGGGATTTTTCGTGCACGAAAATATTCCGAGTCCGAAAAAATTGATACAATAGATAGAGTATAAACAGAAGGAGCAGTGCATATGGAAGTATTGTTCATTGTCTTTCTTTTTATCTTTGGTTTGATATTTGGTTCTTTTTTTAATGTGGTCGGTTTACGGGTTCCGAAGGAGGAGCCTTTCGCCAATGACAGGTCCCGTTGTCCTGCCTGCAGCAAAGAATTGGCCTGGTATGAACTGATTCCAGTCATCTCGTTTATGCTGCAAGGAGGAAAATGCCGTTCATGCAAAAGTAAAATTTCTTTGCTTTATCCAACGGTAGAACTGTTTACCGGTATTCTATTTGTTCTGTGCTATATGCAGCTTGGCTTTCAGCTGGAACTGCTGACCGCGCTTTTATTTATTTCCATGCTTATGATTATTTTTGTTTCGGATATCCGTTATATGCTTATTCCGAATAAAATATTATTGTTTTTCCTTCCTGCATTTATTATATTGAGAATCATCATTCCCCTTGAACCATGGTGGTCATCTGTTGCCGGTGCACTAGCAGGATCCGGAATTATTTTCGTTATCATTTTGCTGAGCCGGGGCGGAATGGGTGCAGGGGACATGAAACTATTTTTCCTATTAGGAATCGTCCTGGGAACAAAAAAGGTTCTCCTTGCCTTTTTCTTTGCCTGCCTCTTTGGCGCAGTAATCGGAATCATTTTAATGCTATTGAAAATAATTAGGCGGAAACAGCCGGTACCATTTGGTCCGTACATTGTTGCCGCAGCAGTTATATCTTATTTTTACGGTGAACAAATTTTACATTGGTATTTTTTGAAATTTTAATAAAATTTTGTATTTATTTCTCCCATTTCCTATAGTATAATATCGTTAACAAAAAGATGAATAATATTTCCTAGATAATAAGTCTTGGAAGATATGGTTTTGTAAAAAGTTTGTAAAAAAGGTATTGCGGAATTGTGAAAAATTTATCGTATTGTTGTGACTTTTTTAACAGACTGATAGGATAGAATTAGAAATAACTTCATAGAGGAAACGATGAATTGCGATTCGTATTTGGGCATCTGAGTCGTAAGGAGTTACTGATGCAACCGGCCTTTTCGTATTGTCATAGATTTTGTAGATGCAATATTGAAACGGCCCTTTATTTTATCTGATTCTTTTTGCAATCATATAGTTATA
>Ga0079224_100002579_pt1 | contig 22154 bp, 14 predicted proteins | sample Stecom2015_FD_80414 | JGI IMG/M metagenome (GOLD analysis project Ga0079224, IMG submission 80414) | Agricultural soil microbial communities from Utah to study Nitrogen management - Steer compost 2015 | ecosystem: Environmental > Terrestrial > Soil > Agricultural land | place: USA: Utah...
CATTATGAATTTAATCTCATGAATGAATTTACATACATAACGGCAGAAGAAGCCGTTAAACTGATAAAATCCGATGAGAGGGTTTTCCTTCACGGAAGTGCGGCAACGCCTTTGCATCTTTTAAATACTTTGCTGAAAAGAGCCGGAGAAATCAAAAATGTAGAATTGGTTTCTATCAGTATGTTTGGCGAAATTGACTGGAAACAGCCGGGCGTGACCGATAGTTTTTATTTGAATTCACTTTTTGTTTCTGCCAATATCCGCGAATGGGCAAACAGTTCGCGCGGACGTTATGTACCCATCTTTTTGAGTGAAATTCCGCTTTTGTTTACCAATGGTTATCTTCCGTTGGATGTAGCGATTGTGCAGGTTTCACCACCTGACAGCCATGGATTTTGTAGTTTAGGAACTTCGGTCGATGCGGCTTGGGCAGCAGTCCGAACTGCTAAAACCGTGATTGCGCAAGTGAATCCAAAAATGCCGAGAACTTTGGGCGATTCTCCGGTTCATTGTTCCAAATTTTCAGCGATGGTTTGGTATGAAAACGAACTTCCCGCGGTAGATTACGGAAGTAAAATTAATCCGACGATTCAGAAAATTGGTGAGAATGTGGCGAGTTTAATTGAAGATGGTTCGACTTTGCAAGCCGGCATTGGCGCAATTCCCGATGCGGTTTTGAGTTGTTTGGGCAATCATAAAAATTTAGGCGTTCATACCGAAATGTTTTCGGACGGAATTGTTCCTTTGATTGAATCCGGAGTTGTCAACAATGAAATGAAAAAAGTTTTAAGAGGAAAAACGGTTACTTCCTTTGTTGCCGGAACCAAAAAAGTTTATGATTTTGTGAATGATAATCCGAGTATATCGTTTATGAATGTTTCTTTGGTGAATGATTCGGGAACCATTCGCCAGAACCCCAAAGTTGTTGCGATTAACAGTGCTTTGGAAGTAGATTTGACCGGACAAATTTGTTCGGATTCCATTGGAACTTATCAATATTCCGGAATTGGCGGACAGATGGACTTCATGCGCGGTGCAGCGCTTTCTGAAGGCGGAAAACCGATCATCGCAATTCCTTCCGTAACCAATAAAGGCGTTTCCCGCATCACGCCGTTTTTGAAACAAGGAGCAGGTGTGGTAACGACTCGAGGTCATGCGCACTACATCGTGACCGAATATGGAATTGTGAATCTTTATGGAAAGAATTTAGAGCAACGGTCAGAATTATTAATCAGCATTACGCATCCTGACCATAGAGAAGAATTGGAAAAAGCGCATTTTGAGAGATTCAAATAAGAATCAAGCCCTTGCTCGTTTCAAATAAAAATAAGCGGTTAAAAATCCGAAAATAACGTTTGGACCCCAAGCTGCGACAAACGGCGAAACATAGCCTTGGGTGGAATAAGTCAATGAAATCTGGTTAAAGAATATATAAACAAAAGCCAGAATAATCCCCAAAGCCAAATTCAACCCTATACCTCCACGTCGCTTCTGAGAAGAGAGCGATAAGGCCAAAAGTGTTAAGATAAAAGTCGAAAAAGGCGTACTATTTCTTTGATGGAATTCATTTAAATATGCGTTTACACTGGCAGAACCTTTGAATTTTTGTTTTTGGATGAATTGATTGAGTTCAATGGAATTCATCGTTTCGGCAACATAACCTTCGGGGAGAATTTCATCGGGTGTAGATTTAAATTTCCGTTTTAATGTGATTTCATAGCCCAAACTATCTTTGACGTCAGATTTAACGTTTCTTATATAGGCATTTCGCAAAATATAAACCGAATCTTTTTCATCCCAATTAAAAGAGGAAGCGATGATTTGATAACTCAATTTTTCATTTTCAAATTCCTGATAAACAAAGCTGGTTCCTCTTTTCTGTACACGGTCATAATTCTGGGCAAAAATAAATTCATTCGGAGAAATCTGGGAGGATATTTTTTGGCGTTCATAATATTCCCTTTTGTTGGAATTGCTTAGAAGATATTCATATTGATATGTATTCTTTTTAATATTTGCCCACGGCAATGCAAAATTATTTACAAAAAGCGCCACCACGGCAATCACCGCAGCTACCCAAATATAAGGCTTGGTCAACCTATAAAAACTTATTCCACCGGCTTGTGCCGCTACGATTTCTGTCTGCATGGTAAGTCGGGAGGTGAAATAAATCACCGAAATAAACACCGCAACCGGCAAAAAAGTATTGACCAGCCAAACCGCCCAAAAAGGATAAAACTGCGTCATGGCGGCAAAGGGCGTAGAGCCGTTATCCTCAATCCGCCCCAGTTTCTGGCTCAAATCAATAATTACCGCAATTGCCGAAAGAATGATCACCATGAAAAAGAAGGTGCTCACAAAGTTTCGGACGATATATTTATCGAATATTTTCATTTTTAGCTCATAGTAATTGTGAAGAGTGATTAGCGATTAGGGATGAGTGATGGGTTAAAATTGGCTTCGCCAATTTTTTCATTCCATCTTCTTGGCATCTATCTTCCATCTATTTATAACCTTTGTTTTAATTGCGGTAAAATTTGATTTTTCCATTCGGTGAAATCTCCGTCTAAAATATGCTTTCTGGCGGTTTGTACCAAATCCAAATAAAAAGCGAGATTGTGGACCGAAGCAATTTGTTTACCTAAATATTCTTCTGCCACAAACAAATGACGCACATAAGCTTTGGAATATTCACTATCCACGTAACTTGTCCCGAATTCATCCAAAGGCGAAAAATCATCTTTCCATTTGGCGTTTTTCATATTCATTACGCCATTCCAAGTGAAAAGCATTCCGTTTCTCGCATTTCTTGTGGGCATCACGCAATCAAATTGGTCAACGCCCAAAGCGATACATTCCAAAATATTCCAAGGCGTTCCGACACCCATCAGATAACGCGGTTTTTCTTGGGGTAAAATATCGGTGACCAAATCGGTGATTTCATACATTACTTCTTCCGGTTCGCCCACGCTCAGTCCGCCGATTGCGTTTCCGTCTGCACCGAAATTTGCAATATATTCTGCCGATTCTTTTCTTAAATCATGAAATGAATTTCCCTGAACAATCGGATACAAAGTTTGTTCGTAACCATACAAAGGCGGATTTTCATTCAGCCAATTTCGGCAACGTTCCAGCCAACGATGGGTTACGTGCATGGCGCGTTTGGCGTCTTTGTATTCGGCCGGAATTCCCGTTAATTCATCAAAAGCCATCATGATGTCGGCTCCGATATTTCTTTGGATTTCCATAGAATATTCCGGTGTAAACATGTGGTAAGAACCGTCGATGTGCGATTTGAAACGAACGCCGTCTTCGGAAATTTTTCTTCGGTCAGAAAGCGAATAAACCTGAAAACCACCGCTGTCGGTCAAAATCGGTCTGTCCCAGTTCATGAATTTGTGTAAACCGCCGGCTTGGTTCAAAATGCCGATTCCCGGGCGCAAGTATAAATGATAGGTGTTTCCTAAAATAATTTGGGCTTTTATATCTTCTTTCAATTCACGTTGGTGAACCGATTTCACGCTGGCTACCGTTCCAACAGGCATAAAAATAGGGGTTTGGATTTTTCCGTGTGCCGTTGTGATTTCGCCCGCTCTTGCTTTGGATGCGGAATCTCTTCGTTCGATTGTAAAATTCATCGGTGCAAAGATAATTATGTTTCGCTTTTTAAAGCAGAAGGTAGAGAGATTATAAAAGAAATCCGGTCAAAATATTGAAACCGGATTAATGTCATAAAATAAGCGAAGGCGGCTATTCACAAATAGCACAATAATTATCTAAGTTACAAGCAGCGCAGAGTGTACAATTGGCATCATTAAAATACTCATACATATTACACCCATAAATTTCTGCATAATATTCATAAGCTTGCTGGCATTCAGTCGTGCCTTCAGGAATCGGAACAGTAAAGGGATCTCCATATCCACCCGGGCATTCATAAGTAAAATCGTATCCCGGATTTGTATTTAATGAACCTTGGTCATCTTCATAATAATATTCATCCCCATCTTCTTCGATTCCAAAAAGGTCTTCAAAACAAGAAACATTTAGAAATAAAAAGGATAGAAATAAGATTGGAGTTAAAATTTTCATGTTATTTTTTTTGAGATATTTACAAAATTATGGGGTTTATTGAGTTAAAAAAATACCCAATAGCGGGTATTTTTAAAATTATGAAGTATTTGTGAATGATTTCTAAAGAATTCGTTTAAACCCTATTAAAATGCGAAGAGAATGATTCAAATGAATATCTATCTATTATTTTTGTGAAAATTTGGGTTATGGAAAAGTTTGAGTGGTTAATAGTAGAAATCATCAGAACCGGAGTCAAGGTGGGTGTTGCTATTTTGATTTTAGCTTTCGGTTTTTGGTTAGGTAATAAATTGAAAGCAATTATCCGCAAAAGAATGATTGCAAGAAAAGTAGATGCATCTGTTAGAGAATTTATTCTTCCAGTCATAGGCGTTTTGTTTAAACTTTTGGTCATCCTTTCAGCGGTAAGCACTGTAGGAATCAAAACTACTTCTTTCGCAGCGATTCTTGCGGGACTTGCGGCCGGTGTCGGACTTTCATTACAGGGAAGTTTATCGAATTTCGCTGGCGGGCTTTTAATCATTTTATTCAAACCCTTCAAAGTAGGCGATTATATCACGGCACTCAACAATAGCGGAACAGTAGAGTCCATCAGCATACTTTACACTACTATTGTTACTGATAATCAACAAGTTGTGGTATTGCCCAATTCTGCCTTATTAAACAATCCGATTATGAATTATTCCATCAAGCCTCTACGGCGATTAGAAATCAAAATCGGACTTTCATTTGACCAAGATCTGGATAAAGCCCAAGAATTACTTAAAAATATGCTGCAAAATGAGCCCAATATTCTCAAAACCGAACCTATTACCGTAGAGATTCTGGAATTTACTGAAACGCGGATTAACTTGGCAGTTCAGGCTTTTACCAAAAGAGAAGATTATTGGAAAACCTATTTCAAATTATACAAAGCCGCAAAAGATTTGCTCTATAAACACGACATTTCCATTTCGCTTCCACCGACTCAAATGATTGTTTCCCCACAAGATTCAAAAAATTTATGAAACCTCGTCTATATCTCACGATAATATTATTTAATTTATTAATAAGCATTTATGCCCAAACTTCTGATTGGGTCAAAAACCATTTTGAATCAGAATTTTATAAAACCCAATTTACCGGATTTTATTTACAGGATGCTGAAACGGGCGAAATCTTGGAGAATTATAATGGCGAAAAATATTTTACGCCGGCCTCCAACGTTAAAATCCTATCGCTTTACAGTGCGCTGAAAGTCTTGCCGGACTCAATTCCTGCCTTGCGCTATGAACGCAAAGACGGCAATCTTTATATAGAAGGTTTGGGCGACCCTACTTTTCTGCATCCTGAGTTTAAATCGGTCAGCCGGGCGTTGGATTTTCTGAAAAAAGAATCCGGCAATATTTATCTGAGTTGGGGCAAATTTGAAGGAACCCGTATGGGGTTGGGCTGGTCCTGGGAAGATTATGAAAAATATTATTCGCCCGAAAGAAGTGAATTTCCTCTTTACGGTAATATGGCTACAATTAAAAAGGGCAAAAGCGGACCCTCTGCCTTTCCGCTCACACTAGCCGATTCAGTAGAATACCAGGAAAGTTTGTTCAGCCGAGATTTTTATGACAATAAATTCTATTTGGGCTCACGCAATGGTTCTTCCACCAAAGTTCCATTTGTAGTAAAGGATGAATTGATCAGACAAATGCTTTCAGATGCGGTAGGCAAAGAGGTTTTTTTGAATGATAAATATTTGGGAAAATCTGCAAAAGTATTGTTCAGTCTGCCTGCTGATTTGGTTTATAAAAGAATGATGGAGGTGAGTGACAATTTTCTGGCAGAACAGCTTTTACTCATGGTTTCGGCTCAGATTTCAAGTTCCATGAGCTCAGAAAAAGCCATTAATTACATGAAAACCAAATACCTGAAAGGTATGCCCCAAGATCCCGTTTGGGTAGATGGTTCGGGACTTTCCAGGTATAACCTTTTCAGTCCACATGATATGGTTTTTGTTTTGGATAAACTGTACAAGGAATTTCCACAAGAAAGACTTTTCAACCTGTTTGCAATTGGAGGGCGAACCGGTACACTTAAAGGAAGTTATGGCGGCAAAACGCCGTATGTTTATGCTAAATCGGGTACACTTTCCAATAATTATTGTCTGAGCGGTTATTTAAAAACGAATTCAGGTAAAACGCTAATTTTCAGCATAATGAACAACCATTACCAAAAAGAAAACTGGCAGGTTCGGCAACAAACCCAGAAGTTATTGGAATATATAAGGGATAATTATTAGAATGTGAGGCGTTGGGAGATGGAAGTTTAATTTTCCAAAATCCATTTTACCAGATCTTCACGCATTACAATGTTCCACGAATGCGGATGGTTTTGCCCGTTCGATCTAACCCCAAGATTTTGGGTTTCGATGAATTCAACATTCTTAGCACCGGATTCAATCATGGACTCATAAGTCTTTTCCAGTTTGAAGGCATTTAAGTCTTCGTAAACTCTAGTCCTGTTTTCTGCTTGCCAATCCAATGCAGGTTCACAATAAAGCCTTGTTTTAATTTTTGTAAGTTGAGAAATATTTTGAATTGAATTTCGTGAAATCAAATAAGGCGAATTCTTGATATAATTGTCAATTTCTTCTACAGGGTTCCCCAATTCCTTTTCTAAATGCTGAATCAGGAAGTTGGCTTCTTCCACTGCGTCTAAATCTGCATTTTTAACCAAATCCTTTTTCGCACTCTTATATAATTCTTCTAAATCAAAAGGAGCATCTACAATAAAAACACCTTTAGGTTTAATTTCATTTTGGGTTTCCAAAAGGTAATTTGTAATCAAAGCCGCAACGTTTCCGCCACTTGAAAATCCACCGATAAAAATGTTTTCCTTCTCGATTTTATTTTCATCCAAAATCTGATTCAAATATTCACTCAATTCCAATTTTTCAATTTCTGTCAGAAATAATTTTTGATTATAGTCCAAAAGAATGGTTGTAATTCCAATTTTGTCCATTTCTTTCAAAAAAACCGCTTCTGTTTCTGTATGCTCCTTGTTGCACGGAAAACAAGGGAATAAAATCAGAACCGCCTTTTGGGATTTTGCCGAATTCAATATATAATCTTGATTATCTGATTGCTTATGTCCACAACTCATCAAAAATATTGAAAAAATACTAAGTAAAATTGTTTTCATTTTTTGAAAGAATTCCTAATCCCAAATCATAAATCTTCCGCCTCTTCCTGTTTTCTTGTCACTTCCACCAAATTTATCCAGTTTAAATCCGAGTGAAAACATCACATAACGCTGCAAAACATCATTTTGAACATCAGAAATATAAGTGTCGCTTACCGTTCTTCTGTCGCCTGTATTTTGGTTGAGAATGTCGTAAACTTTTACTTTGAAAGTCAGTTTATCCTGCCAGAAATTATAGGCAAGACTGGTATTCCACAAAAAGAAATCCTTTTTGAAACCATCTGCGATATTGGAATTATACGTATAACTGAAATCGTTCCCGAATACGAAATTTTTGGGCCAATAATTGGTCGTAGTCAATTTGAGTGTGTGGATGATGTTGGTTGAATTGTTGAGTGTATAATTCTCATAATCTGAAAATTGGTAACGCAGATTATAACTTGGATTGATGGTCAGAATTTCACCTAAATCCCAATTTAAATTTAGCCTTGGAGAAATACTGTAAATCCTTGAAACAGATTCTTCGCCATCGGCAAATCCTTTGTAATAAGAATGGTTAAAACCCACACCTCCGCCCAATCTGAACTTACTCCTGCCTTTTGTAAATGATTTATTTCCGTTTATCCCCGCCCAAAGGTTATAATTCCCATTTACGTTGCGATAAGTGGAAGTCGTCACAAAATCTTCATTGATAATTCGGTAATTTGTAATGTCCGATTCACGAAAATTTCCACCAAAATAAACGTTGTACCCTGTTCGGGACTGGAAATTGAAATTATTGAACCCGAAATACAAATTATGGGTTTTGGTCGGACTCAAGTCCGGATTTCCTATATAAATATGCAAAGGGTCTGAAAGATTCTCAATGGGCAATATTTGCCGCGCCGATGGCAAATTCACCTCATAATTATAATTCACATAAATGGATTTTCCCCGCTCAAAACGGTAATTCGCATTGGCCGAAAAAGAAGGCAGAGAATGGTCTTGTTTGAGCGTATAATCCTGTGCGAGATAATTTCCAAGGTTTTTCTGGGATAAAATCTGAATCCCCGCCGTCAAACTTGCATTGAACTTATTTTTTCTGATTTTATAAGTCGCATACGGATTGAGCGCACTGTATTCAGAAGACAATTCAAAACTAAGTAGCTCATTTTGAATTACATAATCCTGAAAAACTTCATCATAATCAAAAGTATAGGTATTGTCCTTGGTATTTTTTATTTCATAATCCACACCCAATCCCAAATTCGCCGAATCCATTACAGGTATTTCAAATTCAAAGTTGAAATTGAATTCATCTTCCTGGTTACGATCTTTCGTGTATTGGTTTCGGATGTCGTCCAACTCGTCAGACTGGTAAAAATAGGTATTGGAAAGGTTGTATCCGTCGACTTTATCGCGCGAATTCCGATTAGAAAATTCCAAATTCAAACGGGTTTTATCGGCAAAAGATTTAAAATAATTGATGCTGTTACTGAAGGTCTGTTTGATTTGTTCAGTGTGGGTATTCCCATTGCTTTCATTGAGCATTTCCCCATTTTCATTTACCGAAAACTTATCAAAAATATTTTCCGATTTGGTTTTATTGTAAACAAACGATGGTTCCAACCAAATACTGGAAGTAGAATCAATTTTTACTTCAAAGCTTGTATTGAAATTATGATTAAAGGATTGATTTCTGGAATTTGATACCGATTCGGTGGTAAATGTTTTGTCGGGCAACAGATTTTGTTGCAAGGTTCGGTTGTTGTTTTTTGTATCAGAACCGGTATAAAAATAACTTCCGTTAAATTCGATTTTATCTTCGGCCCAAGAATCGGAATAATTGATTCCGCCCACATCAGAAGCTGTTATTCCTGCGCCTGATCCGCCAAAATTTATTCCGTTGATACTGAATGAACCTGTGTCAGTCATCCAAACGCTACGACTTCTTCCTCCCGACATATTGTCAAAAATCTCATTCATGGAAAACCCGACAGAATTAATATTATTAGAAGAAGCGAGCACGCTGAACCGCGCATCACCCTTGAAATAATTAAGCATCAAACTGCCTTCATAGCGGTCATCCGTTCCATATCCAGCCATGGCTTTGAGCATAACGCCTTTATTTTTTTCTTCATCAATGGTCAGGTTGATGCTGGAATTGTTTCCACTTGCTTTATCGCCTGAAATTTCCTCTTTTTTTGTTTTGGTATCCGTTACCTGGACTTTGTTGATGATGTTGGCCGGAAGATTTTGCAAAGCAATTTTTCCGTCCTTATCAAAAAACGGCTTTCCGTTGACAAGTACTTGGTTCACTTCTTTTCCGTTTACGGTAATTTTTCCTTCCTCATCTATTTCCACTCCCGGTAACTGTTTCAAAAGAGTTTCTACATTGGCATCCGGACGGACTTTAAAGGAAGAAGCATTGAATTCCAAAGTATCTGACTTTATGCGAATGGGTGGCGCAGAACCCACAACCACAGCTTCCCCCAAACTGATTACCGTTTTGAGCTGAATTTCACCTAAATTTTTATCTTCCACCAGCGATTCGAATTCCACTATGAATTCACCGCTCAAATCATCATTTACACTAAAAAAGACAGGTTCCTCTATTTTTTTTACTTCCAGATGAAATTTCCCGTCAACATCTGTAAGTGAATAATCCACAACCGTGGAATCCTTTTTCAGCGATAAGTAAACCGTTGCCGATTCAACCGGTGTTTGAAGGATTTCGTCAAGTGCCGTTCCGGAAATCGTCACCGTATTTTGCGCCTGTAAATGAGTGATAAAAATTAAAAATAGAATGAAAAACAGTTTGGTTGGGATCTTTAATTTCATATTTCGGTTTTGCCTTTGCAATTTTAACAAATAAAGAAAAATTAATCCGTTAATGGAAAGTTAACGGATAATCAAACAACATTAGTAAATTTTCAGCATTCAAATCAAAAGAAATCGACAAGCCCATGGATTTCATCGACTGATTTTCAAAGAAATTTCACAACAGATAAAATTATTTTTGGATTGGAATAATTCAATTTTAAAATTCAAGAATTAATTAATAATCCTTTCATCAACTTGCTGATTCTTAACAGTTCTAAAAAATTAACTCAATTTATCTTAATTCTTAATATTTTAAATAAACTAATGATTCAACTTTAACAAACGACTCGTTCTTTCTCGACTTTTTGCATAATAATCACCACCAACTTCCGGATTTTTATACGAAGGAATCATTTCCTGCAATTTAGATTCCCAGTTTTTCAATTCTTCGGGAAAGCATTTTTCCATCAAATCCAGCATAATTTTCACCGCAGTCGATGCGCCCGGAGAAGCTCCCAAAAGTGCGGCAATGCTTCCGTCTTTTGAACTCACGATTTCAGTTCCGAACTGCAAAACACCGCCTTCTTTTTCATCTTTTTTGATGATTTGCACACGTTGTCCGGCATCACGTTCAATCCAATTTTCGGCAACCGCATCGGGAAAATATTCTTTCAACGCTCCGATTTTATCTTCTTTATCCTGACGAACTTGCTCAATCAGATATTTGGTCAACGGAATGTTGTGCAATCCGGCAGAAAGCATCGGTTTGAGGTTGCTCCATTCGATGGACAAAGGCAAATCCCAATAAGAACCGTTTTTCAGAAATTTAGTCGAAAAGCCGGCAAACGGACCAAATAATAATTCGTTTTTTCCATTGATCACACGCGAATCCAAATGCGGAACCGACATCGGCGGCGCACCCACTTTCGCTTTTCCGTAAACTTTTGCATGATGTTGCGCAATCACTTCGGGATTGTTACAAATCAGCCATTCGCCACTTACGGGAAACCCGCCATAACCTTCACCTTCCTCGATTCCCGATTTGTCCAAAAGCTGGATCGCGCCTCCGCCTGCGCCGATGAATACAAAATCGGCTTCGGTCTTCAATTTTTTGTCAAGCGTGAGGTTTTCGACTTTTATCTGCCATTTTCCGTTTATATGTTTCAGTTTTTTGACTTCGTGCGCGACGTGCAATTCGATTTCTTCATTCATCAAAAGATTCAAAATGAACATTCGCGTAAGCGCACCATAATTCACATCGGTTCCGATTTCCATTCGGGTTGCCGCAACTTTCTCTTTTTCGTCACGATGCTTCATTACGAGCGGCATCCATTCATTTAATTGATTAGAATCTTCGGAATATTTCATTCCTTCAAAAAGTGGATGTTGGGTTAAATTCTCCCAACGTTTTCTGAGGAATTCCACATCTTTTTCGCCCCAAACAAAACTCATGTGCGGAATGGAGCGAATGAATTTTTCAGGTTCTTTGATGAATCCCGTTTCTGCCAAATGCGCCCAAAATTCTTTGGAGATTTCAAAGGAAGAAGCGATCTCCACGGCTTTTTTGATGTCCACAGTTCCGTCTTCTTTTTCCGGCGTATAATTCAGTTCGCAAAATCCGGAATGTCCGGTTCCGGCATTGTTGAGCGCATCGGAACTTTCGCCCGAAAGCACGTCTAATTTTTCGTAAAGTGTGATTTTAATTTGAGGATTTAATTTTCGAAGCAAAACGGCGAGCGTTGCGCTCATAATCCCCGCTCCGATTAAAACGACATGGGTTTGAGAGTTATTTTGAAGTGTCATAAACTTATTTTTGAAAGTTAAATCTACGACAAGAATTATACCCGAAAAAGGTTGTTTGGGTGTTTTTTGGTTAAACCATGAAGGAGTTAAGTTTCATGAAGTGTTTAATTTTGAAAGAAAAAGTAATCACTTCAAATCATCCACAATCAACTCCGCTGTTCGTTCCGAAGCGCCTTGTCCGCCGAGCTTTTCGCGCAATTCTTTGTAATCGTTTAAAACTTGTGAACGTTTCGGTTCGGTCAGGATTTTAGTTAATTCTGACTTTAAATTTTTCGTGTTTAATTCTTGTTGGATCAATTCTTTCACAACTTCTCTGTCCATGATTAAATTGACCAAAGAAATAAATTTGATGTATTTCACGACGCGTTTTCCGATTTCGTAGGAAATCCGACTTCCTTTGTAGCAAACAACTTCGGGAATGTTGAGCAAAGCGGTTTCCAAAGTTGCCGTTCCGGAAGTGACTAATGCCGCTTCGGAAATTCGGAGTAAATCGTAGGTTTTATTGGAAATAATTTTGATCTGATTACCGCCGATTTCTTTGTAAAATTCTAAATCTAATGAAGGCGCACCTGCTACTACAAATTGATATTCGGGAAAATCTTTTTGAACCGAAAGCATAATTGGTAATTTCACTTTGATTTCCTGTTTTCGGCTTCCCGGAAGAAGCGCAATGACTTTTCGTTCATCCAGATTATGTTCTGATTTGAATTTTTCCGAATCGATTTCGGGTAGATTTTGCATGGCGTCTAAAAGCGGATGACCCACGAAATCGACTTCAAAATCATATTTCGCATAAAATTCTTTTTCAAACGGAAGAATCACAAACATTCTGTCCACGAACTTTTTGATTTTATGCACGCGACCCGTTTTCCAAGCCCAGATTTGTGGTGAAATGTAATAATATACCTTGATTCCCAGACTCTTTACGAATTCGGCAATGCGCAAATTAAATCCGGGATAATCCACCAAAATCACCGCATCGGGTTCGAAACTTTGAATGTCTTTTTTGCAGAATTTGATGTTTCGTAAAATCGTGCGAAGATTCATAATCACTTCGGCAAAACCCATAAAAGCCAAATCTTTGTAGTGTTTTACGAGCGTTCCGCCTTGTTGTTGCATCAAATCGCCGCCCCAAAAACGAAATTCCGCTTGTGGATCTTTCTTTTTTAATTCTTTCATTAAATTGGAGCCGTGCAAATCGCCCGAAGCTTCGCCTGCTATGATGTAGTATTTCATTTTTTTATATCAAGAATCAGCTCTTTACTGACCCAAACAAAGATAATGTGTTTGGACGAAACAAAAAATCAGGTAACCGGCTTGGATTACCTGATTTAAACTATTAATTAAAGAATAAATCCGTAGGGCATTTATTAATCTACAAAAAATACTGGGTTGAACAATTTACAGTGTATAAGCTTATGCAGAATTATTGTTTCACTAATTTTCTGGTTTCGGTTCTTCCATTTTCCGTTGCAATTTGGATTATGTAAATTCCTTTGGGAAGAAATGAAATATTGATTGGAGCCGAATTATTTTCGATCAATCTTTTACCGTTCAAATCAAATATTACTACATGCTGAACATTTGAATCCGAATGAATATTGAGAATTTCAGAAGCCGGATTTGGATATAAAGTCAAATCAGAAAGATAATTCTGCGGGTTTTCGGTCCCCATTGTAGTCAGATCCACAGTATATTGCACGACGCCCAAATCCAACGAAAGAAAATAAATATCTGCTGAATTTTCACCGGTGAAGAGAATTTCTGTTGAATTGGTTCTCATAAATCCTAACTCATCAGTAGAAATTTCAGTCCAGTTCTCTCCACCATCTTTTGTAAAAACGGTTTTGGATATGGATGCTGTATAATAACTTCCATCTTCAAAACGAGATGAAGCCACTATTTTACCGTCCACAAAAGGTGAAAATTCTACCCGGTTCATGGGGTCGGTGTAATATTGAGCCCAATTCAGTCCATTGTCATTTGAAATAAAAATTCCTTGGGAAGATGCTAGTGCAATTTGGTGTTCGTTAAGCGGATTTCTTTTCAAGTCATAAATAAAATCAATATTGGTAAGGGTTTCAAGTCCGGTAGAAAAATCGCTCCAGGTTTGCCCGCCGTCTACGGTTTTGTAAACTTTGTTTTGCTGTGCTATGAAAAAGACATTTTCATCTGTATCAAAAAGGATAGTTTCTATATACCCAAAAGAAGGAGGTGTCATGGGTTCGTTCACAGGGTTCACCGGATCTGTAAAATCAAATTTATAAAGAGCTTCTCCAAATGAAATCAGTGCTTTATCAGGATTAGACGGCAAACTTGCCTGTGCAGTCAACAACAAATAACTCCCGCTGAAAACGCTGTTAAAATTAACTCCGTGGTCATCGCTCATAAGCAAAGCAGAATTACCCATCATGGCCATATTTGTAAAAAAAAGGCGTCCTTTTTTATGGGCATCGGCAAATACACCACTTCTGGATTGGCTAGACATTTGGCCCAGTGGAAGTAATCCGATTGGGTTTTCTTCCTGGTTTTCTAAGTTCAGGTGAATAATCCCGCTTCTCAATCCGTAATACACGTGTTTTTCATCTGAACTGTGAATGGCTATGCGGGGAGCCCCTTGCAGGAAGGGTGTTCTAAACTTTTCAATGGTTGCCCCACCGTCATTTGAAATAAAAGGATAATAATTGGCGCTGATGATAACCTGATCCGGGTTAAATGGATTGAAAGAAGCAGATAACCCATAATAATATTCGGTTTCATAATCCACTCCGGCATGCACATGATTTTCCCATGTTTGCCCGCCGTCATTTGAAACCGCGATTTCATTTTCTTCCAAAATCATGATATTTTCATAGTCAGAAGGGTTGTAAACTATGGAATGAATCGAATTGGTAGAATTGCTTGTCCAACTAATCGGAACAATGTTCCAAGTTTCACCACCATCGGTTGATTTATAAAGATTTTCTTCTTGTCCGGCGCCCAAATAAAAAGTTCCCAGATAGATTTCATTTTCATTTTCAGGGTGAAAAATCAAAGCGGAAAAATTTGTTTCGGGTAATTTTTCTGTCCAAGTTAATCCTGCATCTTCGGAAAGGAGCAGTCCTCCTTCTACAGGGTTGGGAGAAGCTCCGCGCATGATAAATAATTTTTCGGAATCATAAGGTGAAATCATTACATTATTGATATGAATATCTCCATTGTCGGGGCTGTAATAAACAGAATTCCAATTATTTCCACCATCAGTAGTATAAAAAATTTCGGTCAGCAAATTCCAGTCTGCCATTTTGGTGGTGTGAACCAATGCAATATCGGTATTCTCTTTAGAAAGAGAATAAGACTGAATAATGCTCCCAGAAACAGCGCCTATGGGGGAGAAAATTTGCTTTTCTACCTCTTCACTTTCAAGATTCAGAATTTCCACCCGGTTCATATCTGTCCCCTCAGCTGAACATATATAGGAGAGCGAATTACCCTCGCCGGTCAGCCGCATGTCTTTTATGAGTATGTGCCAATTTTCCTGTGGTACGGAATGAATGACTTCCCAAGTTTCACCAAGGTTGGTAGATTTTACTATATGATTGGTTACCGTTCTTCCATAAACGGTGTTTTCCAGGTCGGGATGATAGATTACATCCAGAATTTGACCGTATTCGTATGATCCGGCAAATTTTAACTGAGCCTGAACGTTTAGTACAAAGCCCAATAAAAAACAAATAAATATTTTCCTCATTGTATTAATTTTAAACTCAGGTAAATGTCCAAATTCGTAGTAGGAATAAGAATAAAACCCATGCGACATTTTGTGACAAGCTAAGTCTTCAGTTGTGACTAAAATTATTATATGCCTGATAGATAATTAAATAGGGTCTGGCCTTCCGGGAGATTTAGTTTTTTGCCTAATCTTTCTTTTCTTTTACGTGTGGATTGGGGTGTGATATTGAGCAAAGAGGCTATTTCTTTGTTATTCAAATTCATGTAAACATAGGTGATGAACCTGATTTCACCCGGAATGAGATCAGGATGTTTTTGTTTCAACCTATTTAAAAAACCAGGATTGGCTTCTTCAAAATGCGTGAAAAAAGAATCCAATTGGCCTTCATTTTTTAATTGAATTTTTAATTCACGAATGTAATTTTTGACAAAATCATTGTTTGCGGTTTGCGGATGAGAAGAAAGTTTTTGAATCATTTCTTCCATGAATTCATTTTTACTGGAAAGGTGTAATGCACGTGTGGCGAGCTTACGGTTCTTCTTTTCGAGTTCGTTTTTGAGTTTTTCACTTTCCAGCAATGCAAGGGCTTCTTGTTCTTTTAATTGTTTTTCCAGCAAAAGATTTTCATTCCGCTCTTGTTCAAGTTCGAGTTCGGCAATTTTTTCCTTTTGTTTGTGTTTGATGTGGCTGTTACGAAATGCAAGTCCGATGAGGAGAATGATACAAAATCCCGAAATCAATATGGTTAAGAGCAGGTTTCTGCTGGATTCCAATTTACGCTCGCTTTCTTTGAGTTCGTATTGATAATTTTGAATTTCGAATTTAATTTTTCCGTTTTCATATAATGCGGAATTGCGAATATTGTTCAGCGAATCTTTGGTGATAATCACAGAATCTTTGTACGAAAGTGAATTTCCATATTCTTTATTTGCGGCATACACACCGGAAAGTAGTTGGTATATTTCCACTTTCCCCTGAACATTGGCAGATTCTTTTCTTGCTTTTTGCAAAAAAGAAATGGCTTTTTCATAATCTTCCATTTTCCCATAAACTTGCGCCAAAACGAGGTAAATGAAAACCCGGTTTTCCAGTTGGGGTTTTCCCTTTAATGCGGGCAAAACAGACAGTGCCTGCCGTTCAGCCAGTTGAAGGTTGTTTTTAAAGAGATTATTTTCCGACTTTGCCATTTCAATCATTATGAAAAAATCTGAGTCGGGAGGAATGAGTTTGGCCGCTTCTGTAATAAAACGTTCTGCTTCATCCAGCCGGTTTAATTTGTTCAGAACGAAACCGAGGTTCAGGGCATAAAATCCTTTTTTATCGGGCTGGCTTTTTTCATTGGCAAGCTGATAAGCTTTGAAGAAATATTCATGTGCCTTTTGGTGGTTTCTTTCCTGAAAATACAAAATGGCTATATTGTTCAGAACCGTCATAATGTTTTTGGTATCCTCAGATTTCTCTGCGATTTCATAAGCTTCCAGGTAATATTTGAGAGCTTCGCCAAAATCCAGCATCATATAATAATTGGCACCTATGTTATTAGTAGCCCTGAAATTTTGCTGGATCCAGTTGTTACTTTCCGCTGCCGATTTGGCTTGTATCAAAAATTCAAGTGAAACGGAATGTTCCTTATGGTACATTTTTTCAATTCCCTTTCCTATCAGGTCATCGCATTCCTTCTGAGTTTTGGGTTGACCGAAAACCAGGATGGGGAGCAAGAATAAAATTATTTGTATTTGTAATAGTTTCAAAACCTTTGAATTCTTTAGTCGCGAATCTTTCGTAATTTTACAAACTGAACAAAGATAGAGATTTTTGAAATGGAAGAGATTGTAAATAAAGTAGCCAAAAGTCCTTTGGTAACGATTGATTTGGAAGATTTTTATCCCGAAGGAAAACGAATGGTTTTTGACCTGAAGGATTTTTTATATGAAGAATTAATTCTGCGCGAAAAAGATTTTCGTGAACAATTGAAAAACCACGATTGGGAACAATACAAAGATGCTTTTGTGGCGTTGAATTGCTCTACGGATGCGATTATTCCTTCCTGGGCGTTTTTGTTGGTTACGACTTATTTGCAACCGGTTACGAAAAAAATCGTGAAAGGAAATTTAGTGGATTTGGAAACTTCGCTTTATCAGGAAATCATTCAGAATTTGGATGTAAGTCCTTATGAAAATAAAAAAGTCATTGTGAAAGGTTGCAGCAAAAAACCGGTTCCCGATGCGGCTTATGTTCAATTAATCGAAAAAATACAACCGCACATTCAGACTTTGATGTTTGGCGAAGCTTGCAGCACCGTTCCGCTTTTGAAGAAGAAATTGGGTTAAACAATCAAATCTTCATTACGGGTTTGTTCAAATAAAAACGCCTCGTTTATGCAAGGCATTTTCAATTATATTTCCTCAAGAAATTATTTCATAGCTCTCAACAAAACGGTATAAACGGGGAAGTGATCGCTGTATCCTTTTGCCCGAAAAGTATCGCCCGAAAACATTCTGTAAGGATAGTCTTTGTATTGACCATCGGGTTGTACCAAATAATCGGGTGAAAATATTTCGGTTTTGAAAACTTTATAGGTCTCAAATTTCTTTTGGGCATCGATCATAGCGCCGGTTACTATAAACTGGTCAAACAGGTTCCATGAATCACGGTAAGCCAAAGTTCCCATTCCGTTTTTGAACATATTGTACATAAGGTTTACAATATCGCTGTCTTTGATTTTTCCTTTATTGGGGATTGCCTGCAGGGTTTTATCAAGGCTTGGGCTAACAGGGTCGTCATTGAAATCTCCCATGGCCATGATTTTGGCATTTGGATTTTCTGCCCGTATTTCGTCATAAATACCTTTCATTACTTCGGCAGCTTTTTGACGTCTTGGACGGCTTGCTTGTTCGCCACCACTTCTGGAAGGCCAGTGATTGACCAAAAAAGTAATTTCCTCACCATCTAAAAGTCCGGTTACCCGTAAAATATCTCTCGTATAATCCCGTGAACCGTCATTTTCAAAAATTTCGATGACATAAGGTTTAGCGCTTGTTACCTGAAAACGGCTTTTCTGATAAATCAGTGCGACATCCACACCGCGCGCATCAAACGAATTAAAGTGTACCACACCATAATCGTATTTTTTTAATTCGGGTGAATTGGCAATATCTTCTACCGTTTTTCTGTTTTCGATTTCACAAAGACCTACAATTACGGGAGCTGATTGGGTTTCTTCTTTTCCCAATTGCGCAATCACATGAGAAATATTTTTAACTTTCTGGTTATATCGTTCTTCTGTCCAGACTTTTTTACCCGACGGAGAAAATTCATCTTGTAAAATCAACGGGCGAATGATTTTTTTGCCCGAAATATTTTCATAGGTATAATCTCCCTTAAAACTTTCCGTATCATAGTTGGGAATATCGTTGACATTGATGGAAATATGATAATTTGGGTCGGTCGGAGAAAGGGTTCCGTCTATGTAACCTGCCGAAATTTCTGTATCGAAAAGGTTTTCAATGTTGTAAAATGCAACGGTTGCCGCTTTATAATTTTGTTGTCCGAAAACTGCTGTTGAAAAGGAAACAGCAAGAAAACTAAAAATAGTTAAAGATTTATTAATTTTGAACATAATATATTTTATTACTTTTGTGCCCTCAAATTCTGAAAAACTCAGAAATTTCAGAGCGCTAAATTAAAGATAAAAATTCTTTGAATGAATAAATTATTATTAAGTATGGTTATTAGTGTGATTTTTGGAATCGCATTAATGGGTCAAACAAGAATTTCAGGAGTCGTAAAAGATTCTTCTACTGAAAAGGAAATTTACAATTTATCGGTTTCCATTACCGAAACGGGTGAAGAAGTAAAAACAGACCGTATCGGTTATTTCCAGTTTGTTGATGTTCCGAATGGGACTTATACGATCAGGATTTCCGGAGTGGGTTACCAAACCCTTGAGCAAGAGGTGGTTGTCAACGACGAGCCCCGCATAGAATTGGGCGATTTAAAAATTGTATTTAATCCTAAAAATGAGGAAATTGGTGTCATTACCTTGACAACAGACGAACTTTCGGCTGACGAGACTTCGGCACAATCTGCTGCGGGCTTGCTCCAGTCTTCCCAAGATGTTTTTGCCAGTACGGCAGCTTTTGAACTGGGTGCTTATTGGTTCAAGGTTCGTGGGTATGACAACAAGTACAATGATGTGTTTTTCAACGGAGTTCGAATGAACAAAATCAACAACGACCGTGTGAATTTCGGTGACTGGGGCGGACTGAATGATGTTACCCGCAGACCTGCCGAACAAACCATAGGTGCAGAACCTTCTGCTTATGCTTTTGGAGACGTGGGAGGCGTTACCTATTTTGACACAAGACCTTCCACTATGCGAAAAGGAACGAGCTTGGCTTATTCCTTCACCGACCGTTCTTACAACCAACGTGTTTTGGCCACTTATAATACAGGACTTATGGAAAACGGTTGGGCATTTATGGGTTCGGGTGCGAGAAGATGGGCCGAAGAAGGTGCTATTGAAGGTACTTTTTATGATTCTTGGGCATATTTCTTTGCTGCTGAGAAAAAATTTAACGAAAATCACAGTTTGGTTTTAACTGCTCTTGGAGCTCCTACTCGCCGTTCGACCAATAGCCCGAATACACAGGAAGTTTATGATATGATGGGCAAAGATTATAATGCTTATTGGGGATGGCAAGATGGAGAAAAAAGAAGTGAACGCATCAGAAATTTCCACCAACCTTTATTTATGTTAACACATCATTGGAATATTTCACCCAAATCAAATCTCATTACCAGCATTGGATACCAATTTGGTAAAGACAGCAGAAGCCGATTGGATTGGTTCAAAGCCAATAATCCTTCGCCGATTTATTACAGAAACCTTCCAAGCTATTATGCAACAATAGACGGAACCACTCCCGAAGAAATTGCGGATGTAGTGAGAATGTGGCAAACCGATCAGAATTATTCGCAAATTGATTGGACTGATATTTACAATCAAAACTTCAACCGCAAAGGTGGAGGAGCCGCCTATGTTTTGGCAGCCGATGTGAATGAAGACCAAATCATGACATTTTCAACCCGTTTGCAATCTCAAATCTTGGATAATTTCAATTTGACCGCAGGTTTGAATTACCAAAACACTCAATCTGAACTTTACAGAGAAGTTTTGGATTTATTGGGAGGCAGTTATTTTGTGAATTACAATGCCTTTCAGAAATCTTATTATAACGTGGACGAAGATCCAAATCGTAAAGTTTATAAAGGAGATAAATACCAATACCATTATGATATAAGCCATCAAAGAGCAGATGTATTTGTTCAGGGAGCATTGGCATTGGAAAAATTCGATATTACTTTGGGGATGAAAGCTGCTTATACCTCTGTATTCAGAGAAGGTAATTACCGTCATGAACAATATTTGGACAATTCAAAAGGGAAAAGCAAAACCTATAATTTTGTTGATTTCGGAGCCAAAGCCCAAGTGCTTTATAAATTGAATGGTAGAAACTTCTTCCAATTAAATGCAATGTACGCGTCCAATGCACCAACGGTTGACGAAATCTTCCCGAATGCAAGATCAAATGATTATACCATAGATGAAAATAATTTTACCCAAAATGGTAATAATTTGACCACTTCAAAAGTACTTTCATCTGACTTGAGCTATATTTTGAGAGCGCCTCGCGTAAAAGGACGTATCACAGGGTTTTACACCAAATTCTTTGACGAATACGAAAAGAACTTCGGGTACATTGATACGGGTTCAGGAAATGGTAACCTATTTGGAGCTGAATTCATGTACAATGTAGACAAAGTATTTATGGGAGGTGAACTTGCTGCCGAAGTACAGCTTACCACTACCTTATCACTTTCTGCTGTTGCTTCCATGGGACAATTTACGTATGACAACAACCCTACTTATCAGCGTTTTTCAGACAGTTATGCTGTAGGTGTTGTAGAAGGAGATGATGCTTTACTTACAGTAGGTGCAACTGCGCCGCAAACTACTTATCTTGAAAATTACCGTGTGGCAACTGGACCTCAACAAGGATATTCATTAGGTTTGGAATACCGTGACCCACATTATTGGTGGATTGGTGCAACGGGAAATTATATGGCAGGTAACTATTTAGATCCGGCACCTTACCGCCGTACTTCAGAGGTTTGGGGTAGCGAACCTTGGAACTATACAGATGAACAGGTTAGCAATTTCCTTAGACAGGAAAAATTTTCAGATGAATTTATGTTAAACCTGAATGCAGGGAAAACTTTCAGATTCGGTAAATATTATATGGGAATCAGTGCCAATGTAAACAACGTGCTGAACAACCGTCAATATGTAACCGGCGGATTTGAGCAGGTACGTATCGGAAATCTTGACGTATTGGCAGACAGACCGGGCTATGACAAAGTATTTTCACCACGTTATTGGTATGATAGAGGTCGTTCCTATTTCATCAATGTTTTCTTCAGATTTTAATTAACAACGATATAATTTTTATAAAAATGAATACAATCAAACAAATCAAATTTATAATCCTTGCCATGATAGGTCTTCTGA